>Ga0209517_10002656_pt1 | contig 24913 bp, 13 predicted proteins | sample PeaSoiMetSII2010_FD_187695 | JGI IMG/M metagenome (GOLD analysis project Ga0209517, IMG submission 187695) | Peat soil microbial communities from Weissenstadt, Germany - SII-2010 (SPAdes) (version 2) | ecosystem: Environmental > Terrestrial > Soil > Wetlands > Peat | place: Germany... | reverse complement strand
CAACCCGATGCGGGCCAGGATCAAGAGGACCAGGGGCAGCTCGAAGATCAACCCGAATAACACCAGCAGGCGCAGGCAAAAGTTGACGAAATAGGTCAGATTGAGCATGGAGAAGAGGAACTCGCTTTCATACCGCAGGGAAAAGGAGATGACCAGCGGCCACACCAATTTGAGGAAGAACAGGTCCCCCAGGATGAAGGCCACCGTGCCCAGGGGGATGAAGAACATGAGGACCCTTCTTTCCTTGGGGTAGAGGGCCGGAGCGAAAAAGAGCCACAACTGGTAAAGGATCACCGGGAAGGCCAGGGCCAGGCCGGTGATCAGGGAGATCTTCATCTGGACGAAGAACGGCTCCAGGGGAGCCATGTAGTTCAACCTGTGCAGGGTCACCTGGGGGGGCTCCGGCTTCTCCAGGCCAAAGCTCTGGGCGGCCTCGGGAAACTTCCGGAGCAGAAACGTTTCCAGGGAGTAGTGCCACTCTTGGGTGATGGAGGGCTCCTGCAAAGGCCGGGTGATAAATTTTTGCACCGTGGGCACCAGAGGCCAGGCGATCCCCGTGCCGATGACCACGGCGACGATGCAAATGATCAGGCGCCGGCGCAATTCCTCCAGATGTTCCAGGAAGGGCATGGTGGTCAAGGCGGCTGGATCCTCTCCCGGTTCCCCAGGCCTGGGCGGCCGGCCGTAGCCAAAGATCCGCGCCCTTGGCTGGCGCGGCTTAGGGGAGAAAACGATTCAAAATTCATATAGGTAATATTAACCCATCGGCGGGGCCATGGCAATCAGCCAAGGGGTGCCTTACCACCAGGCGAAAAGCCTGCCAAGTGGCAGAACCTGGAAGGAGAATGGGAAACGCCGGGGCTGCAAATGGTCAGGGCCGCTTACCGGAAGGGGCCCCGGCGATGAGCTCCGATATTGTGACCATGCGGTAGCCGGCCGCCTTCAGGGCCGGCAGGATTACTTTCAGGGCCTCTACCGTGGGGGTCCGGTTGGCCTGTTCGTGTTCATCGCTATCATGAAAGATGATAATGGCCCCGTCACGCACCCGGTCCAGGACGTTGTGGACAATGGTCTCCGCCGGCAGGCCCTGGCAATCGCCGGAGTCGATGCCCCACAGCACCAACCGCCGGTGGGTATGGCCCAGGTAGGCCACCAGCCGTTGATTATAATCACTGAAAGGGGGGCGAAAGAGGAGATCGGCCGGGTGATAACCCAACAGATCCAAGTCCACCTGGGTGCGCTCCAGCTCCCGTTCTTGGGTAGGCATGTCGCACTTGGGGAAGCGGGGATGATCGAAGCTGTGGTTGCCTACTTCCTCGCCATCCCGGATCTCGGCCCGCACCAGTCCGGGATATTCTTCCAGGTGGTCTCCCAGGACGAAGAAAGTCGCATGGGCCCCATATCGGCTCAGCAGAGCCAGGATTTTCCTGGTGGCGCGGGGTGAAGGGCCGTCATCGAAGGTGAGGGCCACCTGCCTCACCCCGGGAGGCCCGCCCCAGACAATTACCGGCTCCGCCGCCGAGGCCGGCAGGGGCCGGGCGGCTGGCAGCAGCAGGGCCAGCAACAGGCAACCGGCAACGGCCAGGAAAGATTTGGTCAACCGCATCTCAGGCAAGTTACCCTCACCCATCTCCGAGATTCCCCACATTCTCCCGCAACTTATAGCAAATTTCGTGACAAAAAGGGAATCATTTCCCTGAAATTTGTTGCCAATAACCTCATTTTAGTGAAATAGCGGTCAGCGGCCAGCACTCAGCTAACCGCAGAACCGCAGAACCGCAGAACCCAAAAGCTGATGGCTGACCGCTGACCGCTAATATTCAAATGATCCTGGGTTCCCGGGGGCTGCGAGTGAGCCACTCCACTCCCGCGGGGGTGATCACCCCGGTGTCCTCCAGGCCCACCATGCCGATCTCCGGCAGAAAGAATTTGGGCTCGAAGGCCAGCACCATGTTCTCCGCCAGGGGATAAGGGAAGCGGGCGCTGAGAAAGGGGAATTCGTCCAGTTCCAGCCCCACCCCGTGGGCCAGGAAGCCCACCCGGTCCGGCCCCCGCCCCATAAAATAATCTTGTAACCCCCGGGCCCGCGCCAGGTCCCAGAGGCGGTGAAAGAGTTTCCCGGGCGCCACCCCTGGCCGGGCCTCCTGCTGCATGGCCGCGTAGATTTCCCGAACCGCTTCCCAGGCCTCCCAGGCCCGTTCCGGCAGCGACCCCAGGGCGTACATCCGGGTCATGTCCACCACGTAACCATTAATGCAGGCCACCAGGTCGACGCTGATGGGCTCAGCCACGGCCAGCTTCTTCAACGACGGCCCCTGGGGAAAGGCGGGACTGAACCCGAGGCCGCCGCTGGGGCTGTCGTTGTAGGAGGCCGCCAGCCCCGCCGTCCCGGAGAGCACGTGTCCATAAAAGAGCTCCAGCTCCCAGTTGCGCACCCGGACAAATCCTTGATGGCCCAGGAGCCGGAGACGGTACTCCAGGGCAGCGGAGAGCTCCAGTTCGGAGATTCCGGGCTGGAGTAACTCCGGCACCTGCCCGTGGACCTGATCCAGGATGGCCGCAGCTCGGCGCAGTTGCTCAATCTCGTACGGGCTTTTGACCATCCGCTGCCGCCGGATCAGGGGGGAGACATCCAAGATGGGTTGCTGGGGGAACAGGCGCTCCCGGATCCTTTGATAAAACCCGGCGGGCATGACGTCCAGCTCCAGGCCCAGGGTTCCCCGGGGGCTGAGCCCGGAGCGCTCCAGTATCCCCGGAAGTTCCTGTAGGTCCTGGTAAAAAACCCGGGGCCAGGGAGAGGGGATCGGAGCATCCTTGCCCCGGGGCCGGTGCACCAAAAGCAAGGGGCTGCCTTGGGGGGCCACCGCCAGGAAGCCCTCCACCATCGCCCCGGCATAGTAGAAGAGGTCGGCCCTCTGGCGCACCAGGGCCAGGTCGATATTCTCCCCGGGCAGGGCCTTTTGCAGGGCCGCGGCCCGGGAGGTGAGCTCGGTAACCGGCAGCGGCTCCATCATTCCTCCGGCTGGTAAAGCACCACCTGGAACTCCCTGGGCCCCTGGGCCCCCAGGACCAGGACCTTTTCAATGTCGGCGCTGCGGCTGGGGCCGGTGATCCAGCTAATCATGCCCGGGGCCTGTCGGGCCACCAGGTCCAGGGCCTGGGCCAGGCTAAGGCCGGCCGCCTCCTGGGGAACGATAACCACCAGTCGCGGCACCCGGAAGGAGATGGCCGCCGCCGGCCCGGAGGCGGTCTCAATGAGGATGCTGCCGGTCTCGGGGATAGCCCCCAGGCCCACGATGACCGCGGTCTGGCCCGGTGGAGCCCAGCGGCGCTTAGCCAGGTGCGGCGACAACCCCAGCCGTCTCAGCTCCCGGGCGGCCTGGGAGAGCCAGGGATGGTCCTGAAACCACAAGGGTTCTGGCAACTGCGCCAGCAGCCGGACCAGTTGGCCCGCTCCCCGGACCTGCTGGCAGGTGGCCCCCACCTCCTCCAGGCGGGCTGCCAGGGTGGGCGGAGCCATAATGGCGCCGACTTCCCCGCCCGGACCAGCGGGCCTGGCCACCTCTGTTGTCCAGGGGAAGGAGCCCCGGCCGGGAGCGGCCACCGGCTCCGGGGCCTGGGTGGGGCTGCCGGGGTGCGGCCCGCGGCGCCGCCTCCGCTGAAAGCTTTCCGGGGATAGCCTCAGCGCCGACCAGGGGGGCTGTTGGAGGCCGGGGACCCGGGTCTGCAAAAACCGCAGACCCGGCTCCAGGCTCCGATACAGCCGCGGCCGGACCAAGGCCTGGCCGGCCAGGCCGGACAAGGCCCGTAGGGTCTGGAAGCGCCGGCTGCGGGCCCGCTCCTTCAGGATGTTTTCCGCCAGCGAGATGCCCACCGGGCAGATCTCCTGGCAGGCGCCGCATTGGCTGCACAAATCGCTGAGGTCGCCCACCGGGGCCAGGTGCGGGGCCAGCAGGATGCCGATGGCCCCGGGATAGACCCGGCGGTAAAGGTGGGCGGCTCGGAGCTGAAATACGGGACAGACGTTGAGGCAAGCCCCGCAACGCAGGCAATAAAGGGCTTCCCTGAACTCCGGGTCCCGGGCCAGGCGGCGCCGGCCGTTGTCCAGGATGATCAGGTAAAAGGCCTGGGGCCCCTCCGGCTGGAACTTCCGCCCCCGGAGAAAATGGACCAGGGCCGTGAGGCGCTGGCCGGTGGCGCTGGCCGGCAACAGCCGCAGCAAGACCTCCGCGTCACCCAGGGCCGGGATAATCTTCTCCAGCCCCATGACCGCTACCTGCACCCGCGGCAGGGTGGCGGTGAGGCGGAGGTTGCCCTCATTCTCCAGGAATACCAGGGTGCCGTCCGCGGCGGCGGCGAAGTTGACGCCGGTGATGCCCATCCCTGCCTGCCAAAAATGGGGTTGGAGATGGCCGCAGGCCAGCCGGGTCAGGGCCTCCGGGTCCGGGGGACAGGCCAGGCCCAGTCGCTCCCGGAAGAGGGCGGCGATCTGCCGGCGATCCAGGTGCAGGGCCGGGGCGGTGAGGTGCGCCGGAGGATCCCCGGCCAACTGCACGATGAATTCCCCCAGGTCGGTCTCTAAGGTCGGGATGCCCGCCGCGGTTAGGGCTGGGGTGAGGCCGATCTCCTCGGTGGTCATGGACTTCGATTTGGTCACCATGGTGACCCGGTGCTCCCGGGCCAGACCCAAGATCAGCTCCCGGGCCTGAGCCGCGTCCCGGGCCCAGAGCACCTTGCCTCCCCAGGCCTGCACCTCCCGGGCCAGCCGCGGCAGCAATTCATCCAGGCGGGAGATGGCCTCGGCCTTGATCTCCCGGGCCTGGCGACGCCAGGCTTGCCAATCCGGATAGCCTTGGAGGATCCGTTCCCGGGCCATCAGAGCCCGGTGGCAGGCGGCCCTAACCACCGCCCGCGAAGTCCCGGAGACGGCCTCGCTGGCGCCGGAATTCTCGCTGGAGTTTAATGAGGTTAGAGGGCCGGCGGGGCTATCTGTAAGATTTGACGCAGGATTCAAATTTGGCTACCCATTCGGGAAAGTTAAGCTCTTCAGGACTCTCCGTGGCGAGGCGCAGGAATTCGTTGGTCTGTTCCTGGATATAGGGGTGTTTGGCAAAATCATCGATGGCCTGGAGGATCAGGTTTTGAAAATCCGCCGGCATGGTCTTGTCGCAGGTGATCTGGCTCTTTAAATAGGCCACCAGCGAGGACAGGCTGAGCATTCTTTGCTCCACCCCATAGCGCCGCAAGATGTCCCGGATATCATCCCGAACCCGATCGGTGGCCATTTCATGGAGGAAATGAAAGGGGTTGGCGCCGCTGAACAGGGAAGACCAGGTATAACGCACATAGTAGAATCTCTTACCGGTGCGCCAAACCTGCCGAATCAGTTCTTGCTTCTCAGGCTCTTGGGCCATCGCGGTCAGGGCACTATGGTAAGGCCGCAACAGGCGGGCCAGGATAAAAGAGTAAAGCAGCACCAGGTTGACAATGAACATGCCGAAGACGCTGATGCCCGACAAGACGGGGCGAATGGCGCTGACCCAAACGAACATCAGGTACAAGAAGACCAGCAGCAGGATCAGGACGCGCAGAATGCTGATGCCGGAAATTGCCAGGCGGGGATCTTTCCGGTGCTTTAAAAAGGCGAGCAGCAGTAGAATTAAGATGCCTATTTCGACAAAGGGGCTCGCCAGGGTGTTAAAGATACTATCCAGCATGTCTTCTCCTTTCGGGTCTGCTGCCTGCTTCAGCCTTAGCGCCGGCGGAACGCCAGAGCCGCCGCCTGATAAATTTTATCACAACCACGGGCGGATTCCGAACTCATTCCCCTCCGGGCAACTCGTACTCTTTAATCTTGGCCCGGCGGTGCTCGGCCTCCAGCCAGGAGACCAACATCATCTGCTTCTTATCCTTCAGCAATTGGGTCTTGAGATTTTCCCAGTTTTTCTGCAACTCCGCCGGATCGGGGGGGCGCCGTTCCTTAAAGGCCAAAAGGTAATAACTTTCCTTCCAGGCCAGGGGATGGTCCGGGAAGGGGTGTTCCCGGGAGAGGAGGAAGGCGGCCCCGGTGATGGCCTCGGCCTGGCGCTGGCCCTCAAAGCCCTCGAAACGGGTGAAAAAGCCGCTCTCTTTGACGGGCAAACCGGCCGCCACGGCCACCTGAGCCAGGGGGTCCCCTTTCCGCAGACGGGCCAACAGCCGGGTCGCATCTTGTTCCGCGTCTTTCATGGCCCCCTGCTTCTTCACCTGCTGGGCCACCTGGTCCTTGATCTGTAGGAAGGGTGGAAGGTTCTCCGCCTGATATTCCAGGGACTTCATAACCGCGCAGCCGTCGGGCAGCTCAACCACCCGGCTCACTTCCCCGGGTTTGAGCTGCAGGGCCGCCTGGTTGAAAGCGGGCGCCGGGCCCAGCCCCGGAACCTGGTCCATTTGACTAATCCAGGGAGTTTCCTTCAGGCTGCTCCCATATTTTTTGGCCACCTCGGCGGCGGTGTCCTGCGACAGAGCGGCGCGGGCCTCCTTGGCGGCCTCCTGGGCCATGGTTTTGGCCTTCTCCTGCTTGAGGAGCTCCCTCAGTTTGGTCTCGGCCCCAGGTATCTTCTCGGTTTCCTTGACCCCCTCCATCTGGAGCAAATAGATGGCCTGGGGGGTATCGGCCCGGCCCACTTCTCCGGGTTTAAGGCCAAAAACCGCCAGGTCCCACTGGGGGGGGTGCTGGCCCCGCGGGACCTCGCCCAAGTCCCCTCCCCGGTCCCGGCTGGCGGGGTCCTGGGAGTAGGTTTTGGCCAGCCCGGCGAAATCTTCTCCAGCCTTCAGTTTATCAAACAACTCCTGCGCTTGCTTCTCCAGGCGCTGCCGCGTCCCGGCGTCGGCTTTGGGCGGGATGACCAGCACTATCTGGCGCACCCGCACCACCTTGGGGCGGGAAAATTCCGCCTGGTGCTCCTTGATGATATCTTCCACCGCAGCATCGGTGATCGTCACCCGCTCCTGGAAGTCCCGGGTGCGGAAAAAGAGATAGCTCACCCGGGCCCGGGCCGGCACTCGAAACTTCTCCTGGTTGTCCTGGTAATAGCGGGATAGCTCGGGCTCGCCGGGGTGCTGGTTGGCCATGAACCTGTCCGGGTTGATCTCCAGATAACTCACCTGAATCGCCTCTTTGGCCAGGGTGTTCATTTCCCGGATTTGCGCGTCGGAGACCTTGGCCAAGGAGGTCACTTCCTCGGTGATCTTCCTCAACTGGAGATTCCGGCGTTCCTGCTCCTCAAACTCGGCGCTGGACAGTTGATTCTGGCGCAACAGCATAAAATAGAGATTTTCATCAAACTTGCCGTCCCTCTGGAAAAAGGGATAGCTCTGGATCCGCTCCCGCAGTTCGGCGTCGCTCACCGTGAGCCCCTGGCGCGCCGCCGCCTGCAGGAGTAGGGCTTCAGCGATCAGCCGGTCCCGGGCCATTTCCTTGAGGCGCATGGCCTTGACCATCTCGGGGGTCAACTCGCTCTGGCTCATTTCCTGATACTGCCTGATCATTTCGTTAAGCTGCCGGGCATAAGCGGTAACCTTGATGGGCTGGCCGTTGACCACGGCAACATTATCTGAGGGCCCGGAGTGCAGGCCGCCATAGCCGTAGGAGAGGATAAAGACTGCGCCAATGGCAAAAACCATCAGACCGATGATCCAGTGGCGCGCATGTTTACGTAGTATATTCAGCATATTGAGTATGTTCCTGGCTCACGGGTGACTGTAAATGAATCGATATCTCATCTTAAATTAGCGGGCCTAAAAAAATTCAGGATGGCCCCGGGAGGGGCCTGCTTCATCACGGCGGCCACCGGCCGCCCCGGAAAATCCCCTCTCCCTGGGCGCTCCCAGGGCGGACTGTGCCCGCCGCCCTTTAGGGCGCCATAAATGGGGAGTCCCTCGGAAAATCTCGGCTCAACTTGCCGTAGCCTTGAATGCCCTTAAAAAAATTCGCCGGCCACCGCTCTGCCCCGGTTCTGCTACTCCGGTTTAGGCGCCGCCTTGGCCGGGGCCTTGGCAGGGGGGGCCTCCTTCTTCCCTTCCTTTAACCATTTATTTGCCTCTTTGGCCTCCGGGCTCTTGGGATAGGTCTGGACCAATTTTCTTAAAGTGCTTTGGTAAGACGGGGTTTGCTGCAAATACTGGTAGGCCATGGCCTGCCGCAACATGGCGGCAGGGGCCAATATGCTCTTGGGAGACTGGCTGGCCAGTTTATTAAATTCCACCGCGGCCTCCTGGTATTTGCCCTCCTGGAAAAAACTGTCGCCCAGTTGATAACGGGCTTCGGAGGCCTTGGGGCCTTTGGGTTGTTCTTTCAGATACTGGGAGAATTTGGCGCGCGCCTGGGGGTATTTTTTTCCCTGGTAGAGATGCAGGCCCTCATTGTAAAGCTTATCCGCATCGGTGGCCGGCGCCGTCGCCGCCGGGTGCTCCCTGGTTTTGGCCGCGGCGCCAGCCGGGGCAGGCTGCCGGGCTTCGAGCTCCGCTATCCTGGTCTCCAATTGCTGCACCCGGACCTCCAAACCCTGGACCTGCTGCGGCAGATCCGGTTTGCGGGCCGGCGTCTCGACCGCCGGGGCGGGCTGAGCCGCCGTGGCTGCGCCCTCTGCCGGAGTGGCGGCGGGGGCGGGCTTGGCAACGGATGGCAGATAGGCGTAAGTCTCGGAACAGCTCGCCAGAAACAAGATACACAGGCCCACCGCCAGATACCGGATACCCAGGGTTACCCTCATGTTTTTCCCTCCCTGGGGGATTAAACTTACCCCCTTGATTTCCAGGTCAACCAGAAAGCGCCGTCAGAGACCAGCCAAATGAGCCAAAATATCCAAATGTTACATATTATTATCTTTGCAGGGGACTTGTCAAGGAAGGTCTGCGGACGGGGCTGGCAAAAACTCCCCCAGGGGGAGATGGACTGGGGACCTCTGAAAAAACCACAAAGGTTCCCCTGAATTTCCGGGAAAGCCGCGTGGCGGCGGAGAGCCGGCGCCTCGCCTGCCATATCCACCGCGGGTAGCTGTTCTGCATGTTTTTTTCAGAGGTCTCACCTTGTCAAAAAGCAATTTTTTCATTATAAATTAGATGGCAAACCTGGGCGGTTAACTCAGCGGAAGAGTGCCATCCTCACACGGTGGAAGTCACTGGTTCAAATCCAGTACCGCCTACCAGCAAATCCCAAGGGGTTGCGGTTCGCAGCCGCAACCCCTTTCCATTCCCGGCTCAAAACCCTGGTTATTTCTTTCTTTTGGTCTTGGGGATGGTGAAGAAGACCCTGGTGCCCGCCCCCACCTGGCTCTCCAGTTTGAAGGTCCCACCCAGGGCCTTGACCCGTTCGGCCATGGAGTCCAGCCCGATTCCCCGGCGCCCGGCCTCCAGGTCATCCAGGTGTCCCACCTCAAAGCCCTGGCCGTTGTCCTCCACCAGGAACTCCGCCTGTCCATCCCCCTTTTTGCCGGTCAGGGTCACCCGGGTGGCCTGGGCATGCTGGCAGGCGTTGCTCAGGGCCTCCTGAAAGATCCGGTAGATGCTGACCTGCTCCTCCATGCTGAAAACCCGGCCCAGGTCCTCCAGGTGCAAGTCGCACTCCATTCCGCAGCTCTCGGCCAGAGCCTTCAGGCTCCCGGCCAGGCCCAGGTCCGCCAGCATCTGCGGGCTCAGTTCCGCGGCCCGGCGCCGCAGTTTTTCCACGATCTGGTCTAGCTCTCCCAGGGCCTGGCGGTAATCTTGCCGCAATGCCCCATCGCCTCCGGGCAGCTTCTCTTCAAAGGTCCGCAGTTGCAGCTTCGCGGCGGCGATGCCCTGGGCCAGGGACTCCTGCAATTCCCTGGAAAGCTCACGGCGCTCCGCCTCCTGGTGGTCCAGCAGTTGCCGGGCCAGATTCCGGAGCCTGGCCTCCGACTCCCTCAACACCTCATCCGCCTCCCGGCGCTCGGTTATGTCTTCGATGGCCAGCAGGACGAGATCATGGGCGGGACCGCCCAGGGGCAGGAGCCGGCAGTTGAGGAGAAAGGTCCGGCGGCCGACCTCCGGAAATTTCTGCACCATCTCGAAATCCTGGAATTGCTGGTTGGCCTCCAGGACCTTACCCAAGAGCTGCCGCAGGCGGTGGATGTTCCATTGGCCGTGGCCCACCTCATAAAAGTAGTGGCCTTCGGTATCCTCGTGACTGACTTTGAAGAACCGGTAATAGGCGTCGTTGGCCGAGACCACCCGCAGCTTGTGATCCAGAACGACCAGAGGCTCCCTTATGGTGGCGACGATGGCAAGGGCATAGTCCCTGGCCTGCCGCGCCTCCTCCAGGCTGCTGCGTTTCATGAGGTCTACTTCGACCACGGCCAGGACTACCCCGTCGATCTTGTTGTCCGAGGTCCGGTATGGCCGGAGACGCAGGGAGACCCAGCGCCCGTCCCGGTCTTGAACTTCCAGTTCCTGGACGGTCAGGGTGCTCAGGACGTCTTTAATGATCGCCTCCAGGTTCGGCACTTCCACCTTCAGCCGGATGTCTCCGAGGGGGCGGCCCAGGTCCGTGGGGATCAGGCTCAGCATCTCCTGGGCCGCGGGGTTGAAGCGCCGGATCCGCAGGTCCGGTCCCAGGATGACGATGGCGATCTGCACCACGGTGAGCAGGTTGTTGAGGTCGTTGTTGGCCTGGAACAGCTCCTGGTTGCGGTTTCCCAGCTCTTCGTTGAGGGTCGCCAGCTCCTCGTTGGCGGACTGGAGTTCCTCCTTGGAGGTTTCCATCTCCTCATTGATGCTCTGGAGCTCTTCATTGGCGCTCATGAGCTCCTCGTTGGCGCTCTCCAGCTCCTCGACGCTGGTTTCCTGTTCTTCGATGACCGCCTGGAGATATTCCTTGTTGGCGGCCAGCTCGCTCTCCAGCTCGGCAATCGTCCGGCCCCCGGCGGAGGACTTCCCTCTGGGCTCTTTCCCCTTGGGGACCGGCTCAACCGGCAGGGTCGCATCTTCGAAGATCACCAGGAAATAACGATCCAGGGCGGTGGCCGGACGCAGCGGGCAGACCTCCAGGTTGACCACCCTCAGGGCGCCGTTCAGACGCAGGCGCAGCCCCTCCCGGCGCACCGGGGTATTGGATTTCAGGGCGGCGTAGACCGCGGCCCTGAGTTCGACCGCCATGCTCTGCCGGGTCATTTTGAGGAGATTGAGGCTGGCCTCCCCGGGGCTCGGCTCCAGGAAACGGCCGGTGTGCCCCCGGAATTGGATGATGTTCAGGTGGGCGTCGATCACCACCCCGGCCGGGGCGAAGCGGGACAGGACGATGCGGTCCGTTTCCTGCTGCAAATCCACTAGGGAGACCATTTCCCCCGGAGGTTTGACCTCAACCTTGTCCTGGCCCCCACCCCCCCTCACCCCGGGGAAGGGATGGAGGACCGGGTACGGGACCGCCACCGTCTTCTTCTGAAAGACCTTGAGTTTTTTGTCCACCAGGGTGAAGTATTCCGGGAAGGCGCTCAAGGCCTCGGATTTGCCCAACAGCAGGAAGCCGCCCGGCTTCAAGGCGAAATGGAAGATGGGGATCACCTTCTTCTGCAGCACCGCCCCGAAATAGATGAGGACGTTGCGGCAACTGATGAGGTCCAGGCGGGAGAAGGGCGGGTCCTTGGTCAGGTTCTGTTTGGCGAAGACGCACATGGAGCGGATGGTCTTGCTCACCTGGTAGCCGCCGGCCACCTTGCTGAAAAAGCGCCGCAGCCGGTACGCGGAAACGTCCGTGGCAATGGATTCCGGATAGATGCCCAGGCGGGCCTGGTCAATCACCCCTTCTTCGACATCGGTGGCGAAGATCTGGATCTGGACGTTGCTGGCCATGTCCCCCAGGAATTCCAGGAGGCTGATGGCCAGGGAGTAGGCCTCCTCGCCGCTGGCGCAGCCCGGCACCCAGATGCGGATGGGCTCATCCTCGGCCCGGTTCCGCAGGATTTCCGGGAAGACGATTTTTTGCAAGGACTCAAAGGACTCCGGCTCCCGGAAGAAACTGGTGACGTTGATCAGGATGTCTTCGTAGAGGTTCTTAACTTCGTCCGGATGCTGCCGCAGGTATTTGACATAGTCCTCGATCTCTTCCACGTGCTGCAACATCATACGCCGGTGGAGGCGCCGTTTGATGGTGCTGTGCTTGTAATGGGTAAAATCGAGGCCGGTGCCCGCCTTGAGCATCATCAGAATCTGGTTGAAGGCGCCCTCTTCCAAGGGTGGCTCCGCCTCCTTGGCGAGGTGCGGCGCCAGGACCAGGGGATGGTGGCCCAGGCTGGCCAATTTCCGGGCGATCTTCTCGGGAGGGAGGACGAAATTGACGACGCCCGCGGCGATGGCGCTCTCGGGCATCCCGGGATACTTGGCGCTCTCGACGTCCTGGGCGAAGGTAACGCCGCCTTCGGCCTTGATGGCCTGGAGGCCCAGGACCCCGTCGGAGGCGGTGCCCGACAGGATCACCCCGATGGCCCGGCTACCCAGGTCCTGGGCCAGGGAGCGCAGGAAGATGTCGATGGGCCGGGTCACACCCCGGGGCTCGGCCCGGATGGCCAGGTGCAGCACCCCCTCCTCCAGGGTCATGAGGAGGGCCGGGGGGGTGACATAGATGCGATTGGGCTCAACATGCGTGCCTTCCACCACCTCGGTGACCGGCATCCGGGTGACCTTGGCCAGGATCTCCGGCAGCATGCTGTGGGACCGGGGGGCCATGTGCTGCACCAGGACAAAGCCCATGCCGGTATCCGTGGGCAGATTCTCGATAAGCTTGGTAAAGGCCTCCAGGCCGCCGGCCGAAGCGCCCACCCCGACGATGGCAAAGGGCCGCGCCGCGGCCGGAGATTCCGGAGCAGTCTCGCTGCCTGGCCGGTTGGTGGCGGTCTCGGCCCCGGCCCCGCTCTTCCCGGTGTCTTTGGCAGGGGGCTTTTTCGGCCCGCTAACCCTTCCTGCCTTAGGGCCAGCCTTGCTAATGGCTTTCTTTGAGCCGCCGGACTTGGTTTCGGCCATGCCGTTTCCACCTGGGGGAAGAATTAGTTAGATTTTGCACACAATAAGGTATATTTTAATTGTTGTCTTGGCATTTCTTTTGCTTATCAAAAAAAATAATATAATTAAGGAAGGCTTGGACAGAGCTGCCTGAGAGTCCGGGCGGGGAAACCCCGCCCCCACGGCGGGGGTAGAGGTAAATAGGTTGTAATTTCCATGAATTGATTAGCCAGTGGACCTGCCTGAGTTCAAACAATTCTTTACTGCCTGCCTCATAACAAAAACCTTGCCGGACACTACTGGGATTTAGGGGAATTCCCCAAGCTTCTCACCGAAAACCAAAAGCCGGTGAAGGGGTGCTGCGGGTACCCAAACTGGCTGGTGGTGGCGGCTTAATTTGACGTCAAGCACTGCCTCTGATAAATTTTAACAATTAGCCGGATAATTTGTCTGCAAGGGAAGACCATGGGGCACAGATTTTGGCTGTTGCTGTTGTCGCTGTTAATCCTGGTCCTCAGCCCCCTGGCGGGGGTGGGGGCCGAGGGTCCGGAAGAGGTGATGAAACAGGTCCAGGCCCGCTACGACAAGACCGGGGCCTTTGAGGCCCGCTTTCAGCAGGAGTCCCGCGTTACGGCGCTGCAACAGACCGACAGCGCCGCGGGCTTGGTCTATTTTCAGAAGCCTTCCCGCATGCGCTGGAAGTACGAATTGCCCGCGGAACAACAGAAGGAAGTGGTCTCCGACGGCCGCCTGGTGTGGATGTACATGCCCCAGGACCGCCTGGTCATGGTCTACAAACTGGACCAGGTGCTGCGCTCCGATCTGGTAATGCGTTTCTTCTCTGGCATCGGCCAGTTCCAGAAGGACTTCAACGTCTCCTGGAAACAACCGCCCCGGGAGGGGGAGAGCCTGGTCATCGATCTCTTCCCCAAGAAGGAACAGCCGGAATTGAAACGCCTCACCCTGACCATCAACCCCCGCACTTTCCTGGTGGACCGCCTGGAGTTTGCCAACGCCCTGGGCGAAGAGACCCGCTTTGTCTTCACCCAGACGAATTTGGATGTGAAGCTGAAGCCCGATTTTTTCACCTTTACGCCGCCGCCGGGAGTCCAGGTGGTCCGGGAGACGCCGGGGTCCTAGGCGGCCACCTTCGCTGCCAGGGGATCGCGGGGATCGTTAAAAGTATGGACTTGGGCGCCTGACCATGGAATTTACCCTCCAGCAGCAGGAAATTAGAGAGTGGCTTAACCGCCGCCGGGCCATCATGCTGGCCCACAATTACCAGCCGGCCCCCATCCAGGATGTGGCCGACCTGGTGGGCGATTCCTTGGAGCTGTCCCTGGCCGCGGCCAAGACCGATGCCGAGGTCATTGTCTTCTGCGGGGTTCACTTCATGGCGGAGACCGCGGCGATTCTCTGCCCCGACAAGACCGTGCTCCTGCCCCGCCTGGACCTGGGCTGCTGTCTGGCCGAGTCCGTCAAGGTGGACAAACTCAAGGCGCGCAAAGAGGAATTGCCCGGAGTCCCGGTGGTCACCTATGTCAACTCTACCGCCGCGGTGAAGGCGGAAAGCGACATCTGTTGCACCTCCGCCAATGCCGTCCGGGTGGTCAATTCCTTGGCCGCGCCCCGGGTCCTGATGCTGCCGGACCAAAACCTGGGCCTCTATGTGGCCCGGCACACCCGGAAATCCGTGGAGATCATCACCTGGGAGGGATGGTGCAATGTCCATGACGGGCTCAGCGCCGAGGAGGTGCTGCAATGCCGGGCGGCCCATCCCCAGGCGGTCTTTCTGGCCCACCCCGAGTGCAACCCCGAGGTCCTGGATCAGGCCGACGCCATCCTCAGCACCAGCGGCATGCTCCAATATGTGCACGCCGCCGCGGCCCGGGAGTTCATCATCGGCACGGAAATCGGCATTCTGTACCGCATGCACCAGGAAAATCCAGGCAAGCTCTTTCACTCCCCGTCCCGCCGCCTCATCTGCCGGCCCATGAAGCGCATCACCCTGGGCGATGTATTGGCGGCCCTCAAGGAAAACCGCCATCAGGTAACGGTGCCCGCCCCGATCCGGGAGCGGGCCCTGCAGGCAGTGGCGCGAATGCTGGCGGTCCCCCGGGATTGAGGATGTCTGGGCCGCCCTCAGGCAGGCCAGGCGCGGCCCCTGGCGTCACGCGCAAGAGAAGCAATCCTCCGCTCCCCTATTTTCGATCTGACAAATTCGCCTGGGAGCCGCTAGGCTGCTAACCCCGGGAGGCCACCGCCCGGGCGGCGATTATGCCGCTGGCGGAGGCCTGGATCAGGCCGCGGGTGATGCCGGCGCCATCCCCGATGATGAACAGATTGCTGATGGGGGTCTCCAACTCCGGGCTCAATTTCAGGCGGTGGGAATAAAACTTCACCTCCACCCCGTAGAGCAGGGTGTGGCGGTGGTTAATTCCTGGGGCCAGGGCCTCCAGGGCCTCTAACATTTCCAGAATGTCCTTCAGGTAACGATAAGGGAGGACGAAGCTGAGATCCCCGGGAGTGGCGCTCTTCAGGGTGGGCCGGGTGAGGCAGCGGTCAAGGCGGGCGGGGTTAGTCCGTCGGCCAACCTTAAGGTCGCCCAGCCGCTGGACCAGAGCTCCCTGGCCCAAGAGGTTGGCCAGGCGGGCGATATATTGCCCGTAACTGATGGGATCGTTAAAGGGCTCGGTGAAAGTGGAACTCACCAGAATGGCGAAATTACTGTTCTCCGTTTTCCGGGAAGTATAGCTGTGGCCATTGACGGTGACCAGGCCATCCATTTCTTCCAAAACGACTTCGCCGTAAGGGTTCATGCAAAAGGTGCGCACCTTGTCGTCAAAGGTGCGGGAGTAGTAAATCAACTTGGCTTCATAAGCCGGTTCGGTAAGGGGCGCCAGCACCGGGGCCGGGACTTCCACCCGCACCCCGATATCCACCGGGCTGGGGATAGAGGGAATCGCCAGGCGGCGGGCCTCTTCCCGCATCCAGACGGCTCCGGACCGTCCAGGCGCGGCAATCACATAACGGGCCTCCACCACCTCCTGGTTGTCCAGGGCTACCCCAATGACCGCCCCATCCTTGGCCAGGATCCGCTGGGCCCGGCAGTGAGTGCGGATCTCCACCCGGTCGCGCAAACGTTCTCTCAAGCGGCTCAGAATTTCCCGGCAATTTTCCGTGCCGATATGGCGCAGGCGGGTGGGGATAAAGATCATCCCGGCGTGCCGGGCCTCGGTCTTAAGAAGTTCCAGGGTATCCGCATCCCCCCCATGGGTTTCCGCGGTTGCTCCCAATGATCGATAAAGGTTATCCACTTCCTGGATCAGGGCCGTCAAGTCATCCAGGGGTAACAGGTCACCTAAGAAACCGCCCACCTCGGGGGAAAGGATGAGTTTGCCGTCGCTGAAGGCTCCGGCCCCGCCCCAACCGCAGAGGAGGCCGCCCGGGATATCCCGCTGACGCTCCGCCAGGTCCGGACCTTGTTCCACCAAGAGGACCTTTCCCGCACCTAAGTTCTCCAGGCTGAGGGCGGCAAATAACCCCGCCGGCCCGGCTCCAATAATGACTACTTCATAAGCGGACATGGTGACCCCGAAGGTATCAAAAAGCTGGCGGCAAATCCATCCAAATTAATCCAGGTGCCTGTAGGGGCGGGTTTTAAACTCACCTCTACAAGGCGGACACCTGGGTCCGCCCCTACGGAAAACAGTAAGAAGCCTCCCCACCCTATCCCTCTCCCCTGCAAGTGTAACCGCCGCAGGGATAAATTTATCGAAATACTTGGACTTTGCCTGTAATATATGGTTACAACGCCTGACGGGTGCCATCCGGGTTCCCGGTTTACCCGGTCTTTCCCCAGAGGTTGCGAAAATGATCCGAGAGGCGTAAATTCAGGAAAATCCATCCCGGAAAACCAGTTTGGCATGAGAAAGGCTAAACTTGCCAAAGTCAGCGCCGGATTGCCGCGATTGGCGGGTTTTAGAACCCAGAGCCTTCCTCCCTGGGGATGGTTGCAAAATCCCTTTTTCGACAGCCTGATAATTCTCGCCATGCAGTCCGGTGGGTTCACCAAGGCTGTGTCGCAGTGGGGCTAAACCTATGAAACTTGCACCAATTGAACCTGGCCTGGGGGGGCGGCTGCGGGCCGCGGCCTGGGCCCGGCGCCGGTGGCTCTGGTTGCTGGCGGCCGCGTTCTTGGGGATCCTGGTCTACAGCCATTTTTCCAAGCCGGGCAAGACCACCGGGCAAGGGGCGGACACCACGCCGCCAGTGGCGGTGACTGCGGTGGCGGCTAAAAAGGGGGACATCAGCATCTATCTCAGCGGGTTGGGCACCGTCACCCCGGTCCGCACCGTCACCATCAAGAGCCGGGTGGATGGACAGCTGATGCAGGTTGGCTACAAGGAAGGCCAGATCGTCCCCAAAGGTTATCTCCTGGCGGTAATCGACCCGCGGCCCTATGAGGCGGCGTTGCTCCAGGCTCAGGGGCAGCTGGCCCGCGATCAGGCCCTGCTGGCCAACGCCAAGCTGGACCGGGAGCGCTACCGGGTCCTGGCCGAGCAGGATTCCATCGCCAAACAACAATATGATACCCAAAAGTCCTTGGTGCATCAGTATGAAGGGACCGTCAAGTTAGACCAGGGAAACCTCGACAGTGCCAAAGTAAACGCCATTTACACGCACATCACCGCCCCCGTCAGCGGGCGCATCGGCCTGCGGCTGGTGGATCCAGGCAACATCGTCCACACCACCGATACCACCGGGATCGCGGTCATCACCCAACTGGAACCGATCACCGTGATCTTTACCATCTCCGAAGACAACTTGCCGCCGGTGCTGGAAAAGCTCCAAGCGGGAGCGCGCCTGCCAGTGGACGCCTTCAATCGCGAGCAAACCAAAAAACTGGCCACCGGGGTTTTGCTGACGGTGGACAACCAGATCAATGTAACCAGCGGCACGGTCCAGCTCCGGGCGGAATTCCCCAACAAAGACCATGGGCTGTTCCCCAACCAGTTCGTTAATGCCCGCCTGCTTGTGAATACCCTGCAGGGCGTCACCCTGGTGCCGACGGCCGCCATCCAGACCGGCCCTACGGGGGCCTTCGTCTATTTAGTAACCGCCAATCAGACCGTGACGGTGCGCCAGGTGCAACTGGGGCCCAGCGAGGGGGATAATACCGCCATTAACGAGGGTCTCTCACCCGGTGACCGGGTAGTAGTGGAAGGGACGGAGCGGCTGCGGGATGGCAGCCGGGTGGCGGAAGCGGCCCCGGCTGCCGGTAAGGCTCCGGCCAACGGTAAGTCACCGCAGGGTCCGGCTACCGGTAAATCGCCGAAGGGCTAGTAATGAATCCGTCCCGGCTCTTTATCCTGCGCCCGGTGGCAACTACCCTGCTGATGGCGGCCATTTTACTGGCCGGGGCGGTGGCCTACTACCAGTTGCCGGTCTCCGCCCTGCCGGAGGTGGATTATCCCACCATCCAGGTGCTCACCTTTTTCCCGGGCGGCAGCCCCGACGTCATGGCCTCCTCGATCACCGCCCCTCTGGAGCGCCAGTTCGGCCAGATGCCCGGGCTGAAACAGATGACCTCCTACAGTTCCGGGGGCGGTTCGGTCATTATCTTGCAATTCAGTCTGAACCTGAGCCTGGACGTGGCCGAACAGGAGGTGCAGGCTGCCATTAATGCCGGGAGCTCCTTCCTGCCCCCGGACCTGCCCAATCCGCCGGTCTATAACAAGGTCAATCCGGCCGACGCCCCCATCCTGACCCTGGCCCTCACCTCCGAGACCATGCCCCTGCAACAGGTGGAGGACCTGGCGGACACCCGTCTGGCCCAAAAGATTTCCCAACTGACCGGGGTAGGGCTGGTCAGTATCAGCGGCGGGCAGCGGCCGGCGGTGCGGATTCAGGCCAACCCCACGGCCTTGAGCGCTTACGGCCTGACCCTGGAGGACCTGCACACCGCCATCGCCTCGGCCAACACCAACCAGGCCAAGGGCGGCTTTGATGGGCCCCGCCAATCATCGGTCATCGGGGCGAACGACCAGCTCCTCACCAGCAAGGAATATCTGCCGCTGGTGGTAGCCTATGTCAACGGGGCTCCGGTGAGGCTGTCCGACGTGGCCAACGCCATCGACTCGGCCGAAAATGTCAAGCAGGCGGCCTGGATGAATGATGTCCCGGCGGTGATTGTCAACATTCAACGGCAACCGGGCTCCAATGTGATCGATGTCGTGGATCGCATAAAAAGGCTGCTGCCGCAGTTGCAGAGTACCCTGCCGTCGGCGGTCCACGTTTCGGTGCTCACCGACCGTACCACCACCATCCGCGGCTCGGTGCAAGACGTGCAGTTCGAGCTGATGCTGGCAGTGGCCCTGGTAGTGCTGGTGATCTTTCTGTTTTTGCGCAACCTCTCGGCCACCGTGATTCCCAGCGTGGCGGTGCCCGTCTCCCTGGTGGGCACCTTCGGGGTCATGTATCTGCTGGGATACAGCCTGAACAATCTCTCCCTGATGGCTCTGACCATTTCCACGGGTTTCGTGGTGGATGACGCCATCGTCATGATCGAAAACATCTCCCGCTATATCGAGCAGGGAGCTCCTCCCCTGGAGGCGGCCCTCAAGGGCTCGGAGCAGATCGCCTTCACCATCCTCTCCCTGACCATCTCGCTGATCGCGGTGCTCATCCCGGTGCTGTTCATGGGCGAGGTGGTGGGCCGCATATTCCGGGAGTTTGCCATTACCCTCGGGGTGACCATACTCTTCTCGGCGGTGGTCTCCCTCACCCTGACCCCGATGATGTGCGCCCGGCTGCTAAAGCATACTCCAGAGGAGCAGCAGAGCCGGCTCTTCCACGCCTCCGAGCGGATCTACCAGAAGGTCATCGACTTCTACGCCGTCACCCTGCGCCGGGTGCTGCGGCACCAGACCCTGACGCTGCTGGTCGCCGCCTCTACCCTGGTCATCACCATCTTCTTGTACGTGGTGGTTCCCAAAGGCTTCTTTCCGGTGCAGGACACCGGCATCATCCAGGGCATCTCCGAGGCCCCGCAGTCGATCTCATTCACCGCCATGGCGGAACGCCAGCAGGCGCTGGCCAAGCTGATCCTGCAAGACCCGGCGGTGGCCAGCCTCTCCACCTTCATCGGGGTGGACGGTACCAATTACACCCTCAACAGCGGGCGGGTGCTCATCAACTTGAAGCCCTTGGCGGAACGCCGGATCAGCGCCAGCGAGGTCATCCGCCGTCTGCAGCCGCGGCTCGCCTCACTTTCGGGCATCACCCTGTTCATGCAGCCGGTGCAAGACCTGACGGTGGAGGATCGGGTCAGCCGGACCCAATACCAGTATACCCTGGAGGACCCCAACGCCCAGGAATTGGAACTCTGGGGCCCCAGGTTGGTGGAAGCCCTCGGGAAGATGCCGGAACTGCAGGACGTGAGCAGCGATCAGCAGAATCAGGGGCAGCAGGTCTACCTGGACATCGACCGCAGCACCGCGGCGCGCCTGGGCATCTCCACGCAGCTCATCGATGACGTCCTTTACAGCGCCTACGGGCAGCGGCAGGTGTCAACGATTTTTACTCAGGTGAACCAATACCGGGTGGTTCTGGAGGTCCAGCCCGACTTCCAGCAAAATCCCTTCAAGCTCAAGGACATCTATTTGCGCAGCACCACCGGCGGCACAGTGCCTCTGAGCGCCATTACCCGGGTGAAAGCCACCTCGGGTCCCCTGCTCCTCGACCACCAGGGGCAGTTTCCGGCCACCACTCTGTCCTTCAATCTGGCTCCGGGAGCCTCCCTCGGGCAAGCAGTCCAGATCATGGAGGAGACCACCAAAAAGATCGGACTGCCGGCCACCGTCGTGGGCAGCTTTCAGGGCACCGCCCAGGCCTTCCAGGCTTCCCTGCAGAACGAACCGCTATTGATCCTGGCGGCCCTGCTTACGGTTTATATCGTCCTGGGGGTGCTGTACGAGAGCTATATCCACCCCATCACCATCATCTCCACCCTCCCTTCAGCCGGGGTGGGGGCCATTCTCGCCCTGATCCTCTGCCGCACCGATTTCAGCGTCATCGCCCTCATCGGTATCATCCTGTTGATCGGCATCGTTAAGAAAAACGGCATCATGATGGTGGACTTTGCCCTGGACGCCGAACGCCGGGAAGGAAAGAGCCCGGAAGAGGCGATCTATCAGGCCTGTCTGTTGAGATTCCGCCCCATCATGATGACCACCATGGCCGCCCTGCTGGGGGCGCTGCCCCTGGCCATCGGAACCGGATTGGGTTCCGAACTGCGCCACCCCCTGGGCATCTCCATCGTCGGCGGGCTGATCATCAGCCAGGTCCTCACCCTCTACACCACTCCGGTCATTTATCTCTGGTTCGATAGGCTGGCAATGCGCCTGGGTAGGAAGGGACCCGGAGAGCCGCCTCCTGGGGACGATCTTACGGAACCGGTATGAACCTCTCGGCCATCTTCATCAAAAGGCCGGTGGCCACGACGCTGCTCACGTTGGGCATGGCCCTGGCCGGTTTCCTGGCTGTTCGCCAACTGCCCGTCGCCCCCCTGCCCGCGGTGGACTTTCCCACCATCTCGGTGAGCGCCTCGCTGCCCGGGGCGGACCCCGAAACCATGGCGACCTCGGTGGCGGCGCCCCTGGAACGGCAATTCGGGCGGATTGCCGGGGTGACCGAGATGACCTCGTCCAGTTACCGGGGGTCCACTGGCATCGTTTTGCAGTTTGATTTGAACCGGGACATCAACGGGGCCGCCCGGGATGTCCAGGCCGCCATCAATGCAGCCCGCAGCTACCTGCCCGCCAATTTGCCCAACAATCCCACCTACCGCAAAGTCAACCCGTCCGACGCCCCGATTCTCATCCTGGCCCTCACCTCCGACACCTCCAACCGGGCCCGCATGTATGATGCAGCCTCCACCATTCTCCAGCAAAAACTCTCCCAGTTGGAAGGGGTAGGCACGGTCTTCGTGGGGGGTGGTTCGCTGCCGGCGGTGCGGGTGGAGTTAAACCCCACAGCGCTGAATAAATACGGGGTCAGCCTGGAGGCCGTCCGCAGTGTCCTGAGCAGCACCACCACCAACCGGCCCAAGGGACAACTGGCGGATGCCAGGCAAAACCGGGAGATCATCACCAACGACCAACTCTTCAAGGCCGCCGACTATCGCGATCTCATCGTGGCCTTCCAAGGCGAGGCGCCGATACACCTGGTGGATGTGGGTGCGGTCCAGGATTCCCAGGAGGACCTGCGCGTCGAGGGGCTCGTCAACGGTAAGATCTGCGTGATGGTGGTCATCTTCAGGTCGCCGGGGGCCAACATCATCGAGACGGTGGACCGCATCACCGGCATGCTGCCGCAGCTGACGGCCGCCCTTCCCCAGGACATCGACGTCAAGGTGGTGGTGGACCGCAGCCCGTCGATCCGCGGTTCGCTGAAGGACGTGGAGCGCACCCTGGTGATCTCAGGCATCCTGGTAATCCTGGTGGTGTTCGCCTTCCTGCGGAGTGTGCGGGGCACCATCATCCCGGCGGTTGCGGTTATAGTTTCCATCATCAGCACCTTCGGGGTGATGTACCTGTTGGGCTATAGTCTGGACAATCTCTCCCTCATGGCCCTCACCATCGCCACCGGCTTTGTGGTAGACGACGCCATTGTGGTGCTGGAAAACATCACCCGCCATCTCGAAAAGGGAGCGTCTCCTCTGCAGGCGGCCCTCCTGGGATCCCGGGAAATCGCCTTCACCGTTCTCTCCATGAGCGTCTCCCTGGTGGCGGTCTTCATTCCCCTGCTGTTGATGGGAGGCATGGTGGGCCGGCTGTTTCGCGAGTTCGCGGTTACCTTATCCACCGCCATCCTGATCTCCCTGGTGCTGTCCCTGACCACCACCCCGATGATGTGCGCCGCCCTCCTCAGGCAGGGGAAGGGGCGAACTCCCGGAGCCGTCTCCCGGGCCAGCGAGCGGGTCTTCTTAAGGATGCACCACACCTACGAAGTCACCCTCGGCTGGGGTTTGAGGCGCCCTCGCTTTATGCTCTCTCTGACGGTGCTCATGTTGGTGGTTAGTGTCGGCCTATTCTATTACATTCCCAAGGGTTTTTTCCCCGAACAGGACATCGGCCGCCTTACCGGATCCATTCAGGCGGCGCAGGACATCTCGTTTCAGGCCATGGAGAAAAAATTGTTGGCAGTGAGCGACATCGTCCGGAAGGACCCGGATGTGACGGACGTGGTGGCCTTCACCGGCGGCGGCGGCGGCGGCTCCACCACCAATACCGGGCGCATGTTCATTTCCTTGAAGCCCTTCGCGGAGCGGAAAAGCAGCATCCGCCAGGTGATGGCCAGGTTACGCCCGCAACTGGCCCAGGTGGCTGGGGCCCCCGCCTTCCTGCAGCCGGTTCAGGACTTGCGGATCGGCGGTTATGGCAGCGGCGCCCTCTATCAGTTTAACCTCCGCTCAGACAACCTGGCGGAGCTAAACTCCTGGGGCCCCCGAGTCTTACAGAAACTCCGCACCTTACCCCAACTGGTTGACGTGAACAGCGATCAACAAGATAAAGGATTACAGGCCACCCTGGCAATCGACCGCGACACCGCTTCACGGCTCGGCATCTCCGCCACGCTTCTCGACAACACCCTGTATGACGCCTTCGGCCAGCGCCAGGTTGCCATCCTCTACACCGCGCTGAACCAGTACCACGTGGTGATGGAGGTGGCCCCCCCCTATTGGCAGCGCCCGGAAATACTGCGAGACATCTATATGTACTCCACCAGCGGCGCCGCGCTGCCCCAGAGCAACTTCTCCCCAAAGCTTGGCGGAATTCAGGAACCGTTTGCCCCCACCAGCGGCGTCGCGGTGCCCCTGAGCGCCTTCACCACATACCAGATGACCTCCACCTCTCTGGCGGTGAACCACCTGGGACAGTTCCCCATGGTCACCATTTCCTTCAATCTGCCGCCGCGCACCTCCCTCGGGGATGCGGTGGCGGCCGTTGAAGCGGCTACCGGGAAGATGGGCCTGCCGGCCAGCATCCACGGAAGCTTTCTGGGAACGGCCCAGGCCTTCCAGGCCTCCCTGGCCAACCAGCCGTTTTTGATCCTGGCGGCGCTGTTGTCGGTCTATATCGTCCTGGGGGTGTTGTACGAGAGCTACGTCCACCCCATCACTATCCTCTCCACCCTCCCTTCGGCCGGGGTGGGAGCGCTCTTCGCCCTGCTGCTCACCCGCACGGACTTGAGCCTCATTGCCTTGATCGGCATCTTCCTGCTTATCGGCCTGGTCAAGAAAAACGGCATTATGATGGTGGATTTTGCCCTGGAGGCGGAGCGCCAGGAGGGGAAGAGTTCTCAAGAGGCCATCTATGAAGCCTGTCTCTTGCGATTCCGTCCGATCATGATGACCACCATGGCCGCGCTGCTGGGAGCGCTGCCCCTGGCGCTGGGAACCGGAGTGGGCTCCGAGCTGCGCCGCCCTCTGGGGATCTCCATCGTCGGCGGGCTGATCTTCAGTCAGATGCTCACCCTTTATACCACCCCGGTGATCTATCTTTATCTGGACCGCGTCAGGCTCTGGTTTAATCGCCGGCGCCGCGCTCTGAGGCAAAAATAGGCGAAAGAGGAAACGAGCTATGTGGCTGCGCTTCAAGACAATTTTAGGATTATCCCCGGGGCCGGGCCGGCTTGGCCCGGTAATCATTGCCGGGATGTTGCTGCTCTTGTCCGGCTGCACCGTGGGTCCGAATTATGTGAGACCGCCCACCGCGGCGCCCGAGGGCTTCAAGGAAACGCCAGGCTGGAAGGTGGCCCAGCCCCGGGATGAGCTGTCCCGGGGGCCCTGGTGGGAGATCTATAATGATCCCCAGTTGAACGCCCTGGAAGAACAGGTTGACATCAACAACCAGAA
>Ga0209517_10002654_pt1 | contig 24923 bp, 12 predicted proteins | sample PeaSoiMetSII2010_FD_187695 | JGI IMG/M metagenome (GOLD analysis project Ga0209517, IMG submission 187695) | Peat soil microbial communities from Weissenstadt, Germany - SII-2010 (SPAdes) (version 2) | ecosystem: Environmental > Terrestrial > Soil > Wetlands > Peat | place: Germany... | reverse complement strand
AGGTCGGCGAGGAGCTCATCGACTGGCCCGAGCAGGCCGTGGATCGCCTCGCCGTACTCGCCACGGCGCAGCGCCAACAGCACTCGGTACCGGTGCGCCACCGGCCAGACGCGGGCGATGAATTCGACCCACGTCGCGTCCGCTTCTGCGTCGGAGGCGTTGACTTCGGTGAGCACGGCTGTCACCTCGGTGACGGCCCGTTCCGTGAGTGTCCGAACCAGGTCGAGGCGCGAGGGGAAATGGCCATAGACCGTGCGACGGACGACGCCGGCAGCGGAGGCGATGTCGCCCATTCCGGCGTCGGGGTTCTCTCCCAGCACATCGAGGGCGACGTCGAGGATGCGATCGCGTGTCTCGTTCATCGAGCGCACACGGGAGGACTCGGTGGGCACGACACCATTGTTGCACACCAGTGTGCAATGAAGTAAACTGCACACCAGTGTGCAGCGGAGAGTTGCGCTGTGCTTCGAAGCTCAGGAGAAGAGAAGGCAATGACCGCACCGACGCCGCCGACCTCGACCCTCGTCCGCCCGTTCACCGTCTCGATCTCGGATTCGGAGATCGACGACGTGAAGCAGCGACTGGCCAGAACTCGATGGCCGGATCCGGAAACGGTGGGCGACTGGTCGCAAGGGGTTCGCGTAGAGAACGCCAGATCTCTGGTCGACTACTGGGAGCGCGGCTATGACTGGCGGCGCTTCGAGTCCGGGCTCAATCGCTTCCCCCAATTCCTGACCGAGATTGATGGGCTGGACATCCACTTCATCCACGTCAGGTCCAAGAATCCCAACGCGATGCCGCTGATACTCACGCACGGATGGCCGGGCTCGATCGTCGAGTTCCTGAAGCTGATCGGCCCGCTGACCGATCCGGTTTCGTTCGGAGGAGACGCCGCCGATTCATTCGACGTCGTCGTCCCGTCGCTCCCCGGGTTCGGGTTCTCCCAGAAGCCCACGGAGACCGGGTGGACTGTATCGCGCATCGCAAGCGCGTGGGCGGAGCTGATGAAGCGTCTCGGCTACACGAGATGGGCCGCGCAAGGCGGCGATTGGGGTGCCGTCGTCACCACCGCCCTCGGGGCCATGCAACCTGAGGGGCTTCTCGGAATTCATCTGAACACCCAGTACGCCTTTCCCGCACAGATACCCGACACCTTGTCGCCCGAACAGCGCTACGCCGTGGAGACCCTCGCCCTCTACACCGGCGATCTCGGTGGGGCGAACCACCTTCAGGGCACGAAGCCGGAGACTGTCGGATTCGCCCTGGCGGACTCTCCCGCTGGTCAGGCAGCCTGGATCTACGACAAGTTCCAGTCCAAGACCGACAACCACGGGCTCGCCGAGGACGCCCTCAGCATGGACGACATGCTCGACGCGATATCCCTCTACTGGTTCACCAACAGCGCAGCGTCGTCCGGCCGCATCTACTGGGAGAACAAATCGGGCACTTTCGCCGGCCCGAAGCTGACGCTTCCGGTCGCGGTGACCGTCTTCCCGAGGGACATCCCACGCCTGCCACGAAGCTGGATCGAAGACACCTACAGCAATCTGATCCACTACGGCGAGGCCGGCAAGGGCGGGCACTTCGCGGCCTTGGAACAGCCCGAGATCCTGGTCAGCGAAATCCGCACCGGCCTGCGCACCCTTCGTTCCTGACGCCAACGCGCGAGCTCAGGAGCGCACGCGTATCACTCGGGCTTCACTGAATCGACCAAAGGCGCTGGGGGTGCAGCATGCCTTACCAAAGGCGTGACGCATAACTGTCGCCGATGTCCTGATGCAGAACTGTTACCGCGCGATCACCTGGGAGCATGAACCTGGACCGGCTTTTCACTGCGCCCGGCGGCGTCCTGGCAGCTGCCTGCCCGGCGGGCTGATCACCAGCCGTTCACCACAGCATGGCAGCGACGTCGTGGCTGATGATGTCCTCATCCAGTGTCCGCTTGCGCGCCGCGGCCCCGACGCCGGCGTCATGCCCGCTGCTGGTGCGCCACCGGGCCGGGGCGCGCCATTCCGGAAGCTCCGCGAACGCGGCGACCCATGCGCGTGCGAACCGCGCCAGCGGATGCCCGGGGCTGGCCAGGCCGAAATGCAGCGCGTAAGGCAGCAGCGGCCCGTCCAGGATCTCCGGGCCTCGCCCTGCCCTGGCCGACCGGAGCTCCTGCCGGAATGCCCGCACCTGGCTGGCCAGTTCCTCGCCCGCCTTGGTCGGCTCGTGATGGTGCAGACGGCGCAGCCAGCCGTTGCGCACCGCATCGCACACCGGCTCCTTCCGCACCTCGGCCAGGCCCGCCGGCAGGTCAGAGGCCAGCGAGAGACGAAACTGGCGGGGTAGCCGGGCCGGGCCAGCCATTCCAGCAGCACCCGCTCATACTCCAGCGGGTCCTGGCCGTCCTGCGGCGGCTCGGCCGAGGCCAGCACCCAGCCGCCATCCTCACCGCCCGTGCTCTCGATCTCCAGCCAGCCGCGCAGGGACAAGTCCACCGCAGTGGCCGCGATATCACCGAGAACAACCCGGCCAGAAGTGACCACGCCAAGATGACCGGGTCGCACGCCACCAGGCGGCACCGGCAGTTCCGCCGCATCCATGACAGCAATAACGAAACTGCCCGTTACGCGGTTCACCAGCGGGTGGCTGTCGCTATGAGGAACAGGGCGTACAGCCGCTTGGGGAATATCGTGTCACGGTGAAGCCGGCCTGGGCGCGGTTCCAGTTTCGTATCATTCTTCCGCCCACCACCCGCGTCGTATAAGCACATCGGCAGGGAAGCAGGCATTCCGGCCGACCACTGGCCTTCGGCCTTGAGCGCCAATCCGGCGGTCACGAACATTCGTGCCGGCCGGAGACGCCAGAATCGGAACATGGCTTCGGCATTCGGGTGGCTCGACACCGACAGCGAGCAGCGCAGGAAGATGCTCGAGGTGGTCGAGCTCTTCAAGGAGGAGGGCACTGTCGACGAGCTCGGCATCGGCTCCATCAGGGACGCGCTCGCTGACTCGTTGTTCCCTGGCACCTCGGTGCTGCACACCCGGCTCCGCTACGTCTTGTTTATACCGTGGCTGATGCAGCGGGCCGCAGCGCGGAAGTCGTCGGCTGAGATGAGCGCGGAGTTCCGCACTCTGGAGTACCGGCTTATCGATAGTCTCCTCGCCGGTGGCGAGCGTCTGGGTGTCATCGGCAATACGGCGCGCAGCAGCCTGAAACGCATGCCAAGCAGTGTGTACTGGGCCGCGCTGGGGGCGTGGGGGATCCGGACCGGTGACTTCTCGGCCGAAGGATACTTCCGGCGGCAGTACGACTATCGCCAGCTATCCGCCCGTACCGCCAAGGCCGACGATCCGGAAGCCCGCGAGCTGCTTCCCGGTACGGGGCTGGATCCTCACCTGCCTCAGCCGCCGGACGAGTGGCTGAAGGCTTCCGGTTTCGCGTTGACGCCTGAGGAGGAACAGTACCTCTCCGACCTGATCGCGACGTCGGCCAGGGGATCGATGCTGTCATGGCTGATCCGCAACCAGCCGGGCAATGACCCTGATTACGTCTGGGAGATCGACAACCTCAGCAACGCTCCTGAACAGCTGCGAGACCTCGTCGACCACGGGCGCCGCTTCCATACCGCGATCCACGGGGCCATCCTGGTCTACAACCTGCTTCTGGCCCGTAAGAGCGCCCGAGACGATATGGTCGCCGAGTACGAAGACCGCCTCGACCAGTGGCGCGACGAACTCAACGTCACTGCCGCGCTCGACGGCTGGAACCGTACCGAGTGGTGGGCAACGATCCGCCGCCCGAACCCGCGTCTGCGCCTGGTCACAATGCAGTTCGTGGACCGCTGGCTCGACCTCATCGACGGCGACCTCGACCTGACCAAAAGCAAGGCAGCGGGCGAGCTCATCAGCACACGCGAGCGCCAGATCAAGGGCGGCCGCGCCCGGCTGGTCAATCAGGCGGCGCTTGACCGGTGGTCGGGCGGCAGCGGCCTCGGCCGTCATGATTTCCGCTGGTTGATCGCACGCGGGCACCTTGCAGACCTCTACGCCGCGAGGGCGGCGTCGTGACGCTCACGCCGGAAACCCGGGTGCTGCTGACCGACGCACTCCGGCCGCCCGCGGGTTACCGAGTCGAGGCCGCCGTCGGCACGACGTACTCACTGAACCTGACTGCCTTGCTGCTGGCGCCGCTGTCGTTCGCGCTGTTCGACCAGGGCAATGCCGACGAGATCGGCGCCGTCGACCCGATCCGGCTGCTGGAGGCCGTCCGCCGCTATGCCGATCGCACGACGGTGTTCTGTCAGGCCGGCGGCATCCACGTGCCCTCGAACTACCGGAGCATCCTCACCTTCGTGGAGGACAGCGTCGTTGAAGTCATGCCCTTCCACGAGGGAGCAATCTTCCACCCGAAGGTATGGGCGATCCGGTTCACCGATCAGGGTGGGACCCGGATTCACCGGGTCATCATTCTGAGCCGGAACATGACCCTCGACAGGTCCTGGGACACGGCGCTGGTGCTCGACGAAGAACAGGACGGTGCCATCGACGCCGCACCCGCCGCCGACTTCGTGCGGCGCCTCCCGACGCTGGCACTGCCCGGGCTGAGCGCCGAGCGGGCGGCCGAGATCGAGGGGCTCGCATCGTCACTGAGCGTCGCCCGGCTCGCTGCACCGAGCCCATTCACAGCAGGCGAGTTGCTCCCCATCGGGATGACCGATGACTGGGTGTGGCCGTTCCCAGATAAAGGAAAGCGGCTGCTGGCGATCAGCCCCTTCCTGTCCAAGCCTGCGATCGGTGCCATCTCCACGATCGCCGCCGACCGCACCGTCGTCTCGCGCGCAGAGTCGCTGGAACTCGTCGGATCGAAGTTGCTTGCGGGGTGGAACGTCAACGTCCTGCAGCGTCTCGCCGAAACCGATCCAGGCACTGACCTGGATGACATCTCAGCTCCCACGCCAGATGGGTTCCTGGAATCTCACGAGGGCCTGCACGCTAAGACGTTCGTCATCGACCTCGGAGGTGGCCAGTCAACGATCGTGACCGGAAGCGCCAACCTCACGAGCGCGACATGGGGCATCAACGTCGAGTTCGACGCGGTCCTGACCGGCCCGACCTCAACCTGCGGAGTCGAGGCGATGCTCAACGGATCACCCGAAGCACCGGGGCTCAGTCGCATCCTGGAGGAGTACTCCATCACTGACGAGGAGGGCGCGGCCGACGCCGCAATCGAAACGTCGCATGCCCTTGAGCAGTTCCACCAGCAACTCGCCGCGAACGAACCCCAACTGCACATCACCTCAGCCGCGGACGACCGCGTCACCGCGACCCTGACGCTGACCGTGCCAGGCAATCCGCCCGGAGAGACAAAGCTCTGGCCAGCCTCCCTTCCCGAACAGGTTCGCTCGCAGCCACTTGGCAGCACCCTGACCTGGACCATCGCGCCAGTCAACATCACCCCGTTCATCGCCGTCGAGACCACCTGCGGTACAGGAGCGGCCAAGGTCACCCGCCGTTGTGTCCTCAAGGCTGCGCTGAGCGGAGCCATCGACGGCCGGCGGCAGGATGCCGTCTTCTCGGTCCTGCGCAGCAAGGAGGACGTGCTCCGCTACTTGGTGTTCCTGCTCGGCGACCCGAGCTACGACGCGCTGTTCGCCCAGCTTGCCGGGGTCGACTCCGAGCGGTTTGCCGGCCCGGGCTGGCCCGGGCTGACGAGCGCGGACGTTGCGCTCTTCGAGCCGCTTGTCCGGGCGACCGGGCGTGACGAGGACGCGCTGGCCCGGGTGGCCAGCCTCGTCGAGGATCTCCGGGAACTCCCCAACGGGCACCAGTTGGTACCTGACGGGTTCGACGAACTCTGGGATGTCGTCTGGCAAGTTCACCAGGAGCGTCGCGCATGAAGCGCGACGCCGCAGACACAGAACACGTACTGGCCAGCCTCAAGGACTTCCAGCGAGCAACCGTCGACTACGTCTTCCACCGGCTCTGGCTGGCCGAGGACCAGGTCAAGAGGTTCCTCGTCGCCGACGAGGTAGGCCTTGGCAAGACCATGGTCGCCAAGGGCGTCATCGCCAAGACCGTCGAGCACCTGTGGGGCACCGGCAAGCGCATCGACATCGTCTACATCTGCTCCAACAGCCAGATCGCTCGCCAGAACCTCAGCCGCCTCAACGTCGTCGACGGTTTCGAAGTCCGGCACGCCGACCGCCTGACACTCCTGCCGAAGGTGGTCCGGAACCTCCGCGATCAGCGCGTCAACTTTGTCTCCTTCACCCCGGGAACCTCATTCGAGGTCGGAAGTTCGGGGGGCGCCTATCCCGAACGGGTGCTGTTGTACTGGATGCTCGCTGCGTGCTGGGGCTCAGCCGTAACGGGGGCGGCTTACTGGACGCGGTTCTTCGAGGGAGGGATGAGTCGCGGCAATTTCAAGAGCCAGCTCGCCGATTTCGACCGCTCCTGCCTCGACGAGGACCTATGCCAGTCGTTCGCCGGCGCCATCGCGAACGCCACCGGGACTGGAGGGCGGCCGCTGCGAGAAGAACTGGAATCCTGCGCGCTGGAATTCAGCCAGCTGAGCGGCAAACCCGAGGGTGACCTCGGATCGCGCCGGAACCACCTCATAGGCAGATTGCGCCAGCTGGTCGCCCGGGCCGCGGTCGACCACCTGGAACCAGACCTGGTGATCCTTGATGAGTTCCAGCGCTTCAAGGGCTTGCTTGACGGCGACGACGAAGGCGCACGCCTAGCTAACGCCATCTTCGACCATCCCGATGCGAAGGTTCTGCTGCTGTCGGCCACGCCGTACAAGATGTACACGCTTCCCGACGAACCCGAGGGCGACGACCACTACCGCGATTTCGCCCGGACCGTCTGCTTCCTAGCCGGCCGCGAGCGAGCCCACATCGTCGAACGCGAGCTCCGGACGCTGCGCGAGGGCCTGCTGGCCAGAGGTGACCACACGCGCGCTCGCGAAGCCCGCAACCGGGTCGAGCAAGAACTACGCCGGGTGATGTGCCGCACCGAACGCCTCTCGTCCACGGCGGACCGCGACGGCATGCTCTTCGAGCATTCATTTCCGGGCGTGGGACTTACAGCTGAGGACCTGCGGTCCTGGCGCACCTTCGATGACATTGCCCGGCAGGTCGGCGGGAACGACGTCTTCGAATACTGGCGCTCGACGCCGTACCCGCTCAACCTCATGGATCGCAACAGCTACCGGGTGCGCACCAGGTTCGAAGCAAAAACGGAAGCAAACGACCCCGCTCTCAGCGCGATGCTCCAGCAAGCACGAGGACTGCTCGACTGGGAAGAGATCCGCCGGTACCACCAGGTCGATCCCGGCAACGCCAAGATGCGCGGCCTTACCCATGACGTGCTCGACAGGGGCGCGTGGAAACTAGCGTGGCTGCCGCCTTCGCTTCCCTATTACGAGACCGGAGGGGCTTACGCGGATCCATCGCTCCGTGACTTCACCAAACGGCTGATCTTCTCGGCCTGGTCGGTCGTGCCCAAGGCCATTGCCGCCATGCTCAGCTACGAGGCTGAGCGGCGAGCCATCGAGGCAGCCGGATACAGCGGCCGGCGTTATGACGACCGGCCCATCACCCCGCCGCTGCAGTTCCGCATGGACAGCGGCCGGCCAGCCGGCATGCCCGCGCTCGCGCTCCTCTACCCCGGCCTCACCCTGGCCCGGCTCGGAGACCCGCTCGAGGTCGTGCGCACGCTCGGCACGTCAATGCCTCTCGGCCGGCAGGAATTGTTTCATGCCGTCCGCGATCGGATCCGAGACGTCCTGGCCAAGCTTCCCGAGGGTTCGCCGCGGGCCGGAACACCGGATCAACGGTGGTACTGGGCCGCGCCGTTCCTCCTGGACCGGAAAATTGCGACCGGTGACAACTTCGCATTCCTGTCACGCATGCGCGCCTGGGACGACCGTGATGACGAGGACCAGGAATCCAGGCTCGCCAGCCACCTGCGCGCAGCCGATGGCGTAAAGGAACTGAAGCTCGGACCACGGCCGGACGACCTAGACGACGTGCTCACCAAGATGGCCATCGCCGGCCCCGGCATCTGCGCCCTGCGGGCCCTCTCGCGCGTCACCGGCGGAGCCGACGCACTGAAGGACGCCGAGATCCGCGACTCGGCCTACCGGATCGCCCAGGGCCTTCGCTCCCTGTTCAACAAGCCGGAGATCATCGTCCTGCTGCGCTCAGGCGAGGATGAGTCATACTGGCGGGCGGTACTCGACCACTCGGTCGATGGCTGCCTGCAAGCGGTCCTGGACGAGTACGTCCACGTCCTGATCGAGTCCGAAGGCCTCCAAGACGCCAGCGCCCATCAACGCGTGCGGACGCTCACCGAGACAATCACCGAGGCCCTGTCGACACGGACAGCAGCGAACGCGGTCGAATACGCGCGTGTGACCGATGGTGAGATAAGCCTCGACGAGCACCGCATCAACAGCCACTTCGCAGCCCGGTACGGTCGCGCCCAGTCAGGCGACCAAGCGGCCATGCGCGAGTCAACTATCCGGGCTGCTTATAACTCGCCGTTCCGTCCCTTCGTGCTGGCCTCCACCTCAGTCGGTCAGGAAGGACTCGACTTCCACACCTACAGCCACGCCATCGTCCACTGGAACCTGCCCGGCAACCCAGTCGACCTCGAGCAGCGCGAAGGGCGAGTCCACCGCTACAAGGGTCACGCGGTCAGGAAGAACGTCGCAGCCGAATACGGCCTGGCCGCCGCCCTCGACGCCGACTCTCCCGACCCCTGGTCAGCGGTCTTCCACGCGGCGCAGGCGGACAACTCGGCGGAAGACTCCGACATCAGACCGTTCTGGGTCTTCACCCGGCCCGGCGGCGCAGTCATCGAGCGCTACGTTCCCGTGCTGCCGCTGAGTCGGGAAGCCCAGCAGTACCGCCGACTCCAGCGCACCGTGGGCGCATACCGTCTCGTCATCGGGCAGCCACGCCAGGATGATCTGATCCGCTACGTCGGCGAGGACGTCTCCTGGCTTCGCATCGATCTAGCCCCGAGACTCTCGAGCGGCACTTGAGCAACGTCCCGCCGTGCGCGCCGGGCGCACGGCGGGATGTTGGTGCCGAAGCTGTGTCACCCTATGCAGCCTGGGCATACTCCTGGATCAGGCGGATCCTCAGTGGTGTCAACGTCGGCTGAATTTCACCCGCCGCCGACACCGGCTTCCATCCGGGCCGCGGCGGCCGGAGCGCGGACACGGCGCTGTCCGGCGCGGGACGGGCCGCATAACGCCCGCCGCGCTTGGTATCCCCGCATCGGTCACGTGCCCGGCCTAGTTTCTTCGGCTTGCTGGAGCCGGGCGGCGCTGTTATCACCCGCTGCGGCGAGGCCGTCGATCAGGTGCCGCCAGCGTGCTGTGTCTGCCTCGCTGGGCAGTGCGGTCCGGATATCCCCGAGCCACCGTGTCAGGTAGTAACAGCGGCCTGCGAATGCGGCGTATTCATTGCCGATGAGCTGTTCGATCCATTGAAGGCCGGTTGTGGCCTGCCATGCGGGCGGTGCGCACCGGGCCAGCTTGACGAGGGCGTCGGCTGCCCGTGGGTGACCCTGGGCGGCTGCCTGCCAGCGCGTGATCAGGTCGCTGAAGGTGTCCGGGGCTGGCCAGGCTTTCCGCGCGTGCTCGATGCTAGCGTCGGGGTCTGTGTCAGCCAGGCTAGGTTCGGGTGCGGGGATGAGGCCGCCCAGCGCGAGTGGTGACCAGTGCCGGTCGGCGGGCAGGTCGGACGCGGTCTCCATCTCGTCCAGGGCGGTTTCCATCACGGGCCGCCATGCCGCGGGCAGGGCCTGGCGGAGCGCATCGTGGTAGGTGAACGTGATGGCCAGGTTGTGGAGCAGCTGAGCCAGCGCGTGGGGGCTTTGCCGGGTAAAGGCCCGGACGTGCCCGGTGACGGGCTGCGTGTTGCCTGCTGCGGCCGTCTCGGCCAGGACCCGTGCTACTGCCGGGCCGTGTTCGTCCCCGCTGGGCGGGCCGTAGTTCTTCTCGGCCCAGTGCACGGCTCCGCGGCGGTGCGCGGTCAGCAGCACGTCGAGGATGCGGCCGGCTTCGGGGGCGAGGCAGCTGCTGCTGCGGGCTGCGTCAGCAGCGGCGATCAGCGGGCTGGTCAGCCGGTTCACTAGCAGCCGGTCGGTCGGTACGCGGGGCAGCGCCTGGTCGTAGGGCTCGGCCAGCGGCTCGATGAGCCGCCGCTGCGCGGCCTGGTCCCAGGCGCCGAGCTGGCAGTCGCGCAGGCCGCCGAGCACAGCGGCCCAGAGAATGCGGTGGCGGCAGGTGGTTCCGGCCGGGCCGCAGCGCGCTGCCCAGACCGTCGCTGAGGCGTGCGCGAAGATCATCCTGACTTCGTCCGCGACGCTGGCACCGGTATGGCGCAAGGCCTCGTCGAGGGCACTCGCGCCGGGACGGACGTGGTCGAACTCCGGGAGCAGGAGGGCCGGCAGTGCTGCCGCCGCGGACCGGTCAGCGCCCATCCGGTACTTGCTCTCGGGCGTGCTCCTGGCTTCAGACCATGGGTGCGCGGCCACTTCCACGAGCACCTCGGCTGCCCACCGCAGGTCATCGTCCGGCACGACGGCGCCCCGCCGGGCGTGGGCCGCGACGGCTGCGGCGGCAACGGCGGCGATGGGGTCGGCTGGGTGAAGCGGGCCGGGGGGCGGGTCAGCGGCGAACTGGCGGGCTATGGCCAGGTCGGCGGCCAGGGTATCGGTGGGCGCGTCCCAGACGGTGGGGACGGTGTAGGTGAGCTGCAGCCGCAGCGCGGTCCCCCCGCGCTCAAGAGGCTCCTGAGAGGCAGCCAGCTCCTGCGCGACATCGCCGGGAGACCGAAAAACGAACATGATGCCGTCTTCCGACTCCACGGGATGGTGGTTCTCCGGGTGAAGGACCGCCGCCCACCTCCTGGCGATCGCCATCTGCTCCCCGGCGTCCTCGCGGCCTGCTGTCAGGTCTTGCGCCCGCCGGACCAGTTAGTCGCCGATCGCCGCCAGGACAGAGAGGCGCGCGTCATCGCCGTCGAGCGCGGCCTGCACGGTCATCTCTGCGGCGACGCCGCTGAAGTCCATGCTGCGGCGCGCCCGGCCGTGGAGGTCAGCGGGGTCCGGGCCTTGGATGTGCAGCGTATTCGGGCCTTCCCCGAAGCAGCGGTCGGCCTCCATCCCCCACAGCTCCGGCCGGGTCAGCCATCGGTCAAGCTGGCTGCCCCCCACTTCGAGGTGCCGCACCAGCACTCCGGCTGCCAGGCCCGGCATCGCCAGGTTGCGGCAGTCTCGCAGCATCAGCTCGACCACCGTCGAAACGGGTACACGGGCGTCGTCGATGAGATGATCGGCCCACTTCTCGACGGCCAGCAGCGCGCTCACGCACGGGGCCGGCGCGGTGGTGCCGCCGCGGTACCACGCCCAGGTCTGCCGGTCGCCAGCGCACCGGCGGAGTCCGGCTCCTGGCAGGTCCAGGTCAAGCCCCGGCGTCTCAGGGCCGGGAGGCGGGACGGCTCCGGCGTGGATCGTGGCCGCGTGGTCCAAGATCAGGTTGATCAGGGCGAGAGCGTCCGCGGGCCGTACCCACAGGAGCTGGAAGAACGGCCCGTACCACCATGCCGCCATCGGGGTGACCGCGTGGTGCGGCCGGATGCCGTCGCGGAACCCGAGCGCCCCGAAGCGTTCCTGCGGGTCCATGAGGTAGTACGACGCCGCCAGCGCCGCCAGCAGTCCCGGCTGATAGGCGGTCAGGGCGGTTGTCGGGCCGGATAGCTCAACCGCGGGCTCCAGGTATCCGCCGGGCACGGCGCGCAGGAAGGCCCCGGCATGGTCATCCAGGTCGGGGCCGAGTGTGGCCAGGACCTCGACGGCGAACTCGTCGTGCGGCTCCGGGGCGCGGGCTAGGACCCGGTCCCGGACTCGCTGCCGGAGAGCATCTGGCCCGCCTCGCGCGGCGATCAGGCCGCGCAGCCAGGCGGTCACCAGCCGGCGGATCTGGGCGCCGGTCCCGTGGCGGTCCCGCGCGTCGTCTTGCCCGAGGTTGTCATCGCCGCAGTAGGCAAGCTCGACCAGCGGCTCAAGGACCATCACGTCGCCGATGCCTCCGGCCACGTACCGCTGGCTAGCCAGGCGCAGGATGGTGCGCAGGCCGGCCTGGTCTTCGGCCAGCAGGGCCGGCCAGGCCCTGGCCATCGTCTGGCGTCCGGCACCGATCGTCAGCAGCGCCTCGTCGGGGACCTCTGCCCACCGCGTCCCGGCCGACCCGGCGACCTGGCCGAAGACAGCGTGAAGCTCCGCCCGTGCCTGCTCGCTGCCGGTGCCCGCGTCGATGATCATCGCCTGGCATGCCAGCCGGGCGGCTCGCAGCGCCCACCGGGGTGCCCCGGCACGGCTCAGCAGTTCCCAGCCCTCGGTGATGAGCAGCCGCGCCACCGCCAGGTCAGCCACCAGGTCGCTGGCGAACCTGTCACCCCGGGTCCACGCGCTCGTGGCACCGACCGGGCGCAGCAGCCCGTCCGAGCGCAGCGCTGGCAGGGCCCCGGCATCCGGCGGCTCGCCCGGGTCGCCGGGGAGCAGCCGACGCCTGGCCAGGGCGACCAGCGCCTGCTCTCGTGCGTCGGGTGTCGGGCCGCCCGGCTCTCGCACCTCGCCGCGCCTTACTAGGCGGCCCCAGATCGCGGCGAACACGTCGGCCTCGCACAGCGGCCCCGCAGGCAGGTCACCAGCCGCCCCGGCGCGCAGGAGCAGGTCGACAAGGCCAGGGCGGCCGAGCAGCCAGGCCGCCCGCGGCTCGCCGGCAAGGCGGCCGAGGACGGGAAAGGCGGCAGCAACCTGGGCGATCTCGGCTGCCGTCAGCCTCCCCACCGCGTGCTCCCCGACCGGAGCGGCCAGCCCTGCTGCACGGGCCGCGTCCGCGAGCGCCTGCGACGCGACCCTGGCGCCGTCGGCGCGGGTGACGGCGGCAACACCCAGCCCGGCGCGCAGCGCCGTGGTGGCAAGAGCCGTGAGCAGCCTGTCACGTCCCTCCATGGCGGCCTCGGCCCCGTCGATGAGCAGGAGCCGGCCGTCACCGGTAGCGCTCGCGCTGAGTACGTCCGCCAGCGGGGCGCCCAGCTGGCCCTCCAGCTCCAGCACCGTTGCGGGCAGGTCACGCAGGCTCAGCGTGATCACGGGGGTTCCCGTCTCCGACAGCCGGGCCGCGGCCTGTAGGGACAGGGCGGACTTGCCGACGTCGGGCTCACCGGTAACCACGAGGCCAGCCGACCCGGTCGCAGCCGCGCGCATGTCAGTGACCAGCGCCTGGGCTGCCTCGTGCCGCTCCAGGCGCAGTTCCGAGGAGTCATCGGCCAGGACGGCCGGGGTCCCGTCGGCGAGCTGGCCGACGAGCCGGTCCAGGACATCCCAGGCTCGCGGATAGCGCGACGACCGGGCCAGCGCCGTACCCGACAGATCGCGGCGCAGCGTCGCCTCATCGACAATGGCGCCCGCTGGAGCGTAACGGGCCGACAGCCCTTCCAGCTTGCTGAACAGCGCATCGGCCCCCGCAGCGGTCCCGTCGGCCGTGACCGCCCTCAGCCGGGTGACAGCGAAGGTGCGGTCGGTCGTGTCTGCGCCTTCCAGCCGTAGCTGGCGCACTCGCAGCGAGAATAGCCAGCGCCAGGTCAGCTCGCCAGCGGGGAGCCCTCCGGCGTCAATACCGTCCTGGAGCGCGGCGGTGACGAGGCCGTCGAGGTGAACAAGGCGCTTACGCAGGGCCTGGTCGTGCACGCCACGGGCGAGTTCTTCCCGGAACGCCACCTCGCTGCCGGCGGCGCGGGCGATCTCGGCCAGCTCGCCCGCCTGCCGGGCCGCAGTGTTCCAGGTAACCGCAGCCAGGCCCAGCCGCCACCGCCCTGCCACTATCTCATCCCAGGCCCCCGCGACCACCTTGAGGTAGGAGGCGACAAGCCGGACCGACTTCCCATCGCCCTCATCTGACTTCGACCTCGCCTCGCTCTTGATCAGATTCGGTGCCCGCCGGACGCCGACCGAGGCTCGCCGCAGGCCGCCATCCGGGGTCCTGCCCGAGATCAGCAGGTCGTCCACGGCACTGACCGCGCTCGCCTGGAACCGGACCTCCGTCGGCGTGACATCATCACCGAGCTCCGGCAGCGGGTCGCCGGTCAGGAGGCCGGCCAGCAGCGTGGCACCGTACTGATGCTCTAGCACCACTCCGCCGCCGCCCGACGCGTACAAGGCGGCAGCCGCCCCCGGAACCGTGACTGTCACCGGCTCAGAATATGAGGTTCCCCATCGCGCCTTGACAGGGTAGTTATCAGCAGCACGGTGCGCTGAGGGTGGCGCGGCTGGCCGCCGGCGCGGATAGCGTTATCTGAGCCGCGCTGCTGGCGCCGGCGCCGCTTCGAAGGGGAGGCTGGATGCCGTTCAAGGGAAGGGCCCAGACCGGGCCGCTGCCCGCGTCCCCGGAGGCCCTGTACCGCGACCTGCCGCGGAAGCCCGGGGCGCACCCGGGCCTGCTGATCCACCAGGGCGACGTTCTCAGGGCTTACGCTGCCGGGCACGCGGACACCCCTGACCTCGCGCTTGAGCTGCCGACCGGAACAGGAAAGACGCTGCCGGGCCTGGTGATCGCCGAGTACGCGAGGCGGGTGCGCCCGGCCCGGGTCGCCTATGCCTGCCCCACGGTTCAGCTCGCGCGGCAGGTCGCGGTGAGGGCGGACCTGGAGGGAGTCGCGGCGGTGGTGCTGGTCCGGTCGCACCACGACTGGCCGGTGCCGGACGAGGCGCAGTATGAGGCCGCCGAGGCCATCGCGATCACGACGTACAGCACCGTGTTCAACAGCAGCCCGAAGCTGGCCACGCCCGACCTGCTTATCTTCGACGACGCGCACGCGGGCAGCCACTACGTCGCCGAGCAGTACGCGGTCGACATCAGCCGCCAGGCCATGCCCGGCGAGTACGATAAGATCCTCGCGGCGCTGTCACCCCTGCTGGACGGGATGCTGGTCCAGCGGCTCCGGGACCCCGACCCCGGAGTCCACCAGCAAGTCCGGCTCATCGTCCCGCTCCGGCATCCCGGGATCATCACGGCCCTGGACGCCGCCCTCTCTTCCCTGGACAGCCCGTACTGCTTCCGGTACGCGATGATCCGCGGCGCCCTGAAGTCGTGCCTGGTCTACCTGAGCTCCTCCGGTGTCCTGGTCCGGCCGCTGATCCCGACGACGACCGACAACCAGCTGTTCACGGGCGCGCGGCAGCGACTGTACCTGTCCGCGACGCTCGGTGAAGGCGGTGAGCTGGAGCGGGCGTTCGGCCGCGCCCCGATCACGCGGCTGGCGCTCCCCCCGGATTCTCCTGAGCCGCGTTCCGGGCGCCGCTTCTTCATCTTCCCCGAGCTGGCCAAGACCGCCGACCCCAGCGGGCTCACCGGTGAGGCCGTGGCGGTGGCCGGGAAGGCCCTGGTCCTGGCCCCCGACACGGCGACGGCGGTCAGCCGGGCCCGCGACCTCGCGCAGCCCGGCTGGCCGGTGATGACCATTGACGACGTGAGCGAGAGCCTGCGGCCGTTCGCCGTGGTGCCGCACGCCACCTGCGCCCTGGCGAACCGCTATGACGGGCTTGACCTGCCGGGCGATGCGTGCCGTGCGGAGGTCATGGAGGGCATGCCCGACCAGGACAACCTGCAGGACAGGTTCCTGTCGGAGCGTGCCAGGGCGGGGGCGGCGCTCGCCGAGCGGATCCGGACCAGGGTGGTGCAGGGCGCGGGCCGCTGCACGCGGGGACCGGCGGACTGGGCGATGGTGGCCGTGCTGGGCGCCGATCTCACCAAGTACCTGCTCCGCCCGGAGACCCAGCGGGCGCTTGACCCCGAGCTCCAGGCGGAGATCCAGTTCGGCATCAAGAACAGCCGCAATACGACCGCGGCCGACATCCTGGACAACGTCAGGACGTTCCTCAGCCAGGGAGACGACTGGCGGAACGTGGCGGAGCGGTACCTGGCCGACTACCGCAGAGGGAGGCGGCCCGCGCCCTGCCGGACGGGACCGCAGCCCTTGCCAAGTCGGCCGGGAGCGAGATCGAGGCCTGCGGGCTGGCAGCCGCCGGCCACTGGGCACAGGCCAGCCGGGCCGCGCAGGACGCGGCGCGGCTGCTCGGCGAGGGCGGGGACGCCACCCGGGGCTACCGGGCACTCTGGCTGTACCTCGCCGGCACCTGGGCGGACCAGGCTGGCGCCGACAAGAGCGACCCCCGCCTGCGCAGGGCTGCCAGAGCGCTGGTCAGGAAGGCCGCGGATGCAGCGAAGCCCGGCACGTGGACCCGCGATCTCCCTCCGCTGCCGGACGCCGAGCCCGAGGAGCTGAGCCCGGCGGACATGGCCGCCGTCACTGCGATAGCGGCCCGGCTTGAGCCGGGCGTGACAAAGCCCGTGACGCAACCCAGGCACGACGCTGCCGTCACCGCGATGCTTGACGGCCTCACGCAAACCAGCAAGGCACTGTATGAACCCGCCCTGACTGTCCTGGGCGGGCTGCTGGGCGCTGAGGCAGGCAAGCCCCCGGGCAAGGGACGCTGCGACTCGACGTGGTGCTGGCAGGACCAGCTCTGGCTCGCGATCGAGGCGAAGAGTGAGGAGAAGCCGACGGGCGAGATCCCCCACCGGGACATCCGCCAGGCAGGAGACCAGCTCAGGCTGCTCTGCGGCGACCGGGGCAAGGACTCTCCACCGCCGGGCAGCGCGACGGTCATCGTCTCCCCCAAGCCCGCGATCAACATCGACGGGATCAAGGGGGCAGAGCGGCACGTCCACGTGGTGTCACCCGACGTCATCTGCGTCCTCGCCGAAGACGCAGCGGCGGCCTGGGATGACATCCTCGCCGGAGTGGCCGGCCAGTCGGGTGCCTCGCTGCGCTACCTCATCGCTGGCGCCCTTGCCCGGTACTCCGTGCTGCCGACGCAGGTGGCCGACAGGCTCACCCTCCAGCCCGTCGCCGCCGCTGCCGTGTAGCTCTAGGGTCCAGGAAGCCGGCACACGGTGGCTCGCAAGAAGTCAGCAGCGCGGGGCAGGACCAAGCCCGGCATGAGGCGGGGACAGAACCACAAGGCCGAGGCGTGGGCGGTCCTGAAGGTCCATAACGTGCTCGTCGAGGACCTGAAGTGGCATTCCGGCAATAACCCGCTGCCGGACTTCGGCGTGGACGTGCTCACCGAGATCGTCGCGGCGGACGACCTGGTCACGGGCGGCCTGATCGGCATCCAGGTCAAGGGGGGCAAGTCCTGGTTCAAGCCCAAGTGCGATCAGGGCTGGGTGTTCTCATCTGATGATGACCACCTCGCGTACTGGCTCGGGAACTCGCTCCCGGTCATCGTCGTGCTGGTCAACGAGGAGCGCCAGGCGTTCTGGCAGGCGATCACGCCGGACACGATCACGGAGAAGGAGGGGCGCTTCTCCATTGTCGTCCCCCGCGCCCAGCGGTTCGACGGGTCCGCGCTGGAACCCCTGCTGGCGCTGGCCGGCCAGCGCGCCGGGCTGCTGGGGTCCCTGCCCGAGCACTGCGCGGTCCTGCCGGCGGCCGCGGTGCGCCCGCTGCGGCGGGCGGAAGGCGCCGATCACCAGGCTGCGGTCAGGCTTGCCTTGCGGCTGGCGAGCGGGCGGGATCATCCTGACCTGGCGGTCATGTCGCTGGTCGCGGCGCAGCCGACCTGGATCACGCGCAGCCCGGCGGCGCAGGACCTGTGGCTGGCGGCGGGCGCCTACGCCGAGCAGCACGGTCACCGGGACGTGGCCGGCAGCGCGTTCGCGGAGGCAGCGCAGGCCGACGGCCCGCAGGCGGCACTGGCATCGGCCGCCGCAGGGATAGCGCTGCTGTTCGCGGACCGCGCCGCAGCGCGCGAGCACCTGCTGCGGGCGCGCAAAGGCGGCCAGGTCATGCTCGCCGAGATCGGCCTGAGCACGCTAGATGTCCCCGAGGGCCAGCTGATCCCGGCCGTCATCCCGCCGTCGGTGTCCGGCGCCTCCGCTGAGGAGCTGGACAAGCGGCCGAACGTGCTGTCGTTCCTGGCGAACAGCGCGGCGCGCAGCGGTGACCTGAACTCCGCCGTCGCGTTCTCGGAGCGGGCCGTCGCCAGCGCCGGCGACCAGGAGTCCGCGATCCGCCTGGAGCTGGCCCGGTTCATTCACCGCAGGGCCGTCTCCGGGGACATGTCCCCCAGGGAGATCCGCCGGGCCGTCCAGCACGCCCAGGCAGTAATCGAAGAGCGGCGCCGCTGGGACGGACCCAGTGCCGAGGCGCTGGCATTCGTGCTGGACACGCATATCCCGGGCGACACGGCCGCCGCCGTCACGGCCGCTCTCCCGGCATCGGAGGGCGGCACGGCGCGCGACGCCGAGTCCGGCTCGGCCGACGTCGCGTTCCGGGGTGCGCTCGCGGCCCTGCTGACCGGCAACGCGCCCGCCTGCCAGTTCCTTATGGGCAAGCTCCCAGATGGCCCGCACCGCCGCTACGTGCTCGCCGCCGAGATCGAGGAGGCGGGGCAGCCGGCAGACCAGCGGGTCCGGGCGTGGACCCGCGTGCTGGAGGCTCCTGGAGACGACGCGCTCGCCGTGCAGGCCACGGCGGCGCTGGCGAGGCTGGGCCACTGGCCGCGGCAGGCCGAGGAGATGCACGACCGCGGCGTGCTGCCCGAGGATGCCTACCGGCTGCTGCGGGCCATCTGGGAGTATCACGCGGGCGATCCCGTGATGGGCCTGGCCAGGCTCCGCGCGCTCGCGGACGCCTCTGCCCTTGCCGCGGGCGAGCTGGTCAGCCTGATCGAGCAGCGCGACGGCTGGGCCGCGGCGGCCGCGGAATGCGAGCGGCAGCTGCGCAGGTGGCCGGCTCCGCAGCTCACGCTGCGGCTGCTGGACCTGCACGGCAAGAACGGCAACCTCAGCCGCGCGGAAGAGCTCGTGCGGCAGGTCGTCCCCGACCCGTCGTTCCCCGCCAGCGTGCGGCTTGACCTGAGCGAGTGGTACACCGCGCGGAGGGGAACAGAAGGCAGCCTGGCCGAGGCCGCCGCGTTCGCCGAGCAGGCCCTGGCCATCGGCGACCACCCCGGGCTGGCCTGGAACCTCATCAAGGTCCTCCATAACGACGGCAAGGTCACCAGGGCCAGGGAGGCGCTCCGCCGCTACCGCCCTGAGCCGGTCAGCGAGGACGAGACGACCCTGTGGATGCAGCTTCACCTGGGCGTGCCCCTGTCTCCCGACGACGCGCGGACCATGATCGGCATCGCCGAGCGGCAGCCCGACAGGGACTTCCGCGACGCGACCATCGGCGTACTGCTCCGGGAGGTGATCTTCACCAGCCCCGAGCCCGGCAGCCCTTTCCCCTCCGACGTCACCGACGCCGTCACCCGCATGCGGGAGCAGGCGGAAAGCCGGCCCGGCGGCCTGCTCCGCCTCGACGGCGATGACGACGAGACGCTGCGCGCCGCGCTCACGGTCACCCAGCCCGACCCGGTCGCCTACCAGGCCCTCGTCCGCGAGGTCCACCAGGACCGCAAGGGGCAGGCCGACCTCGCCCGCTTCGACCGGCAGCCCTACGCCGCCATGCTGCTGCACAGGCCCGCCGGAATCATCCCCGCGACCGACCTCAGGCCAGGGCTCAGGCGCGCCGGCGGGAGCGCGGCCAGGCAGGCGATCCAGGACCGCGGGTGCGCCGTGGACCTGTCGTCGCTGCACCTGCTCGGGCTGCTCGCCGACGACGACCAGCTGCTCATCCGGGCCGCGCTGCCGGACATGACCACCGCCCGGTCGGCGGTCAGCGACGCCGTCCTCACGCGGGACAGGATGCGCGCCCTGGGCATCTCTACTTATACCGCCGCCCTGCGGCACGACAACAGCATTGAGAGGACCACCCTCACCCCGGCCCAGCACGCGGCGCTCCGCGACCAGGCCGCCGCACTGGAGGCGAGCGCGTCATCCATGATGATCCGGGTCCCGGCAGCCCCGCAGGACGCCCCGGCCGACACCATCGCCATCGCGCGGGAATGCGAGCTGCCGCTGTGGTGTGACGACATGGCCCTGCGGCAGCAGGCCCGGCTCCGCCGCGTGCCGGCCTTCAGCCTCCTCGACCTGATCACCGAACTCACACGCCAGGGAACCCCCCTCAGCTCGCACTCCATGCTGCGGCGCCTTGCCAGTCAGTATGTCGTCGACCTCCCGCTCGACGCTGGCGACCTCATTGAGATCGCCGCGACCGGCGACTGGCGCCCCGGCCCCGCCCACACCGCCCTGGCAAGACCCACCTGGTGGCAGGCCCAGGGGGCGGACTGGCCCGGCATGTGGCTGCCAGTCGCCGCCGAGGCCCGCAAGCACTCAGCGGTGGCCTTTCTCGACATCACTAAGGCGGCGCTCACCGGTGCCCTGAACTCCGTCGCCAGCGGCTACCGCACCATGCGGTACCAGCAGCTACTCGTCGTCGCTCTCACCGCGTGTCACATGGCCGATAAAACCGCCCCGCTGGGACTGCTCGATCACCTCGCGGCCTTCACCCTCGCGGCCTTCCCGGGCCGCGCGGTGGCGCCGCGCCCCCAGTTCGTACTCAGGGCACTCGAGCGAGAACTCACCCAGCGATCCGTCGCGCATCCCCAGGAAAGAGCCCGTGAAATCATTCCGGGCATCGACGGCACATTTGCCTGACCTCTCCAGCTTCTCCGGCGCTAACCTGGCGAAAGGCCGAAGCCGACGACGTTGGCTACACGAGCGGTTCTCCACCCGCCTAGAGTCGGCCCGTACCCCTGAGGAAGGATCCATTGCGCCGCTCTGAAGGCACACGCATCGAGCAGCTCGCGGTGGCTGCAGCCGCGCGGGAGTTCAGCAGCTGGGGGTGGGCATTCCGCGAGCAGGCGGCGTATGACTTCGGAATCGACGCACTGGCGGAGGAAGTCGACGACGGCTTCCCGACCGGTCGCGTGATGGCCTTGGTATTAAAAGGACGCCAGGCACCCTTCTCTGAACCGGATGCAGGCGGATGGCAATACCGCGTTCGGAATGCCGAGCTCTCATACTGGCTGAGCTACTCGCTGCCGGTGGTCCTCCTCGCGCATAATCCGGATACGGGACTCACGTACTGGCAGCACTTCACCCCCGAGGCCGTCACGTACACAAGTCGTGGCGGAAAGATCCGTTTCCCGTCCGAGCATGTGCTCAGCCCGGACGCCCGCCCAGCGCTCACGTCCATCGTGCGCTGCAGGCGTACCAGCAGGTACTGGGCGGCTGCAGGCCGCACGGTAGCGCGTGCGGAAGCAATCACCGGTACGCCCGTCGGTCAGCCTTCGCCGGAAGGTTTCCTTCAGTGGGTCGGTACCCTCACGGACCGCTTCCAGCACGCCGTCGAGCACAGCGATCTCTGGCGGGTCCTGTGGGACGACAAGTTCACGAAGCCACGCAGTGAGGTGATCGTTCACGCGACGGCCGCTGCTATGTGGAACTCCCTGTGCGCGCTCGCCGACGTCGACATGTCGCGGGAGCCAGACACCGGCCGGGGCCCCGTCGACTTCAAGTTCTCCGCCGGCTGGCACCGCCGTGCCCTCATCGAGGTCAAGCTCCTGTCCAGCTCCAAGCTGTTCCAGGGCGCCGACGCGCAGCTACCGCAGTACCTGGCAAGCGAGCAGATCAGCTGCGCCTACTACGTCTGCGTCGGGTTCACCAACCGCGACCTCCGTCCAGAGCGCCTCGAGCTTGTCCGCGCCACTTGCGCCGCCTACGAGGCGAGATCCGGGTGCGCGGTCATACCACGGTTCATCGACGCGCGCCCAAAACCCTCCGCTTCACGCCTGCCCACCGCCGTCAGGTCACGCGGCAATCGTGGATCATCGCGGTAAACACCAGCGCCGCAGGCCGTGTCCGGTCCGTACGGGCTGGGACACGGCTTCACGGCTCAGGACGCCTGCTCACCGGCTTCCTCATTATCCCCGTCATCCTCGGCGCCGAGGCCATCGGCGATGCGCTGGTTGGCGGCCTCGGCCTGCCCGTCAATGCAGTGCGCGTAGATCTTCAGCAGGACCGCGACGCCGTGCCCGGCCCGGCGGGCCACCTCGGTCGCCGGCACCCCCGAGTTCAGCCACAGCGACACGGCGGCGTGCCGCTTTACAGTGCGGGCGGACAGGCGGCCGCGGCCGCCACGCAGGCGGGCAGTGGTGGTTAGAACCCCAGCTGCCAACTGACGCTCAGCCGGTTGCGCTCGCTGTACCAGCGGGGTCCCGAATCCGGGTCCGGCTGCTGGCCGCGGACATAAGCGGGGGGTGTCGCGGCCATGACCGCGTTCAACAGACGCAGGACAGCAGAAAAAAGCTGCTCCACGAACTGGCCCGGGTCAACTGCAAGACCTCCGCCGACACCTGGCCGGGCACCCCAGGCAGCCCGTCCGCCCAGGTTGTCCATGCAGGCGAGGACTTGGCTCTCATGCTCGGCTGGCAGCGTCAACGGCGCGTCCCGGACCTGGCCGTTCTGTCGCATGGTGGCCTGGATGGCCTGCCCGTGCACGGTGTTCCGCAGCCGGCTCAGGATCGTCAGCACGTCCGCCAGCGGCGCGCCGCTGCCGAAGAGGGCAGCCAGGGGCTGGCCCTGGTCGGCGAGCCTGGATCGCCAGCCTCCCTTCTGCCAGCCGGCGTCACGCTGATCGCCCTGGACTGCGAGCAGGACGTGGATGAAGCGGGCGGAGGCATCGACCGCTCCCATCAGCATGACCAAGATAGTGTCCAGGTCCACCAGGATGGTCCGGACGGCGTCTCGCTGCTGGGGCAGGTTGAGTGCCCGGTGGAAGCTGTCCCTGGTCCTGAGCGCTCGAACGACCCGCAGCAGCAGCGCCCCGGTGAGGCCGGCCAGCGCATCAGGTGTTCCCTGCTGGGGCGCGGCGGCCTGCGCCCCGGACCACCGCCACAGCTCTTGCAGCAGCGCGACTGCACCGATCTGGTAGTACAGCCATTCATTGGCTGTGGGACCTCCCGACCCGTCGGCCACGCGCCACAAGACGTACTCGCCCTGCGACCGCAGGTAGAGCCCGACCATCGAGAGGGCCTCGGGTACCCGGCACAGCGTCACGCAGGGAATATGGATCTTCCTTTCCCCGAACAGGTACGGGCGCTCGGTGATGAACAAGTCGGCTTCGACCGCCGTCGCCACGTCGGCAGCAAGCGCGTCCCGCTCGCGCTGGTCGGCGGCAGCCTCCAGCGGGCGGTCCCCGTACGCGGCACCCGCGTCGCCACGGGCGTGGGCGGCCACCGCGCTGGAGACGCCTGTGTACGTCCATCCCCCTGAGTCGTGCGCGTAGACCAGGCCGCGCTGCTCTTCGCCGTCCGGGGGCAGCAGGCAAGCCCAGCCCCTGGGCGGCTCCCCGTCACCGGCCAGACCCGCAGCAGGTCCCTCATCCCGGTAGCGGAGCAGCTTGATGTACGGGTGAGTGAGGAGGCCCGTGAGCAGTGCCGCCGACGTGACGCCGTGATCATCCGGAGCGGCCAGCAGGTCCGAATCTGATACCACGACGAGCTTTCGCAGCGGGGGGCGGGCTTCAAACAGCGGACGAGGGGTGCCCGCTTGCGATCGTGGTTCCTCGGGCCATTCGGGCACGCGCCGCGTAGCCGGCCCCGAGCGCGTCAGGCCGGTGATCACGACACGCCCGCTTGCCCGCGGTGCCAGGCGGGGAAGGGACTGCCCTGTTCCCGGGCGGCCGAGGACCGCGGCCGATGGTCCCGGCAGGCGCACAGCGCGCACCGGGATTCTTGATCGTCGTAGACCGGATGCCCGCACACGCATGAGCGCGAAGCGGCAGGGATGATCTGATCGTTTGTGCGGTCGGCCGGTCGAGTCACGGTCGGCCACTTTACGCCGACGGTCTGACATTCCAGCCGCGCCACACGGATCGGCTGACGGCCCCGCGGATGCCTGCGATCAGGCGTGGTGTGCTGAGCGCCAGAACTGTGAAGCACGTGATCCTGGGCGACCCGGGGCCTGGATTTGCCGTAGTGATTGACTCCGGCGTCTGAGATGGAGCGCGTGCCTGCAAGTTGTCTCGGCCGCGCCGTGTCAGTCGGCCGTTGCCTGTGATCACGCCGGATTCAGGGCGTCAGCATTGCCCTCGCCCCGGTCCTGGCCGCCGTGCTCGCCGGGCGCGGCGCCACCGCCCTCGTCGTGCGCGGACGCGACGGACTGGACGAGATCACCACTGCCGACGCCACCGACGTGTGGGCCGCCAGCGGGGAAGGCATCCGCAAGACTGCCTTCGACACCGCCAGGTTCGGGCTTCGCCGTGCCCGGCCCGGCGACCTGGCCGGCGGCGACGCCGCCTACAACGCCAAGGTCGTCCGCTCCGTCGTCGGCGGCGAGCCCGGCCCGGCCCTCGACGCCGTCCTAGCCAACGCCGCCGGAGCGCTCGCCGCCCGCAGCGGCGCGGCCAGCACAGGAGGCTTCGAGGACAGTGCGGCTTCCACCGCCGCGATGATCACGGCGTCCGGGGTGCCCAGGCTGAAGGCGGCCTGGTACACGCAGGCGCTGCGCGGGGCAAGGCAGATCAGCTGTGTCTGCTCCTCGGGCTCGCGGACGACCCGGATGACGTGCTGCCCGTTGTCGCGGTCGAGCCAGGTGCTGTGGCTGGCCTGCGGCCGGAAGCCGTGGCGTGCCAGGTAGCGGTCAAGGTCCGGGGGCTGGCTGCTGCTGGTCATCACGCTCACTTCCGTGCCGGGCGGGACTTCGGGGCCGATTTCCCGCGCGCCTTGCGCGGTGTGTCCGATGCCCGGCGGCGCTGGCGGGGCCTGCCCGGCGGGGCGGATCAGGGCGGCGGCGTCCTCGGCGGGCTTGCGGGCGGGCTGCGGTAGCGCGGAGGCGGTCAGTGCCTGTGTCACCGTGGCCGCCGCCCCTCGCCCGGCCCCGGCGGCGGGGCGAGGGCGGCGGGG
>Ga0209517_10002653_pt1 | contig 24926 bp, 20 predicted proteins | sample PeaSoiMetSII2010_FD_187695 | JGI IMG/M metagenome (GOLD analysis project Ga0209517, IMG submission 187695) | Peat soil microbial communities from Weissenstadt, Germany - SII-2010 (SPAdes) (version 2) | ecosystem: Environmental > Terrestrial > Soil > Wetlands > Peat | place: Germany... | reverse complement strand
CGCCGACATTTTGGAGTGCGGCGGCTCGCCGCCGCTTTTACGGTTGACAGCATGCCTCCGTACATTCGTTTGGCAGGAACGCATGCCATCGCAAAAGCGGGAGCAAGCTCCCGCACTCCAAAATCCGCTCGAAATCAGGAGTTCTTGGGCTTCGCGCGAAAGAGCGAGCCAATGGAAATCAGGCCGATCACCGCAGGTCCCGATAGCATTGGAGCCCCCATCACGATGATGACGGCAGCCCAAAGAATCGCGTTGGCCACCAATACGGCCACGACTTGTCCACGGCGAATGACCATTTCAGTTTGCGCCACAGGGGGCCTCTTTCCGGGGGGCTGCCAAGACACTTCTGCACTATTATACGTATCTTCCATCGAGTTTATTACGGAAGAAAGGGCCGTTTCACACAGAGGTCACAGAGATAGGAACACAGAGGACACAGAGAAGAAAAACCCAAGAAAGAACAGAGACCGGGGCCGTTTCACACAGAGGTCACAGAGATAGGAACACAGAGTGCACAGAGAAGAAAAACCCAAGAAAGAAGAGAGACCGGGGCCGTTTCACACAGAGGTCACAGAGAGAGGAACACAGAGTGCACAGAGAAGAAAAATCCGGTCCATGGAACAGGTTGCTGCTTCGGCAACGCGCGGCGCACTCCTTTGCCCCTTTTGTGGCGTTTCCCCTTATAACTTACATTGAACCCAAACACCGCCCAACCAGCCCAGCGGAATAGGAACGACCTGTGACCCCAGAAAAAAAACGACTGCGCGTTGCCGTGCTCTTTGGCGGACGCTCCGGAGAACACGAAGTTTCCCTGGCTTCCGCCGCCAGCGTGATTCGCGGCCTGGACCCGGACAAATACGAATGCATGCCCATCGGAATAACCAAAGACGGCCACTGGCTGATCGGCGAAGGCTCCGCCAAAACGCTGCCGGACATCTTGAAAGGCGGGCGGCGCGTGATGCTGACCGCGGATCCCACGGAAGCTGCGCTGGTGCCGCTGGATCGCGGCGCGGGCGCACAACGCTTTGATGTGATCTTTCCCGTGATGCATGGCACGTTTGGCGAAGACGGAACGATTCAGGGCATGCTGGAATTGGCCGGGCTGCCTTATGTTGGCGCGGGCGTGCTGGGCTCCGCGGTGGCGATGGACAAAGATGTCGCCAAGCGTCTTTGCCAGGAAGCGGGAATCGCCGTGGTGCCTTGGGTGACGGTGCATCGCTGGCGCTGGGAAAAAGAGCCGGAAGCGGTGCGCACGGAAATTGGAGCGAAGTTCGAGTATCCCGTGTTCGTGAAGCCCGCGACGCTGGGCTCGTCAGTGGGCATGAGCAAGGTGCATTCGGGGGAAGAGCTGGCTCCAGCGCTGAATCTGGCCGCGGAATTCGGCATGAAGATTCTTGTGGAGAAGGCCGTGACCGCGAGGGAGATTGAAGTTTCCGTGCTGGGCAATCACGAGCCGAAGGCTTCCGTGCCGGGCGAAATTGTGCCGCATCGCGAGTTTTATGATTACACCGCGAAGTACCTGGAGGATGGCACGCGGCTGCTGATTCCGGCGGACTTGCGGCCAACGCAAATTACGAAGATTCAGACCATGGCCGTGGACGCTTTTCGCGCGCTGGAACTTTGCGGGATGGCGCGCGTGGATTTCTTTCTGGAGAAAAAGGGCGGGAAAGTATATCTGAACGAAGCCAACACGATTCCCGGTTTCACCTCGATCAGCATGTATCCGAAATTGTGGGAAGCGAGCGGCATCGGATTCCGCGAGCTGATTGACAAGCTGATCGAACTGGCGCTGGAGATGCACCGCGAAAAGGCGCGCACGAAATACGCTATTGAACTTCCCGAGGGCTCAGGCGGCGCACTGGCGGGGTGAAGCTGGATTGGTGACGCGGTGAATTTGCGTTGGATGGATGACCGTTCGCGCGCGATTTTCTGAAAACCCGCCGCAGGCAGAGCGCATCTTACCAAAAGAGGCAATGGAAAGAAGAGGTTTGCGGCGAAGCGCCTCTCTTGCTAAAGTTTTCTTGCTGGACCCGAGCTCGCCGGGACTGGCACCCTGACGCTCGCAGGCGGGAGACACGATCATGTCACTACTCGAACCACCTGCTGAACAACCGCAAAAATCGCGCGCGATGACGATTACAGTCATCGTTGTCGTGTTGGTTGCTGCAATCGCGTTGTACTTCACGTTTCGCTACTACCCGGAGAAAAAGGCGGCGGTGCAGTTCTTCGACGCGCTGACCGCCGGCGATACCGCGAAGGCTTACGCGTTGTGGAAACCGACATCGAGCTACACGATGAACGATTTCCTGGCGGATTGGGGACCAAGCGGCTATTACGGACCGGTAAAGAGTTACAAGATTATGGGCACGAAGTCGGTGCGGAACAGCAATTCCATCGCGGTGAACGTGGCCATCAGCCCGTACGCGCCGCTGCCGGACCCGAGCGACGGCGAAAAAAGCCAGAAAACCAAAGTGGTGGCGATCTGGGTGACGCCTGCAGATAAGTCGCTGAGCTTCCCTGTGCCCTACTGAAGGTTCGGGCGCGCCAAAATTCCAAATTATTGCTGAATCTCTCCGAGCGCTGCCGCTAATTCCTTCGGACTTACGCTCGCTGTGCCGAGTTTGCCGACGACAACGCCCGCGGCTGTGTTCGCCAGAAACGCCGCATCGGGCAGCGAAGCGCCCGCGGCCATGGCCAAAGCCAACACGCTGAGAACCGTGTCTCCCGCGCCAGTCACGTCAAAGACCTGACGGCCCGTTGCGGCGCGATCGATTCCGGGCTGTCCGACACGCGCGTAAGTCACCTCAAAACTGGTGGCAGGAATGTGAACGGTGCGCGCAGAAACCTCCTCGAAGATGCTCATGCCGTTCTTGCCGCGCGTGATCACGACAGCAGCACATCCGAAATGCGGCAACAGCGCGCGGCCCGCTTCCTCGATGGATTTCTCGTCAGCGAGTTCCCGCGTCACGTAAAAGCCGGCTTCCTTTGTATTGCAGACGATTACGCGCGCGCCGCGATAGGCATAAAGCTTGGAAGTCTTCGGTCTAACAAACACGGGGACATTCCCTTGATGACAGGCACTTAGAACACGGTCGGCAAATCCGTCAGTGATGAGACCTTTGTCATAGTCGGAGAGCACAAGCGCGTCGAGTTGTTTGAGGGAGGAGCGAATCAACTGGAAGAGTTTCTCTTCGGTGTCGGGCGCGAGCGGATCGCGCCGCTCGTTATCAATGCGCACAATTTGCTGGTGGCGCGCGATGACTCGAGTCTTCACCGTGGTTACGCGAAGTGCATCGGTAAGGACGCCGCGCTCGCCGATTCTGGCTTCGCGCAAACAAGCACGCAGCGCGCTGCCCGCTTCGTCATCATGCAATTTGTGCCTGGCCTGTTTCTGCGAGGCTTTCCTGCCACCAACGACGCCGAAGATCTCGACGTGCGCGCCAAGAGCCGCAAGATTGGCGGCAACGTTTCCCGCGCCTCCCAGACAATCCGATTGCGACACGAAATCCACGACGGGAACCGCCGCTTCGGGTGAGAGGCGACTTGCGGTGCCCCAGAGGTAGCGATCGAGCATGAGATCGCCGAGGACACCGATGTGAATTTTGCGGAAGCGCGGCAGCAGGCGTTTAAAGCGGGGAATCGAGTTGGCAAAATCGGGAGACATGCGGCTCTTTTCTGTAGCGAAGATTATTCCGTGGCGACGGTAGCTTCTTCGGGCAACATCACGGGAATATCGTCGCGCACCGGATAGATGCGCTTGCAGGCTTCGCACTTGAGGCCGGATTGATCTGGGAGAACATGCACGGGCTTCTTGCAGAGCGGGCAAACGAGAATGGCGAGAAGTTCGGGAGAGATGCTCATGATTTGCTCCAATGGGTGAAGTCAAACTTTAGCAAAGGGCCCATGACGCAGCAAGGCGGGGCATCTCGTAAATCGAGGTAGACTCAAACCCGGCGAGGAGCGGTGAAATCAAGCTGTTAGCGAATCGTTCCGGGGGCGTCGGGCGGGGGTGCGGCGATCGCGAAATTTTCCGAGGCTGCCGCGACGTTGGGAAACAGGGAGATGACGCGGTCCACCTTGGTGAGCTTCAAGGTGCCTTCGAGCATACCGGAAGCAGCGGCGAGGCGGAGATCTCCTTGCGACTTCTTGAGGCTGGAGAAACAGCGGACGATGCTGCCGATGGCAGCGCTATCAATGTGGGTGAGAGCGGAGAGATCGAAGATGACGCGTTTGTGTCCCTCACGGATCAGCTCCGTCACCTCGTGCTCCAAGCGGCGGCAATCCGGTCCCGTATGAATGCTGCCCTTCATGCGGAGAGCCGTCACCCCTGGTATGACCTGATGCTTTGTGACTTCGAGAATCATGAGACGTCCCTCCATTCGCTAAAAGCAAACCGCGCGACTATCGGAGCTTCCCGGTGGCACCGGTTCCTGCTGGAAATTTAAGGTTCGGACGCAGGCAATTCCCCTTCGTACGGGAACTGGCGGATAAGGCGCAAGCAATCTCCCAAGGCGGAATAGAGGGAATTGCCCCAGCCACAGGGGACGAAGGAGGCGGTCTTTTGATTGAGGGCCTTGTCCGCCTCGGCAAAAAACCTGAGGTGCTGGCCGGGGGGAGGCGAGGCAAATTCCTTGACGGTGATGTGAAAGGGGATGGCCGAGTCTTGCTGCTGTTTAAGGAAAGAAAAATAGTGGAGTTGGGCCAACTGTTCGGAAGGCTTCTCCTGCATGTACATCCAATCGGTCATCCGGGCGCTCCCGCTTGGCTTCCGAGTTGAGTATGGAAGTCCGTCGAAGTAGGCGGATATTAGGCCAGTCGGGATGCGAAGTCAATGCGCGGTGATTTCAGAAGCAGGCGACAGCGAAATTACCCTTTTTGCGCAAAATTGGTGCAATGCAGGATAGTGTTTGACTACGAATTGTACCGGGACGCACTTTCCTGTTTCGCGCGTTAGGCAAGTACAGGTACGAACTTTAACGGTAAGCCAACTTACGAATCAGAGAAGTCGACAGACCCGAACTTGAATTGATTTCGCGCTTTCCCCGCCGCAAGTCCAAACGACTTCCGATACTGGCCGGCGGTAACACCTATACGTCGAGCGAACGCACGCCGCGATACCTCGGCCCCCCTGATTTCCCGGTGGGCCCCCGGCGAGCGCTGATACTCTTGTGTCGCACCATCGGAACAGTCAGAATGGTCGCCCTATGCGTTTTCGTCGCGCCCTTTTGCTGCTGCTCACTGTTCTTGGAGCCAGGGCTTTGCCTGCGCAAGAGCGCGGCGATCGCATGATTTCGGGGATCGTCCGCGAAGAAGGGAGTGACAATCTCATCGCTGCGGCCACTCTGGAACTCGCACATTCCGGGAGCCCAGCATATGGTCCGGTGATTTCCGGAACGAACGGCGAATTTGTGTTTCGCGACCTTCCGGCAGGAGAGTTCGTGATCACGGCGAAGAAAGATGGATTCAATTCCGCCAGCGTAACTGTCAGTGTAGATCGCATGGTCAACGAGGTCACAATCTCGCTCCGCAGGGCGGTTGCGGCTGGCGTCCATCCGGGCGGCCCCATTTCCGCTCATCAGTTGCAGGCGCCCAAGAAGGCGCGCGCGGACTACGAAAGAGGCCGCCGGCTTCTGGAGGACGAAAACAATTCCGCCGATGCCATTTTCGAATTTGAAAAAGCCTTGAAAGAGTTTCCTTCCTACTACGAGGCCTGCACGGAGTTGGGCATTGCCAAGAATCGCCTTGGCAAAGTTCCCGAGGCGGAAGCTTCCCTGAAGCAGGCTATCGAAATGAGTACAGGCAGTTACCCGAAAGCTGTTTATTTCCTCGCGGATCTCTACAACGGCCAAGGAAAGTATCCGGAAGCGGAGCCTTTGGCGCGCCAGGCCGTTGCTCTCGACGATTCCGATTGGAATGGTTTTTACGAGTTGGCACGCTCACTGGTGGGATTGAAGCGAGTAAGCGAGGCGGAGACCGTGGCCCTGCGCGCCCGCGACCTGGCACCGCAAACTCCCCCCGTCTATCTGGTCCTGGCCAATGTTCATACACTCCAACAGAATTACCCGGCGGCCATCCAGGATCTTGATGCTTATCTCAAGCTCAAACCTGACGGCCAGATAAGTGATGCGGTTCGCCGTAGCCGAGACAAACTCCAGAAGCAAGTTCGTCTTTCGCCAGGCGCTAATCCTGCCGCGACTCCCACACGCGCCGCGCCGCAACTGTAAAGCAATGGAAAGATGATCCAGTCTTCATGGACGGCGATCCGGTTGAAACAGTAACTGCGGTCGATTTGGTCTTCCAATTGAAAAAATAAGGGAAAAACCGATACGTCCTGAATCACGCCGAATCCGTACAAGTGGGTTTTAGTACGAGCACGTCCGGTTTGCCGTGCTTACCGGTAGAGTGGGGCCCGGTACAAAGATGTTTGGTTGGCAAACTCACCGGGAGTTTAGATCTTGGAATGTTCAGTGACCCGGCGATGAGTGATCAATCGGGCGAGTATAGTCCCTGAACGGAATCCCTCGCGTGAGCCGGCACACCTCACGTCATCGCGAGCGAGGGTCATTCAACTGATTCTCGCCGAGGAGATCAGCAAGAATCCAGGCTGTTCCGGCAATCGCGAAAGTCTCTGCGGTTTCGCTCCAATTCGCTTGATTGTGAGGACCCGAAAGGAGCAATGGTATCCAGACGAGCAGCCCAAAGCTCACGAGCATCATGGTGAGTAGACGAGTTGCGAGAAGTGCCGTGCGGTTCGCAAGAAGAGCCACAGCCGCGAGTGCAAAGAAAACAGTTGTCGTTACCGCCCAAAACATCTGACTTGGCGGAAGCCACTTCGGGACAAGACTAGCGGTAGGGTGAAGATAAATCGCCTGCTCGAGGGTAAAAGAAGCGGTACAAAGGCCCAAAAGAATGCAGCCGATCCGATTCAGCGTTTCCCGCGACCCTGTCAATGACAAGCGCGCATAAACGATCGCCGCTCCTGTCAGGAGAGAGAACTGCTCGAAGAAGTTGCCCCAACTATTGTAGATTCGCGGTGCGTTGACAATTCCTGGCACGCACAGTAAGACGAAGAAAAGAAAAACCACACCAAGGACGGCTGCGCCCATTTTCGCGGTCCGGCGTAATTGAATCGCAGCGCCGCCGAAAACCTGGGCAGCGGACGCGGCGTAGACCATGTAACGAATTTGATGCCAGTCGTTGTAGTCGTGCCAGGCCAGCGTGATCAGGCCAGCGGCCAAAGCCGCCACTCCGTACAGATGACGGCCGAGGTTCGAACTGCGCGTTGGTACAGTCATTTGCTTTCAATCCCGTTCACGCAGGTGTATCACCGTGCGGGAAAGGCGATCGTCGGTAACGTTTATTTAAGCAACCGGGGGATCGCAAAGGATGCAGCGAGCTTTATACAACGGGATGGGTCAAGGGTAAAGTGCCACAACGACGGAGTGTGAACGAGCCCCTTGATCGTGAAGCATAGCGAAAGGGCAGAAGGCATCGCACTTGTGAAAAGCGAGCCAATGGAATTACGGGGCTTTCCGGAAGATGGAGCTGGAACCCGCCTGGCTCATGGAGAATTCCGTTACTTTGCCGGCCGCGTCGCGTTTGAAATCGAGCGTCAAGCCGTTCTCTGATTTCACGGCGAAGGTACTTCCTCGAAGAGGCTCAAGTTCGTAGATTTTCTGGTCGGGCATGGTCGCGATGAGAATATTGTCTGAACGCAAAGAGACGACAACCTTGTAATCGGCGATCTGATAGGTTCCGGTGAGGGCTTCCAGGAAGCTGCGCTCGCGCATGCGGCGGTCGGGCTGGTGAGTGAAGACGATGTCCTTGACGCTGGGCTCCATGGAAGAGGAGAGGCTGGCGATGTTGCCTTCCCAATCGGTGCTGAACATGATTTCGGTTTCGCTGAGAAGGTCGAGGGGGTCGTGGGGCACGCGCCACACGTCGTAATGCCAATGTTGCGCCGTGGACTGCATGGTGTGGTAGGTGAACTTCAACTCGTCAGGCTTTGTGGCGCGTTCGATGAGGATGGTGCCGTAGGCAGGATTGCTGAATTCGCCGAGATATTCCTCAATGGGATGGGAAAACTGGGCGTTTTCGCGGCGGGGCACGTAGTTCTTTTCACGCGCATCGTCACCGGCCTTTTTGAAAGCGAGGTAGCGATCCAATTCGCGTTTATTCCAATCCACGGGAACGAGCCCCAGCAGGCGGTCGCTGATGTTATAGGCAAGCACCTCGCGCAGACTGCTTTCCTCCATGTTGAGAAGGATGACGCAGCCGATGTGATCATCCGGGAGAAAAGAAATGAGCAAGGAGAAGCCATCCAGGTTGCCACCGTGTTGCACATACTTATGACCGCGATAGGTGGTTACGAATAGGCCCATGCCATAGTGGAGATAGCCGATTTCCGGATCGAGATCGGAGGATTGAAGAATCATTTGAGGGCTGGTCATGGCGCGAAAATCGCCGACGGAAATGATCTGTTTGTCCGCGTGCTTGCCCTGATTCAAATACATCTGGAGGTACTGGGTCATGTCGGAGAGATTGGAGACGATGGCACCAGCCGGGCCGAGTGCCTTGTCGCCGGTGTATGGGGGCACATCGTGAACCACTTCGTTGTCGTCTTTACGGTAGGCGTGGGCTACGTCTGAAGATGATTTAATGGAAGCGCCGAGCTCAAAGCCTGAACTCTTCATTCCCAGAGGATCAAAGATGCGTTTCTGTACAGCGTCTTCCCACGTGCTGCCGGCAAGTTTTCCGGCGAGGTAACCCGCGGTCATGAACATGAGGTTGTTGTACTGAAATTCCTGGCGAAGATCGCGGTTGGGTTCGAGGTAGCGGAGGCGCGCATAGAGTTCCTCGCGGGAAAGGCCAGAGCGGTACCAAGTGCCGTCATGGCGCGGAAGACCTGTGCGGTGGGTGACCAGATCGCGAAGGGTCACACGCGCCGTAAGCGCATCATCGTATAAGCGAAAATCGGGCAAGTATTCGCGCACGGGCTTGTCCCAATCGAGTTTGCCCTCGCTGGAGAGAGTTGCAAGGGTCGCGACGGTGAACGATTTTGTGATTGAGGCGATCGGGAAAAGAGTCTGCGGGGTGACCGGGAGATTGTCCTTGACGTCGCGCAGGCCGTAGCCTTTGCTGAGAATTATCTTCCCGTCTTTGACGATGGCGATGGCGGCACCGGGCACTTTCCACTGCTGCATGACGCGTTGGACATAGGCATCGAAGTCCGCAAGCGCAAGTGGGGCATCGGGGGACGTTTGCTCAGCCGCTCCTGCAATCGTGGGCGGTGACGAAATCTTCACCATGTGATTGCCAACAGGGCGGCTTTGCGCGAGGACACTCGCGAGCGCGGTGACAAACAGAAGCAAGAAAAAAGCAAAACTGCTCTTACGCATGACGTTTACTCCTCCCATTTTGCGGCGTCCCCCAATTCTAACGACTGCGTCCTTCGCTGACGAAACGCAATCTATGGCAAGCATATTACGCATCAACTGCTCGCCTTCACGTGTTGTGCGGGGGCGATGGGCTGAAGCGGAAGACGAGCCTCGATACAAGTTCCGCCGCCGGGCTGCGACTTGACGGTCAGCTCACCACCCAAGCTGAGCAAACGTTCTTGCATACTGAGCAGCCCAAGACCCAAGCTGGCCGCGGTGGCAGAGGCGGGATCGAACCCCTCGCCAGTATCGGAGATGCGCAGGTGGAGTTGGCCTTCCTTTTCAGTGAGAGCCACCAGAGCGCTGCGGCAACCACTGTGTTTCAGCACATTGCGAGTGGCTTCCTGAGCGACCATGAACAGGCAGAACGCGGCTTCCGGCGAGGGCCGTGAAGAGATTTCGGGATGTTCGAAGAGGATCTCCATATCGTTGCGTGTGCCGAATTCTCTGAAGAAATTGCCCAGCGCCTTCACAAGCCCAAGCAACTCCACCTGAGAGGGATGCAGGCGCCGCGAAACGCTGTGGACATCGGAAGCGATTTCGCCAGCCATGGTGACGAGAGAATCGAGCTGTTGGGCGAGAGAAGGGCTGCTCTTCAGAGAGGATTGTTTCAAGCGCTCAAGATCGATGCAGAGAAGCGCAAGCCGCTGGCCGGCGTCGTCGTGGAGATCGCGGGCAATGCGAGCGCGTTCCTCCTCCTGTGCGCGCACGAGGCGGCTGCGCAGAAGCTGCAGTTTTTCTTCGGAGCGGCGGCGCTCTGTAATGTCCTGATAGAAAGCGAAAGCGCCGACGAAGCGAGAGCCTGAATAGAGAGGAACACCATATAGTTCGACATCAATCATGGTGCCATCCTTGCGCTGGCGCTGCGCGGTGGCGTGCACCACTCCGCCGGAGCGCGCGCTATCGGTCAATTGGATCGCGGCCGCAATGTCATGTGGCGCGATAAGCACATCCAGGTCTTTCCCCTGGGTTTCGTCCTGGGTGTAGAGAAACATCTTCTCGAAGGCCGGATTGCAGAAGCGCACCAGGTGGTTCTCGTCCTTGATGACGATAGCGAGGGGGCTGTTGGAAATGAGCGTGTCGAGGTACATGGCATGCTTTTTGATTTCCTGCTCGGCGTGCTTAGCTTCCGTGATATCAAGGGCCGTTACCAGGATTGCCGGCTTGCCCTGAAACTGAAGGGGGCTGTCCGTGAGTTCCAACCAACATTCTTTCTTGTCCCGGGTGAGAATTTTGAATTGAAACTTTGCCAGAAGTTTCGCCGTTTCAGGAGTTGCCTTGGCGCGTTCGAGCATCACGGAACGAAAATCCGGATGCACGATTTCCCAAGGGTCCATGGACTGAATCTCCGCCCGGGAATAACCCGTCATGACTTCAACTTGGGGGCTGACATAGACGATTTGCCCATCCTGGAGGATCCAGATGCCACAGGAAGCCGTTTCCGCGACTTGCCGGAACTTGGCTTCACTTTCGCGGAGGGCGGTTTCGGCGCGCTGACGTTCCGCAATTTGCGCTTGCAGGGCGACATTGTCCGCCGCGAGGCCCAGATTGCGCTGGCGGCTTTCCTCCAGTTGCCGCTCCTTATGCTGATATTCCTCGACGAGCACAACGATCATGCCGAGGCAGATTCCGCACATATTGAAGAGATCGAGGAAAAAGAGCGTGGAACTCATCAGGACCTGGAGATCGGACAAGGAGTGCAAGGAGGCCGGATAGCTCCAGCCGAAGTGGGCCAAGAGCGACAAGGCAAACGCGAGAGAATAAAAAGCTTGATCGAAGGCATAGAGCAAACAGAAGAACCCTGTGATCAGTGCGGCCCAGGAACGATTCCTGCGCCAGTGAAGGAAAAAGACGAAGCCGCAGAAGAGCAAGGCCGCAGCCATACCAAGAGTGCGGGGCAGATTGCGAATCGCGAAACTGGTGATGGCGTCGTGGCGCCAGAGATAGCCGAGAACAAAACAGGCCGAAGAGAAGAGGAGTGTGAAGAAAGCAAATGTCCACAAGCCAACGCGCAAGGGGCTTTTCGTCCTGCGCCAGCTCATGCCACCTAGAACAAGGAGTGTGGGTTGCAGAAACCCCAAAACCAACAGGAGAAAAATGAGGCTACTTTTCGTGGGAGTCCACTGCTGGCCCAGGCGCATGGAAATTGTGGCGGTGGCAAGGTAAACGGCGAAGGAAGTCCAAGCCCAGGCCCACCAGCGGAAAAATGGAAGGCGGTGCAGACGGAAATAAAGCGCCCAGAGGAGGAGAGCGAGAAAGAGGGTGAGCAGGAGTTGGAAGTGGACCGAGATCAGGATGGTTTGCGTGGCGTTATTCATCAATCGTCAATGTAAAAAAGGCTTCTGGATGCGCTGCTTCAGTGGAATTCGATGCGTTGAATGCCTAAGAGTCTAACCTATTTTGTCCTGGGGTTCGCAATCCGGCGGATGGCGAGGGAGAGAACAGGAGGCCGATGAGTCTTGGGCGAGGCGGCCGCCGAAAAGCGCGACGGCCACGAGCAACGCGAGCACCGGATCGCAAGCGTGACGGTGCCGAAGGGATGTGTGCGCAATATAGAAGGTAAGAGGAAACACCAGTGGATAAACAGCGACTGGCAAAACGAATGGATTACGCGCCAACAAAAGACGGGAAAGCCCGGCGAACACACCAAGAAGGGTGAGGGCGTTCCAGATAAGAATGAAGCGCACGAAAAGAGATTCTGAGCGGAGGAAATCCTGCCAGGGCGCTTCCACACCGAGCCAAGTGGCCACGATACGGCGGCCGAAAAGCTGCGTGTATAGCGCCGGATGGGTGCGAATGAACTCGGTGGCCTTTTGCCATTTGTCCGCGAGGAAAGCTTTCTCGCCGAGTTTCGCATAGAGGTGCACCTGTTCATAACGGGTGATGCGATTCACGGCGCGGGAATGTTCATCGAAGATCTCGTTGTTGCCGGACCAGAGTTCGTAGGGAAAATTGGAGCGAGCGGGAATGAAGCGATGAAATTGTACGGCATTCCGGATGGACCAGGGGAGCAAACAGACAAGAAGAACGGCGAGGGCGAGCAGGACAGGCGCAGGGCGAAGCGTGCGGGCACGGAATTGGCGAAAAGCAATCCAGCCCGCGAGAAACGGCAAGAGAGCACCCAGAGCGGGATTGGTGAGCAAGGATAATCCCCAAAGCAATCCGTAGAGAGCAAAATCGCGGGCGTTAGGGTTCTCCGCAATTTTCAGGGTGGCCCACAGCAGCGCGGCGGCCAGTAGGGCGGAAAGGGAGGGATCCCATATCCACTCAAACGGCATCATGATCCCGCTGGGGAAGACGGCCCAGAGCCAACAGGCGGCTGCGGCGACGGGGATGCCTGCAATGCGTTTGCCTGCATAGAAGAGCGGGAGGCAAGCGAGCGCGGAGAAGAGGCTGTTCATCAGCGCAGCCGCGTAGAAGGCGGCGACGGTAAAGCTGCCGAACAGTTTGAAGATGGCCGCGATCAAGAGGGGGTAAACCGGAGCAAGCCACGCCGTGGGGCCGGTGGGCTGGCGAAACAGGCAGCAGAAACCATTGCCGTGCGCCAGGGAGTCCGCAACATTGCCGACTTCATTTTGGAAAGGCACGACACGAAGAGCTTCTGGCGGAATTTGGCGGGACTGTTGAATGACAAAAGCACACCTAAGGCATAAGGCGACAAAGAAAATGAGGAGGACCGAAGTGGCGAGTTGGAGGAGCTTTTGTTTCACGAAAGAAGAGGATACTCCGCGGCGACGGTTTTCGGAAACTCGAGTTGAAAAGATGAGAGGAGAGAAGTGGGTGTAGAGTGCAGCGGATTTTAGCGAAGTGGGAATTTTTTGTCTTGCAGGTGGTTTCGAGTATAGTTCGAGTAGTGAAATGGCCAAGAAGCGCCCGTTCACGTCCTGCCCGGCGGTGAACACCATCCAGAAAGGAACTGACGATGTTCCGGAAGATGAATTGGACCGCGTTTGGAATTGTGAGTTTGGCAGTGATCCTGGCGGCGTGCAATGGCGCGCAGAAAGAAGCTACGGAAGCGGCTTTGGATGCCACGCAGGCAGCCATAACGGCGGAACAGGGTGAAGCGGAAAAGTATGTGCCGGATGAACTGAAAGAGACGCAAGACACAATGCAACAAGCCAGGGAGGCGCTGGCGAAGGGCGATTACCAGGGAGCATTGAACGGCGCACAGAACGCGGCGAACAAGGCAAAGGAATTGGCCACGGCCGCAACCGCGAAGAAGGGCGAGTTGAGCAAGAGTTGGGCGAGCTTCAGCGGAACGCTTCCCAAGTCGCTGGAAGAGGCGAAGCGGAGACTGGATGCTTACTCGCACGGAGCGCGATTGCCGGAGGGCCTGGAAAAGGAAATGCTGCCGGATGCCAGAGCGCAATACGATCAATTGAAGCAGCGGTGGAATGATGCAGTCGCTTCGTTCCAGGGAGGCAACCTGGCGGAGGCCACGAAGAAGGCGGCGGAATTAAAGGAAGAGTTGGCGAAGTTGGCGGAGTTGCTGGGGATGAAGACGTAGGAAAACGTTGATTTGTGATCTGGACGAGGCTCCTTCATCGTGCGCCCCGTTTTCGTTTCCAACCCATTTCATGAAACCGAAATCTGAAGTGGAGGAGCGATTCCTCCGCTGAGGGACGGCAAACTGCGCCGTCCCTCAGGTCGGAATGACAAACGGGGAGGGCTGAGGAGTTGCTCTGGAAAGCCTCAGGCCTGAAGGCCTGAGCTACGGGGCGCACCATGGTAAAAGTCCCCGGATCTTGAAGGATCGCCCTGCGCTACAGGGATTCGACGCGCCAGAGGAGGCGGGCGGAGAAGGAAGTTTGCACGGTGAAATTGGGGCGCCAGACAGCGAGGATTTGCGAGCCTTGATAGACGCGCTCGAAGCCACCTTCGGACTCGGAAACGGTTTCGATGGGTGCCACCCAAAAATTCTCGGCATTGGGGGCGTGCAGATTGACGCGCACGCGCTGCCAACCATCCTCGATGAGAAGTTGCGGGCCGGGCAAGGTTCCAGAGAACCTGAGATTCTGCGGGCCCGAAGGAGTGACAAAGAAGCGGTCGGGCTCAGTGGGGGCCAGGAAATTAATTACAGATTCGAGACCGAACAGGAGCGGCCGGCTCAGTGGCGCGGTCAGTGAGAGCGTGAGGTCGCAGCTTACTTCACAGCCCTGCGGGGCGGGGCCAAAGAGGAGATGCTTGGTGACTTTGAGGCGGGGAGGATTCGCGGGGTTGACGGCAAATTCGGGCAAATCCTGCTCGAGAACGAGAACGGCGTAATTGGCGGAAGAGTTTCGCACTTGAAAAGCGCCCGCGGCGATGCCGGCCAATTCGTTGAGCTGCAACGTTTCGTAATCCGCGGGAGTGCGCCAGGGATCGAAGAACAAAAGGCGGAACGAGTGGCGAGCGAAGCGATCGTAGCGTAGGAATCGCTCGAGGTTGGGCTCCTTGACGCGGACTTGATCGTGGATGGAGACGGCGCCACCTTGCGAAGAAGCAGCCGAGGCGGCTTCGCGGAGGCGCGTGTGATACGCCTCGCGGCGGCGCATTACGGAATTGATGAGAGTGGCGGAAGCGGGGCGGAAATCGAAAGCAGCGAGAGTGGCGCCATCGGACGGCTTGAGCAGGGCCTGGTATTCGGGAGCGGAAAAGAGGAGTTCAGGAGCGCCATCAGCATCGTAATCCAGCATTTCCACGCGAGGCCGAGCGCCGTTGGGAGTGAGTTGATCGGCGAGGGATTCCGAGCGAATGAGCCTGCGCCAAAGCTCCGTGCGGAGATGCGGCGCGTAAAGTCCGCCGAATACACCGTGCCAGTAGGCGTCGTTTCCCTGGCCGCGGAGGAGCAGGTCGCGGGCTTCCTGTAACTGCGCGGTATGTTCACCGCTGGAGCGGCGCGGCGGCACAGAAGCAACGCAAGCCGAGACGCGAAGCATTTTCTTATGCAAGAGATTGGATTCGGGGTACTTGCGAAAGAAGCCGCGCCAGGAGCCGCCGCGAATGAGCGAGAGCAGGTCTGGGCGCGCGGCGAATTCCTTCTCGATAGCAAAATAGCGCAACCGCGTGTTGGTGGGGAGTACCCACTCCATCATCTCCGCATAGGATGCGGAGGGGAGATCGGCGCGGCCGAGTGGAAGATGCGAAGCGATATAGTCAGCGGGAGTGGAAGTCTTCAGCCAGGAATCGTTTTCCTCGAGGGCCAGGAAGAATCTCTCCAGCCAGCCATCCGCATAGCAATGCTCGAAAGTCCCGGGCCAGACGCCGAACTTTTCCATGTCGTCGCCAAAAGCGGCGGCACCACCAGGATGCTTCTGGGCCGCGGCTTTGAAATAGTCGATGGATTCCTCGACTTTGCGGAAAGGGATGAGGTAGCGCAGCTCCTTGAGGCCCGGAAAGAGCCAGACGGACCTGCCGCAATCTTCCGCGACGTATGGGCCGTAGAGTTCTTCGGGCTCGAAACCAGCGGCGAGAAATGGCAAATCATCCACCAGGGTGTAGCTGACATTGGCCTCGGCCAGCGCGGAGGGCAATTGCGCTTCCCAAACGCGTTCGGCAAGCCAAGCTCCGGTGGGCCGCTTGCCAAAATGCTTTTCCAGATAGTCCGCAAGGCGAGTTAGTTGTTCCAGTTGATCCGCCGCGGGGATGGAGATGAGGATAGGTTCGTAAAAGCCGCCGCCAATCAGTTCAATCTGACCGGAAGCAACCATACGGCGCAGGCGCTCGAAATACTCGGGGTGATTCTTTTCGATCCAAAGGAGCAGCGGCCCGGAATAGTGCAGGCCTGCGCGAATGCGAGGATGCTTTTCGAGAAGTGCGAGAAACGCGAGATAGGAATGCGCATAGCACTCCTCAAAAACGTGCTCGAAATTGCCGGCCGGCTGGTGGGCGTGGATGATCAGGATGAGATGAAACAGCGGGTTGGTCGCGGGCATAGTCGTTCGCTTCTATGATACCCCGACACCCCCTGAGAGGCGGGTTGTGGTAGGGCCAGTAAGTTTCCTTTCCATGATACCTCGACACGCCCGAGAGGAGTGTTAAGGAAGGCAGAGAGTTCCCGCCAATCACTCCTAAGAGGTTGGAGCGGGTTCGGGAATGCGCGTAATCCGGCCCAGAAGGAATATATAGCTGGCAATGCCCAGCAGCAGGACGAGAGTGGCGATGGCAAAGGCTGCGGCGAAAGAATGGGTTGCGGAAACGATATAGCCGGTGACGATTGGAGCAAGAATGGCGGACAACTGACCACAGAAGTTCGCGAGAGCGCCCACCGTGCCGACACTGCCTTCCGGCGCAATCAGAGAGGGGACGGTCCAAGCCACCGGAGCGGCGGCAGCAAGGCCCCCCAGCGCGATGCTGATCCAAATGAGCGCAGCGGCGGGTGAGTGGGCGTGGGCAGCACCCCAGATTGCCAAACCGAGGCTCGTGCCGATGAGCATCACTGCCTGGCGAACTCGCGTGCTATTCCAGCCACGCTGGATGAGGAAGTCCACAAGCCAGCCGCCGACAACAAAATCGGAGATGGCGGCGAAGAGCCAGGGCACGCTGGTGTAGAAGACGGAGTGGAGCAGGTCTACGTGGAGTGACACGGAGAGGTAGCTGGGCAGCCAGGAGAGAAGAAGAAAGAAGGTGTAGTTATAGGCGCCCCAGCCGATGGCCAGGCCGTACACTTTGCGCTGCACCAGTAGATAGCTCAGAGGTGTTTTCCGGGGCTTCTGCGCTGGAGTGGAGGCTTGCAAGTTTTCGTGGGCATGCACAGGAGATTGCGCGACAGGGTCGCGATAGACGCAGTAGAAAAGCGCAAAGTAAAACAGGCTGATGAAGCCGGTTGCGGCGAAACTCCAGCGCCAGCCAAAATGCAGAAGCAGAATGCCAATAAGGGGCACACCAATGGCGGAGGAAAGCTTAGCCGCCGCGTCGGTGATGGCCATGGCCAGGCTCCGCTCGCGTTCGGGGAACCATTGGCCAATGGCTTTGGCGTTGGCCGGGAAGGTAGGAGATTCCGCGACACCCAGAAGGAGCCGAGCAGCAAACAGGCCTGCCAGTCCGGTGGAAAGCGCGGCGCAGAATGAGGCCACGCTCCACAAAAGAGTGCTGAACCTGCCGAGGCGGCGCACGCCAAAGCGGTCGAGGAGCAATCCGGCGGGGAGTTGCATCGCCGCGTAACTCCAACTGAAGGCGCTGGAGAGATAGCCAAAGGCAATCAGCGTGAGACCGAACGAGGCGTGCAGGGCTTCCTGGGAAACGGCGAGATTGATGCGGTCGAAGAAATTAACGATGACGCCAAAGGCCAACAAAAAGGCGATGGGCCATCTTCCGTGCAGCGAAGTGGAATCCGAGGCGCTGTTGGGAGAGGTGCTCATTGTTCCGAGGAACTAGGAGCAATCCCATGAAATCTTGCGCATAATGGTCCAGAGTTTCCCATAATTCCGGGAGATGCGGCAATGAAGCTTTGGGAAACGCTGGTGGCTGGGACCAGTCAGAGAAGATGCCTTAGCCGGAAACACACACATGATTCAGAGTAAAGCTATTGCTCAGGGCACGCTCTCGCTTGACGAGATACGGGAGTTCCTTGCGCGCGCGCTGGGGGAACTGCAAATCGAGCGCAAGCGGCTGCTGATCATCATCCCGGATGGCACGCGCACGATGCCGATGCCACTGCTGTTCGAATTGCTGGGGAAGGAGCTTGATGGGCGCGCGGCGGCGTGCGACTTCCTGATCGCGCTGGGCACGCATCCGCTGATGAACGATGCACAAATGTCGCGGTTATTGGGCCGGCCGGTGAAGGATGGGGTTTGCGGGGGTTCGCGCATATTCAATCATCGATGGGATATTCCCGCGACATTTATCGAAATCGGGACAATTCCCGCCGAGGAAGTCGCGCAAATATCCGGCGGGATCCTCAGCGCGGCGATCGTCGTGCGTATCAATCGCCTGATTTACGAATACGACCAGGTGCTTATCTGCGGACCGGTATTTCCCCATGAAGTGGTGGGTTTTTCCGGGGGCAACAAATACCTTTTCCCGGGGATCAGCGGCAAAGAGATGATTGATCACACGCATTGGCTGGGAGCGCTGCTCGGAAGCCGCAACATCATCGGCACGCAGCGCACGCCGGTACGCGCAGTGATTGATCGCGCAGCGGAATTTGTACGCGCGCCGCTGGCCTGTCTGGCACTGGTTGTAACCCACAACGGCGTTTCGGGCATGTTTTTTGGCGCGCCGCGAGAGGCTTGGCAAGCAGCGGCGGGGCTGTCCTCTGAAATTCATATCGAGTGGGCAGAACGCCCGTATCGCCGCATCCTTTCCGTGATGCCGGAGATGTACGAGGATTTGTGGACAGCGGCGAAAGGCATGTACAAGGCGGAGCCCGCGATCGAGGACGGAGGCGAAGTGATCATTTGCGCGCCGGGGTTGAAGCAAATCAGCTATACGCACGGGGCGATCATCGAAAAAATCGGATATCACTGCCGCGATTATTTTCTGAAACAGTGGGAGCGGTTTAAGGATGTGCCGCATGGCGTCCTGGCGCATTCCATTCATGTGCGGGGAGAGGGAACATTCGATGAGGCGAGCGGGCGCGAAACTTCACGCATTCAGGTGACGTTGGCGACGGGGATTACAGAGGAGCAGTGCCGGCGAATAAATTTGGGTTATATGAATCCCGCGAGCATCAACATTGGGGAGTGGGAAGGGCGAGAGCACGAGGGAATCAAGCTGATACCGCGGGCGGGGGAGATATTGCAGCGGGTGAGGAAGACAGGGAGTAAGTGAAGGGGTTTCGTTGCGGGCCCGTTATTTCGCGAGATGGAATTCATCCGTCCTCCAAGTTCAGCAAATCGTAATCATCCTGAAGCGGGCCGACGAGAATCGCTGAGGAAGCCCCGCAGCAAGATTGTGCGCAGTGTTTGAGTTGAGATCCTTCGAGGCGCAAACAACGCGCCTCTCAGGATGACATGGCCTTGCCATGCCCTGTAGCCAGGAAAACCTTGTCTAGCGAGAAATTCAGGCTAGTTGGCGCTGTGGTGCAGGACCCAGTCGGAGATGATCTGCATGGCGTCGGGGGAAAAGGTTTCTTCGATGGCGGCGTATTCGACGGGGGTGCCGGAATAGGCGTGCTGGAAAAGGTGATTCAGGTCCGGAAGTTCGCGGACGTCGACGTCTTTATTGCCGGCATCCTGAAGAGCTTGCCTGAGCACGGGGAGATTCGCATTGGCGGGGACTTGCAGATCCTTCTGGCCGTAGAGCGCGAGGACGGGAATCTGCAGTGTTCTCAGGTTGGGAAGCGGGTCATAATCCAGGAAAAAGCGGAACCACGGCGATTCCATCATGCGCATTTGCGTTTCCAGAAGGGTGGGTGGCATGGCCGCACCCAAGCCGGTTTCCTTCACCAAGGCATTGAGTTTTTCGCCTAACGCCGCAGGATCTTTTTCCGTGCGCACGAGGTCGTAGGCGGCCTGGTCGAAGTTAAGGCTGGCTTCAAGTTGTTCATCCGTCAGATCCGCGGCTTTCCCGATGAGTTCCGACTGGTTGAGTAAGGTCTCTTCGCCGAAGGTGGCGGGAGCGGCGAGGAGCACGACCCAAGCGACATCTTTCGTGCGCGAAGCGATGAGCGGCGCGATCATGGCACCTTCGCTGTGGCCAATCAGGGCGATTTTTGCCGGATCGATCTCCTTTCGCGTTTTCAAGTAGGCGACGCCCGCTTGCGCATCGGCAGCCAAGTCCACGGTGGTTGCCTTGTCCGTTGAGCCGTTGGATTTGCCGATGCCGCGCTTGTCGTAGCGGAGCACGGCAATACCCTTGCGGGTCAGATGATCGGCGAGAACAAGAAACGGCCGATGACTGGCGAGAGCTTCGTCGCGGTCATTGGGGCCGGAACCAGCGATGAGTAGCGCCGAGGGAAAAGGGCCGGCGCCTTTGGGAAGAGTGAGAGTCCCGGCCAGAGTCACGCCCGCCGCGGTATTGGAAAAGGAAACCTCCTCCTCGCGATAGGGATAGGGTTTCGCAGGGGTTTGCGGCCGGCGCAATTCCAAGGGCTGATCCGAACGCACAAACTCGATCTTCTCTTCCGCGCCGGTTTGCGACCAAGTGCCAATCAATTTATTCTTGGCGGGATTCAACGTGCCCTCAAATACACCGGCGACCGCGGGGATTTCAAAACGAAAAGCGGCTTCCTTGAATTCCATCAGGATGGCGGGCAAGCCGTCAACTTGCTGATCGAGGCTGTCCAGCGCGCCGACCAGTTGACCGTCCGTGTCGTGGGCCACGTGCAATTGCAGACGCAGGCGCAAACCATGCGTCTCTAAGGCAGACTGCCAGAGACCTTCGACGGGGAAAATGGCCGCTGCGGGCTTGCGAGCAGCGGCGTCGGAAGATTCCCGGTGAAAGACGAGTGGCAAGGCAGCGTCGCCCTGGGACCACAGGCCGTCAATGGTCTGATGATCGGGGGAGAAAGTGCCGTCGAAATGAATACCGAGGGAGGTGACTTCGAGATTCAGAGTGGCAGCGGCGACTTTGACGGAACTGGCTTCCGTGGCGAAGACGCCCTGGTCCAGACTATCGAGGGAAGCGTGGTAGGCGCCAGCGGTGTTCCTTGTGAGATGCAGGACCAGGTGGAGCTGTGCTTCGCCGGCTTGCAGTGTTCCTGTGTAATTGCCGGCAAGCGGAGCGGTTGCCTGCGCAGCAAGAACGGCCGGTAGGGCGGCCGTCGCCAGAAGGACCATCAAAAGGTAGCGAGGTGTAGAGAGGCGCAAAGAGAGCTCCGGCAAAGCCTAGATTGTTTCACACGATTGGATGTCAAAGAGGTGAAAAAAGCCGCCTGCGGGGCCAGAGATGAGGACCAAAAACAACGCGCTCCGAACGATCGGAGCGCGTTGAAAGAGGATGCGCCATGACATGCGGCGCGAATGGCTGATTACTTCTTCTCGTACCACTCGGCGTTGATGGCCGTGAACTTCGACCACTTCTCCGGCAGGTCTTCGAGCGCGAAAATGGCAGTGACAGGGCAGACCGGGACGCACGCGCCACAATCGATGCATTCGGCAGGGCTGATGTACAACATCGTTTCGGACTGGTAGGCCGCCTCGTCCTTTCGCGGATGAATGCAATCCACGGGGCAGACATCAACACAAGCGGTGTCCTTGGTGTTGATACAGGGTTCGGCAATCACGTAGGCCATGCAGGATCTCCTTAGTTGAAGGCAGCGGGCCGGACCTGCTCAACGCAAGCGGCGGAAAACGATCAGACTCAGGCACTGCCAGGTCACAAGTACCTGGATTTAATTCTACGTGGGTAGTGGGAGATTCTCAACCCGTGCAAACGCGATAAGATAAGGGCCTGAGGAGAGGGGGATGATGGCGAGGCTGCTGTTTGTTGAACTGTGGGTACTTGCAGGGATCGGGCTGGCGCAGGCGAGGAAAGACTTAAGGGGTGCGATGTGGCCGTAGTTTGGCGTGCTAAAAAGATTCGAGGGAGGCGGAGATGCTGGAACTGAAGGGCAACAAGATTACCTATTACGGGCACAGCACGTTTGGGATTACCACGCCCAGCGGACAAGTGGCGTTGATCGATCCGTGGGTGACGACAAATCCGCGATGTCCGGAATCGTTGAAGAAGCTGGCGCGGCTGGACGCAATTTTCCTGACGCATGCCCACACCGATCACATGGGGGATCTGCTGGCGCTGGGTAAACAGTTCAAACCGAAGATCGTGGTGAGCTTTGAGACGTACTTGTATCTCGAGGGGAAAGGATTGGGCGGGCAATGCCTGCCAGGGAATAAGGGTGGCACGCAGAAGGTGGGCGATTTTCAAGTGACGATGACGCATGCGTTCCACTCGAATTCCATCGACGAAGATGGCAAGAGGATTTATGCGGGAGAGCCGGCGGGCTTTATCGTGAAACTCCCCGGAAGCGTGACGCTATATCACGCAGGAGACACAGCGGTATTTGGAGATATGAAGTTGATCGCGGAAATCTATAAACCGGAACTGGCGTTTTTGCCCATTGGGGATGTGTTTACAATGGGACCGCGGGAAGCAGCGGTGGCTACACGGCTCCTAGGAGTGAAGCATGTTGTTCCGATGCACTACGCGACGTTTCCGATGTTGACGGGGACGCCGGAAGGGTTGCGCGCAGAGACGAAGGATAATGTGGGACTAGAGATTCATGCGATTCAGCCGGGGGAAACGTTGGGATAAGGCGGGGCAAGGCGTCGGACCTGAGGGCTTGAGCTAGAAGGAAATCGAGGCAGGCAGAAATTGCGGTTTGCCGATGGGGCTGCAACCGTTAAAGGGGCGGCAAGCCGCCGCACTCCAAATAATCAGGAGTGGAAGTAGTTGCGGAGGATGAAGCCGATGTTGGCGGGGCGCTCCGCGAGGCGGCGCATGAAGTAGGGGAACCACTCGGTGCCGAAGGGCACGTAGATACGCACGCGGTAGCCATCACGAACCAGTAGACGCTGGAGATCGGCGCGAACTCCATAGAGCATCTGAAACTCAAAATCATCCTTGGAGATTCTCTTTTCCGCGGCCCAGCGGATGGTTGCCGCGACCATGCGCGGATCGTGCGTGGCAATCGCGTGATAGAAACCGCTGGAAAGGAGAAGGCGCATCAAGTGCATGTAGTTCCCGTCGACGTCGGCTTTTCGCGGATAGGCGACTTCGATGGGCTCTTTGTAGGCGCCTTTGCAGAGGCGAACGCGGCAACCATAGGAGAGCAGGTCGTGAATATCGCTCTCGCTGCGGTAGAGATACGCCTGGATGACGGCGCCGACCGCAGGGGTTTGCGCGCGAACACGCTTGACGAGTTCCACAGTGCGCTGGGTGTATACGGAACTTTCCATGTCAATGCGCAAGAAACTATCGTTGGCCGCGGCGCGCTCCGCGATGGAAAGCACCAGTCCTTCGCAGAATTCGACGCTGAGATCCAGCCCGAGTTGAGTTAATTTGCAGGAAACGTTGGCGTTCAGTTTTTCCTGAGCGATGCGGTCATAAATCTTCAGATAGGTGTCACGAGCCTTCTGCGCGTCGGCGGGAGTGGCAACGTTCTCCCCGAGGCAATCGAGGGTGACAGCCATGCCGGCATCGTTGCAGATGCGGGAGGTGATAATGGCTTCATCCAGAGTTTCGCCAGCGACAAAACGATGCGAAACGCGTCGAGCCGTGGAGTTCGAGGTAACCCAGTTCGCGAAACCCTTACTGTCGGAGATTTTGAGAAGAATCGAACGAAGCATGGACACCTTAATTATGCCCGTAGTTTCGGGACGAGGCTAGTGGCTAGCTAGCCCTTGTGCTCTTCGAGGAACTTTTCGGCGTCAATGGCGGCCATGCAGCCAGAGCCGGCCGCGGTAACGGCCTGGCGATAGCGGTGGTCCTGAACATCACCGGCAACGAAAACGCCCGGGATGCTGGTCAAACTGCCGTGACGGGGAATGAGGTAGCCGTTTTCATCCATTTCGAGCTTGCCGCGGAAGGCCATGGAATTGGGATCGTGTCCGATGGCGACGAAAACGCCGTCGAGCGGGATCTCGCGCTTCTCTCCGGATTGCGTGTGGTGGAGACGCACGCCGCTGACGAGTCCCGCGGGGGAGAGAATCTCCTCGACGATGTAGGGAGTGACGAACTCGATTTTGTCGTTGGCCCGGGCGCGATCAATCATGATTTTGGAGGCGCGGTATTCATTGCGCCGGTGAATCAGGTAGACCTTGCTGGCATAGCGCGAAAGGAAATTGGACTCTTCCATGGCGGAGTCGCCACCACCAACCACGGCGATAGCTTTGCCGCGGAAGAAATAACCATCGCAGGTGGCGCAGGTGGAGAGGCCGCGACCGATGAGCTCCTTTTCGCCTTTAAGGCCGAGGAGACGAGCAGAAGCGCCGGCTGCGACAATCAGCGCTTGCGCTTCGTAAACATCGTTGCCGGCCTTGATTTTGAACGGGCGATTGGTGAGATCCACTTCATTCACCGTGCCCGCCTTGAATTGCGCGCCGAATTTCTGCGCCTGTTTGCGCATATTCTCGATCAATTCGGGCCCCAGAATACCCTCAGGAAAACCGGGGAAGTTTTCGACGTGAGTGGTCAGGGAAAGCTGGCCGCCGGGTTCGTGTCCATCCAGAACGAGAGGGCTCAGATTGGCGCGCGCAGCGTAGATCGCCGCGGTCAGACCGGCACAGCCACTTCCGATGATTACGACCTTATGCATGCGAATGGCTCCGGAAATTAGATTCGAAACGGGGACCCGGCGGTACAGAGCGAACGATGATTGTAACATCCTGGTCCAAAGAGAGAAGTGCAGGCCTGGAAAGTGTCCGGGGAGCGATGATTGACAGTGATTGGGGGCGGGCGTAGGTTTCGATTAAGGTCAATTCTGTCCCAAAAAGACGAGTCCCAGGGGGCCTATGATGGAGAGACATATTGCGGTGTACAGCTATTGGCTAGGAATCGTGTGCACGGTGCTGACGGTGATCCTTCGCGCGCTGGCAGCTTTCGGCATATGGCCCGACTTTGTACCCGCCG
>Ga0209517_10002652_pt1 | contig 24928 bp, 19 predicted proteins | sample PeaSoiMetSII2010_FD_187695 | JGI IMG/M metagenome (GOLD analysis project Ga0209517, IMG submission 187695) | Peat soil microbial communities from Weissenstadt, Germany - SII-2010 (SPAdes) (version 2) | ecosystem: Environmental > Terrestrial > Soil > Wetlands > Peat | place: Germany... | reverse complement strand
CTCTTGCGTGTCCAACTTCGCAACACCGCCTCTTCCTGCTCCGTCAGTCGTATCCCGGCGTTCAATGATCGGGCCATGCCCGATTCTACATCTTAACTGTTATTTCTGCAAGTAAGTACTAGATCGCATTTTCACGGCCCTCTCCGAATTAAACCCTGCTCGCAGCAAGGACGTAATGCTGATACTCCTCTCTCGCGGCGGCAGTATCGAGCCCGCTTACCAGATTAGTAAACTCTGCAAATCCTTCGCTGCTAATCGCTTCGTAGTCGTGGTACCCCGGCATGCAAAGTCGGCAGCCACGCTGATCGCAATCGGTGCCGACGAAATCCACATGGGGCCACTTGGGCAGCTTGGTCCGATAGATCCACAGCTTGGTGGCCTTCCGGCTCTCGGTGTGAGTCAGGCGCTCAAGACTATGGCCTCCGTCGCACAGGAGTTCCCGGGCAGCTCTGAGATGTTCGCCAGATATCTTCGCATGGTACTTACGGTCGAACAGATCGGTTACTGTGACCGGATCAGCGAGTCCGCAGTTCAATACGCTGAACGCCTCCTGTCCACGAAGCCGAACCTTCCGAAGACAATTGAGGCTGTCGCCAGGGATCTGGTTCACGAGTACAAGGACCACGGCTTCGTGATCGACATTGATGAGGCGAGGATGCACCTCGGAAGTGACTGGATCAAGACCGGAACTGCCGAAGTCGCTGTCGCTGAAGAGATTTATACGCGTTTCGAATTGGTGAATTTCTTTCTAGGTTTCAGTCGTTCGAAACGGTTGATCGTCCTAGGTGGCGCGGGCCGACCCGACTCGATAATGATGTTGAAGAAGGACTAGAACCAGAGCCTGCAGGGAGAGATGAGGAGTGTTGCGCGCGCAGCCTTCCACCTTCCAGAACTATGCCCGGCCCAATGGCTGCCCGGAAGGAAGACTTGCTGCGGCCTGACTGCTCCCAATAGACGCCGCTCACAGAAGCGACGCGGTTGGTTTGTCGCCAACCAGTCGAAGTGCTCGTCTGCGCGGGCTAAACCCACTACTAAGCCGCGCTCTAGTATCCTGGTAGGCCGATGATCAAAACCATAGCATTGTTCATTGCAATGGGCCTGCTCGCTACAGCGCAGAACTGGCGTGAGCACCTGGGTGGGGCGGATTCCTCACAGTACTCGGCGCTGAAGCAGATCAACAAAGGCAACGTGAAGCAGCTCCAGATGGTGTGGAGTTATCCGACGGGCGAGGGCAACTATTTGTTCAACCCCATCGTGATCGATGGCGTGATGTACGTGCAGGCCAAGAACAATTCCTTGGTTGCTCTGGATGCGCTGACGGGCAAGGAGCTCTGGACGCATCCGTTCACCGGGCCGGTGGTGCAGCGCGGGATCAATTACTGGGAAAGCAAGGACCGCTCCGACCGGCGGCTGCTGACCATCAACGGGGGCTTTTTGACGGCCATCGATGCCAAGACCGGCCAGACCATCACGTCGTTCGGCGACAACGGGCGCGCGGATTTGCGCCCGGGTCTGGATTTCGACTGGAGCGCGATTCCACCCATTCACACCAATAATCCGGGGCGGATTTTCGAGGACATCATGATCGTGCCGCTGATGCGGAGCGGCGCCGATTATGCGTATGTCCCCGGCGATATCCACGCGTACAGCGTGCGGACGGGCAAGCTCCTGTGGCAATTCCACACGGTGCCGCGTCCGGGCGAAGTGGGCTACGAAACGTGGCCCAAGGATTTCTGGCAGCGCAACGGCGGCGGCATCAACTGGAGCGAGCTGACCATCGATGAGAAGCGCGGCATCGCTTTCATTCCCACGGGCACCGGCAAGTGGGATTACTACGGCGCGGATCGCAAGGGGCAGAATCTGTTCGCCAATTCCACGGTGGCGCTGGATGCTCGCACCGGCAAACGCTTGTGGCACTTCCAGACCGTGCATCACGACTTGTGGGATTACGATCTGCCGGCGGGGCCGAAGTTGCTGACGATCAGACACGACGGTAAGAATGTGGACGTGGTGGTTCAGTCCAGCAAACAGGGGTTCCTGTATGTGCTGAATCGGGTGACGGGGGAGCCCATCTGGCCCATGGTGGAGCGTGCGGTGCCGCAGTCGGATGTGCCGGGCGAGGCGTCCTGGCCCACGCAGCCGTTTCCGACCAAGCCGCCTCCGTTCGCGCGGCAGGCGCTGACGGAGAACGATCTGAATCCGTACATGCCGAAGGAGGAGCAGGATCTGTGGCGTCAGCGGATCCACGACGCGCGCAACGAAGGGCTGTTCACGCCGCCGAGTTTCAAGGGAACCGTCGAGATTCCAGGCAGCAACGGCGGCGCTAGCTGGGGCACAGCCGCCGTCGATCCGGGCAAGGGTTGGCTCTACATTGTGTCGCACGATCAGCCAACGATGTTGAGCCTGGTGCCTCCGGATTCGCCGCGTGCCAAGGGTTCGGCTGGATGGTCGGATAAGCCGCAGCCTCGCAGTAAGACTCCGGTGGATGGCGCGTTCACGCACTACGCGGGGCCCAACCAGGGGTTCGTTTCGCAGAGCACGCGGCTGCCGTCGATTTCGCCGCCCTGGTTTTCGATGACGGCTTACGATTTGAACGCCGGCGCCATCGCGTGGCAGGTGCCGTATGGGACGGTTGCGGCGCTGGCCGAGCAGGGGCACGCGGATACCGGCGTGATTTCCTCGCAGCGCGGCGGTCCGGTAGCGACCGCGAGCGGATTGATCTTCACCGCCACCAACGACAAGAAGTTTCGCGCGTGGGATGCGGAGACAGGCAAGGTGATTTTCGAAACCAGTCTTCCGGCGGCGGCCGAGGGCGTGCCGGCGGTGTATGAGATCGGCGGGCGCGAGTTCATCGCCATCTGCGCGGCGCAGGGGGAAGGGCCCAAAGTGAATATCCCGGGCGCGAAGCCGGGGGTTGCTCCCCAAAATGCTTACGTGGTTTTCTCGCTACCGAAGAAATAATGACTCTCGCCAAGGCGCTATGACGCAAGGGGAAATGTTTGATTCTTTGCGCCTTGGCGTCTCGGCGAGAGCGTTGGGAGGCAATGATGGATCGACGACGCTTTATGCAGAGTAGTGCGGCGCTGGCTATGGGCGCGGCGCAGGGTGAGGATCAGAAGCCCCGCTCGGCGAGAAGCTTCTGGCCAGGCGGGGCGCGGATGGTGGTTTCGCTCTCCTTACAAATGGAGGCGGGTGCGCAGGCAGAGCGCGGGGCGTCGGGGCCTTGGGGGCCTTTGGATACTCGCTACCCGGATCTGCCGACGGAGAAATGGTACGAGTACGGGTTCAAGGAAGGGATCCCGCGGTTGCTCGAAATGTACGAGCGGCGCAAGGTTAAGGTGACTTCGCACATGGTCGGAATGGCCGTGGAGAAGCATCCGGCGCTGGCCAAGGAGATCGTCGAGCGGGGGCACGAGCCGGCCGCGCACGGCTACACTTGGGAGCCGGTGTACACCAAGAGTCCGGAGGAGGAGCGGGCTTCTTACGAAGCCAACGTGCGGGCCATCGAGAAGGCTACGGGGCAGCGGCCGATTGGGTTTAATGCTGCTGGGATGCGGGCGACTCCGGCGACCTTCGGCATCCTGCAGGATCTGGGGTTTCTGTATCACACTGACGATTTGTCGCGCGACGAGCCGTTCCTGATCCCGGTGAAGAGCAAGCCCTTCGTGGTGGTGCCGTATACATTCGTGCTGAACGATCTTCAGAATTTCGAGAACCGTTGGCGCACGTGCAGCGATTTCGCGGGGGAACTGAAGGCTGAATTCGATGCGCTCTACGCTGAATCCGAGCATAAGCGGCGGATGATTTCGATGAGCGCGCACGATCGCGTGGCAGGGCGTCCTTCGCGCATGCGCGTGGAAGAGGATTTCATCATTTATGCGCAGAAACACCCGGGGGTGGTGTTCATGAGGAAGGACGAGATTGCTAAGTTTGCGCTGGCCAGTCCGATGACGATTCGCGAGGGGGAGATGGGGTAGACTCCCGAGCGCTGTTTATTCGGCCACGCATGGACACGCATGAAATCGGCCCAGCCAGTGGATCGAGTAACTTCGGCAATCGAATTCAGCGTCTGATCCGCTACAATTCGGCAGTCGATGACCGGCTGGTTGTCGCGCGTCCAGCGGTAGACCATCCGCTATCGTCCAGGAGCGGGCTTAGCGGGCGGCGCGGACGGCGCTAACGGCGGCTGCGGGCCAACCACTTGCGTGAGCGCTTCGTAGGCGCACTCCTCATCCTTATTCGATCCGCCGACACCGATGGCGCCGATCATCTGGCCGTCGGCGACGATGGGCAGGCCGCCCGAGGTCGGGAACACCGGGAGCTTGCTCCAGCGCAGTTGCAGCGACGTGTTGCCGGCGACGGCGTTGGCGCGGGCGTGGGTGGAATCGCGGGTGTAGAGGACGCTGCGGGCCTTCAGCTCGGCGGTTTCGATGTTGATGGGAACCTGGCCGTCCATGCGATGGGCGTGCACGACGTCGCCGGTGGGGCTGAGGATGAACACCGTCACGGCCATGCCGTTCTTGGTGGCGTAGTCCACGCAGGCCTGGGTGATTTTTTCGGCCGTGGCGGCGGAGATCTCGTTGCGGACCAAAGTTTTCTTGGCGGCTTCGGCGGAGATCACGAACTTGTCGATGCTCTGGGCCGCGCCGCCGATGGACAACGCCCACACGGCCGCGGCGAGCGTAGCAAGGGGTCGCCCTGATGGAAACATGGATTGAAGCATGTTGCCTACTGTATAACGGGCGCGGCGGAGGCACAACCGCTGCCGGATACACTGCGGGCGTATACTAGGCGGTGACCGTTTACAGGGAGGCTGACATGCGCCATTGGATCGGCAAGTGTGCGTTTTTTGCGGCAGGCATTTTGGTGGGGGTGTTGCTGATGCAACGGAGCAGCGCCCAACCGAACTCGCCTTTGGGACTGCGGCTGAATCACGTCGGAATCTACGTCAAGGATTACAACGAGTCGCTGCGATTCTACACGCAGACGATGGGCTTTCGCGAGGCGTTCACGATCAAGGACAAGGATGGCAACCCGACGCTGACGTATCTGCAGATCAGTAAAGATACGTTCCTGGAGTTGGCGCCCGCCAATGCGCAGCGTCCGGCGGGGCTCAGCCATGTGGGCATCTGGCCCCTGGATCTGAAAGCCACGGTTTCCGCGTTGCGGCAGCGGGGGGTGCAGGTGGAGGACCCACGCACGGGGGCCACGCTCACCAGCATCACCAACGTGACCGATCCCAACGGCGTGCGCCTGGAGCTGCTGGATTTCCTTCCAGGATCGCTTCCGCGTAAAGCCATCGACGATTGGAAGTAGCGTTCGCGGCGCAGGTTAAGGCCGGATGCATGGGACGGCGTGAAGGATGCACGAGGCTTGACACCTGCGCATTGAACTGAAAAAATTCGATCTGGAGTCTCGATATTCATGAGAGCGATCGCCTGGTCGCTGGTTGCCGCCAGCGGGGCCTGGTTTTCTCAGCCGGCGTATTCCCAATCTGCGGCCTTCTCGCCGCGTAAGGCCCTCGACCAGTACTGCGTCTCCTGCCATAATCAGAAACTCAAAACGGCCGGCCTGATGCTCGATACGTTGGATCTGGCTCAAGTCGGCCGGGACTCCGATACCTGGGAGAAGGTCGTGCGCAAGCTGCGCGCTGGCATGATGCCGCCCCAGGGGATGCCTCGACCCGATGCAGCCGCCTACGAAGCGCTCACGGCGTCGCTCGAAAACGATCTGGATCGCGCTGCCGCGGCCAGACCCAAACTCGCGTCGCCGGCCGTGCATCGGATGAATCGCACCGAGTACGCCAACGCGATTCGGGACTTGCTGGGGTTGGAAATCGACGCGGCGGCGTACTTGCCTGCGGACGACACCAGCTATGGATTTGACAATGTGTCCAGCGGTCTCCAGGTCTCGCCGGCGCTGGTGGAAGGCTACGTGACCGCGGCTTCGAAGATCAGCCGGTTGGCGCTGGGCCACGAGACGGGGCCCGCGCGGAAGATCTACCACACGCGCGAAGATTACTCCCAGGAAGATCACATCGACGGTTTGTCCTTCGGCACACGGGGCGGCCTGCTGATCCATCACTATTTCCCGGCGGACGGCGAGTATCTGATTTCCTGGGAGCCCGTGCGCACCACCGTGGGCGGATTGTTCGGCGGTGACAGCCCGGACGAAAAACTGGAACTCACGCTGGACGGCCAGCGGCTGAAGCTTTTCGAGATCGGCAAGGACGTTCTGCTGAGCGCGATCCGCGAGAAACTGGAAGTTCGTGTCAACGTCAAAGCCGGGCGGCACGACGTGGGAGCGACCTTTCTCGCCACCACCTACGTGCCCAATTTGGATCTGAACCGGCATTACCAGCGCAGCATTCTCGATGACAATTTGATTGACGGTTTCACTAATACTCCACAGATCAGCTCTCTCACCATAACCGGTCCGTCCAATGGGACCCGGCCCACGGATACTCCGAGCCGGAACCGGATTCTGATTTGCAAGCCGGCGCAGGCGAGTGAAGAGATGGGCTGTGCCAAGAAGATCCTGACGACTCTCGGCCGCAAAGCCTACCGCAGGACCCTAACCGATGCCGACACCGAGAAGCTGATGAGCTTCTACCAGGCGGGGCGCAACGGGGCCGACTTCGAATCCGGCATCGAGCGGGCGCTGGAGTTCATCCTGGCGCACCCCGAGTTTGTGTTCCGCACCGAGGACGCCCCCGGCGGCGTGAAGCCCGGCCAGGCTTACCGCATCGGCGATCTGGATTTGGCCAACCGCTTGTCCTTCTTCTTGTGGAGCACGGTGCCGGACGACGAGCTGATCCGCGTGGCGTCGCAAGGCAAGCTGAGAGAACCGGCGGTGCTGGATCAGGAAGTCCGGCGCATGCTGGCCGATGCCCGCGCGCATGAGCTGGTCGCGAATTTCGCCGGGCAATGGTTGCAGCTTCGCACGCTCAAGAGTTCCACACCGGAAGGCATCGTGTATCCGGATTTCGACGACAATCTGCGCCAGGCATTTCGTACGGAAACGGAGATGTTCTTCGAAAGCGTGGTGCGCGAGGATCGCAACGTCCTGGATCTGCTGACCGCGGATTATACCTTCGTCAACGAACGCCTGGCTCGGCACTACGGCATCCCCAACGTGTACGGAAGCCAGTTCCGGCGGGTCAAGCTCGACGGAGACCTGGATGTGCGGCGCGGACTGCTGGGTAAGGGCAGCGTGGAAATGGTGACGTCGATTTCCGACCGCACCTCGCCGGTGCAACGAGGCAAATGGATTTTGATGAACCTGCTGGGCACCATTCCGCCGGACCCTCCGCCGAACGTGCCGGTACTCAAACCGAGCGGCGAGAAGGCCGGAGCGGAACCGACCATGCGCCAGCGCATGGAGCAGCATCGCGCCAATCCGGCGTGCGCGAGTTGCCATAAAATGATGGACCCGATGGGTTTCGCCATGGAGAATTTCGACGGCATCGGAAAATGGCGCACCACGCAATCCGGGCAGAAGCTGGATACTGCCGGAGTTTTGTTCGACGGTACGAAGATCAACGGCGTCGCCGATTTGCGGCAGGCGCTGGTGCGCTACTCGCCGCAGTTCGTGCGGACGTTGACCGAAAAACTCATGATCTACGGGCTGGGCCGTGGCGTGGAATCGGGCGACATGCCGACCGTGCGCGCGATCGTGCATGAGGCCGAACGGAATCAGTACCGCTTTTCGGCGCTGATTCTGGGTATTGTTAAAAGTGACCCGTTCCAGATGAACCGCAAGCCTGAAAGCGGCGCTGCGGTGGCCAAGAAATAGAGTGGCGTCCATGTTTATATCGAAAAAACACATTTCCCGAAGGACGGTTTTGCGAGGAGCGGGCGCGGCGCTGGCGCTTCCGCTGCTGGATGCCATGTTCCCCGCGCTGACGCCCTCGGCAAAAGCCGCTGCCGCGAGCAAGATTCCTCGCTTTGTCGGCGTGTTTAATCCGCATGGCTGGGCTCCCGATTATTCGGCCATGGAGAAAGCCGGCCCGCTGGGCGAACTGCCGTTTGTGCTGAAGCCGCTGGAGGCGTGGAAAGATTCCGTCACCATCGTCAGCGGCCTGGACGCTACGGCGTCGATGCCTCCGCCGGGGCTTACCGGCGGCGATCATTCGCGCAGCGCGGCCGTGTTCAGCGGCGTGCCGCCGAAGAAAACCGTCAGCGACGACATTTTCCTGGGAACCACGATCGATCAGATGATCGCGCAGAAGTACGGGCAGGAGAATGCCCTGCCCTCGATTCAACTGGGGATCGAAGATCAGAGCGCGCTCGCGACTTGTCCTTGGGGCTATAGTTGCGCCTATGTGAATTCGGTTTCGTGGTCGGGGCCAACGCGGCCGCTGCCGCATGAAGCGAATCCGCAAGCGGTGTTTGAGAATCTGTTCGGCGACGGCGGCAGTCCGCAGGAGCGCATCGCGCGCCGGCAGGCCAAGGCGAGCCTCTTGGACGCCGTGACGCGCGAAGTGGACCGGCTGAATCGGAACCTCGGGGCCACCGACCGCACGCGCCTTAACGAGTATCTGGAAGACATCCGGGAGATCGAACGGCGGCTGAAGAATGTGGCCAAGGCTAAGGATTCGTCGCCGGAAGCCGAAGTCCCGTTCGGCATGCCCGAATCGTTCGAGGAACACATCAACCTGATGTGGGATTTGCAGGCGCTGGCGTTCCAGGGCGACATCACACGGGTATCGACGTTGATGTACGCGCACGACGTCAGCATGCGGGCATACCCGGAGTCCGGCGTCACCACGGCCAATCACGCCGCCTCGCACCACGGGGGCATTCCGAAGCGCGTAGAGGATTGGGCCAAGATCAACCGGTTCCACGTGCAGTGCCTGCCGCATTTCTTGGCCAAACTGAAAGCCACGCCCGACGGCGACGGAAGCCTGTTGGATCACACTCTGATTCTGTGGGCCAGCAATATGGGGGATAGCAACCTGCATAGCCACAAAGCCGTGCCGAACATGTTGATCGGCGGCGCGATGGGACAGCACCACGGCGGCCGCGGCCTGCAGGTGTCGGGTCCCGCATCGAATCTGCTGCTGACGGCGCTGCATATGTTCGGGATCGAAAAAGAGAGCCTGGGCGACAGCACCGGCACGATTTCGCTATGAGGAAAACGACGTCACGCGGGCTTGTGATTCTGTTTGGGCTCGGGCTCCTTTCGCTGGCGAGCTTCGCGGCTTCGAGCGAGGTTGCCGACGCGGTACAGGCCCGCAACATCGAAGCGCTGCGCGGCATGATTCAGAAAAAAGCGGACGTGAACGCGCCCCAGCTCGACGGCTCGACGGCGCTACATTGGGCCGCGCAGTGGAACAACCTGGAGGCCGCGGACTTGCTGATTCGCGCCGGAGCCAAGGTCGACGCGCCCAACCGCGACGGCGCGACGCCGCTGTTTCTGGCGGCGCTCAACGGCAGCCGCGCCATGATCGAGAAGCTGCTGAACGCGGGCGCGGATGTGAATGCACCCGTTCTTTCGCACGGAGAAACCGCCCTGATGCTGGCGTCGCGCTCGGGCAGCAAGGACGCGGTGCAACTCCTGCTGGACCGCGGCGCTCAGGTGAACGCCAGGGAAAACCTGCGCGGCACTACCGCTTTGATGTGGGCCGCCGAGCAGAACCATAGCGACATCATCCGGTTGCTGCTGCAACAGCATGCCGATGTGAATGCGGTCTCCGCGGTGCTCAAACCGCCCAGGCGCCGCGGGCTGGGATTTGCCAATCCCAACGCGCCGGGCGAGACGCCCGCGAAAGGCGGTCTAACGGCACTGTTATTCGCGGTGCGCGAGGGCGGGTTCGACTCCGTCAAGACGCTGGTGGCCTCCGGGGCGCAGGTGAATCAGCCGTCGATCGATGGCAGCAGCCCGTTGCTGGTCGCGGTGCAAAACGGGTTCTACGGCTTCGCCGGCTTCCTGATCGAACACGGCGCCGATGTAAATCTGGCTAACGCCAAGGGCTGGTCTCCGCTGTATCTGGCGGTGAAGAATCGCGACCAGGAAAGTACTGCGATCCCCGGGCCGAGCACAGAAGGGGTGCTCGATTTTACCCAGTTTCTGCTGGAGCACAAGGCCGATCCGAATGTTCGGATCAAGGCGGATACCGAGATCCATCAAGGCATGACGGCGGCCTGGCTTAAGGAAGCGGGCGCGACTCCGCTGCTGCGGGCCGCGATTTGCGGCGATCTCACCGTGGTCAAGATGCTGCTGAACCACGGCGCCGACCCGCAGATCCCCACCTTCGATCACACTACGCCGCTGATGGTTGCAGCGGGCGTGGGCTGGGCCGACGGCCTGCTGCGCGAATACTCCGAGGACGAGACGCTCGAAGTGGTGAAGCTGCTGCTCGAACGCGGGTCCGATGTGAATCTGGCCAACGATCATGGCATCACTGCGCTGCATGGCGCGGGCTACAAGGGCGCCAACAAAGTGGTTCAGTTCCTGGTCGATCGCGGCGCGAATCTGGCGGCCCAGGATAATGGCGAAGATTTCGGCTTCGGTAAGAGCAGCGTCCGCATGACGCCCCTCAATTGGGCTGAGGGCGTTCCCATCGGCATGTCGTCGGCGATTTATCACACCGATACGGTGGCGCTGCTCACTCGCCTGATGACGGAGCGCGGCATTCCCGTGGTGAGCAATACGTTCCACGGCCGGAAGCCTGACAGCTACCCCGTAATCGGCGAGCCCTAAGCCACTTTGCAACCTACCATGCACAGACTACCATCGGAACTTCTGGTGCAGCCGACGCGCCGGGAACTGCTGGGAGCGCTGCTCGGCGGCGGAACGCTGTTGGCACAATCGGCGGGTACGGCTCAATCGGCCGCGCGCCGCATCGATGTGCACCAGCACTACGTGTCGCCGGATTATCTGGCGCTGTTGGCCAAGAAGAACGCGGTGAGCCCGGTGGCAGGGTTCGCGATCTGGCGAGATTACTCGCCGGCCAAGAATCTGGACGCCATGGACAAGGCCGGCATCGCCACGGCGATGCTCTCGCCCACGGCTCCCGGCGTGTACTTTGGCGATGCCGAAGAAGCGCGGAAGATTGCCCGCGAGATGAACGAATACGCCGCCGCGAAAATGGTCGGAGCGTACAAGGGGCGCTTCGGGTTGTTCGCGGTGCTGCCGATTCCGGACGTCGAAGGAAGCCTCCGCGAAATCGAATACGCTTTCGACACGCTAAAAGCCGACGGCGTGGGCCTGCTCACCAGCTACGGCAACAAATACCTGGGAGATGCCGCGTTCGCGCCGATCTTCGCTGAGCTGAACCGGCGCAAAGCAGTGGCCTACACGCATCCGATCGAGCCCACTTGCTGTCTCAACCCGGTGCAGGGGCTCACGCCGCAAACTCTCGAATATCCCACCGACACAACCCGCACGCTGATGAGCCTGGTCGCCAGCGGAACGGCGACGCGCTGCCCGGACGTCAAGTTCATTTTTTCGCACGCGGGCGGCACTCTGGTTTCCATCGCGCAGCGCTTCCTGGGCGATGCCGTTAGCCCCGACGCACTGGCCAAACCGCCCGAGCCGAATTCGCGTATGTATCATGTGAAGCGCTTTTTCTATGACACAGCGGGGTCGGCGAACGCCGTTCAACTGCAGGGCTTGAAGATGCTGGTCGGGTCGTCGCAGATCGTATACGGGACTGACTTCCCGTTCGTCAACGCACCGGCGACCTCCGCGGGCGTCGATCGCAGCGGATTCACCGCGGACGAGCTGCGGGCGATCAATCGAGAAAACGCGCTGAAGTTCCTGCCCCGGCTGTCGGCTTAGTTGGTGACGTGGGGCCAGCCCTTTTGGGCTGCCGCCGCGTTTCTGCGCGGCGTCTTAAAGTTGTGCGGCAGAGGGTGTGCGACTCGCCGCCTCAAAAGGCGGCGGCAGGCTGAGAGCCTGGCCCCACTTAAGGCGTAACCAGGATGGTCACGCGGCGGCGAGAAGGGTCCGTTCGGCCATCGGCTGGCTCCGGTTCATTCTTCCACTCGACGGTTACGCCCGAGACCCCCAATCCACGCATGAGCGTCGCGATTTTTTGCGCGCGCTTTTCGGCGAGCCCGGCTTTTTCGATGAGCCGGTCGCCATTCGATAGGAGCGTGGCGGCGCGGTATCCGGCGACTTTCACGTTTGAGGCGCCGATTCGCTTAGCGTAGGCTGCGGCTTTCGTAACCACTCGATCAGCGGCGTACTCAAGATAGTCGTCATTGAAGGCGTAAAGCACCGCGAACTCCTGCGGACCCGTCAGGGGTTCGCGCTGTGAGCCCTCGGCCTCAGAACGACGCGACGATGGCCCAGGGCCGCGGGGCGCGGGAGGAGCCTCGATTCCCGGTTCCGCCGGCAAGAGCGTATTGCAAGCCAGGTTGACTTCTTTCAGAACTGAAATGGAGACAGGCTGGAGCGGAATCCCGCCACACACGCGCGGACCCTCGGCGATGCGGCCTTCGACGAGCACTTCGTGCTTTAGTTGGGGAGGGTGAAACTCACTGGTGATGTCCTGCTGGATTCCCAGATAATACAATTCGCCGTCATACTCGGCCAGGAAACAGGGCACGGTCTTGGTGTCGCGGACGATGGGGCAGGCGACGAAGTTCCGTTGCTGGCCCAGCGCGACGGCTCCCGCCACAGAGAAGATCAAGCACAAGGTGCGCCCCAAGCGTGTCCGCCGCACTAAAGAGCCCCCAGGAAGTTGATGAGGTCTTCCTTCTCCGCATCGGTGAGTTTCATATCGAAACGGCGATCGTAGAAATCGACGACCTCGCGCAGAGTCTTGGCCGATCCGTTCGCAAAGTACGGGGCGCGCGCGGACAAGCCGCGGAGCTGCTGCATGACAATCGAGCCGACGTCTGCGCACCGGCCTGAAATGAGCGCGCGGCCGGGATCCGTCGTGTAGATGACGCGTCCCAGGTAAGGATGCGGATCGGCATCGCGAGCGCAAGTGATCTTAAAGACCGGAAGTTCGCTCGTTTCCGCGAACGTCGCGGGTTCGGTCCAGGTGGGGTAATTCGTGGTGCCCACATCGACCCATCCGGCCGAGAGGTCCTGGCCGCTCATCTGGGCGTTATGGCAGGTGGCGCAGGTGCGTTTCAGCGGGTTCCCCAGGCCGATGGAGTTGATGTGCGCGGCATCGCGCAGCCAGAACTGGCGAAACATGAAGAGGTCCGCGCCGCGAGCGACGGATGCGCGGTAGTAATCCGTGCCCTTCCACGCGGCGAAGAGTCCGAACACCGGATCGTAGTCGTTGTCGCCCAGAACGCCGGCGCGACGATCGCGTAACGCAGCCGGTCCCAGCGCGGCGCGTCCACCCTCGACGGCCAGGGGGCCACCGAAAATGTGGGCAGACTGCGCGGCGTAGACCTGCGACTCATACTCGACGATTTTTTCAATCTGCTGCGGCGACGGGGCGGCCTTGGCTTGCTCGTGACCTAGGATGGCGCTTAGCGCCTGGGTCTTCAAGGAGGGCTCCCGGGCGTCGCTCATCAGATTCATGCCGACCGGCTTTCCAGTATCGGGATCGATATCGGCCAGCGTGCCGGTCTTGAGGACGATCGGTTGGCCGCCGGACATGACGTACTTCAGATTCGCGGCCGGGCGCGGTCGGCGGTAGACGGAAATGGTCGGCTGCGCGCTCTTGAGGCCGTATTCGGCGCTGGTGTTGCAGCCGGTGGGGTCGCGCACGACTTCGATCGTAAACTCGACAGGTTTGGGCGAGCCGTCGGCATTCCTGGGCGGCCAAGCCAGTGGGATGCGGAACAGGCCGCGCTTGAGCAGCAGCGAGTGGGAACTTTCCTTTTCCTGCGGGAGCCCGGGACAGTTCGACCCGTCAAACGCCGCGAATACAGGGTCTTTGCCATCGGTCAACCGCCAACGCTCCTGGAGGCCGGCTGCCGAGACGCTCATCGCGTAGGTTGGCTGATGACAATTCACGCAGGCTCGCCCGTTGGTTCCGAGCGGGGTAAAGAACGGATGGTTGTCCGTGTTCACGGGTCCCGACGCGTTGAGAACTCCGAGCGTTCCTTCGACGCTGTCAAAGGCGTCGAACTCGGGCAGAATCCCGCCGCTGCCGGGTTCAATCCAAGTGAGCTTGAAAGAGCTTTGGTACTGCGCGCTCAGGGTGAGCGCAACTCCGAAGAAGAGGAACAGTCTGTGCATATGATGGACGATCTTCCTAGAAATAGGGCTATGGTCGGAGATTAGCCTGTTATCGCGCATTCTGTCAAACGGGGAGCGGATCTAAGGGGACTGGACTGAGGCCTCAACCAAAAAGCTCAAATGAGTACGCTCGCGAAGAGTCCGGCAGTCAACTGCGCGACAGTGATACCTAGAATCAGTGTTCTTGATATGGCTGCGTCGTGGATGTCAATGCGGATATTGACTGTCGCCCGCTATTTGCCGATCAAGTGCTGGACGTCGCGGTTGTTTTCCTGGCAGATGTACTCTATCAGCTCGCCCTTCAACAGCGTCGGATGAGTGGTGAAGGTCCAGGGTTTGGAGTAGGCTCCAGGGTCGTTGATCGTGTGTTCGATGTCCAGGTGCCCCATGTCGGGGCGCCGGAACCTCTCGGTCACCACCATTTGGTTCGTGTGGGGATGGCCATCTTCGTCCAACCATGTCTTATCGTTCTGGCCCACGGTTTCGACCACGAGCGTGTCGTTATCTTCCCAGTGGCCGACGGAGTCGCCGAGCCAGGTTTCGACGGTGTTGGGATCGTGCCCGCGGCCGTCCATGAAGATCTTCCGCCAAATGTGCGCGCCGCCTTCGTAGACGATGATCATCATTTTGTCCGTTTGCACCATGGTCCAGGGATAGGGCGTAGTGCTCATGCGAGGAACGCCTGGCGGCAAGCAGCGAGCTTCGGGATCGTCTTTCGAAATGTTGGCCTTGCGCTCCTTGTAGAGCGTCTCAGCCCAGGGCAGCATGGGAGGTTCTCCGCCTACGGAAGCCAGGTTGATGTTTTGACGGATGGCGTTGGGCGCCCAGTTACCCGAGAAATCGACCTTGCCGTCCGGCCGGCGAGGTGCGGGTGTCGTGGGCGGCTGGTATCCGCCGGGTGCCGCTTGTGGCTTGGCGGGAGCGGCTTGGGGCGGTGCGCTCGACGCCGCCGGCTGTCCGAGCACGTAGCGACAACTCAGGAGAGCGAAGGCCGCGAGCGTTGTCCGAAGCGAGATTGTGCGCATGAGTTGAAGTAGGTCCTCCGTTCTGTTATCCCATCGCGGTGGTCTCGCCGTGAATCGCGTGCGCGTGATAGTTCGTATCACTCGTGTTGATGGCACGTTTGAAATCGTCACGGCCGGACCGTATACTGCGTTAAGCTGCAGGGGTTGGCTGGGGCTTAATGCAAAATATCGATCTTCGGCTGTTGGAGATCATTCGCGAGTTACATCGCACTGGAAGCGTGTCTCACGCCGCGCAGAATCTGGGTTTGAGCCAGTCCGCCGTGAGTATGAGCCTGGCTCGCCTCCGCAAACATTTCAACGACCCGCTGTTCGTGCGGACGTCCCGCGGCATGGAGCCCACGCCTTATGCCGAAGGGCTCATCGCCGAGCTTATCAAGGCCACTGAAATCCTGGAATCGGCTATGGATCGCCGTTTGCACTTCGATCCGCTGACCTCGGACCGGATGTTCCACTTGATTTCGACCGATATCGCGCAATTCACGATCCTGCCGCCGCTGGTCAAGCGTTTGGCTCTCACAGCGCCGAGAGTGCGGATCAATTTGCGGCAGCTGACAGAACTAGCGCCGCGGCTGCTTGAATCGGGCGAGGCGGATCTGGCGATCGGCTTGATTCCGCAGATGGGCGCGGGCTTTTGCCAGCAGCGGTTGTTCACGAATCAGTTCATGTGCGCGATGCGTACGGGCCACCCGCGGATCAAGGACAAGCTGACGCTGGAGCAGTTTCAAAGCGAATCGCATCTGTCTGTGACGACGCTGGGGACGGGCTACGAGTCTCTGGAAAAGGCTCTGGAGACCCAGAAGGTCCGGCGGCACATCGCGATGCGTGTACCGAGTTACCTGGGTGTCGGGGCCGTCATTACCGATACGGATTACCTGGTGATTGTTCCGGGCCGGTTCGGCCGCATTCTGGCAAGTACCGGCGATTTGAAACTGCTGCCTCTGCCGTTTTCATTCCCCAGCTATCATGTGACACAGAACTGGCACGAGCGGTACACGCAAGATCCGGCCCAACAATGGTTACGAAGCCTTCTGGCGAATACCTTCCGCGAGCAGCTGCGCGAACCGCAGAAGGTGCGGCGGAGCTAGAACAGGTCTTTGTTAGAACAGGTCTTTGCTAGAAAAGTTCTTTGCTGGCCAGCGCGGCGCCTTCCACTAGCGCCTGGAACTTCGCCCACATCACGGAGTCCGGAACGCGCTCGATCGTTTCGACCTGGGCGAATCCGCAATCGGTACCGGCCATTACGTTTTGCGGTCCGAGGAGCTCCGCATAGCGGATGATACGGTCAGCGACCAATCGTGAGTGCTCGACGGTGACCGTGTGGTGAGTGATCACTCCGGGAATCAGGATCTTCCCTTTCGGCAGCCTGCCGCCCTTCCATACACGCCACTCGTGTTCGTGCCGTACGTTCGCCGCTTCGATTAAATAGGCGCCCGCCGGAACCTGCACAATGAAGTCGACGATCTCTTCCAGAGGCGCATCCGCCAGGTGCGGAACATGCCAACTGCCGAAGCACACGTGATAACGGACGCTGTCTTCCGGAATTCCACGGAGAGCGTGCTTCAACGCATCGATGCGGAGCTGGGCCCATTCGCGATAGCGATCCGGGCTTTGCTGGACCCAGTGGTCGTACATATTTGCAAGCACGGCATCATCCACCTGAAGCAGCAAACCGGACTTGTAGATTTCCAGGTATTCCTGCCGCAGAGCCTCCGCTAGAGCGAAGACGTAGTCTTTGTCGGTCGGATAGAACTCATTCACGCCATCGTATGCGGTGCTCGCCGGCGCCACGGCCGTTAGAAAGGCTCCTTCGACGGTTACGGATTGCAGAGCACGACAGAAATTCGAAATCGCCCGGCGGATGGGGCCGGGATCCTTGTACGTGACCGGCCCGATGCAGGCTTCGGTGGGCCGGCCGGTGAGGACGCTGGGCATCTCCCGGGCGATAGACTCGGCGAACCGCTCCCGGTCCCGGCCCAGCCACACCACCGGCCGCAACTGATCGGGCCTAACCTCGAACCCCGTAATGCGATCGAGAATATAATTCGACCAGCTCGCCTTCCCGAATTCTCCGTCACTAATAATGTCCAGGCCGATCGCGGCCTGTTTGCGCACCACATCTTCGGTGGCTTTTCGCAGGGCCTCTTCATACTCGGGACCCGCCGATGGTTCGGCAGCACGGTCTTTCGAAGACCTGGAGAAACTTCTCAATTCCGTGGGGCGAACCAAACTACCCACGTGCGTGGTCAGAATCCTGTTCTCACTTCGCTTCATAAAAAGAAGGAGCCAAAACTTTCCGACTATATCGCGACCGCGGCGACGACGTCCAGCCGTTTGCCTTGATGGCACACATCAATCGTCTTGATGAAGAATCTTCTTGGATTGCGTCAGTCGCCATTGCTGTTCGCCGGAGCGGCCCTTTGGAGGCAAGCTCCGGACGCTCACCCGGCGAACATCCGGAGCCGACAGTTTCGGCTCGCCGGGAATATGGCCTGCCAGCGTGGATTTATGGCGCGCCGACATGCATCAGCCTATCAACGAAGTTGATAGGGACTATCATTCCCGCCGAATGGACTCCGGATGGGCCCCTGGCGTAGACTTCTTCAGAATCACCCAGGGGGGTTCTCTCCGCGGCGCGAAGAGGGCGTCGCGCGATGCTTTGGTCAAGGAGTGAATTGTGAAACAGGTTACCAGGTCGTTCGCCGCAGCGCTCGTTTTTGTCTGTGCGCTTCCCTTCGCTTTCGCCCAAGTGAATGCGACATTAGGTGGAACCGTAACGGATCCTTCCGGGGCCGTGATGCCCATGGTCGCCGTCGCCGCAAGAAACAACAGTACGGGCATCGTCACCAACGGGACGACGAACACGGCGGGAGCCTATCAATTCCCCACGCTTCAGCCGGGAGCGTACACCGTAACGGCCACACTCAACGGATTCAAGACCGAAACCTACAATGACGTTGCGCTAGGCCAGAACCAGCAGGTGCGCCTCAATTTCACGATGCAGGTGGCCGCCGCCGGGGAGACCGTGGAAGTGATCGCCGAAGCGGACACGGCGCTGGCTACGACATCCTCCTCCGTGGGCGGCGTGCTCGCGAACCGCGATGTTCAGGAGCTTCCGGTCCTTTCGAGGAATGCGCTGGACCTGGTGAGCCTGACGCCCGGCGTGGTCGGGATTCAGGGGGTGTTTACCGCGCAAGGCACGATGATCTCGAACTTCATGGGAGCGCGGACGCAGGACGTCAACACCACCCGCGACGGCATGGTCTCGAGCGACGGGCGCTACAACTCATCGAACGGGGCGTATTCGGCAACCTTCACCAGCCCGGACATGGTGGAGGAAGTGCGGGTGAGCACGAACACGATCGACCCGACGCTGGGCCGCGGGAACGCGCAGGTGCAGATGCGGACGCGGGCGGGCGGAAACGATTTTCACGGCGCGTTGTTTTATACCAACGCCAACTCGGCGCTGGAGTCGCAGAACTACTTCGCCAATCTGCAGGGCCAGAAGATCAGCTACGAGAACCGCAATCAGTACGGAGGCCGCATCGGCGGGCCGATCAAGAAGAACAAGGCCTTCTTCTTCTTCCTGATCGACGACGAGCGCTACCAAACCAAAGTCAACACGGTTTCCGAAGTTCTCACCGGGCCGGCGCGGCAAGGCATCTTCCGCTACCTGACCGCCGGCTCGCCGGGTGGGACGTCGCGCAAGAACGGGAATGCGTTTTCAACGACGCCTTCGGTGGACCTGAATGGCAACATCCTCACTTCGGCGAACGGGCAGCCGCTGTATTTGAACCAGATCAATATGTTCACGCAGGTGGGCGACCCGAACCGTTCTCAGATCGATCCCGTGTGGGTGGGGCCGCAGTATCTGAGCCGCATGCCGCTGCCGAACAACTACACCGTCGGCGACGGCCTCAACACGGCGGGGTATCAGTGGCAGCAGACGCAGACCGGCGTGGACGGCGCTACCGGCCAAAGCCCGGATCCAAACCGCAACAACTACACCTTACGCCTGGACTATCAGGTCAACGATAAGAACAAACTCAGTTTCATCATGACGCGCGAACACGACTACGGCGTCACCTCGCAGACCGGGCTGCCCGGTTATCCGGCGATGACCCCCGGCAACAACGCCGGTCCGGGCTTCTTCGGCGACGTCCAGCGCTATCCCAATTTCTACACCGGCTCCTGGGTCGCCACCATCACGCCGTCGCTGTTAAACGAATTCCGCATGGGGTACAAGGTGGACACGTGGCAGGGGACGTCGCCGGTGGATTTGGGATGCTGCTTCCAGGGAGCATCGAACACCAGTCTTTCGCCGTCGGCGAAACAAGCTCTGGACACGTTCCCGATGATCAACGGAGCCAACACCGTCGTCCAACCGGATACGTCCACGGCCCCGATTAATCCCACCGGCCTCGGGCTGGCAACCTACGCCACTATCAACGTTTCCGCGCCGCGGCAGACCATTAGTCCCTACCTTCAGTTCGCCGATACCGTAAGCTGGAACCACGGCGCGCACGCGTTCCAGGGAGGATTCGATATCAGCCGCACCAGTTCTGCGGCGGCCAACGCGGGCAACGCTCAGACCACCCGGCCGTTAGTCCAACTCGGTGTCGGGAACGTTCAGATTCCTAATCTGAACACCACGAATTTCGCGGGGTTGAACGCCCTGGACGTGACCACCGCGCAGGAGATCCTGTCGAACCTCGCGGGCACAGTCTCTTCCATTACGCAGCAATACTGGGTGAACAGCCCCTCGGCGACGAACTGGAACAACTATCAAAACGGGATCTTCATCCTGCGCGACAATCATGACAATCAGTGGTCGGGTTTCTTCAAGGACAACTGGAAGGTCACCAAGAATTTCACCGTGAACCTGGGGCTGCGCTACGACTGGTACGGCACCCCGTATATGAGCCAGGGCTTGGGCGGCAAGTTTGTCAACCTGTTCGGGCTTTCGGGCACGAATTTCGCGACAGCCGCCACAAATCGTTATACGACGGGAGGTTCTTTAACCACCACCGAATTCACCGGGCCCAACTCGCCAAATCCAAACGCCACGGTGTACAACAACGACGACACCAGCTTCGGGCCGTCGGCAGGCATCAGTTGGCAGCTGCCGTGGTTCAAGCGCAGCACGGTGTTCCGCGCCGGGTACGGTTTGAACTACCTGACGCCGCTGGCAGATTACCTGTCGATCAATACCAACATCGGCGGCCTTCCCGGACAGACCTTGAATACCACCGCGCCGCTGAACAACTATGTGAGCGTCGCGACGTTGAATGCGACGGGGCTGATTCCCGTGACCACCCAGGGGACTCAGCCGTTCCAGCCGGTGCCGGTGACCAATCGGACGGCGCCGGCGGCCGGCTACGCTCCGAATCTGAAAAATCCCTACATTCAGGTCTACAACGCGACCATCCAGCGCGAGATCACGCACACGCTGACGTTTGACGCGAGCTACATCGGGAACAAGTCCACCAAGCTCAACACGACCCAACAGATCAACGACGTGGACATTGTCGACAACGGCTTCCTGGATGCGTTCAACGTAGTGCGGGCGGGCGGCGACTCGCCGCTGTTCAACGCCATGCTGAACGGGTACAACATTCCGGGCGTGGGAGTGGTCGGGCAGACCGTCAGCGGTTCACAGGCCTTGCGGCGCTACACCAGCACCAACCAGTTCCTGGCCAACGGGCAGGTTGGAGCGCTGGCGAACTTCATCAACACCACGGCGGCGCTCTCGGGAGTGCCGGGCGGAATCCTCCGCAATGCGCATCTGCCGGAGAACTTCCTGGTGGTGAATCCACAATTCGGAAGCGTCGGGCTGGTCGGCAACAACGGCAATGAAACCTACAACGCCGGACAGGTTCACCTGGCGCAGCGCTTCACGCACGGGCTCTCGGGGCAGTTCGCCTACACGTTCTCCAAGGCCCTCGGCGACGCCGGCTCCATGGCGCGCATGCAGAACGACTACGCTCTAAACAAGTCGCTCTTGTCCAGCGACCGCACACACGTCATTCAGCAGAACTTCACTTACCAGTTGCCGTTCGGGAAGAGCGGGACCTACCTGACGCACGTTCCGGCGTGGGCGGATGAAGCCATCGGCGGCTGGCAGATCTCCTCGGGAATGAGCTGGCAGTCGGGAGCGCCGCTGAGCTTCACGGCGAACAACACGCTGAACCAGTACGGATCGGCGACGGCGCAGTTGGTCGGCGCGCTGCCGGCCAATTACGAGCAGGTAGTAAAAGGGAACGGATACGTAACCTACTTCCCGACGCTTTCGGTGCAGAACGCTCCGGTTCCCAACTTCGGAACCGGGTCGGACGCGGCCACGCTAGCCGGCCGCTATACCAACCTGCAGGTCATTGGACCGAATGGCCCGGTTCTGGCGAACGCACAGCCCGGGTTCACCGGTGACACGGCGAACAACATGCCGCAACTTAGAGGCCCGGGATTTCTAAGCTTCAACGGTGCGGCCGGCAAGGTCTTCCGGATTCGCGAGAAATGGACGGCGACTTTGAGGGCCGACGTGATCAACATTTTGAACAAGCCGCAGTGGGGCACCCCCACCACCAACATCAATTCCACCAGCTTCGGAAGGATCACGACCGCGTTCGGGAGCAGAACCGTCACGTTGAACGCGCGCGTCGACTTTTGATACTCTGGCGTGCGTGTTATGAGCTCTCGATCCGGGAGGGCCGTGGGCTTCCTCATCCTGGCGGCCGCGATTCGGCTGTGTGGCCAGTCATCGGCAGCGCCATACAAACCGCCTCGAACACCCGACGGCAAGCCCGACCTGCAGGGCATTTGGGAGGTACGGAGCCCCGCGGCCAGTGGGAATCTTGAAGCTCACAGTGCGTCAGCCGGTATCCGGGCGGGAGAGAGCGTGATCGTCGATCCGCCGGACGGCAAGATACCTTACTTGCCCGCCGCCGCCGCGAAACAGAGGGAAAATTTCGCGAAACGGGCCACTGCCGACCCAGTGAGCAAGTGTTACCTTCCGGGCGTCCCCCGAATCACCTACATGCCGTACCCATTTCAGATTTTCCAGACGCCCAACTTCATGGCCATGACCTACGAGTACGTGCATGCCTCCCGTACCGTTTATATGAACGGCTCCAAGCATCTCGACGGCATCGATTTCTGGATGGGCGACTCGCGCGGTCATTGGGAGGACGAGACGCTGGTCATCGACGTCGCCGATAATAACGCCGCGACGTGGGTGGATTCGTCGGGCAATTATCACAGCGACGCCCTGCACGTCGTTGAACGCTACACGAGAACGTCGCCCAACACTATGCAGTATGAGGCCATCATCGAAGACCCGAAAGTCTTCGCGCGGCCGTGGAAGATCCGCCTGCCCCTGTTTCGACACGACGAGAAAGGCGCTCAGCTTTACGAATATGAATGTCACGTGTACCTCGAAGAGCAAAGCCGCAAGTAGCCTGCAAAGGGCCGGTCGTGGCCCTCGATGCGTGGAAGCAACGGCCCACTGTCTGGCCGCGACCCAGGCTCCGTTTTGCAGGCTGTTACTTAGCAGGGTCGCGGCTGCGATTTGTTTAGTAGCGATTCTTCCTATCGGCGCAAGCGCCCAGGCAGCCGCGTTCCCACGCATGCCCGACGGGAAGCCCGATTTACAAGGCTACTGGGAAACCCGAAATGGGTTTAGCGCGTGGGACCTGGAGGAGCACAAGGAAGCGTCGTTCGGAATTCCGGCGGGAAAAGGCGTGATCGTCGATCCTCCGGATGGAAAAGTTCCGTATCAGCCCTGGGCGCTCGAAAAGAAAAAAGACATTTTGGAGCACCACCTTTTTGACGATCCGCAGGCCCACTGCTTCCTTTCCGGCGTGCCTCGCCAGATGTACACGCCCTTCGGTTTTCAAATATTGCAACCGCCCGGCTATGTCGTGCTTCTTTACGAAGCTTTCCATTCCTTCCGGATCATTCCTCTTAGTTCGGGGCCCCTCGACTCCCGCCCGCATGCTTCAGGTGCGATCCGGATGTTTGAAGGGGATTCGCGAGGGCATTGGGAAAACGATACGCTGGTGGTCGACGTGACGAACCAGAACGACAAGACCTGGTTCGACATGGCTGGAAATTTCCACTCCGAAGCCATTCACGTCGTCGAACGCTACGCTCCGGTGGATGCAAATACCTTCCGCTATTCCGCGACCGTCGAAGACCCGAAGGTCTACACCCGGCCATGGACCATAAGCTTCCTCGTCGGCCGCAATCGCGCTCCCGCCTATCAGCAACTGGAATTCGCCTGCGTCGAAGGCGAAATGGATTTGGCGCATTATGTAACTGACACCGGCGCACCCAAGAAGCAGTGATGAAACTGAGCACCGGCCGGGTTCTCACGACCCACGTCGGTAGTCTTCCACGTTCCCGGAGAGTCGTCGATCTTTTGTCCGCGCAAGACCGTGGCGAGCCGTACGACGCAGCCGAGTTCGACGCCGTCATGCGCGAGGCCGTCAGGAATACCGTGAGCCTGCAGACGGATGCGGGCATTGACATCGTCAGCGACGGCGAGACCAGTAAGATCAGCTATGCCACCTACATCCGCCATCGCCTCACTGGATTCGAGGGCGCGCCCCACGCCGCAGGATATCGACGAAATCCCCGACGATCGCGATCGTTTGGTGGCCGCAGGCGCTTCCTCCAAATATCAGCGGCCGGTGTGCAAGGGGCCGATTGAGGTGAAGGATCGTCAGCCGCTGCGGCGGGACATTGAGCACCTCAAGGCGGCTCTGGCCAGCATTAACGTGTCGGAAGGCTTTATGAACGCGGTCTCGCCGGGCACGGTCGCGGTGTTCCAGCCGAACGAATACTACCCGTCTCATCGCGCCTACGTGGAGGCGCTCTCCGAGGCGATGCGTGAAGAGTACGAAACGATCGTGCAATCCGGGCTGCTTCTGCAAATCGATTGTCCCGATCTCGCCATGGGGGCGCCACAGCCGTTTTCGGAATCTAGCGAGGAACAGTTCCTGAGCGCAGCGGAGATTCAAGTGGAGGCGCTGAACCACGCGCTGGCGAACGTGCCCGCCGATCGCGTCCGGATGCATGTCTGCTGGGGAAACTACGACGGACCCCACATCTACGACATCGAGTTGGTCAAGATCCTCCCGTTACTCTCAAGGCCAAGCCCATGGCCCTTCTGCTCGAAGGCGCCAACCCACGGCACGAGCATGAGTGGGAGGTTTGGAAGTCGCACAAGTTACCACCCGATAAAGTCCTGGTGCCGGGTATGCTCGATACCTGCTGCAACTTCGTGGAACATCCTGAACTGGTTTGTCAAAGACTCGTCCGTTATGCCGAATGCGTCGGACGCGAACGGGTCATCGCCGGAACCGGCTGCGGATTTGGCACTTTCGCAGGATTTGTTCCAGTGCATCCGCAAATCTGCTGGCTCAAACTTCGCTCGTTAGTCGAGGGCGAGGAACTCGCTACCAGAAGGCCGTGGCGCTAGAGAGTTGGGTTCTGAAAAGCGTTAAGCAAGGTTGAGTCTGTCGTCTATAAAAAAGAAAGGTGTGTGGATTCACTTAGACCATTTTCTGAGTATTTATAGACCATAGCCGCAGTGGCGAAAATGGGCTGTTGCGTGTTCTGAATTCAGCGCAGTAAGGGCCGCGGCCACGGCATGCTCCAGCAATTCCAGTTGGCGGATCTTCCAAGCTCGCAACCTTTGCTTGACCTGGAACCAACACTTTTCGATGGGGTTGAAGTCCGGGGAATACGGCGGC
>Ga0209517_10002651_pt1 | contig 24932 bp, 28 predicted proteins | sample PeaSoiMetSII2010_FD_187695 | JGI IMG/M metagenome (GOLD analysis project Ga0209517, IMG submission 187695) | Peat soil microbial communities from Weissenstadt, Germany - SII-2010 (SPAdes) (version 2) | ecosystem: Environmental > Terrestrial > Soil > Wetlands > Peat | place: Germany... | reverse complement strand
CAAACTCTTGCACTATGAAATTCCAACTTCGCGCAAGTTGGAATTTCAACCGCCAGCAACAGGGTAAAGGGACGGCTCGATGACGGCAGTTAGCCCTTCAAATCACAGTTCAACTTACGAATTCGGGCTTAAGCACTCTTGGCGCTGTCGCGTCTGTGGCTGATCGGAGCGCACAGTGCTGGGTCCGCCTTCTTTACCGAGAATCTGGAGGGGTCTCCTACACTTGAAGTTTGCTGGGATAACGAAAATGCCAAACGATGAGTGGATCAGAACACTTGCAGACGGCAGAAAAGTGAAATTCAATCAGGACGAACTGATGGACGCCTTGTTTATCACCGCTCAGGTCGAAGGCAATGAAGTCGTTTATTCGATCCTATTGAACAAAGCCAAAACTAAGCTCACCCGTGAAGGGGTCGAAGGGCGTTTCGAACGCGAGCTTTCGAAGAAGTAGTTGCGGCAACTAATAGTTGTGACGCGGTCACTGCGAGTCTTTTCTGGTTGACATACGCTATGCTCGGGATTTCCCTGTCGCGCTGCTGCTTCCACAATTCCTGGTACGTCCGTGCCTTACATTCCATCCGTGGGCAACGAACTCTCTACCACACGGGCATTTGCATACCCACCAATCTTTGCCCTTAGGGTCCGCTCTCAGTGCGGTCAAGAGCAAGCAAGAAGTAATGGTTTGAGCTTCCTGTCATCCCGGCTACAAAGTTCGACACTGTGCCTGTCTTGGCTGGATTAGTTCTACGTGTCTTTCTGTGGAGTTATTGCAATCAGGCAGGCATGACGTGGTTAATGGTAGTTCGAACCAGGAAAATATGTCTCGATCAATCCGCCTCCGGAGATCCTTCTTTGTGCCGCAGAATAGAACCTTTCTGGCTGATACTTAAAGAGCTTACCTCAGCAACCTGCTAAGGGTTGGTGCCGCCCGCGAAATACCCGGCCCTTGTCCGCACCTTGACACCGCTTCGATCAACGTTCACTTGGATGCGGTGAAAACCGTTCTCGCTAGGTGTGTGAGGCACATAAGCGATCTCGTACTGGCTCTGGATTTCGTTGGCAATCCTGTTCAGATCATTTTGCACGGCCTTCTTTGACCAGTGCGAATAACAAACGCCGCCGGTGCGATCGGCATAGAACTCCAAAACGCTCTTGGCAATTGGCGAGCGGACCATTTCGCTCGTCGCCAGCAGGAGAGGAACCACGGGAAGCGTGGGCACGTCATAGGTGTTCATTTCGGCTGTCGGCGTGAGCGCACTACCGGGGGGCACCGGCCGCGCCATGCTGGCGTCCATTGCGGTGATTTCCGGTGCCTTCGCTTGCCTGCCAAGCAAGGCGCGCGACGGGCTGAATCCCACACCGTAGATCGTGATCCCCGCGCTCACTGCCGTCTTCACGACCTCTTCCTTCCCGGTTTCGCTCCCCAAGTCATGGCCATCCGAAAAGACTACGATTATCCGGCGCTCTCCCTTCGGGCGGTTTTCGAGCAGGGAGATGGCGCGCACCAGAGCGTCATTCAGATGGATCGAACTGCCGCGCGCCTCGAGACCGCGCAGGGCGGATTCCAGCTTGGCGCTGTCTCGGGTAAAGTCCTGGACAACACGAATCTGATCGCCATAAGTGACGACCCCAGCCTTTCCCTCCGGCCCCAGCATCAGGCCTGAGAAAACCGAACCGAGCGGGCGGACTTCGTCGAGCAGCGGGCCCGAGGTGCTATTGGTTTCCACCACAATCACCGCAGCCAGGGTTTGCAGGTCCAGACTAATCTGCTCAATGTGCTGGTGCACGTCATTATCCAGGACTTCGAAGTCCTTTTTCTTCAGGTCCAAGACAAAGTCGCCGTTGGAGTTAATCACCGTAACCGGCGCCGTCACCAGTTTCGCCTGCACCCGTATCAGCGCTTCGGCTTTGACCGCTTCTGCGGCTAAGCGCTGCACTTGCTTGGGCTTGGAGGCAACGGGGTTGTCCCCCGCCACTCCCTCCTGCGCGCGAGCACAGGGAAGCAGGATGATGCCGCAGAAGCAAGCCGCCAGCACGACGGTTAAGGAGGATTTTGGAAAAAGACAACTGGAGTTCGTAGGTAATCGGTCCCGCGAGCATTTGGTTCCCATATCTACCCCTGAATTGTGAGGAAAAGTTCTTCTTACTCTTCCCCTAAAACATCATGATAGAAGCCGCGCAGACGCGTGTCTGTCCCATTACGCACAGATGTCTGTGCAATTACGACCAACCCTGGTATTTAGGTTGGACATTGGCGATGAGTATTACGACGATGCCGCACGATTGCACCTAGCGGCGGTCAAGTGTATGTTATCGGTGGGGCGGGAAGTTCATTATGGGAATTCCAGCTCAAGCGTCCTCGGCTCCGCACCATTCAGCCAGGTGATTCCGTCCCGCCCTTCTAGCGACACGAGTGCACTCGACAAATCGGGTCGCGACGCAAAGCTGGTCTAGGAGGTGACGGTCGCCATGCGAGCCAAGAAATGCCAAGTCTTGTTTGCTCTGGCCATATCAGCACTCCTCCTGCTTCTGCTTGCACGATGTGCTGCCCAGGAGAGAGCCCTTCTAAGCACAGCGATCAATCTTGCTTCTGCTGACCTGTACATTCAGGAAGATCGCAGCTCCAGGCTTTCTCCAAGTGCCCTGCAAGTGGCCCGAATCATTCATGTCGATTCTGACTTGGCCAGGCTCTCCGAATTGACCAACGCCAAAAACCCCAGTACGGGACCCGTTACATCTCTTGAGGAACTGCTGCTTCGTCAACGGATCACAGACGCGGTAGTGGTAACAGTGCTCGACGTCGATTCCGTTTTGGATGAAATGGACTACGAGCGTGAACAAACCGTAGAGCTGAGGAGCATTATCCGTGCCCGCCGGGATCGTGCAATCGGTACGACGAACCTGGCCGTTCTCGCTGCTGGCACGGGACTCGGCGCCGTCGGTGGTATTCTGTCACTCAGCAAGACGACTTCAAACGTGGGCAACGCCATCGGCTTCGGCTCGGGAGGAATTTCTACTCTGTTTTCGCTCCGAGGCTATCGGCAAGTACACCGCGTGGACCGGCCAGCGTGGGTTCTGCCCAACATGTTAGCGGTCTTCCTCAGCCAGCCGGAGGAGCGACACAGCCACTACCCTGAAGATATCTTGGCCTATCTAAACAGCGTTCCCCCAGGGAAAGGTCCGCCAGTGAGCAGAAAGGAGCAGGTGTTAGCGGAATGGATAGCGGCCGGTCATATGGGTCCCGTGGCTTTGCCTAAATCGAAGCAGAGGATCGCGCTGCTCACCAGCACCAACGCGGCAGACAAAAGGCTGGATATGACACTATTGAACGAGCGCGGGGCGATGCTTGCTGATGCCCGGGACGAAGTCGCGCAGATGAAACACGACCTCGCCGATCTCCTTCGGGGTTTGAGACAGCAGTGATTGCAGTGATCTACGTTGAAACTGGTGCTTGAAGGGTCGCTGGCAGGACAGCACGCCAGGAGACACTTCTGGCAGGCAGGGATGGGTTTATGGGGAGGAATCCAGACCAGACCCCAGAATCTGGCTTGTCTGCTTTCTTTTTCGATAGCGTGTCGCATTCCTCATTTTGCTCACGGGAAATCCAGCAGAAGTTGATCTCCCATCCCAGCCCACGCGGGTCAGCAAGCAGCTGTTTGGTCTCTATGGCGATGGCGAGGTAGAGCCCTTTGCGGACACGCCACTTGCCATTGAGCTGGTTTATCACCAGGTTGGAATCTCCGTAGATCGTAACCCGCCCTGGCGGGTGAGAACTCAGGCATTTCAGGACATGGAGCACGCCGGCATATTCCGCCACATTGTTGGACATTGCATCGCCTCTGCCGACCAGGCCGTGTTCCTCGGAGATGACGGTGTCGTCTTCGTCCTTGATGATGACGCCGAACGTGGCAGTTCCTCCCGGATTGATAGGTTCACAGGCGCCATCGAACCAGGCAAAGTATTCATTCATGCTGCCGGCTCGGCTTGGAGGAGGACGAGCAGGGTAGGCAGGTGAGATTCTCCCGGAACCTATGCAGGCAGGTTGATTACCATTCCTGGTCTTGGGCGGCAGCATCAAGACAGAGTTTTCCTTAACTTCCTATTGTGATTGGGTGATTGGGTCAATCATGTGTCTTACTTGCCCCAGCCGCCCACTCGCTCCGTTGCCTGCGCTCGGCTCGCTCTATCTTATGTGTTATCAGTGCCTTAAGCGTCGATGGTAGGTTCTCGTGGTGGACACACTGGCAGCTACCTGCTAGCTACCAGGATAAAACCCTATGCCTACCTTGTCGACGTATAGGCCTTTGGGAGTTGTCTCGGGGAGTTATCAGCGGGCGGGTTAGCTGCAATTACCGCAGCCGGTCCGGTCATTTGATTTGGCATACTCGCTACGGTATCGTCGCGGTCGCAGGACCGCGCCGGCGATATGGCAGTATTCCTACTGCTGTGCCTGAGTGTGCTATCTGCTCCAGACGGGTCTATCGAAGAGCTTGTTCTAACTGAGCTAGTCATCTTCTGTGGTTCGTCTGGCCTCTTGCCCATCGCACTCCCAACCGCTACCTCTTTGCCTACAAGCTCTTTCCCAAGTCCTCTGGCCGTAGCTTGCCTTTCCGCCAGCATCTGGTCTATCTGTGCCTGGCTTATTAACGCAGAACCCACCCTCCGGTTCTTGGCTTGGCGAGCCCAGCGAGCACGAGCCTTCGCTTTGCTTCTGAGCCACGATTTGGGAGGATTGATAGTCATTGTCTTATGCCAGCGGGAACGTAACCATCTGGCCTTGCCTGCTGGAGATGACATTGTCAGATACTCCAGCCTTACTCTGCCCGAGAACTTGTGAGGCAGAGGCAATCAGTTCCCGGGTATTGCCAGGGAGCCTGTGAGCCAGGGGCAATGGGCTCCCATGAGATAACTTGCGTATTACTAACGCAACTAACATTGTACCAGATCAGGCAATGCCAAAATTAGCGCCTGAAATGGCACTTCGGGAAGCATCCAAATGCGTTCAGTTGTCGATGGGATCTAACCGGGGTGCGCATTCAACCTTCCCGTGTTTCCCAGTTTCTCTGCCCTCGGGTAGAGGGGAGGCCGAAAGCTACCCGCATCCGGCCCTGATGCTGGGAAAGCTGAATTTGTCTTACACCCCTGGTTAGTATAGGATTCCGGGGAATCTCGTTCGGGGTAAAGAGGAAAATATATTCGCTGAGGGATCCAGTGCCAGGAGGGCTCGATCCAGCCAGGAGTCGGAGCGAGGGACTGGACACTTTCGTGTCGCTCCACCGAAAGCAGGGACGGGATCACATCTCCAGTAGGCCGACAGCAAAGCGGCTACGCCCTTTGCCTGACCATATAAAGTGCGGCCATTTCCGTGTTGGCGAACCACTCGTCCAGAGGCGGTCCAGTAGGTGACGCAGGGATGGCCAACGGTGCCAGGTGGCCGCTTTGTACTGGTGGAGCGCTTACAGCTTACTGACTGCCGATAAGCATGGAGCATGCTCTTTAGTCTTTCTAATCGGCGGTTCGCGACCATCACCGTTCGCCATTTTGTGGTATGATTGTTTTTCACGCATACAGCTAAATCAGAACCAACGAGTAGCCAGACAACCAACTTACGCCTTGAAGGAGGCAGACATGCGAATACTACTCCGCGTCACGATGCCGCACGAGCCCTTTAACACCTTTGTAAAGGATGGCAGTGCCTCTGCGAAAATGAAGCGCATTCTCGACGAACTGAAGCCGGAGGCAGCCTACTTTACAGAGTTGGGTGGCCGTCGCACCGGGCTGCTGATCATCCAGATGGAAGACACCTCGCAAATCCCGTCAATTGCTGAGCCGTGGTTCCTCACGTTCAACGCCAACGTGGAATTTCATCCGGTCATGCTCCCCCAGGATTTGGCCAAATCCGGCTTGGACGCTCTCGGCAAAAAGTGGGCCTAAGCAAAGCGCTCTAGACGCGTAACAGTAGACGGCACACAATCATTGCCCCGACTACCGCAGAGTACTGCTGCCTAACAACACGCTGCAGCGGACCCGCTTCGCGTTGCCGCTGAGCGCGAGCGTTAGGCATGGCGAGCGGGCTTCAATAAACGTAACCTATGGGTGAGCATACTTTCTAAAGACGAGTGGTATGTCAGGCCAAGCCAAGACGCATGTGTGAGTACACCCTTCAAAAGCCAGCGCCTCTTCACCAATAACCAGTTTTGAGACGAGCGAATGCCGTGAAAGATTCAACTTCAGTCGGTAAATCCATCAAGGTAGGAGTCATCGCGGAACAGACGGGTGCACTCTCATTCGCGGGTATTGCCAATGCCAACGTGGCCAGAATGGTGATTGATGACATCAATGCCAAGGGTGGCTTGTTGGGGCGGCAGATCGAGCTGTACCTTGAGGACGGTGCGACGCAGGTCGGTGCCGGGCTCCCGGATATCCAGAATTGGTAATGATGTCGCCATTTCATCCTCCTTTGTGTAGTGGGAACGCTCGGTTCCAGCAAACCTCAAATTGAGGGGACTCCTGAGACCTGCTACCATTGGTTTGGCAGCCAGAAGGGAGCAACAATGCGCTGGTACCACTATGTGGCGTACTTCTTCGGTGGGGCATTCGTTGCTAACACCCTGCCCCATCTCGGCAATGGGATCTCGGGGCATGCCTTCCAGAGTCCCTTCGCATCACCACCCGGGGTAGGCTTGTCCTCCTCGATGGTCAATGTCCTATGGGGCCTCTTCAACCTTGCCGTCGGCTACCTGCTCGTCTGTCGAGTCGGCAGCTTCAATCTGCGCAAGACCCTGCACGTGCTCGTCCTCGGAGCGGGCATCCTGATCATGTCGCTAATGCTCGCCCACGCATTCGGACGGTTCCACGGGGGGCTGTGAGCCTGTTCAGGCCTCGGAATTCGAGGGGGGCATGACGGCCAGCGGCCCTTCCAGGTCCCGGATGACACGCCCCCTCGGTACAGACTGGTTTTCCTGGTACTGGTAAACTCCTGGCGTCGATGCGCTGATAAACTTACCGGAAGCCATCTGGCGGAGTGCCTTGACCTGCTCAGCCGCGGAACGTGAAACCGGCACGATGTATTTGGCAGCCTGAACGAGAGTCATTCCCAGCCTGTGCGCCTTTCGGCAGCACTCTTTGATCTCAGCCCCTGTCCAGCCTTCGTCGTTCGGAAGGTCCCCTGTCACCCCGTACTTCTTGAAATAGATCTGCCAGATGACTTCACGCTCCTCGGCCGTAGGCAGGTCGAAGAAGAATGTGCCGAGCGTGAACCGTCTGCGCAGTTCCGGGGGAAGGCTTGCGATTGAATTGCACGTGGCGATAAAGAGCATGCGGCCTTGGGAAACGGCATCAATGATCTTAAGCGCCGTGCGGAACCGGTCCGTGGAGGCGCCCACCAAGGAACTCTCCATGGCGGCGAGATCAAAGGCAATGGTGGGAATGCCGGCGGTGTTGCCCGTGGCTTTGGCTACGGCTGATTTCGCCGCTCCGGGTGGACCGGTCAACACGATGCCATCGGCTTCGCGGTCCTGCATGTAGGTCAGGATCGTACCGGTCATTTCCGTCTTCACGCCGGAGAGGTCAGTGCCTGTTCCTGCGAAGGCTTTCTCGATCTCATCAATGAACACGATGACGCGCGGAGGATCGACACCACGAAGCACTGCGTGAAGGAAGCTTTTTACGTTGCTCAGGCCGCCCAGGTCGTCAAAGGTCTCACCACCCCGCCAGACCGACAGGCCCGGCGTCTGCTCGATGATCTGCCGCTTGCGTTCCCAGAGATCTTCGGTGTCCAGCTCCCGCTTGACCAGCGAGATCGCCAGCGCCTGCTCCGCTGGGAAGGCAGCAAGACCAATCAGGGCATCGACTGCTCTGTCGATCTTCGCGCGGTCAGGCTCACCCAGGTTGGCAGCGTGGAAGGTCTCTTGGACGATCCGCTCCAGGTGCGTGGCGGAGGGCAGAGGTTCGTCCAGGACAAGCACGTCCTGCCCAAGCTCCGGAGGCAAGGTCGCGCCAGGAACAGCTAACAGAACCAGCATTCGTCCTGTCGCCTTGAACGAGTCTCGCAGGTTCCAGATCCCCTGCATCACTCCAGATTCGTCCCAGAAGCGGTGGGCAATGGAGTAGAGCACGAGGCCGTTCTCGCCAAGCTGCTGGGCCAGGGCTAAGGCATCGGCTGGGCCTACAGTCGCAGCTTCACGATTAGCTAATACTCGCGCCAGTTCCTCGCCGCTGTCCTTGCCGATTGCATAGAGGCCGCGGATGACATCCCAGCCGAGTAAAGGGGGAGGCAGGCGGCTTTGCTTGAGGGTGTCGATCAGGAAATAGGTGGTGCTGGCAGGATCGGCTGTGCGGACTGCCACGAGCGGCGTCGAGACACAGCGTGCGGCATGAAAAGCTGACACAAACTCTTCCATGGATGGAATCATGTTGAGTGCTCCTTAGGGAAAAGCCTCATTTAGCCTACATTTCCATCTACACGTTGGGCGCAAAGGGGAATTCCGGTTACAATGACCTTTTAGAGGCCGAAACTCCCGTCGCGCGGGTAAATTGCTGATGAAGGCCATCCAAATCGCCGTCCTCCTGATTGTGTTGGTCGCGCTCTTTCGGGCTGTGCTGGCCCAATCCACGCGCGAGATATCGAAATCGCAAGCGATCCTGCGGTTCGATCGGGTCGCGGAGGGCTTCTACCGTGGCGGACAACCCCACCGGCAAGGTTTCGAATACTTGAAGCAGCTTGGCGTCAAGACCGTCATCAACTTGCGCGCGGAGAATCAAGAAGCGGAGGAAGTCAAATCGCTGGGCCTCCATTACGTGCACATTCCCATGAGCGCATGGGAGCACGTTCCCGAAAGTAAAATCCAAATGTTCTTCCAGGTGCTGCGCGACCGCGACAGCTATCCGGTTTTCGTTCACTGCGAGCGAGGTGCCGACCGAACCGGCTTCATGGTAGGGCTCTATCGGATCGCCTTTGAGGGCTGGAGCGGCGACCGTGCGTACGAGGAGGCGCGTGCACACGGCATGTACCCGTGGTATCTAGGTTTGAAACATCAACTTTACGGGTTTGCAGACCGCCGCGCAGCTTCTCCCAGGGCAAGCCAAGGGTGGGGAATCCAGTGAGTTCTGCTCGCCCGTCTGGGTGGACAATCACTTCAACCGACTGCGGGCCGTAATCCTTCACCCCATAACGGCTCGTCAGCATCCGCAACGCTTGACTGCGGCTTGTGCGCAGCGGCAAACCGCTCGGCTGGGTTTCATTGAAACGTCCCAGGACGGCGAAGTCGAGGTGTGCCCGGATCTCTTCCCAGAGTCGGCGGCGCTCCGGTTCGGAGTTACCGTGGCCCCATGTCCAATATCGTCCAAGAGCAAGTTCCCATTCCCCGTAGCCGCTGAACAGACCAAAGCTCAAGCTGGGCTCTTGCTGGCGCAAGGTCTGGATCAATTCCAGCAGGGCAGGCGCTTGCTGCATAGGTTCGCCACCGGAAAAGGTGACGCCTTCTGTCCCATGTTCTTGGCGTGCTTGAAGCACTCGTTCGGCCACGGCTTGAATCGTGAACTCGGCACCGTTAAAAGCGTGGCTGTCAGGGTTGAAGCAATTCTCACACCCGAGAGTGCATCCCTGGAAGAACACGACGGAGCGCAGGCCCGGTCCATTGGCACGGCTGGCGGGAATAAATGCGTGAAGCAACATGGCAGGTCTCCTTCAGCGCTGGGACGTCTCTTGCCGGACTTGTTGGCCCGTGTAGTGGGCAGGCTTCTTCCTCTCGATGCTCAGCCGGTCACCGCCGCGGAAGTCCTCGAATACCTTCTCGCAGCTCCGGCCGGCAAAGCCGTCCAGGTCCAACGTGGAATGTCCCTGCTCGTCAATGGTGATGGTGATGGTCTTATCCTGCATGGTGGCTCACCTCCGCACCGCAAATTGCAGCCGCACCTGCTGACCTTCCTTGGTCTGGATCACTTCGCGCTGCTTCAGGATGTAACCCCCGGCGCGCGCCACGGCCAAGGTTTGCTTCTCTTTGTAGAGCTGCAGGACACGCCCTAGCCACTTCTCGCCGTAGCCGTGGTACGCGTCCAGTTCGTCGGCGATCAGGGTGAGCCGACCGTCCGGTTGTCTGGCGAATCCAATATCGCCGCAAGCTCCACGCAATTCGTGACGCCGGATAATGATGTTCGCCTGCTTTGCTTCTTGCTCAACCGTGCGAAGGCTGGTGCTGATGTGGTCAAGGATTCGGAATGCTCCGGGGTGTCTCGTTACGTTCAGCTCAGGCTTGGGTTGGGGTGGCGCAAGCTCAGGTGGGATGGTCTTCCCGGCGATCAAGCGGGCGAGCTGCTCACGCGTCATCTTCGGAAGGGAGTCGAGGTAGCTCATCTGCGGCCCGACATCCTCATCGGCACCGTCAAACCAGAAGCGCTGAGCTGCGCCTCGGCGAATGCCCAGCGGTCCACGGATGGCGTTGCCGCACCTGCCGGGCTTCAACGCATCGTGCTTGGGGAAGATCTCGGTCCCTTCCCGCTGTTTGCCTCCCTTGACCGGAATACCCAACCGCAGGATAAGGCCGCAGACGTAGATGCGGCAATCCCGCGCTGGGAGCGGCTCCGCCATGAATATCCAGAGATGCCCACCCCGATGGCTGTTCTCAAGAGCCGACTCCACCCCGTCCTGCCTGAGGTAAAAGCGAAGCTTGAGGAGGTCCGCGAGCGAATTCTCAAAGTCCGCGTCGATGGCCACCCACTTCGAGTATTGGGTGGCAGGGTTGATGGAGTAGAGGCCAATGGTGATTTCGCCTTCGAGGTGGCGGCGGATCGTGTCCAGCGTCAGACTGAGCCTGTGGGCAGTCTCTTTGCCCTTGGGCCGGTAGTAGTAATGGCGGGCACTTTGCGGATGGGGCCGGTTGGACTGGAGTGTGTAGGCCCGGCGGTTGACGAAGAGGCGGAAGTAATCCGGCACCACGCTGGCGGGCGCTTTGAGACGAAGGTTCCGCATTCTCTCCTCCCTGAAGTCCGGCGCACGCCACTACTACTTCATGTGGGTGGTGAAACGATAATGGTTCTGGATCACACAGATTGGCTGGTTGTGGGCTCGAACTTAATGTTCGCTGCGTTACACGGGGATAAACGGGGGGATAATTGGATTATCGTCGGACTGGAAGCCATTCCAGGACTGTTGCCGCCAGGCATCCAGGTTGACGACGTGCGGTTTCCGGGGGCTACCGTACAGGCCGAAACGGCGATCTCTCAAACCCTCAAAGGCAGCATCGACCTGTAGACTTCGCACTCGCGACATATTCTCATCTTCTTTTGCCAGCTTCCCTAGGTCGTTCCCTCGCAGATCGTTCCGTTGATGAACCAGCAGGGGTTTCCGTCATGAAATTGCCATGCGGTGCAATTCTGCCTGTCCTCCGCGGGACAACGGCGCGTCAGCCGGCAGGGCTTGGCCTTCTTGGTAGCGCGGCTTTTCAATGCTAGAACAAGGCGGACCTGGCGCTCGATATGCACAGGAATGTTCCCCCAGCCTTGTTCGAAACTTTGAATCGCCTTAGGAGAAGCACCTAAGATCTGTGCCATCTGGTTTTGCGTCTTGTCCAAATGCCGACGAATTGCCACGAACTGGATTCGCTTCATTTCAGGCTTATCCCCCTTGCTTGATTTCATTTCCTACCACAATGTGGGAGTCGAGGGGACCACTCCCCCCCAAGATTCCACTTCGCTCCAACTCGAAAACCCCCAAAATGTCTCTTGACAATCGATCAGGCCCGGTCTATTTAGTGACTACCGTGATGTGGTAATCACCGACGTGGAGAATTCCGATTGAAAGAATAGGAGAACCGAATGAATCGAGGGGGAAGAGTATCTTTGTTCTTCGGCATGACGACGCTAGTCTTCTTTTATTGGGCTGCGCACGTGGCTGCGCAAACTTCCACCAATCCACCAGCCGCTTCCAACGCCGCCGTGCCGGAGTCAGACCCGAGAGGCGATGAGCACGGCGCGGGCAAAGTCGGCGTGGGCTTCCGGATTTCATCGCTCGGGCTCGGCGCCGAAGTCGCGGCTCAGGTGACCCACTCGTCAAACATCCGTGGGGGATTCAACTTCTTCAGCTACAGCCGCGGCTACGATCACAATGGAATCCATTATGACGGCGACCTGCGATGGATATCCGCCGAAGCCCATTATGATTGGTTCCCCTTCTCGCACTTCGCGCACTCGCTTCACTTAAGCCCGGGCCTCATCGCCTACAACGACAATCACGTGAACGCCTCAGCCTCGGTCCCCGGTGGAAATACCTTCACGCTGAACCGAGTGAGTTACGAAAGCGATCCGACGGACCCGGTGACGGGCACAGCGAAGCTTTCGTTTACCAAGGTTGCGCCGACGTTTCTGATCGGGCTCGGGAATCTGGTACCACGCAATGGCAAACATTTCAGCGTCAATATCGAGGCGGGCGTGGCTTTCTCGGGGTCCCCGAAGATCGGGCTCAACCTGGCCGGCAGCGCGTGCATTCCGGGCACCAATACCTGCAACAACATCGTGACCAACCCGACTATCCAGAGCAACGTTCAGGGCGAGCAGACGATAATCAGCAACGACTTGAGCCCCTTCAAATACTACCCGCTCGTCTCTTTGACGATCGGCTACCGCCTTTGAAGCAGGCATAGCGCGGACCTCCGCGCTTTGAGGTTTGCGCGGCTCTCCCTTGACGCCGCTGCCGGCGCGCACACCATGGGAACCGGGACGAAGCCTTGGGGCTTTTTCCAGGGCTTCGAGGCAGTGGGTCAATGAGGGGAAGTAAGAAGCTCTTGGTCAACGAGCTGCCCCGGCGAGGGCCGAGGTGACGAGATCAGTGGCCGCTTGCAGCTTGGGCACATCGCTCTCAGTCATGCGGCCAAGATCGCCATACTTGAAGACGCCTCCACTGGCCCATTCAACCACTTCACCGATCGCTTGTTTCTTGGTCGTGGCAACACGGCGTGCTGCCGCCAGGAACTCGTTGCGGAGTTGGTTAAACCCCGAACTTCCCGCCGAACCGTTGCCATTGTTGGGCGCTGGCGAAGACGGGGACCCACTGGCGTGTGGCTTGACAGACCTGTTGCTGCCAGAAACCACAGAACCGTCCCCAGGGGGCTGAGTCTCACCTGGCGAGTTCGACCGAGCATTCCCAGGGGTTGTGTCCGCAGAGTGAATCTGGCGAATGGATCGGTAAGAACACGTGTGGATGCGGCAGACACTGCCTAATCGCGGGAAGTCAGCCAACACGAAGCGCAGATCTCCACCCGGTTTGCACTGCCCACTGGCAAGCTCCGGACAACCGCTGCCCCAGGTGGTCCAAGGCTGTCCGACGGGTTTCTCAACCGTACGCCGGGTAGCAGTGACACGATCGCCCCAGCATTTGCGCTCCGTGGCCGTCCACCAGGCGAAGGAGCTGGGGAAGACATTCTCGATGTCATCGTCGATCAACATGATGTGGAGTTCCCGGCACTGCTCGCCGTAATGCCGGGTCAGCTCGGGATCGGCTTCCCACTCAACCCGGTTGGCAGAGTTCTTCTTGCGCAGGAAGGCGAAGTGGTCGAGCTTAGTAGGGTGGTTGCGATCGCCATTGGGTGGCAGCCCGATAGAGACCTTGGTGGATACGGACGGCCGCTGGACGACGCGGCCGTCTGTATCGTGGGTGACACCGATGATCATCGGGATTCCTCCGTTCGAAATGATGTTGTGCCACAAAGGCACAGCGTAGTGTTTCAGGGTGGATTACCAAGCTCGTGTCACGAATCCACCACCTCGGATTCCCACCCCCTTTTTTGTCCGCTGGCCAGCGGCTAGGCCGAAAACCACCAACCCGACCGGAAACCACCACCAGACGGGCACTGGGCCATTTTGAGGCTTGGTCGCTCTGTCCCTAAGCCCATGAAATTAAGAGCTTTCAAGTCATGTGGTTTGGCAGGCCGATTGCCCCTGGTATTGGCGTTGTAGTGCGGCAAGAACGGGGATCGAGGGAGGCATCAAATGCCAAACGTAAAAGTCTTAACATTATTGGGAGCAGGCTTGTTGGTTGCATCGCTTGCACATGCCCAAGCTGGACCGCCGGTGCAACCGGGGTACGGGAATCCAGGCTATGCGGATCCAAATCAGGGCTATGGAAATCAGGGTTATGCGAATCCAGATCAGGGTTACGTGGATCCGGGCTATGGGGGTCAGGTCTACAATGATCCCGGGCCGCCTCCGGCGTGCCCGTATGGTTACTACCCCAATTACCCTTACGCATGCGCGCCCTACGGTTACTATGGACCTAGCTGGTTCTCGGGCGGAGTCTTTATTGGCGTCGGGCCGTGGTGGGGCTGGGGTGGACACCGCTTCTATGGAGGACGTGGCTTTGGCGGGCGGGGCAACTACGGAGGCGGACGGGCCTTTTCCGGGCGCGGAGGATATCGCGGTGGGTTCGGTAACGGTTACGCCCCTCGAGGCGGACGTAGCTTCGGTGGTGGTGGGCGTGCCTTCGGTGGAGGTGGACGTGCCTTCGGTGGAGGCGGGCGTGCCTTCGGTGGAGGCGGGCGTGCCTTCGGTGGTGGTGGGCGTGCCTTCGGTGGTGGTGGGCGTGCCTTCGGTGGAGGCGGACGTGCCTTCGGTGGAGGTGGACGTAGCTTCAGGGGCGGTGGACATGCCTTCGGTGGTGGCGGACGTGGCCACGGTGGAGGCGGAGGCAGAGGCGGTTCTCATGGCGGACGGCGCAGGTAGATTCCGTCATATCTCGAAACTCTCACGGCCGACGGCATGTGCTGTCGGCCGTTTTGTAGAAAGGCCGACTCAGGCTTCTCGAACGATTCTGGGGCCGTAAAGCCCCTTTCCTCTGGGAGTCAAAACGAGGTGATACGAGATCCCGAGGCATGAAGATCTTCCAGTTTTCACTCTGCTCACCTCCGCCACCCTGCTGAACTCTTCAGCCGAAACATCATCTGGCGGCTCTCGTCCGGATCCGTCGACCCAGCCAGGCTTTCGCTGTACAGCAGCAAGCCCTGCTCGGACCGGGATGGGTGAAATCGCACGAACACTCCTGCCCGTATTGCTCCACTTTCATTGACCGTCATGGCTCTCACTTCGGCGATCTGACCCTTCAGCACGGCACGATGATCCCAAATCCACTGCCGTTGTTCATTGGTTAGCTGGAATGAACCGACTTCACTCTCCACGCCTGTCGGCCCTTCGACGACCAGGGCTCCCAAGCTGCGACCCGAAAAATGGGGCCGACGGTTGGCTTCTCAATTCCTCGACTCTTTGACTCCTCGACTTCTTGACTGCACTCGGAGGCAGAAACCACAGGCAGGCACTACGGACGAAGACAAAAGAGGACGCATAACCTATCCGGCAGGGCCTGACCCCTGCCCAACCCCATGAAACAACTCTAGCCTATGTCGTCCCGTTTGTCAAGAGAAAAATGCGCAGAGCACAAAAAGTCCCACTGAGTCACGTAAGCCGCCATGCGCAAGCCCTCAATGGCAAGATGGCTCGGCGACACCGACGCAATTTTGCAACGACGACGCCGGTCTGTCAATCCACGTTTCACGCCCTGTCGCGCCCTACGGACCCCTATCGCCCCCTGTCTGGTGCTCCTCGGGAACGCCATCCTTCCTCTGAGAGTAAGTGGCAACCGAAGGCGCAGCCTCAAGGGGCCGCCATTAGTTTGCCGGGGCGCCCCTCATCGCCCTCCCGACAACGCGATTTTCCCACACGCTATGAGGGTTATGGTATATTCGGCAGGACTCTGGAGGGAATGCAACACCATGGCCATCGTGGAGCAGGTGGGAAAAGATCTGGTTGCCGCCATGAAAGCGAAGGAAGAGCTAAAGCTCTCAGTCCTTCGCATGGCCAAAGCAGCCTTCATGAATAAGAGGGTTGAACTTGGCAAGCCGTTGGGAGATCCGGAAGCCCTGGCGGTTCTGCGCATGCTGGTTAAGCAGCGACGCGATTCCGCAGAGCAATTCCGTAAAGGCAAGCGCGACGATCTGGCTGACAAGGAAGAAGCCGAAATCAAGATCATTGAGCTTTACTTGCCGGCGGGCGCCAGCGCGGAGGAGATCGACGCCGCAGTCGCTTCCGCCATCCAGGAGACCGCGGCCGCGAGCACCAAAGATATGGGCAAAGTGATGAAGGCCGCGATGGCCAAGTTGGCAGGCAAGAACGTGGACGGCAAGCAAGTGAGTGAAAGAGTTCGCGCCCGGCTGGGAGGGTAAAGACCGCTCTCAGGCGTCAGCTTTCAGCATTCAGCTCTCAGCACAGACGTCAAGAACCAGCTTCAAAAGCTGTGAAACGATTTGCGGAGGGAAAATAGGGTTTCACGCGAAGGTGCACACTGCGTGTTGCTTTACGTCTTAGCGCCTTTGCGTGAGCTGTCTTGCATCGCCCACGTCCCATTCCAGCGTATAACCGGGGCCAAGGCCCGACCATTCGAGGAGACTTATGGCCACTCAACCCATACAAGAAAGCCACCCTACTGAGTTTCGTCCCTACGTGCCCGCTAACCAGGAGCCCCCCGAATTCACTTTGCGCGCGGTTGTCCTAGGGGCCCTGCTGGGAATCGTCTTCGGGGCGGTAACTGTTTACCTGGCGCTGCGCGCCGGGCTGACGGTGAGCGCCTCGATTCCCGTCGCAGTGCTGTCCATCAGCATCTTCAAGTGGCTGGGGCGTTCAACGATTCTTGAGAACAACATCGTGCAGACCGCGGGCTCGGCAGGCGAGTCCATCGCCGCCGGGGTCGTCTTTACGCTGCCGGCGCTGATTTTCCTCGGCTATTCTCTCGGCGTTTCAGACATCCCTCGGGTGCTGCTGCTGGCGCTTGTGGGAAGCGTGCTGGGCGTCCTGTTCATGATTCCCTTACGACACCAGTTGAATGTGGTGGAACACGGCGCGCTGACATATCCCGAAGGCACGGCCTGCGCGGACGTGCTCATCGCGGGTGAAAAGGGCGGCAGCTTTGCCGGAAAGGTCTTTGCCGGCTTCGGTCTGGGGCTTGTTTACAAGTTGCTCAACGAAGCCTTGTTGTTCTGGCGGCCACGCCCGATTTACCAGCCGGGCTGGTTCCCCGGGGCCACTATTGCCGCCGACATCACGCCGGAATACCTTGGCGTGGGCTACATCATCGGCCCACGCACAGCGGGAATGATATTCGCGGGAGGCGTGCTCTCCTGGTTGGTCACCATCCCCATGATCAAGTTCTTCGGAGCCGGCCTCGAGCATGCCATTTTCCCCGGTACCGTTCTCATCCGCGATATGGATTCCTTCGCGATCTGGCGGGCCTATATTCGCCCCATCGGCGCCGGCGCTGTGGCAACGGCAGGCCTGTTCACTTTGGGCCGCACGCTGCCGACCATTGTGCGCGCCCTGCGTTCAAGCTTCGGGCAGTTACGAAAAGGACAGGGCGGGACTGAGCGCGTGGCACCCATCCGGACGGAGAGAGAGCTGCCCGGCAGCGTGATTTTCGGCGGGTCGCTTGCGATGATCCTGATCGTATGGGCTGTGCTGGCTTTCCGGATCAATCCGGGCGTAAGCGGCAACCTGATCGCCTCCGTGCTGGTGGTGGTTTTTAGTTTTCTGTTCGTAACTGTATCGGCGCGTATTGTAGGACTAATCGGGGCTTCTGCCAATCCGATATCCGGAATGACCATTGCGACCCTCATGCTAACGGCCCTCCTCTTTGTCGCCGCGGGTTGGACCGGTGGCGCTTACCCCGCCGTGGCAATCTCAATTGGCGGCATCGTCTGCATCGCCGCCGCCGTAGGGGGCGCCACTTCGCAATCGCTGAAGTCCGGGTTCCTGGTCGGAGCCACTCCCCGACGAGCCGAGACGGCCATGATCGTCGGCGCGCTCACCTCTGTACTGGTAATCGGGTTCACTTTGGTGCTGCTCAACAAGGCCTACACGCGGGTCGAGCCCTTCTCGTTGCAGAACGTCGCAATGAGCGCGGAGATGCGCGTGGTGGGGGAGGCTTCGCAAAACGGCAAGAGCTATCAAGTCATTAACGTCATCGGCTCGCATGCCGTTCCCGACGGCCGTTACTATTACGACCCGTCGACCAACCAGATTGACTTCCAGGAGCGCGTCGGTATCGGCTCCGAGCGCCTTCCCGCGCCTCAGGCGGTGTTGATGAGCACTGTCATCAACGGCATCCTTCGCCACAGCCTGCCGTGGGGACTGGTGCTGCTGGGGGTGTTCATTGTGGTCGTCATGGAACTTTGCGGCGTGCGGTCACTGGCTTTTGCTGTGGGTTCCTACCTGCCCATCGCCACCACCGCGCCCATCTTCATGGGAGGGGTGGTAAGCGGGCTGCTCCAGAAGCTTACCAAGCGGCAGGAAGGCGAAGTCTCCAGCGGCGCCTTGTTTGCCGCCGGGCTGATTGCGGGTGGCTCGATCGGAGGCTTGATTCTGGCCGCGCTGGTCGGTTTCGAGGTCGATCAGAAGGTCGCCATCGGAACCAAGTATTGGCCCGGACTTTCTAACTCGAGCGCTCTAGGCTTGGTGATTTTCCTGGCGATGGCCGGGGCACTGTTCGCGGTAGGGCGGAAGAAGTTAGAGTAAGGTTGAAGGTTGAAGGGTAAAGGCTAAAGGGTACGTGTCACCCTCTGCTGTTATCCTTAATAGGTTTGTCCTCCATCCTTTAACTTTTAGCCCTCACGCCAATGGCGCGTCGGCAGTGCGGCCCCGAAGGAGCCGAGGGTCCTTAGCCGTGGGTGAATCCCACGGGAGGCGGCTGTCTGCACCAGTCCGCCATATCTGCAGAAGGTTATATACGTTCGGTAACATACCAGATGATCATCGCTTCGTCTTTCCCTGTGCCATCCACCAAAACGTGGGTAATCCTTTTCTTCACGTTCGGATCCAGCGGATGTGGATTCGTGAACCGGCCACGAACACTATGAGCTTCTCCTTTGCTTTCAGGCAAACCTCTCTTCACGTAACGGACATAGTTCAGCACTTTAAGAGTAAAAAGGGGGTCAGTTTTATTCATGGTCATGGCATACCTCATGTTCCCCCCCAAGTCACGGTTGAGAACTTCAGGGCAAGTGTAATTCATCGACTTCGGTAAATGCGGATTAGACTTCGCGGCCTGAGAAACGTCGCCGTCAGGTCCTTTTTCCGGCGTTGCGTCGAAGAGCATTTGCCAGATGTAGTAAGACTTGGACGGCTGTTTTGCCCACCATTGCGTCTTTTTGTTTTTTTCCATCCATACCTTCTCAATGTTATGCCCGACCCACGATGAACCAAGAGCCTTGTAGATCTCCACCGGCTTGTGGTCCAGTTTGAGATTTGCATGCATGATCGCATTCCATTGCAGGCGATGGGTGTACTCGCCGTGGAACACACCCGCACCGGGATCCTTGACCTGGTACCCCTGGCCGAGAATCACCTGGTTCCACGACGCGCCCACCGTACCCTCCATCACCGGTACGCCTTTGGGCGCGGACATGCCTCTCGCTTCCCATGTGTCCGAGTGAGCGAAGCCCGTCATGCCTTGGGAAATCCAGAACTTTTCCATCAACTTGTAATCCGTAGGGAGGACACCCGTGCCGAAACCCCCTGTCGTCTCAAAATGATTTAAGGCGCCGGACAGGAGCTTATGCGTTTTGAAGACGACCGGCTCGCCGTGCACGTTGGTGGTACGGATTTCCGGGTTCTGCAAAAACTTATTGTATTCTTGCGCTGCCGCGTGATTCTTGGTTTTGATCTGGTCAGCCAGGTAATTGTTGAGCGGTATCAGAGCCGTCTTCACCCGATCCTTATGGGTCATAAATGAACCGATACGGCCCAAGTCAGCAAGAAACTCGTTGTCTGCTTTCAGCAGAGGAAATGCTTTCTTAAGCATGTTTTTAACGTCGTCTTCGGGCATATCGTCCGTCACCAGAAAATTCGTGAGGTAAGGCTGAACGTCCGTAGTGTCGCCGACTTTTTCGTCGCCTGGATTGGGATTGTGAGCCATGAGGTCTCCTCCTCCTGCGCAATTTAAAACTGGATTTCCGTTTTGCCCCTCGGATTGGGACATTATATCCCACTGGTTGCTCCGGAGGCAGTTTTTATTGGACTTTCTTCATGCCGATCACCTCCAGGCATCCGCCTTTCGTAAATTCGCCCCCGTGTTCGGAAAACGCAAAACGGAAACTGGCTCATTGTCAGCACCTCGCTCTCGAAGGATTGCAGCCGGGAAGTCAGCGCCAGCCCACGATCCCAAATCTTCTCCGAACCGATCAACCGGAACGTCAGCCCTAGCGAGAGGCGCTCCCCATCATTGACATCCTCACCCTGACCCTTCCGCAGCCCCCTGACACCTGGCGCCTGAACTGTGGTAGGCTTTTGTATATGCCGCGCTACCGACAAGTCGCATACTCGTTCGGGCCGCCGCTCACGCCGGTGGTCAAGCAATTGATCATCATTACGACGGTGGCTTTCGCGGTCACTTACATTCCCCAGCAGATTTTCGGCTGGAGCACGCCCTACGCCTGGTTCGCACTTCAGCCCTATGATGTCCTTCACCGCTTTTATGTCTGGGAACTCGCCAGCTACATGTTCCTCCACTGGGGTTTTTTTCACATCCTCTTCAATATGTTTGCGCTCTGGATGTTCGGGTCAGATCTGGAGAGTCTTTGGGGCCGGGAAAAGTTCCTTTTCTATTATTTTCTAACTGGGATCGGGGCAGGAATCTTCGATGTGGCGTTGAACGCGATTTTCCCCAGCGCCACAGGTTCAGCCACGGTGGGAGCCTCTGGAGCCATTTACGGCCTTTTGCTGGCCTACGGTCTGCTTTTTCCTGACCGGCCGATCTATCTCTACATGCTTATTCCGATCAAGGCCAAGTGGTTCGTGGTGATCATGGGAGTCATTGAACTGGTGAGTTCCTTCGGCTCCCCCGGGTCAGGCATCAGCCACGTGGCGCACCTGGGCGGAATGCTCTTCGGTTATCTTTATCTCCGCGGTCCGCATCTACCCTCGGTCAGTTTCCCGCTGCGATATCAGGAGTGGCGGCGCGCGCGCTTGCGCAAGAAATTCGAAGTCTACATGCGAAAGCAAGAACGAAAGGATGATGACGGGCGCTGGATTAATTAGAAGCAGTGGCTAGTTGCTAGTGGTTAGCGCCTAGTGACTTGCTGAACCTCGACAGCGTCCAACCCGCTCGGCACTAAGCACTAGCCACTGAGCACTAAAGGTCAACCCATGAGTCTCCCCAAAGTCTACATTACCCGGCCGCTGCCGGCGAAGGCTGTCGCGCGTCTTGCGGCGCGGTACGATGTGAAGATGCGGCCTGAGGATGCTCCGCTCGATCCCGCGCAACTGGCGGAAAGTTGTCGCGAAATCGAGGGGTTGATGGCTACCGGCGTACGCGTCAGTGAGGATGTGGTCGCGCAGGCGCCGCGCTTGCGCGCCATCGCCAACGTTGGCGTCGGATACGACAACATCGATGTGGCCGCGTGCACGCGCCGCGGTATTCCGGTCACCAACACTCCCGACGTGCTCACCGAAACCACGGCGGACTTGGCGTTCGCGCTGCTCATGGCCGCGCCCCGCCGCCTCGTGGAGTGCGACCGATACGTCCGCGAGGGCCAGTGGCAATCATCCAAATGGGAACTATTGTGGGGCTCCGATATCCACGGCAAGACGTTAGGCGTGTACGGCCTGGGACGGATCGGCAAGGCTGTGGTGCGCCGCGCCCGCGGCTTTTCCATGCGCGTCATTTACTATGATGTTGTCCGCCCCGCACCCGCCCTCGAAGAGGAACTCGGGGCGCAATTCGTGGATCGCGAGACACTGCTGAGGGAGGCGGATTTCCTGACCCTGCACGTCCCGCTCACGCCCGAAACCCATCACCTGGTCGGCGCTCGCGAGCTTGCCATGCTGAAGCCCACCGCCTTCCTCATCAACGCGGCGCGCGGCAAGTGTGTGGACGAAGCCGCGCTTGTCGAGGCGCTCCAGTCAAAACGTCTGGCCGGAGCCGGATTGGACGTGTTCGAGCATGAGCCGCATGTGCATCCCGAGCTTCTCAGCCTACCGAACGTCGTTCTGGCGCCCCATGTCGGGAGCGCGACTGCCCAAACACGCCTGGCTATGGCCATGCTGGCAGTGGAGAATCTCGTCGCCGGGCTGGAAGGACGACGCCCGCCTAACCTTGTCAACCCTGAAATTTACGCCTAGCCGGGCGGCAAACAAACTCCTAAGGCGTGAAGAATCCGCCGTTTAGGGCCAGCCTTCGTGGCCGCCCTGGGACAACCAAAAGCGGTGCCCCCAAAGAAGCCCCACCACATTTCCATTCCTGCACAACGGCTCCGGCGATCCTGTCACTCCCAGCGGCGATAGGCCAGCGGCCCACGCCGGAAAAGCAAAGTCACCACCCGTCTCGCCCCGTGAAACCGGGCACTTAAGTCGGCCTTGAGGTGTGCCGATAAACAGTACTTTGGTGCTCTGGCAAGTCGTAGGTCAGAGAAATAGTATTACCTCTTAAGTGCAACCCAAGGAGGCTACCATGAGGCTGTTGGCAATCTGCTGGACGGCGGGCTGGGTCGTCGCCGCGATCTGTATAGCCGCCAGGAAAGGGCGCTCCATGCCGCGTGCAGCCCTCGAGGCGTTGCTCCTTGGTCCTTTCGTCCTCTTCTTATTCAATTTTGCGAAGCAAGCAAAGAAGAAGTGAAGTTGCCCGCCGTGGCTGTCCGAGTTTGCCCAAGGAGGGACAATCTCACCTCATCGGCCCCACCTCCCCGTAGGGGCCGTTGTTCGGCCTTCACAGCCAAGCCAGGGTGGTCAACGACTCTTCGTTCAATGAGACACGCGCTGCCGTGTTGCCCAACCGAAGCTCGATCTCCCTCGCCGCTCCCTTGTTGGCAACCACCAGGATCTGCCGGCCGTCCCGGTTCTCAAAGGCGACGTGCTGAATGTCGTTAGCGGTGCTGTGCGAGTTAAAGCGGCGCGCTCCGCGATGGATGAGGCGCGAGAAGTGGTCGAAGGCCCAGAACAATCCGCTCCGTGTAATGTCCTTGGTCTGCGAGTTGATCGTCACGACACCGCCGCACGAGAACGGTCCGATGTTCGGCCGTCCCTGCTCATCGAGAGCCAGGTTCCAGGCCGTGATGGAGCGGCAACCGTTGCGCAGGATGGCGCAGAAAGTCTCCCCCCAATTGCACCAATCGGTGAGATAGCCGGAGTCTTTGTAGTCCGAGCCTCCTTCCGTCCAATACATCTCGACGCCCGGAAAGGCCTTCTGGACCTTGTCCATCATCTCGGGTGTACCCACGTATCCGTGCCAGGCAACCGCATTGCAGTATTTGCGGAGCTGGTCGTCCTCGAGTTCGTCCATGACACGTCCCCACAGGTTGTAGTTGTGGTCCACAATCCAGATCTTGGCTGGCGTACCACTGCTTGCTAACAGCGGTCCCAGATGGGAGCTCACAAATTCGATTTCGTACTCTTGCGCCCAGATGCAGGCCGGCATATTGCCATCCTGATCGGTATCCACTTCGTTCTGTGGCGTCACCGCCTGAACCGGGACACCCTCGGCGGCATAGCCCTGGAGAAACTTAAGGAAGTACTGCGCGTAGGCGGACAAATAATGGCGGCGCATCGAACCACCCAGCATCGAGCCGCTTGATTTCATCCAGCCAGGCGGACTCCAGGGACTGGCAAAAAGGAACAGATCGGGATTCGCCTGCCGCGCTTGGCGTAGTATCGGCAGGATGTATTCGCGGTCGTGTTCGATCGAAAACCGAGCCAGCTCGGGATCGGGATCGCCTTCGTCGAAGCTATAAGCTAGTTGCGAGTAGTCGCTCGATCCGACGCAGATGCGGCAAACGTTCAACCCCATTTCCGAGGGATGGAACATCTCATGGAGAATCTGCTCGCGCGCCGACGGCGAGAGCTGATTGAACATGTAGCAGGCGGCGTCGGTGAAGGCGCCACCAAAGCCCAAGATCGCTTGATACTTCGTGCCGGGGTCTAACCGAATCTGGCCGGCTCGAGAGGCCGCCGGAGCCAGACCCCAAGAGAGCTGAGGTGCAGCGGCAAAGCGATCTTTGCCGGAAGTAACCCAAACGGAGATTTCCGTGCCCTCCCTCGGGGCCTTACCTCCCTCCCCGACCAAGCGTACTTCTTTGCCGGCCGATTCCTTCGGAGCCATTGTCGCCACCACCCCCAGCGCTGAAATTCCGAGAAACTCCCGTCGCGATCTTTGCCCTGTCATGGTCACCTCCTTGAGTCGCGCCATTATAATCCTTATGGTCAACGCCTCACCACTCGCCCCGGCTTGCTAAGGACGCGGCCAAAACAAAACGGCTCCCACTGAGCCTGTTGGGAGTATAATGACGCGGGTGGCAGGAACCGACACGGAAGTCCCCACGCAGCTTTGTAGTGTGTTCGCCCCTCATGCAGATGTCATTCCAGACGCCAAGCCGTTGCGCCCGAGGTCTCGCACGGAACCGTACCGCTTTCATCTTACTCATGCTCGGCGCAATCGTCACGGCCGTGTTAACGCGCAGTCAGGTCGCGGCCACTCAACCGAAAGACGGCGCAGCAAGCTCGACGACGGCCCTCGCCTCAATCACCGTCGACTATCCCCTGGATGACTCGGTTTTCCCTCCTGAAATCACCCCGCCAACCTTCATTTGGCGCGACGCCGCGAGGAGTGCGACGCATTGGCAAATCGACATCTCCTTCGCCGACGGCTCAGCCCGCCTGCGCACGGAATCCGCCGGCGAGCCGCAGCCGATCGGCGAGATTGACCAGCGTTGCGTCTCAGTCACGAATCAACTGCCAAGTTTCACACCCGAGCAGGCTGCGGCGCACACCTGGATTCCCGCGGCCCAGAAGATGTGAAACAATTAGCCGTCTGTCATCCTGAGCGAAGCGAAGGATCCCCGCAGTTTTCTATGGCTCAACGACTTACGAACAACTGCAGAGATCCTTCGCTTCGCTCAGGACGACAAACGTCG
>Ga0209517_10002649_pt1 | contig 24944 bp, 14 predicted proteins | sample PeaSoiMetSII2010_FD_187695 | JGI IMG/M metagenome (GOLD analysis project Ga0209517, IMG submission 187695) | Peat soil microbial communities from Weissenstadt, Germany - SII-2010 (SPAdes) (version 2) | ecosystem: Environmental > Terrestrial > Soil > Wetlands > Peat | place: Germany... | reverse complement strand
GATCTTCGAGCTGGAGATGATCACACGCGAGCCGCTGAAAATCCCAGTGTTTACGACCAAGTACTGGGCCACCTTTGACGATTCCTACAGCCCGCTGCCTGGACGAGATCTGGCTAAGACGCTGGCGCTCGTGCGCAAGAACAAACCGAAGGCGCCTCTGCCGCGCATCGCCGGCCTAAGCCCCGAAGCGCAGATCAAACTCGAAGACGAGTGCAACCTGAAGTGCCTCGCCTGGGCGCGTAAGAACCTCGCTTTCTAAACGTGCCCTTCCATTGAATACGCCTGTCGCGGGAAAACAGGACGGTAGCACGGCGGATATATCGAAGGGAGGGACACTACCTCGCTGCCCTATGCAGATACCCAGAGGCTACGCGACTGGGTCACACGAAGAAGAGGCCAGTCAGTGTATAAACCAGCGATGGGCCAACTGCCAAGAGGAGATTACCGATCACAATTCTTGACTGTATGCAGGCTACACTCAGAAGTGACCCGTTGACGCGACGGGCCCGAAACGGCCGCCTCCAACTTAACTGTGTCCTAATGATTGCTGGGACAGCCCTTGCCTAAAGCTGCGCAAAGGCGGTTTAAGGATCAGGCCGCAGGAGCAGCCATTCCAAGTGCTGAGCATGCTCTTGGAGCAACCGGGCCAGGTGGTGGCGCGGGAGGAGTTGCAAAAGAAGCTCTGGTCACAAGACACTTTCGTCGATTTCGACCATGGCGTGAACGCCGCCATCAACAAGATCCGTCAAGCTCTTGGAGATTCAGCGGACTATGCGGCGGTCCGCGAGGATCGGCGCTCTTTGATCAACTCCAGTACCCGCTTCCAACTCTTGATGAAACTACTGCGAAACAAACGCACGGGAGCGAATTCGGCAAATTCTTCAACAGCCAGGCCGTCCTCCAAATATCCTCGCCTGAAGTCGGGGAGTTTCTCCATCAACTCCGCAATCACCTTTTGGGGAACCGGATTGAACATTCGGTAGACCACCGGAGGGTCTTGCTTGAGCAATTCATCGGCCGTACCCTCCCAGTTGATTGTGCAGCAGACCTTTCCTCCCACCATTTCGGTGAAATGGTGTAGCCCTCTCGCTCCTCCGGCAACAAACGTAGCCGGATAACCGCGCTCCTGCATCAACTCATACCATTTGCGAGCCACTGCCAAACCCGCCTGCCACACCACATCGGGGGAGATGTCAACCTGCTCTCTTTGGACCACGTTTTGGAAGTGATCGTCATAAATGCCGGCAATGTGTGAGACGTAGAACTTGGGGCGCTTGCCGGAACGCCCGGAAGCTTCGAGGTAGGCCTCACAAATGGCGACGCCCTGGGCGATGCCGAAAACTTCGGTGGCATTCAGCGGCACATCTTGCGCGACGAGATACTCCATGGCCGCCAACCCGCTCTTCGTGGTAGGGATCTTGCAGCAGATGTTGGGTGAAACCTTGCGGTTTTCGAGCGCCTCGCGAATGATGACGTCCGAGTCATCTTCATGGATCGGGTCACCCTGAATGGTTACGTAGCCACTCTCACCCGAATGTTGTCGATAAACCGGCATGAATCTCTCGGCGATGGGGGCAATCAGTTTACGTTGAAAAATCGCTGCCACCTCATCGTCGTTATCCGATTCACGGATGACCGCGTCGAGGATGCTCAGGGCGTACGCAGCCTCGGTAGGATGGTCTACCATCTTCTGGGTATAAGAGGGGTTGTTGGTGCAACCGCTGGCGCCATGGGCGATGGCCAGGTCAGCCTGCTGGCGAGTCGGATTGTTGACCCAAAACTCAGTCGGGGTTTGATTGACGACGCGTAAAAGGTAAGGTTGATTCATATGAGCTCCTGAGGTGCTTCCTCAATGCGCAGCATCGACACATTCGAGGGGGCTCCCTATCCAGACTGGAATCGACAGGGCAAAAATGCCGCGCCGAGTGCGCTGAATTCAGGGAACGCGCTTGATCCGCAAGGCGATGTCCACCGTATGCTCGGGAGTCTCAAGCTCCTTCCTTCCGCCCTGGTGCGCGAAAGTGGCGCTGCTGATGACCGACCCCGAGGCCGGGTCCACCCAGTCTTCGCGGTAGGTTCCTCCGGGAAGAGCCACAACGAAGGTTTCCTGATAATGTCCGGGGTGCACAATATAGTACATCTGGTCGCGGGCGAGTTCGCTGTGGTGATGATACAAGGCGTACTGTTCTCCCACCTGGCTGAGGCCGCGGCAGTAGACTCCGTCCGGCACACCGCTGATCACGAAGCTCTTATCCGCACGCATCTTGACGAAGTCGAAGCTGTGAAGAAAGTCTCTCAGGTTACGCAGCGCGCGCATCACCTGGGCGTTGTCGGGAGTGTTACCGGCCGGGTCCTGCGTCGAGAATCGCGAGTTCAATTGGTTAAAACTTGCCCCTCCTCCCACCATGAACTCCCAAGCTTCCACACGGGACGCCGTGACCGGGTCGGTATGCTCGTACCACATCGGGTAATACGAGGTTTCGTTGAGTTCGATCGGCTTGTTATGGCCGTACTCATAATCGAGACCTTTCATTCCCCCCATCTGCTCACTATCCTCTTCCCCGCCCCATACGTACTGCCCGACAATGATCGAGAGCAGGGGGCTTCCCGAGAAATCAATCGGGCCTGCCAGCGGCCCTTCCACCTCCTGCGCCACCAGGTGTTTCTTGGGCAACTTCTCTTCCGTGTCATGGATGACTTGTAACAGGTGGCCCACCCAGGGACCGGCGTCGGCGTGAGCTGTAAAGTTGGACGGCTCATCGCAAACCTCGAGAATGACATTGTCATACGCATTCACTTCCTGGGTGATTTTGCTCACGTACTCGCTTTCGCGTTGGACCAAGTCCGGATGTTTCATCGTCTGGGCGTCCTTGAAATCGCATTTGCCCACGCCCTGGATGTTGTTTTCGTAATAGAGGGGAGACCGAGGCCAACGATTGGAATACTGCGAGTTGAAGAAACAGACCTCGACCACGATGCCACGCTCAGCGGCCTTGGTAATGAAGTCTTTCAGGCGCACGAAAAAATCCGGATTCCACTTGTCGAGGTCGAATTTGTTTCCACCATAGACATAGCCGGGCTCGCTGCTTCGCGCCCAAGGCACGATGGTCCGGCTCGGCTTCGGAGCCACCGGGTTACCCCTGACATACTCGTCCACCATCTCAATCACGGCGCCAGGCCACGGACGCGTGTAGTTCATTCCGTACGCCTTCAGAGCGTCCAGATACTTGACATAGTCGAAATCCAGGTTGATCACGGCTCCGTAGTGCTCAGCGGAAGTGATCAGGATGGTGGGCTGTCCATTGAACAGGTAATAGTGTGGGTTGGCAGGATGGAGTTTGATCGGCTGCCCAAAGACTTGCGCCACGAAGAGTACACAGATTGCACCTAGAAGCCCTATCTTCTTCGACATGGTACGTCCCCTTTCCTTCCCCCTCTTGGAAGATCCATAGTCTGGTGTTCCACGGTCATTTCCAAACCTTGCGCGCCTTCAGCTCGAGTCAGCGGCAATCGCGCCCCATCATCCCGAGCTTGAACTTGAATTCCGAAGTTGATTTTGTGGCTGCCAGGCCAACTCGTTCAACCTGAATTGCCTGCCTTGACAACCTCGAGAACGGAACGGGTGTTTGGATTCTTCGGAAGTAACCCCTCACCCGTCTCCGTCAGCTGACGGACTGATGACTGCGCCGGCTGCGGGACACCCTCTCCCCACGGGAGAGGGCCGTCAACGATGATTGATTTCAGCCCTCTCCCTTGGGGAGAGGGTGGCGAGGGTAGCGAGCCGGGTGAGGGGTTTCTTCCCACAGAGCCTCGCAACTTCGGAATTCGGGTCGAATCCAAACCCGCACCTAAGGCGCCGGCTGGGCGGTAGGTGGGCGGTTTGGACCCAAAACCTCGCTAAGCGAGACGCACCGCCGCTCGGCGATACTCCGATATACTGCCTCGACTGCCGCAAAGGTGCGCAGATACGAGCGGCCGTCGGACTCGAACGGAGAACCGTTTTGCAAACATGATATGAAGTGGGCCAGCGTCGCGCGCACACTATCCCCCAGGGGCCCAGCCGTGACGTCGTTCTTCAGCACCAGGACATTGTTTCGATAGAGATCGCCGGTGGCAAGAATCGAGATGACGCCGAGCTCACCTTCGAAGAAGGCGTCCCCCATGGCTGGACCATCCGGAAGGGGATCCTGGAATCGATGGCCGTCGACCCAACCATGAACCCCGTTTTGGTGGCTTAACACGATGATGGCTTGGTCTTCGGCAGCGATGTGCGGGTTCCGGCGACTGGCTTGGGCAGACACTGAGTCAATCTCGCCAAAAAGAAACCGCGCGGTATCCATGTGGTGGACGAGGGTCACATGGACGATCAATCTCGGTTCTTTACGGAAGTAAGCCTGCTCCGTATAGGGCTCATCTCCCAGCCCGTCCCGCCTGCGGAAGCGAAATCCGTAGCCGATCGGCGCGCCAATTTCTCCCCGGTCGATCATTTCATGGGCTGCGCGGTACCAGGGCTGCCATCGCCAGTTTTCATGAATCATCAGGCGCACACCGGCTGACTCCGCCACCTCGACGAGCTTCACGGCTCGAGGCCAGTCGGGCGCAATCGGTTTCTGGCAGATGATGGGGATTTTTCTTTCTGCCGCAAGCTGGACGAGCGGAAGATGGGAATCCGCATGGGTAGCGATATCCACGAAATCGAGCTGTTCGCGCGCGAATAACTCCTCCGCCGAACCATAGGCTAGCTTCGCGAATCGCTGTGCGCGGTCCAAGTGCCGGTCGGCTGCGGCCACGATCTCCACACCGGGAATCCGCAGCCAAGCTTGACGATGATTCTCCGCGAACCAGCCACACCCGATAATGGCCCCTTTCAGGGGACTCGACATCTTTGCCTCCCATGAGCGGTGAGAGTGCTGTGGATTCTTCTCTGCGTCCAGTGTCGTGAGTCAGATGTTCGTTAACAAAGTCTTTCTCAAGCTCGACCGTTCTTTAGAGCCCCGTTAGGGGCGGCATAGAGTAGCCCAGGGCGTAAGCCCTGGGTTTGATGGCCCTCACCCCGCCTTCGGCACCCCTCTCCCGCGAGCGGGAGAGGGGACGGGGGTGAGGGTGGGGCTCTCGCGACCCACGGCTTACGCCGTGGGCTACTTGCTGCCGCCCGCTCTGCGGGCTCAATTCTTCAACGAACTTCTGACTCAGGACACCAGTCAAACGCTTCGTTACATCGAAACAAAATATGGCGCCCTCATCCGCACAATTGGAAGATCTTCTCCACGCTCCCGTTACGGACGCCGTACATTCGATCGTGAAGGTTGACGGTGGCGTCGGAGTACCGGACCCAGATTTCGATCCTGTCGCCAATACTGATGGATGGCGCAGCCTCGCCCAGCTCAATGATGCCATGCTCGGCGTTGAGTCGTCGGAGGGTCAGTCCGTCGAGATCTTTCACCATCGGGATGCCGCGCTCGGAACTGAGGGCTTTCACGCCGGCATCTACGACCACATACTCCCGGCCGGTTTTGCTGATCACTGTGGATAACATCGTCAGGGTGAGCTCAAAGTCTGTGCAGCATTCCCGATAGTTGGTATCCATGAGCAGGTAAGACCCTGCCTGGACTTCCGTCAGCGCGGGGTAGCACCCGGTCAGGGAATAGGTGCCGGTTGCGCTGCCACTGACGATTTCGACGGCAATGCCTTCGCCTTCCAAACGGGCTATCGTTTCCATCAGAGGCCGCAGGGCCGCGGCCACCGCATCAGCTTTCTCCGGCCCGGGCAGTTGGTGCGAGAGGTGGCCCCCGTATCCCATCAAGCCACGAAACCTCAGACCGGTTGCCAAGACCTTCCTGACCAGGAGCACCGTGGGATCTCCGGGTGGAACGCCGCAGCGGTGCTGGCCGATATCGACATCGACGAGCACGCTGATGGGCGTCTGGCCGTTACGGCCCGCACGGGCAAAATCATCGGCAACCCTCTCGTCGTCGACGCAGAAGATGATGTCCGCTTGGCGAGCGAGCTCCACCGAGCGGCGCATCTTGATGGGGTCCACGATCTCGTTCGCCAGCAGGATCTGCCGCACGCCCTGCTCGACCAGGCACTCGGCTTCCGCAAGCGTGGCGCAGGTGAGGCCGATGGCGCCGGCATCGAGCTGGCGCTCGGCCAATTCCGGACACTTGTGGTTTTTGTAATGAGGACGAAGTTTCGCCGGCGCGGTCCGGAAGAAGGCCGCCATACGCTCTAAGTTCGCTTCCATTCGGTCGAGGTCGACGAGAAGGGCGGGCGTCAGAATTTCATTTATGGTCACGGATCAGTGTTCCTCTCTGGGAAGTGAAGAGCTTCCGCGGGGTAGACGATTATTGGTATAGAGGCAGGCCTTCGACCCCAACGTCAAACACCTCGAGAGAACCATATTCATTCTCGGTCACATAAATTCGCGTGTCTCCAGGCAAGCCGAAAGCTACATTGGTCGGCTTCTGCCCCCGGGTCGAAATATGCTCGATCACTCGCCCACCCGAATCCAATACGGTGACGCGGCCTCGGCCGAAAATCGCCACATACAACGTGCCATCCTTGCTGAAAGCCATACCATCCGGCCCCTGAAAACCCGAACCGGGATCGAGATTGGAATTGCCAAAGGATTCCCGCGGACCCAGTTCGCCGCCGTCGCCCCAGGAGTAACGGTAGACCATCCCCGTCACGGTCTCGTTGACGTAAAGTTTGCCGTCCGGACCGAATGCAATCCCGTTGGCAAAGCGCAAACCGCTCTCCAGTTGTCGCACCTGCCTGGTTTTTGGATCGATCCGGAAAATGCGGCCGTCGAGTCTTACGCTTTTGTAATCGGGCCGGTGCCCCGTGCCGACCTTAAAGTCCCCCACCCTGACGCCCGAATCCGTCATATACACGGCGCCATCCGGACCGAAACAGAGATCGTTCGGCCACAAGAAAGGTCGACCTTCGCACTCGGCGGCGATGACTTCCATCTTTCCGTCCAAGGTCATCCGGAGCAGGGTCGAATTACTGGATTCCGCGACCCAAACAAATTCGTTTTTATCCAGCGCCAGGCCATTCGGCCGTCCTGTCTTTGCGATCACCCTCTTATGCTGTCCATCCGGACTAATCTCGGTGACGCATCCGGGTTGCGTCCCCATTTCTACGACCAGCCAACTTCCATCGCGGAGCACCACTGGACCTTCGGGGAAACTGAGTCCTGAGGAAAAAATCATTGGACAAACTCTCCTGGCTTCATCACCAACTGCCGTGCCGTGTTCGAATAACCGGCGGGTGATCGTTTCGCGGAAGCCGAAATACTCCCTGGGGCTAAAATATCTTGCCCCAAGCCGGAGGGGTGGTGTGCAAGGGCGTCCTCAACCGCCGTGCCGCTATACCGACGCCGATACTGGCCGGGGGGCATACCTACGGCCTTGCGAAATACCATCCCAAAATAACTCTGATCGCAGAACCCGACCTGTTGACAGAGCTCAGCAATGGGGAGGTTGGTGGCTGCCAGCAGCCTTTGGGCCTTGGCAACCCGCAGGTGGGTGACATAGGCGACAAACGTCTGACCTGTCACCTTTGTGAAGAAGCGGATGAAATGTGACTTGCTCATCTCCGCCATCAAAGCCATTTCGCTCACCATGATGGATTCGGAGAAATGCTCGTCGAGAAAGTCCAGTACCGGGCGGAGACGCTTGATGTTCTCCTGCTTCCGACGGAATTCTCTGAGCCCAACGTGGTAATCGGCGTAATGGTTTCCGAGAAGGACTAAAATCATCTTCAGGTAGGTCCGGGCGTTCAGACGGGCGCGGACCGATTTGGCGGGCAGTTCCGCATAAATGAGCTTGATGAGCTCGATGACCTTTTCGGGGATACCCGTCCGGGCGGGCACCAAATGGGGGAAATTGGCGTCCTGGGCCAGAAAAGGCATCAGGTACTCCACATCTTCGCCGTCACCTTTCTCTCCCAGAACCGCCTTGGGCAGAAAATAGAGCGACACGCCTTTGTTGGGGGACGGGCCATACCGGACAGGCCGGTGGAAAAGTGTGCTCCCGATCACGATCAGACTCCCCGCCCTGACCTTGAAGCTCTGCCGATGGACCTGAAACGTAATTGCGCCTTCGGTTATATATACCACTTCGAAATAGTCGTGCCGATTGAGGCGGAAATTTGTGCGCTTGCTGTAACTGTAGAAGCGCACGTCGACCGGAAGCAGGGGATCGAACGACCAGGAATAGAATCCATGGGCATTCATCCGTGGATCGATGATCGTAAACGGGTTCTCCCACTTCATTTTGGTTGTCCTCCTGGCGCGGAGGCACCGGCCGCAAGATTTCAGAACAGCGGCCGATGGTCCGCCTCTTCGGCGGTCTCGACGCGCTCCTGCGCGACGCGTCCCGCTGCCTCGAGCCAATCGTGCTTGCCCATCAGCTTGAGCACGAGCAGAGCGAGAAGACCGAGGGCGAACCAGGCCCCGACCACCCCGGGGGCATAGCCGACCGGCGGTGACGGCCACGGTGAAAGTGAACTGTAAGCAACAAAGAAGAGGGCGACCGTACCGATAAGCGGAAACATCGCGTGCAGTACCGGGTTGAATTCGTCCCGCCGCTCGCGGAAATAGTAAAGAAACACACCAAGGTTGGCAGCGCTAAAGACGAGAATCAAGGCGAAAGTCAGCGCCGTGCCCATGAACTCGAATTCCTTTTCCGGCCCGATCCACCAACCCAACCCCAGCCCTACGGCAAAGGTGAGGAAGATTTGGAACTTGACTCCATTCACCGGTGTTTTGTACTTGGGATGTACCTTGGCGAAAACTCGCGGCAGGGACCCGGATCGGGCCATGCCGAACCACACCCGAGTGGCCCCGCTGTTGGCCGCGATGGCGGCGGCGATCACGGAATTGAGCAAGGCCAGGAGCACAATCACCCAAGCGCCCCCCCAGTATCCGCGGGCCATGACAAACGTCGGATTTTCCTGAGAATTGATGAAACCCGGCAGCCGGTTCGTGCCCCAGCCCGTTAAAAGCCCCCAGGAACAGAGGACCAGGAAAACGCCCATCACCAGAATCGAGATCAGAATGGCGCGTGGGAGATTCTGGCGAGGGTTTTCGCTTTCCTCGGCCAGCGGCGCAACGGACTCCCACCCATTGAAAGCAAAAATTGAGAAGATCACCGCCAAGAACAGCCCGCTGCGGCTGGAGGCGCGGGCGGGGTTGAAGCACTCGAGCGTAATGCCTCCCGCCCCCGGCCGGAAGAATCCCCAGACGCTGAGAGCGAAGGCAATGGCAATTCCGGCCGCCCCAAGATAGACCATCCATTTCGCCGAGACTTTAATGCCGCGGTAGGTTATGAATCCCACGAACGAGCCCAGTATCAGTAGCGTGAGCCACCACGGAAAGTCCACGCCGTACGCCGCGCGCAAGGCCTCTTCCAGGACGGAGCCGATAAACGCCAGGAGAAAGCCCGCGACCGTCGGATCGTACAGGAAATAGAGCCAGGAAGCGAGAAACCCCACGCGCGGGTGGACCGTTCTGCTTACATAAGTATAGTAGCCGCCGGCCGAGGGTAAATGCTTCGCCAACTGGGTAAGGCAAACGCCCAGCACGATGACGATGAAGAATGCGAGAAGATACGCCAGAGGCGCAGTAATACCCGCGTGGGTAGTGGTGAATTGAATCGTGAAAAGCAAGGCCGTTGCCGGAGCCATGTGGGTGAGGCCTTGCATCAACACTCCGGGCAATCGCAACGCGCCGGCGCGCAGCTCCGTCTCCGCCACCATCACGGGGTGGTCTACCCGCGGCTTCTCCGGACCGGTCACGGCACTGCTCCTGTTGACAGCATGCAGCTATGTTTGATCTCCCGCGAAGCGGGACACCGTGAGTAGCCGTGGGTGAAGCCCACGGAAAGAAAGGCCTGCCGACCATCCCGGCCCCGGAGGGGCCGACCATTCACAGGTCAACCCCGTTGGGGTTGACCGACGCATGGTGCATGCACTTACCGCAGGTTAAAACCTGCGGCTACTCACGGTTGGGCCCCTTCGGGGCCGTGGGTCAAAGTGTATCTTAGCGCTTATGGGGTTTCACCCCCGGCCACCCAATTTGCTCCCCTCCGGGGAGCACGGCTCCCGCGCGTCACTACCTTTGCGGGCCCGAGCAGGGCCGGCGTTGCTTCTTCTGCTAATGCCTCGTGCCCCCATTCAATAGTACAACTTGAGCGCAAATTGAATCTGCCGGGAGGGATTTGCCGCGCTGAGCGCCCCCGCGTTAGCAAGGTCGAACGTGTCGCCGATGCTATTCCCCTGGAAATTCGGGTGATTCACGATGTTGAAAAACTCAGAGCGAAACTCCAGGCGGAAACGTTCCGAAAGCTGGAAATTCTTGAAGAGCGAAAAATCGATCTCCACTTGGCCCGGCCCTTGCAGGATATCGCGCCCTGAATTCCCAAAGGCGCCGGGAACAGGATATTGGAAATGTGCAGGGTTGTACCATTCATTCACATTTTGGTTGGCAGGTTTCAGCGGGACACTGAGGACCACATCCGGTCGGGAGTCCCCGTCGGAGTTCGATTCGTTCACGGAAGAGAAAACTGAGACGGGCAACCCGGTCTGAAGAGCATCGGCCCCAACCAGCTGCCAGCCACCGAGCACAGCGTTGGCCGCTGAGCTCATGGCTGAGCCGAACCGCTTGCCGTGGCCGAACGGCAATTCGTAACTGTAGCTAAAAGCGAAGCGCTGGCGAGCGTCGAAGTCAGCCAAGCCTCGTTCCCATCCTGGATCAGGCCCGGCATAGCGGAAACCCGCCTGCCCATTGCCTTCACCCAGCGAGGCTTCCGACGTCTCGTCAATCACTTTGCCAAAAGTATAAGCGGCCAGGAAACTCAGGCCGTTGGAGAAGCGTTTCTCCAATTTCGTCTGTAGTGCGTGGTAAATGGAGCTGCCGCAACTGCACCACAATGCCGGGTCATCATGCATATAGGGGAACGGGCGCCGGCTATCGAGTGAACTGTTGGGATTGGCTGTCGGGGCGGCTTGATTGGCGTTGCGAAACTCGTACAACGCCGTTCCCTTGGAGCCCGTATACTCGATATCCCACACTATCCCTCTCCCGAACTCCTGCTGTATACCGAAATTCCAGATCCCCTCGTAGGGATTGCGAAAATGGGGATCGAGCGCAAACAGACCCTGCGGCGTCGGAATCCCCGGCTGACCCGTGGTGAGGGCGTTCGCTGGAAAGCCCGCCGAGAGCTGCGAGACGATGGGGTTGGGCGTAACCACACTCGACTCGCTGTAGGTTAGGTTGTGATAAAAAGGTTGATCTTCGCCCATGTTGGGACTGCTGAGCGGGCCGGCCTCGTAAAAGGTCCAGAAAATCCCGTATCCGGCGCGAATCACAGTCTTGGGAAGGACATTATAGGCGAGACCGAGACGCGGCGCGAAGTTCAAATGTTGGTTGGGGACAAGCGAACGGGGAGCGTTCAGATTCACCGGAATGTCCGCAGAGTCAAAATACGCGGCAAAAGGATTGGTACTCAGGGGCGCTCCCTTCACCACGTCGAGCGTGTCATCCTTCAGGTCGAAGCTCGACATGGCGTTGTGCTTCTCCATGGCGTGCGCGTTGTACTGGTAACGCAACCCCAGGTTCAACGTCAATTTCCTGGTCGCCTTGTAGTCATCCTGGATGAAGAAGGCATAGCCCGGCTGCTGGAAGGTGTCATAAACTCCATTAGTAAGTTGCGCCGTGCCCAGATTCCCCAGCAGATAAGAGGCGAATCCGAGGCCGGTTGTACCGAGGTTGTTCGGGTCTCGAGTGCTATCGCCATTGAAGGTGAATCCCCCGCGCGGGTATTGCGGCTGCAAGAAGGGGATGTTCATGCGAGGGTAGATTTCTGCGCCCACTTTTACTGTATGCGGGCCACGTATCATGCTGAGAATGTCGATAAACTCCCAAACGGTTGAACCATCGATTGTCGGCTGGGCCCAGCCATTGCCAAAGCTCGTGATCCCCGAGACGAAAAACGCCGGCGTTCCTCCGTTCCGCCAAGCCGCCGAAGCAAACGGGATCCCGGGAATGCCCAGTTGCGCTGATTCGTCCACGCCCCCATTCTTCGCGTAGTCGAATATCTGCTCCGCGAGGTAGTTCCAAGTGTAAGCGGCGCGAAACTCATTGATGGTACGCGGACTAATGAGGTGAGTTTCCGTGATGACGGCCTGTCGCGACTGTTGCACAAAGAGGCCGTTCCTGAAGTTCGCATCTCCAAACGGCAATACTGGCGGGCGAAGCTCAGGTTGATTTTGGAAACTAAACCGGAAAAACCCTGTATCCTTCTCGGAGAAGCGGTGATCGAGGCGCACGTCGAATTGATTGACGTCATCCGTTGCGACGGGATTGTACAGGAAATTGTTTCCTACACCCGACGGACTTACGCTTCCCGGTAAATTAGGCAGCGGAAGCAACGCCAGGGCCGCCGCGGCCGCGGGGTCGAAGCGGTTGGTCGGAATCTGGTTTCCTGAAAACGGCTGGCGAGTCGCCACCCCATTGACTACGGTAGTGGTAGAGGGGTCGAAAATCTGTTGAAATCCTGAGAAATCGCCAGCCCGCCACGCCAGCGTGGGAACCGTCTCGAGGTCAGTCTGTCCCTGGCGTATCCGCGTACCTTGGTAGTCAGCAAAAAAGAACGTCTTATTCTTCCCATCGTAAATGCCGGGGATCAGCACCGGGCCACCACCCGTGACGCCGAACTGGTTCTGCTTGTAAGTCGGAATGGGGGCGGTGTGCGAGTCGAAAAAGTTCTTGGCGTCAAGATCGCTGTTGCGCAGGAACTCGTAAAAATCGCCGTGCAATTGGTTCGTCCCGGACTTAATGGTGACATTCATCACCGCGCCTGCCGAGGTGCCAAATTCAGCGCTCATGTTATTGGTTTGAAGCTTGAATTCGCCAACAGCATCCGGCGGAGGTCCGATTACGTAGTCAGCGCCACCGGTCAAGCCTGCTTGGCGGTTGTCGTTGTCGACCCCGTCCAAGAGGTAACTGTTTTCGTACGGGCGCAACCCGTTAACGCTGAAACCGCCTGTCACGGCGTCCTTAGAGCCCGTAGTCTCAGGGGTTGCTCCTGGCGCGAGAACTGCCAGACGCGTCAGGAAACGGCCATTCAACGGCAAATCGTCCACCGCCTGAGTGGTCATAACCTGGCCCACATAGGAACTGTCCGTTTGCAAGAGCGGATTCGTGCCATTAACCTCAATAGTCTGAGCGACCGCGCCCACTTGCAAGACGAAATCCACACGGACCCGCGATTGCACATCCACCACATTTCCCGGCCGAGTCTCTGTTTTAAAGCCCTGGGCTTCGCACGTCACTGAATACTGGCCCACTAGAAGGGGTGTGATTACGTATTCGCCTGCCCCATTGACGGTGGTCTTCGCGGCGATGTTCGTTTCCATGTTGGTTACAGTCACAGTGGCGTTTGGCACCACGGCGCCGCTCGAGTCCGTAACCGTACCCACGATGGAACCGGTATTGGTCTGCGCAAGTGCATACGCACAAAACAACACAGAGCTGGCAATCCACCAACATGCTCTTCTCACAGATTTGCCCTCCGTTCCCTGAGTTGCCCAATATTTATCACGGTCGCCGGGCAGCAATCTATGAGAATTGCGGAATTCTTTGTTGTAAAAATGCTGGCAGGTTACCCCCCGTTTATTCGCCGGAGCACGCGGACACCCCAGCTTGAATGCCCGAAGGGCATTAATATCATTAGCCGTAGGTGAAACCTACGGAGAAATGGCCCTTTCCTTGTGTTTGCCCCGACCCTGGAGGGTCGAATTCAACCCCTGCGGGGTTGGCTGTTTCTTGTCGCTGGCGTTTTCCGCAGGTTTCACCTACGGATAATGATCTTGGGTCCCTTCGGGACCCGTCAGAAACGCTTAGGTTAGCGCTTATGGGTATCAACCCCGATCCGTCTGCAGCGACTGCAGGAAGTTGATCGCCGGCAACGATCACGATACTCACTTTTGACGAAGGTAATCGTCCTTACCCGTTAACCAATCTGTGCGAATGGGACTGAAAATCTCCAGGTCGTCTGTGTCTTCGAGGGCCACCGCACTGTGGGGCGCATTCGAGGGGATAACTAGAACCTCGCCTTTGCGCACTACAATTTCTTGCCCCTCCATTTGGAACTGAAGTGCGCCTTCAGTGATATAGGTGATCTGTTCGCTTTCGTGCTGATGCGTGGGCACGACGGCGCCCTTGGTGAAAACAATGTGGGCGAACGTGATCCGCTCTCCGAAAATCACCTGGCGCCAAATGTTGGGATTCATGACTTCTTTGTTGACTGTCCCCAAAGTAAAGTGCTGCATATTCCCTCCCGGCGTTCGCTCCGCGAACACGCGACCCAAAAGCTATCCCAAGTTTCTTATTTTGGCAAGTATTGGGGTGGCTACTCTTCGGGAGGTCGAAGGCCCCAGAACGAGTGGTTAGCCAGCCAGATCAACCCACTTGAGAACGAGCACCTGCGGCTCAGGCTTTAAGGGTGAAGTGCCGATGACAGAGGTGGGATTGGCGTGTCGCGCCCTGGTCGCGATGGGTGTGCCGGAAGGCCGCAAGCCCAAGGGTAAGTCCTATGACTCAATCCGCCCGTCGTTTTCTCCTCCCGCTGGGCGTTTTCCTGATTGGCGCACTGCTGGCCGGCTGCTTATTTGTTGCGCTGAGAGGCCTCGAGGCGCGGAACGCCAGGGCCTCCTTCGACCGCGTCGCCCTGGAACGGCTCGATGCCTTAGAGACAAAATTTGCTGTGACCCTCAACGGCCTGACGTCGCTGTGCGCCTTTTACGGGGCCTCGCAGCACGTCAAGAGAGAGGAGTTCGTCCGATTCACGTCAAGCCTGCTGAAGCAGAGCAAAGCAACCCAGGCGATCGAGTGGATTCCGAGGGTACCCAGGCATCTGCGATCGAGCTACGAGAGCGCTGCACGTCGCGAGGGCTTTCGGTCGTTCCAATTCACCGAGCGCTCTGCCCAAGGGAATATACGCAGAGCCGGAGACCGGGAAGAATACTTCCCTGTCTTCTACGTGGAGCCGTTCAAGGGGAACGAAAAGGCCCTCGGCTTCGATCTCGCATCGAACCCGGCCCGCCGCGAAGCGCTCGAGCGTTCGCGGGTCTCCGGACGGCCGGTGGCAACCAGCAGGGTGACACTTGTGCAGAACACAAGCAATCAATACGGCTTCCTCGTTTTCTATCCCGTGTTCGAAGGCGGAGCCGTCCCCGCCAATGAAGTTTTCCGGCGCCAGGCTTTGACGGGCTTCACACTCGGGGTTTTCCAAATAGGTGATATCGTCGAGAACACGGGCGTCGGTCCGAGTTCCGGCCTCGGCATCGTGATCTTCGACCGCGCGGCAAACCCTGGAGTGAGATTGCTTTATCCGAAGCGCGCCTCCTTCGACAGCATCGGGGACATACCAGAGGGTTTCAAGGCAGTTCGGGAGATGTCAGTCGCCGGGCGCACCTGGGTGATCGCAGCATACCCTCTTCCTGGTGCTTTCAGAGCTTCGCGTTGGAGCAGTTGGCTGGCGCTGGCTGCAGGGCTTTTCCTCACTTCTCTATTGACGGCGTATTTGCGTCTAGACCATGACCGGCGATTGGCAGATGCCCGCTACCGTTCGTCTCTCGAAGAGTTGGTAACGTTGCGCACCGCGGCTCTCGAAGCCAAGGAGAACCAGCTCCGCCTGCTGCTGGAGTCGACTGCTGAAGCTATTGTCGGCGTTGATCTGGAGGGGAGGTGTACCTTCTGCAACCCTGCCTGCCTCGACCTGCTTGGATTCCAGAAGGTGGAGCAACTGCTCGGCAAGAACCTGCAACTCGAAATTCATCGTCCTCCAGCCGGGACTACGATCGACTTGGCGGAACGATGCGATATAACTAAAGCCTACTTGAAAGGCGAGGTAGTTCATGTTACGGGAGAGGTTTTCCCGCGTCAGGACGGTTCATCTTTCCCGGTGGAACTCTGGTCCCATTCCCAGATGCACGGGGACGCCGTGGTGGGTACCGTCCTCACGTTCGTTGATATCACCGAGCGCCAGCGTGCAGAGGAAGCACTCCAGCGGAGCGAAGAAAAATACCGATCGTTGGTAGGGAACATTCCCGATGTCGTATGGACGGCGGACGAGCGGGGCATGCCGGTTTTTGTCAGCTCGAACTGTCAGACCGTGCTCGGATTCAGCGCCGACGAGTTGTGCAATTCGATGGTCTGGGTGAAACGGATAGATCCTGAGCAGGTCAGGATGATGTACGACCGGTATCGTGCCTTCGTTGCCGGAGGAGCCGACTATGACATTGAACTTCATTATCAGAAGAAAGACGGGCAATGGGTTTGGATCCACAGTCGGGCGGTGACGAGCTATGAGAGGGACGGGAAGCGGTGCATCGACGGCATTCACACAGATATCACGGCGCGCAAGCGGATTGAAACGGAACTGCGCGAGAGTGAGGACTACGTCAGGACATTGCTCGCCGCGATTCCGGCCGGTGTGTTGGTGATCGACGCGGATACGCATCGGATAACCGACGTGAATTCCTCCGCCCTTGCCCTGATGGGAAGGGATCGCGAGCAGGTGATCGGTCAGGTGTGTCATGGGTTCGTCTGCCCGGCAGAGGTCGGCAAGTGTCCCATAACCGACCTCCACCAAAAGGTCGACCACTCCGAGCGCTCCCTTGTGCGGCCGGACGGAAGCTATGTGCCCATTCTCAAGAGCCTCATGCCGCTGGTTCGACAGGGCAGGACATACCTGGTGGAAGCCTTCGAAGACCTGACCGATCAGAAATTCACAGAGATTGAGCTGCAGGAAGCGAAAGACGCTGCGGAAGCTGCCAATCGGGCCAAGAGCGCGTTTCTCGCCAACATGTCCCACGAAATTCGTACTCCTATGAACGCCATCCTGGGCTACTGCCAACTGATGCTGCGCGATCCGTCTTTAGCGACTCATACCAAAGAAGATCTGGAGATTATCAGCCGGAGTGGAGAGCACCTCTTGGGACTGCTCAATGACATTCTTACGATGTCCAAGATTGAGGCCGGCCGAATCGAACTCCACGCGGTAACGTTTGATCCCTTCAGCCTGCTGGAGGATCTGACCGCCATGTTCCGCCTGCGGGTCGAGGCCAAAGGACTCGAGTTCGAGGTGTGCGTGGATGAAGAATGTAAACAACCTATCGTGGCAGACCAGGGTAAGATCCGCCAGGTACTGATCAACCTTCTTGGCAACGCAACGAAATTCACCGAACTGGGCCGGATCAGGGTACAAGCGTCCCTCGACCGGCGACAGGACAACCAACTCTGGCTTTCTGCCCAAGTCGAGGATACCGGAATGGGCATCGCGCAGGAGGAGCAGATCAACCTGTTCAAGCCTTTTGTGCAAACCCAGAGTGGCCTCGCGACGCAAGGCGGAACCGGCTTGGGTCGTGCGATAAGTAAAGAATTCGTCCGCCTGATGGGTGGAGAGATCACGGCCACGAGCGAGGTCGGCAAAGGGTCGACCTTTCGCCTTGCGGTTCCAGCGCAGCCGGGCGTTGTAGGCACGGTTTCCACAAGGTTGACACGCCACCCCGTGACAGGTCTCGAACCAGGAAAGCCGATACCCCGCGTGCTGATAGTCGATGACGAGGCGAGTAACCGAGGATGGTTAAACGAGCTGTTGACGTCAGTGGGCTTTACGGTACGCGAAGCTGATGACGGAAAACAGGCAATTCGGCTTTGGGAAGAGTGAGGGCCCCAGTTGATTCTGATGGACGTGCGCATGCCACGCATGAACGGGCTGGAGGCGACTCGAGCCATCAGGGCAAGTTCAAATGGAAAAGGCCCCGTGATCCTCGCCCTGTCAGCCAGCGCACTGGATGACGATCGAGATGCCGCTCTGCGCAGTGGCGTAGACGATTTCCTCGCCAAGCCCTGCAAGGAAAGTGATCTGCTGGCGATGATTCAGGCCCACCTGAAGGTTGGCTATCTATACGCTGAAGAAGAGACTTCGCGGGGAACGGAGCCGGCCGTCACTCGCGCCTCGGCCTTGAACCCCGCAGTCCTTGCGCAACTTCCGGCTGAATTGATTGACAAATTACAGCAAGCCGTTCTAAACGGCGATACCGACGGTTTGGGCGAGCTCATACAAAGAGTTGCGGAGTACGACAGGGGCGCGTCCGATGCGTTGAAGGAACTTGCGGACAACTACCAATACGATCGTCTGACTGGCATGCTGCAGGAAAGATCCCAGGAACTCGGAGTGATGAAACAACAATGATTTCCATCGAAAAAGCAAGCATCATAATCGTGGATGACCAACCGGCCAATCTCGAGATTTTGGAACGGATGCTGAAGCAGCAGGGTTATGAAGTACGTTCGTTCCCTCGAGGCCGGTTGGCGCTCGCAGCTGCTGACCACTGCCCGCCGGATCTGATCCTCCTGGACATCAATATGCCGGAGATGAATGGCTTCGAAGTTTGTGAACGACTGAAGTCGAATCGGAAGCTCGCCACAATTCCGGTGATTTTCCTCAGTGCGCTAAACGAAACCGAAGACAAGGTGAGGGGCTTTCGCACTGGTGCAGTAGACTATATAACCAAGCCCTTTCAGTTTGAGGAAGTGCAGTCGCGCCTTGAGACTCATTTGAAATTGAATCAGCTGCAGCGGGCGCTCCAGCAGCAGAATAGTCGTCTGGAAGATCTTGTGCGCTCTCGCACTCGCGAGCTGGCGGAGGCGCATTCGCGCTTGAGGATTCTGGACCGGGCCAAGAGCGACTTTCTGCACCTGATCTCTCATGAGCTTTGCACGCCTTTGAACGGCCTTCTCGGAGTCGGCCGTCTCGCATTCGAAAAAGCTAGCCCAGGTCCTGAGATCGACGAACTCCACGACCTGTTTGAGGATTCCAGCCGCAGGATCGTCGCGATCGTCGAAAACGCCCTGCTGCTTACTCAGATTGAGGTAGAAGGAGAGAAGTTTGTTTTAGAGCATGTCCCATTGGCCACCGTTGTTCACTGTGCGATGGGGCACGCAGGGGAGTTTGCCCGCACCCGACGGGTTAACCTGCAAGCGGGGGAAGCCCCACCGTTGCAAGTTCTCGGTACGGAGAACCTGCTGGTGAAAGCGGTTCAAGCGCTGTTGGAGCTGGCGATAAGGTTCTCCGATGCGGGCGAGGCTGTGCAAGTGGCATGCCATCCGTTCACCGATACCACGCAGATTACCATCAACTGCTGCGGACCAAGGGTACCTGATCCGCTGCTTGCGAAGTTCTTCGATCTGTTTTCGATCAGCGAAGCCAGCACACCGGGCTGTGATATTGGGCTCGGCCCGCCGCTGGCCTACCGCATTCTATCGCTTTTCGGAGGCTCGCTCACAATCGTAAACCAGGATCCGGCAGGAATGCGGATGACCGTGTCGCTGAGGTGCGCACCGAACAATACTTCGACTGTGGCGGGAATTGCAGCCTGAACCGCCGAAGCTCAGCCCCCTCGTTGGCGAATCGTAATATGATACGTTTATAGGCGCTGTTGGCGCCTTGGGCACAGCTGTTTTCACAATCGCGGGTGCGGTAGAGGCGCGTCGAGCGTTCGAAGCGTCCGTTAATTTGGGCAGCCGCGGTCGGCAGGCAACCCCATTGTGTCCTACCGAGCGACAGCGAACCGTGCGGCGATCAGAAAGGAGTAGGATGCGACAGAGGGGTATCATCATTTGTGTATTACTATTCGCACTCTATCCAACCCTGCTCAGCTCCCAACAGGTGGCCCCGGCCCGACGTGAGATTTACATCGTACCGTTCTCCCATCTCGACCTATATTGGGCCGGCACCCAGGAAGAATGCCTGAGCCGCGGCAACCGCATCATCACCAAGGCGATAGCGCTGGCCGAGCGCTACCCGGACTTTCGCTTTCTCCTGGAAGATGATGATTTCGTCGAGGATTTTGCGGATGGTCACCGCGGTACACCGGAACTCGAGACGTTTAAGCGCCTGGTAAAGGAGGGTCGCATCGAGATCGCTCCCAAGTGGGCGGCGATATACCAGAATCTGCCGCGGGGTGAGGCCCTGGTGCGAAACGTGGTGTTGGGCAAGCGCTATGCGCGGGATGTCTTCGGAGTTGATCCGCAGGTCGCACATCTGGGGGACATCCCCGGCTTCACCCGGCAGTACCCGCAGATTCTCGGCAAGGCCGACACGCCTTATATGGTTATGACTCGCATGGGCCCTCCCGGCCGATCGCTGTTCCGCTGGAAGGCGCCGGACGGATCGGCCATCCTGGTCTGGAATACCATCAAGGGGTATGGCTGGGGCGCAGAGATCGGCCTACACCTCGACCTGGATGATGCGCGGCGGGCAGCGATTGCAAGTGACGTGGACAGCGTCGAAGCTACCACCGCCGGCCCCGTGTACCTGGGCTGGGGCACGGACCTTTGGACGCCGAGCCCGAAGCTCGTTGAGAATGTGGCGGTGCTGAACCAACGCCTCGCGCCGCGGCACTTTCGCCTGGCGACACCCGACGAGTTTTTCCGCGCGGCGACGGAGACGACGGAGATTCCGGAACTTTCCGGCGAGATTCCCTCTTCCTGGGCTAATCTGACGACTTCCCTGAGCCCTCTTTGGCCGCCGGTGATTACCGCCACCGATACATTGTTGAGCGCCGAGAAGTTCGCCGCCATCAATTACGCGCTGGGATACGCTCCGTATCCGGGAGCGGAATTCGACTCAATGTGGAAGGACGCGCTGAAATCGATGGACCACAACAATGATGGCCAGGGCGGTGAAGCCGGCGACGAACGGAAGCTCGGCTACGCGCAAGTCGTCTCTTTGCGCGCCGGCCAGATTCTGCGCGACTCGCTGCGGAACATCGCCGAGCGCGTACAGCACCCGTTTCCTCGGAGTCTGCCCATCGTAGTTTTCAACCCGCTCAGTTGGACGCGCGACGACAAGGTCAAAACCCATGTGACGCTTTTCGGCGACATCGAGTCCAACGATATTGCGGAATACAAAAAGGGCATGCGCCTCCTGGATGAGAAAGGAACCTCCATTCCTTTTCAGGTGGAAGAATACAATGAATGGTTTTCACGCGCAGTCGACCTGGTATTCATCGCCCGCGGCGTGCCGGCGCTCGGTTACAAGACCTATTATCTCGTGCCCGCGGATAAGCCAGACGCATTCCCTAATGCCTGCCGGACCCAACTGGAAAGCGACAGCGATTTGAACGGGTCAAGCCGCATCATGGGATCCGACGTGGTGGAAAACGAGTACTACCGGGTCAGCGTGGACCGTGCAACCGGCCGGGTGGGTGTCTGGGACAAGGAGATGAACCGCAGGGTTGCGGACAACATCGAAATCGCGGCTTCGGAAGAGCGGGGTGGAGATGACCTCAGTATTATTCCTCCAACCGGGCGCAGCATCGTCAACGTGATCAGCGGTGTGGAACTTGATGAGAACGGCCCAGTCCAAACGATCATGCTTATCTCCGGCGATGTTGCCGGTGTTCCCATCGTCCAGCGGCTTACGTTATACCAGGGACTGAAGAGGGTCGACATCGAAGACCGCGTAGACTGGAGACCTGGCAGGTCGATGAACATCGAACAGGTCTTTCCGTTGCCTCAGCCGAAAATGGAAGTTCGCAACGGCACTCCATTCGGATCGGTGACCTCGACCGAGATGATGCCGAATGCGGGACCACGCAATGGGGACGAGGTACCGAAGGACGCTTGGAAGCGATGGCGTCAAATCCAGGATTGGGTATTCGCCGGAACCGGGGAATGGGGTTTTACGGTCAGCGCTGATCATCAATTTCTAACTGTGGATGACGGCGCGATCCGGGCGGGCATGCTGCGAGGCACGCGCTTCAGCCCGGTAAATACCGTGCGGGGCGGCCGGCCGTTTCAAAACCTCTCGCCCCCGGCAGGTACTTACGTTTTCCATTACTCCTTTACATCCGGCAAAGGCGACTGGGCTGCGGCGCAATCATGGCGTGCCGGAATGGGGTTAAATACGCCGTTGATTCCTGTTAGTTCAGCGAATGAACTCTCCGAGAAATCGCTCCCGCCGGCGCGTTCGTTCTGTTCGCTTGATGCCGACAACCTGATCGTCACCGCGCTGAAGAAGGCCGACACGGACGGGGCCATCGTGCTGCGGGTCTTCGAAATCCGAGGTAACACTGCAGAAAGTCCCGTGCGATTTCTTGGGCAGGACCGCAAGTTTTGGGCGGTCAACCTGTTGGAGGAAGTTGGCTCGATGCAAGAGGAGGACGTGCTGCACGTGCGACCGTACGAGATTAGCACAGTGAAGCTTGACATCGCGGAACCAACAAAAAGGATGAGGCGAAACCCTTGCCGCAGAAGACGGCGCCGAACAGCGACAGCGCGGAAGGGAAATGTGGATGCGAAAGCTGAAACCAGAGCGCGCCCGCGAGCAGGCGCCGATGGGCGGGGACTTCTGCTATCAGCTCAAGTGTAATAATGCTAATTTCCGCCCACCTTACTTTCCTCTCACCTCATTCCACAAGAACGCCAACTCATCCGAGGTGTCTTCGATAGCCTGCGTGATCGAAACGCCGGCGCTATGGCCGCTTACCGTTTGGTAGTGAAGCAGGATGGGTCGGTCGCCGGCGTTATCGGCTTGGACGAGGGCGGTCATTTTGCGCGCGTGCAGAGGATCGACGCGCGTATCGCTGTCGCCGGTATTGAACATGATGGCGGGAAACTTTGTGCCCGGTTTCACGTTCTGATAAGGCGAATACTTCAACAGGTAAGGAAACTGGTTCGGATTATCGGCTGATCCGTATTCTGTGGTCCACCATTTGCCGATGAGGAAGTCCTGGAAGCGAATCATGTCGAGCAGTGGATACCCGCACCAGATGGCGCCGAACATCTCCGGGTGCTGCGTCATGGCCGCGCCCATCAAGAGGCCGCCATTGGAGCGTCCGCGAATGGCCAGCCGCTGGGGAGAAGTGTACTTCTCATCGACCAGGTACTGCGCCGCGGCGAAGAAGTCGTCGAACACGTTCTGTTTGTGTTCGAACATTCCTGCCTGATGCCACTTCTCGCCGTACTCACCCCCGCCGCGCAGGTTGGGTTGCGCATAGAAGCCGCCCTGCTCCATCCACCAGGCATATCCGGGATTCCACTCCGGGCTCAGGCTTACCAGGAATCCACCATAGGCAAACATGAGGGTCGGTGTGCTGCCATCGCGCTTGGCGCCTTTCTTCGCGGAGATGAACATGGGCACGCGTGCGCCGTCCTTCGAATTGCAGAAAACCTGCTTCACTTCGTACTGATCGGAGGCGAAAGGGACCGTGGGCTTGGCGAAGATTTCCGTTTTCCCGGTGCTGACATCATAGTGATAGATGGTGGGGGGGATGATGAACGACTCGAAACTGTAGAAACCTTCGTCGGCGTCTTCGCGGCCAATTAATTCGGTAGCCGAGCCCAGGGTCGGATACGCAATGTTTCCGGTCTGTTTTCCATCCAGCGTGAAGATGCGTGTTTCCGTGACCACATCGTGCAGCCCCGTGACGAAGAGTTTTCCCCCGACAATCGAAAAGCCGGAGATCACGTCCTTCCCTTCGGGCACGATGTTCGTCCAGTGCTGCGGTTGCGGATCGGCGATTTGCACCTTCACCACGCGATAGTTTGGCGCCTTGTAGTCGGTTCGCACATAGAGATCGTCACCGTAGTTCTCAGGCCAGAAGCGGCTGTCGATTCCATGAATGACCCAGCGAATAGGCGAGTCTGGCTTGCGCAGATCTTTCGCGGCGATATCGACGCGCGTGGCTGGAACGCCGTGCACGACGTAGATCATCAAATAGCGCTCGTTCTCGGTGACCGATGCGGTGATGATTTGCATGGGGCCGAAGCTCTCGCCTTCGAAGCTCTTGCCGAACACGAGGTCATCGCGGGCGGCCGGTGATCTGAACTTGTGGTAGAAGACGAGCGATCCCGCAGGATCGAAGCGTGCGTAGTAGAGCCCTCTCTTATCGGGGCTGAGCTGGATGCCTCCATAACGCGCGGAGGGCAGAGAGTCAGGGAGTTGCGCCCTGGCCGCGACTTCGAAAATGTGGACCGACTCTTCATCGGCGCCCCCGGAACGAATTCCGTAAACCAGGCTCGTGCCATCCTTCGAGATATCCCTGATCTCCACGGACGTGTTCTGGTCGGCGCTCAGTTTCGTCGCGTCGACGAGCCGATCCTCCCCACCGTGCAATCCACGCCGCATATAGATCGATCCCTGGTTCTCGTCGGCGAGCCGCTTCTTGAAAAAATAATTGCCCGCGCGCTCGATCGGGATGCTGTAACTCTCTACGCGTTCGAGCCTGGTGAGTTCCTCGACGATCTCGGGCCGGATCTTCACCTGCGAAAGATATTGTTCGGTGTATTTCATCTGCTCGTCGATCCAGGCGCGTGTGGCCGGACTCTTGCCATCCTCCAGCCAGCGATAGGGGTCGGTGAGCGGAGTTCCATGAATGTTCTCGGTGACGGGCTTAGCTTCCGTGATAGGCGGAGGTGGAAGGATGACTCCGTTGCCGCCCCTTATCTCGGCAGGTTTGTCGTTGGCCAAAGCAAAGAGGGTGAGCATCAGGACGGCAAATAATCCAGAATTTTCTTTTTGATATCGAACACGGCCAAGCTTTACGTCCATTTCGCCGGTTCGTGTCAGTGTAGAACGATTCTTCATTGGAGCACTTCCGGCGATTACCCACTCACACCATGTGGACTGGAATCGTCCCACATTGTGCCGTGTTTTTGCAAGACCGCTCGTCGCCCAGCCTTGTGGGTAAGAGCGATTTCCGATACGGGTTCGACGACCTATCTCTTCACACGTCGCCACTAGCCCGCATAATTCATGATTTTGGAGACAAGAAAAGCCTCCTGTGGTACAAACACGTTCAGATGACGATGTTTGAAGCACCAAAGGAGGCTTTTGCTTGGGTCACGATATCACAACAGAGTGTCT
>Ga0209517_10002648_pt1 | contig 24949 bp, 24 predicted proteins | sample PeaSoiMetSII2010_FD_187695 | JGI IMG/M metagenome (GOLD analysis project Ga0209517, IMG submission 187695) | Peat soil microbial communities from Weissenstadt, Germany - SII-2010 (SPAdes) (version 2) | ecosystem: Environmental > Terrestrial > Soil > Wetlands > Peat | place: Germany... | reverse complement strand
ACCGTGGCGCGGGCCATCGCTCGCGCCCAGCAGGCCGGCCTCAAAACGGTGGCGGCCGATGCCCGGGCCGGGATGAGTGTGGGGGAGGCAGCGCTCGGCTACCTCCAGGAAGCGCGCGACGGGGCCACAGAGGCTCTTGCCGTTTCCCCCACCAGGAATACGAGGACGGCGGCAGCCGTCACGCTGGCGTTGACGGGCGATACGAACCGGGCTCAGAAGCTCATCGACGATTTGGCGAAAGAGTCTCCTCTGGATACGCTGCTCAACAATGTCGCGCTTCCCACCGCGCGGGCCATCATCGAGTTGCAACGCCAGCAGCCCGCTCGAGCCCTGACGCTGCTGGAAGCCGCCAGGCCCTACGAGTTCACTGATAGCGGGTCCGTCTACGTTCGCGGCGAAGCGTATTTGCAGGCCCGCGATGGAGCCCGGGCCGCCGCCGAGTTTCAGAAGATCCTCGACCATCGCGGAGTAGGCCCACTTGATGCGGCCTACGCTCTGGCGCACCTGGGGCTGGGGCGCGCCTTGGTGCTCGAGGGCCAAACGGCGAAAGCCCGCACCACTTATCAGGATTTTCTGGCTTTCTGGAAAGACGCCGACCCGGATATCCCCGTTTTGAAACAAGCCAAGCAAGAGTACGAAAAGCTTAAATAAGCCGGCTGCAGATCTGCATGGCGGGCGCGAGTCGGCTCGACGGCTTTCCCGCACCCCTTATTCCCCTCCCCAGTTGGGGAGGGGAGCGAGCGGTGGGGTGTCGCAGCTCATTCGCCGCCCAGGGCAATGACGAAATACTGTGCGTGTGTAGTGCCGGCGTTCTTGATGCCGTGCTCTTCGTTCGAGGCCACGTAGGCCACGGAGCCAGGGCCCAGGCGGGCGGCGCGGCCGGCGATGGTGACTTCCAGCGTCCCTTCGCGTATCAGGAAGACTTCTTCGTGCGCGTGGTGATGTGCGGGATGAGGCATCAAGCCCGGCGCCAGGTCGGTTTCGTGCATCTCGATTGGGTAGCCGGTGTGAGTCTTTCCCTCCACGATGCGGCGGAGCGTGTTTCCGTTTCCGGTTTCAACGGGCAGGTCTTCGAAGCGGAGTAACTTGGAAGGGATTGGGCTCTCCGTTGCCAGACCCCGCGAGGCCATCAGCGCCGGAATCCAGAAGCAGAGTTTGCGGCGTGAATATCTCATCGGCTTGTTCCTCCTTCACTCTCATTCCGAGCTTCACTTTCTCGAGAGTCTGTCATTCTGAGCGAAGCGAAGAATCTGTATTAGTTTGCCTGGGACCGGAACTGCAGATCCTTCGCGCAGTTTACCCTGAGCGAAGCGAACGGGCGCAGGATGACAGCGGCTTTCATCTCCATGGGTGGGCCGCAGTTCCATGCACACTCGGATTAACAGACGCCCCGAATGAGAGACGACAAACCCAAGCGCTTACGTTAAGGCTGCACGGCCCGTTGTTCCGCCAAGGGCGCCTGTGCGCTCGGTTGCAAGGCCGCACCTTTAGGCGCCGTTTTCCCCAATTGCTTGTAAACGGCTTCCACCTCTTCTGGAATCAACTCCGGCGCGTGCCATTTATAATTCTCCACCAGGGCATCCACTTCACGCTTTACCTGGTTCAAGGATTCACCTTCCTTGGACCGCGTCTCGACTTCCTTCTCCAGCCATTCGAGAAACTGACGGAACTCTACCAATTCCTTCTTGCCGCCTGGCTCGCCATGTCCAGGCACGTACACGTCAACATTCCATGTCTCGACCTGTCGCAGGGTGCCAACCCAATCATGAAGATTCCTCGATTCGATGCGAGGAAAGTAGCTGTTCTGAAATAGCTCGCCGAGGAACAGGACTTTGGCTGCGGGCAGGTAAACCGCCGAATCGTCGGAAGACCCATTCTTGAGAAGGGTGACCAGCTTGATCTCCTGCCCTCCCATCCGCAAGGTCATGTCGTTGCTGAATGTTTGTGTAGGAATAGCGATGTGGAAGCCGCGCATGCGGGTGCGCAGTTTCCCGTCGTCATCGTCCAGCCGGCGGATGAGCGCCTGGCGATACTGGCGAATCCCTTCCTGCGCTTTCGCCGAGCAAATCACGGTGGCTTGCAGCTCCGTAAAGACCTCGTCGCCCAGGATCTGCTCGCCGTCGGAATCTGTGTTGATGACGTACCTCACCGGCAATTCGGAGCGATGCCGGATCTCATAAAGCAGCTCGCGGGCATGAAAGGGAGTGTTGGTGGTGTCGATCACTACCACGCCCTCATTCGTAATCACAAAGCCTGCCGTCCCTGCGCGGCCGAATTGCGGGTCTCCTTCCAGGTCCAGAACATCATCCGAGACCCAGACGAAAACATTCGGTTGCACTTCCTCGACCTTGTAGAGCCAGCCCGTTGCGAAACCAAGGACGGAAGACAGAAAGCAGAAGGCAGAAAGCAGAAGGCCAAAACCGAAGAGTTTCGAGGACTGGGCGCTCGGGATGCGCCTCCTCAACTCCTCCAGTTTCGACTCTCGACTTTTCCTAAATATCCACATACACCTGCGCGCGCCAGCCCTCCGCTGTTTCCATCAAATCGAGCTGATGATAGGTCACTGCTTTAACCAGCAACTTCACGTCATGCTTTCGCCGGTCAAACTTTTCACCTCGCGCCATGGCCGTGAGAGATTGCTCCGTGAGTGCGTCAAATTCGAAGTCGCGAAACAGCCAGCCCTCCGCGTCGAAGAGATACAGGATTTCACTCAACCAGTTTACCAGCAGGCTGGGCATATCGGAAGCTTCCGCGCGCAGAGGCTTCTCCTCCCGGGGCGATATCGCCTCTAGGTCCACCATCAAATACATCAACGCCCGCGCTGCATTTCGAAACACGTCCTGGCGCGTGGCGCCAAACGCCTCGAAGCCGATGTCGGCGGTGTGTTCGAGTATCCGGAAGGGCAGCATCGTTGGTTGCTCGGCCATCGCCGGGCCATGACTGGGACCGGCCGCGAAATAGTCCCACATCATACTCAACCTTTGTTGACTTTGGTAGATCAAGAAGTGCGGGCAGTGTTCTAATTTGGCTCGTAGCGCTGGCCTTTAGGCCGGCACCTGCCGCCCCTTCGCTCCGCTCAGGGCAGGCTCTGAAGGTCGGCGCTACTTCCAGATTAGGACGTACCGGAAGACGCCCGGACGCTGTCATTCTGAGCGAAGCGCAGAATCTCGGCAGCTGTAGTTTCAACCAACTACGGAGATCCTTCCTTCGTTGCACTCAGGACCGCCTGAGGCTCCTCAAAATGACAGTCACAGGGATTCTCACTGAGCCTGTAACCGCCAGCGCTACGCTAAAACCAGGAGGCTGCCCCATTTTGCATTTGTTACGGCGGCGGGCTATAATCCGATCAGAGTCGGGCTAATCAAAAACATGAGTGGACGGAATGACGATCCCACGGTCTATCTGGCGTTAGGCGCCTGCGCCGGCGTCTATTTCTTTATTAAGGGATTCCGCGTCTTTCGCGAGTACCGCGTGGTCGGCGACACGCCGGCCATGCCGATACGAAGCATTCCCATGGGTCTTGTTCACGTGCGAGGCAAGGCCGCAGGTGAGCGGCGCGTGAGCAGCCCAGTCACGGGCACACCTTGTTTTTTCTACAAGGTTGACATCGAGCGGTGGGAGGTTAAGGACAACAGCGGGCAGTGGACTCATTATCGTACCGACGCGGACGGTTTGCCTTTCTATCTGGCCGATGGAACCGGCAAGGTGGTAGTGGATGCGCATGCCGCTGAGCTCGATTTGCTGAAAACGGGCGTGCGCAAAGTTTACGACGCGCCGCGCGTTTCCGCGCCGTCGGCTCCCTTGGCTAAGTCTTCTACCGCCCCCACAGATGATGATTTGCGGAAGTATGTCAGCGAAGTTGGGGTCAAGCGCCTTGGCTCAATGGTGGGCCGCGGACTGGATGCCTTAGGACCTATCAAAGACCCTGACAAAGAACAGAAAAAACAGGCCGTGGTGGAGATGTTCACCCGTGGACTCAGAAGCCCGGACGCCGTTCAAAAGCTCATGTCGCTTCAGCAGCCTCTTATGCAGCGCAAGCTCGAGGAGATGGGACCGCAGAGCGATCCCTTCCACGAACAGGCGAGGCGCGAGGCGTTGGAGGCTATGAAGTATCCCGTGGGTAGCGCGGAGTTCGTCGAGCACATCCAACGCGTCATGGGCAATCTGCACGACCCGCAAGAACGGCAGAAGTTGATGCACGGCATGGAATCGTTACAACGCGTTCAGCAGGGCGGGCTAGCCGCCATGATGCCTGCTGCCTCCGGTCAATATCGCCTGACGGAATTCTGCATCGTTCCTGACCAGACTTATGAAGTGACCGGGACATGCGTCGAGAATCCGGCCCCGATAGACCAGCACGACCGGAATAAGATAGTAAAAGGTCAAAGCGAACCCACCTTCCTGATCTCGTGCCGCAATGAGAAACAAGTTGAGAGCCATCTTCGACGCCGCGCTGCCCTTTATGTCTTCGGGGGGGCGGGCCTTTCCATCGTGTGCGTGGTCATACTGCTATTGAAATATGGTTTGCTCTGAAGCGCCCGAAGACTGCGTCAGTAACCGGCTGGACTTTTTCCGAGCCCTTGAGTAGGATGAGCCATAAAACCACGGTGCTCTATGTCTTCTCATGGCTCGGATCTTTCGATTGCGGCTGCTGTGGGTTTCGGCGCGGGCCTGTTCTGGTTCGTCAAGGGGTTCCGTGTCTTCCGGGAATATCGTGTGCTGGCGGATACGCCTGAGATCCCGATTCGTAGCGTGGCTATGGGTCTGGTCGAGATCCACGGCAAGGCCACCGGGCACGAAACCGTTCTGAGCCCCGTCACCAAAACTCCCTGCTTCTTCTACAGAGTCGATATTGAAAGATGGGTCAGAGACAAGAATGGCGGGCATTGGGCTCACGCCGCGACTCAAGCCGAAGGCGCCCGGTTCTATCTGGAAGACGGCACGGGGAAGGTCCTGGTGGATGCTCACGGAGCCGAATGCGATTTGATCCAGACTGCGAAGTGAGAGACAGGAAGCGGGTTTGGAGGATCTCTCAGCCGTCTGTTCGGTGCGTCGCGTGACCCGAGCCTTGTGACCGGCTCCGGTGTGTCTGATGCCGACTTGCTCAATTATGCAGAGGCGGTGATCTCAACCGGCCACACCACGTTTTCTCTCGGTGGAGGGAACCTCCTCTCAGGCCTGGGCGGAGTTTCCCTACGCCTGGGGACGGGTTCAGCTCATCGTTACCGCCTTAGTGAGTATTGCATCCTTCCTGAACAATCGTACGATGTGGCCGGGACGTGCGTTGAGAACCCTGAGCCCCGGGACGAACACGACCGGAACATGATCGTGAAGGGCCAGAACGAGCCGACCTTTGTGATTTCCTGGCGGAGTGAAAAAGAACTCAAGAGCCGGCTGCGAAACCGTGCCGCGCTTCATATTTTCGGCGGGGCAGCGCTCTCGGTGGTGTGTTTGGCCGTGCTGCTGTTCAGGTTTGGATGGTTGTGAGAAGCGATGCAGGGGGACGGCTCGCCGTCCCCAAAGTTCTGCGAGTGCGACGAGGGTAGGCAAGCCCTACCCCTACAAAGCATGGCTGCGTGCCGCAGTTGCTTTTCTTGCTCGTCACTTGTCACTCGTTGCTGACTTGAAGGAGCGCGAGAATGGGCGTTGCAATCCTGATCGGTCTAGTTGTGGTGCTGCTGGTGGTGGGGCTCTTCGTTTATTTAATCACCATTTATAACAGCCTGGTGCGCCTGCGCAATGACCTCGAAAAGGCCTGGGCCAACATTGACGTCCTGCTCAAACAACGTCACGATGAACTGCCCAAGGTGATTGAGACATGCAAAGGTTATATGCAGTACGAGCGCCAAACGCTTCAGCTCATTACCGAGGCCCGCACCGCCTTCATGAAAGCCAACACCGTCGCGGAGAAAGCTCGAGCTGATAACCTTCTCTCCGGGGCGTTGAAATCCCTCTTCGCAGTGGCTGAGAATTATCCCGAACTGAAGGCCGACAACAATTTTATGCAACTCCAAAACCGGATCTCTGAACTGGAAGAGAAGATTGCCGACCGGCGTGAGTTCTTTAATGATGACGTGAACACCTACAACATTCGAATCCAGCAACTGCCCGATGTTTTTGTTGCACACATGCTGAACTTGCAGCACAAGGATTTGTTCAAAGTGGCAGAGGAAGATCGTCGAGACGTGGAAGTGAAAGTCGGTTAGAACCTGCGGAAGGAGCCAGAGATGGTCCTCTCATTCGTAGTGCTCGCGATTCTGGCGGTGTTCATCATTACGGTCATCGCCGTTATCCTGTATTTTGTCGGCGTCTATAACAAGCTGGTGGCCTTCAAGAATAATATCGATCGGTCTTTTTCCAACATTGACGTCCTGCTCAAGCAACGTCACGACGAGCTTCCCAAGCTGATCGAGACCTGTAAAGGCTATATGCAGTACGAACAGAAAACCTTGCAGGCCGTCACCGAGGCGCGCACCGCTTTCATGCGCGCCAACACTCCGGCGGAAAAAGCTCAGGCGGATAACATGGTGAGCGGGGCATTGAAAAGTCTGTTCGCGGTAGCTGAGAAATATCCTGACCTGAAAGCCAACGCCAACTTCATGCAGCTCCAAGGCCGGATTACGGACCTGGAGACAAAGATCGCCGCGCAGCGCGGAGCTTACAACGAGGATGTGAGCACCTTTAACATCCGCATCGCCCAGATCCCAGCCAGCCTGGTGGCCGGCTTTATGGGCCTCCGGCCCCACGCCCTCTTCCAGGTGGCAGAATCGGATCGGGAGGACGTGAAGGTCAGCTTCGGCTAGAGCTGCGCTGGCGAATTGTGAGGCCCCAAGCGCAGCAGCGCCGCGATTTGAGATTTAGGATTGGAGATTCAAGATTTTGGAGCTACGCGCTCGCCGCCTCAATTCGCGGGAAATACAGCCACAGATGTCCGCCGTCGTCGTCTTCCCCGAAGACGATCTCGCCATCGCGGCCCGTGACCGCATCGCGGAGGTTTTAGCGGCGAGTTTGGCTCGCCAAATGGGGCCTAAAGCCTCGGTGGGAAGCCGCGGACCTTGAAACGCAGGTCTGCGCTAGTCGCTCTGAATCGACTGGCGAGGAGCGGCGGAGGAGCGGTGAAGGGCGTGCGCTTCCTCCCTACCCGGTGTGGTATGCTCAGGGTGTGACGATGAGAGTGGCGAGGGAAGATCTCTTCATAGAGCTGTTCCTTTCAGCCTATGAGAAAGGTTCGTGGGCGAATGCAGATCTGCGGAAACCTGACGCCCTCGACAGGGCGAACCCGGCTGTCGATAGGGTAGCAGAGCGAAAATCCAACGGCATGACTTTGGTGATCGAGCACACGATTATTGAGCCGTTCGTGCAGGAAAAGGAAGACTACGCGTCCTTCTCGAAAGCCGATTTTTTCAGCATTGAAAAGGATCAGTCGGTGCTCGTTCCGGGTATCTGGATACAGGTATTCGTTCCCGTCGGAACGTTGAGAAACCAACCGCCACCGGCGCGGAAAGCAATTGTTCAGTCGGTCCATGACTGGCTCAAGGCAAAACGGCTGGACCTGCCTGAAGGCAGTTCGCACCAGCGCTGTCCCATCAACGGAGCTCCGGCCAATGCGCCAGACGAAATCACGCTGACGGTTCGTGTGACCCCGCTGGGGCGCGGCGAGCCCGGAGCCGTGCACGTCCGCCGGCAGCAGATCGGCAACAATCTCGGTGACGTCGTCGAAAAGGCGCTCAAGAAGAAGCTCCCGAAGCTGGTCAATACGCCTGCGGACAGACGCATCCTCATGCTAGAGCGGCAGCACATGAACCTTTTGCCGGAAAGTATGCTGGCGGAGATCGAATGCCGCCGCGCACGGTTCCCTGAATTGGCCAAGGTTGACGAGATCTGGGTCATCGAGACGATTTTCTACGGCACGGAGTTCGGCGGGACCTATCTACGGTTTGAGCTCTACGAAAACGGCCACGTGACCCGGAGCTACGACTTCAAAGACGAAAAACTCCTGACCCGGTTTGAGAACGGTTTAGCCGAAGTCGTTAACCGCCTAGCCTGAGGCAAACTTTGGTTTCCAGAATTGGGGTCGATTTAGGCTCTCTGCCCGTAGCGCACTTACAACGGCGTCGGCGTTGTCAAAGCCGACGGGGGGCATGAATTTGGATAAATCCGCCGAACTAGTTCAAAAAATCCCAAGAGCAGTCTTTTATGTTTTAGTTATTTCGGTATTCGTTCCCTGCTACATATACTGCATGGCGGCTTACGGATTCCTTTGGGGAGTTGGCTTGGGTTGGCTTCCTAGTGGGATTGTCACGGCTGTTATCTGGTGGCTGCTTTCTCAAGTCCTCTGCCGATTTATTATCTGGTACGACCCAACCGTAAGGGCGAGCATAAAAAGCCACCGCATCGTTAATAAATGACCAGACGCATGACACATAAGCGGCTCTTCGGTTCTCAGATGTGCGCGTTCTCATCGGCGGGCAGGCGCACCCGGTTGGGGCGCAGGCAGGACGTGGCGATTATTTACCCGCTGTCGTCGCGGCGTGCAATGCTCTCCGAAAAACCGCAGACCTTGAAAAGCAGGTCTGCGCTCGCCTTAGCGCTGATCGTGCCCCGTTCCAGACTCCTCAAGGATCTTCCTAATCTGCTCTTTCAAAACCGGCAGGTCCCTCTGCGTGACTTCCCACACTGCCGCAAGGCGAACGCCCATGTAGTCGTGAATCAAAATATCGCGCAGCCCGGCGATGCGCCGCCAGGGAACATCGGCGTAACGCGAACGGAGGTTCTGGGACAAGCTCTTAGTTGCCTCACCAACGATCGCCAGTTGACGTATCACTGCATCCTGCCAGTGCGAAGCTGACATGAATTCGTCACGTCCCACGGCCACATAGGACTCGATCTTGACGATGGCGTCAAGGATGTGCTGGAGATAGACGCTGTCGTCTTTCATAGCGCAATTGCTTGTCTCAGGACTTTGTCCCGGATGTAAGGGCTGATGGCGTCTTCGGTGACGACATGCACGCTCGAGCTAAGAAGATCCTCGAGGTCCTGCTTGATGGCGATGATATCAAGCAGGCTAGTGCGTTCGCCGACTGCAATGAGGATGTCGAAGTCACTGTCGGGGCGACCTTCGCCGCGGGCGCGGGACCCGAACACACGAACGTTTCTCGCGCCATAACGGTGGGCGATCCCCAATATCTCTTCACGCCGGCCCTGCAACACGTTATCGATCGCCATTCGGCGCCTCCGGGTCAATTCCTCGCTTAGATTCTAGCATTCATTATCCGCTTCGACTGCCCCGTTTTCCAGACTATACCCACTCAAGAGATCCTCCTGAGGATTTTGTAATCCGCCTCGAGCTTTAGAGCCTCGCCGGGCGCGAGAGAGCGCTTGACCGACCAGATTCCCATGATCGCCGAATTATCTGTCTTGCCGGTCCAGCGCGCGAAGCAGCGTGAGACTTGATCTTTAGGGAAGCGGTTGACCAAGACCAGGCCGGGCCCCGCCTGCGAGAGCATCCATTCCCCATCCGGCTGCTCCGTTCCATCGTAGGTCACAGCGCCCCTGGGCTCCAGGCCGGCCTCGATCAGTTTCTGCTGCGTCGTTTTTCCGTCCTGCCGGCGGAAGGAGAGAACGCTTTCGCCCATGTTTCTTGGTCCAGCCACACATCGCGACTGGAGCACGGCGTCCTGAGCTGTATCACCGTGATTCTTGAGAGTGGTCTCGGTGTGGAGGACCGGCTCATCTTTCCGCAGTTGAATCACGCAACTCGCCTTCAACCCGTTGGTGTAAGTGCCGGTCAGCCGCAGTTCTGTTGGCTCGGTCTGAGGTTCCAGCTCCCAGGTCGTTTCGTAGGTCCTGCCCAGGTAGTCAGAGTTTACAGACACACTCAACCCGCCCGTGTCCGGATACGGCCGCTCTCCAGGGTCGGGGCGACGCAGAAGGTCGTGTCCGGTCCTCCTATCGATCATCCGGATGACACGGCCGCTCAGCTCCGGCGCCACATCGACGCGTAGCGCTGCGTTCAGTAATGTCGCCACACGATATGGCTTGATGCGATTTTTAAAATTCTCTTCGTCTTCGCTTACCTTGCTGCCCTCGTGCAGTTCGGTAATACCGAAGGAGTGGACGTCACTCGTGAATCTTTGAAAGTTCTCTTTCAACCCCTCGAGGTCTGCGGGTACGTACGATCCGTCGCGGACTTCGAAGGCTTTCGCCTGCGACAGCCGCACATACTCAATCGATAGCCGCGCCTTGCGGACCCTCGTCCTCGTAGCATCATCATTGGCGGCCGCTTCGGCTTCCTGGAAGAGCTTCAGTGCCTGAGCGATGAAATCCTGGGACAAATACGATGCGCCCGGGTTCGAGTAAATCCACATGTGCAGTCCTTTCCCACGTGGCGCCGGCCTTACCTGACGGTGAAGCAAGTCGAAATAAGCCCGCATGGGGCGCGCGGCCTTGCCATAGTACGCAGCCATGAATTCATTGATGATACTGTCCATGTCGAGGCCCGGATTCCACAGCAAGCGCGCCATCACGTAGGAGCGGAGTTCGGCATTTTCTCCTCCGCCGCCATCTGCAAAGTCGCCTTCGAGAAATATCCCCACCACCCCGTTCTTCCTGTACATGGGAATGTCCGCGGCAAGTTCATCGAAGTCCGGGAAAGGAAGCAGGTAGTGGGAAAAATTCGTCACATAGTGCCAGATGTAAAGCTGGTTGGTGATCTTTGACCACGCCCGAAGATGATTCATGAAGTACGCATCGTCTTTGCAGTTCTCGTACGGATGGGCCTCACAAGCGCCGATGGGACAGAGCCGGATGCGGACGTTCGGCAGCGGGCGTGCGTGCAGGAGAGGAGGTTCCGAGTACCAGTAGGCCAAGGTATCAATTAGCTTGTCAGGATGCTGCTTGGCCACCTCCATGGCAACGGCATTGACGAACCGCAGAATGGGGCCGGAATGAGCGCCGCCTTCTTCCTGCTCCGCTCGCCGGCAGTCGTCGCACTCGCACCAACCCTCACAATCATTTTGTGAAACAGAGTAGATGGTCGCCTCGGGGTGCTGCTCCATCCATCCCAGCACGGTGTTGATCGTGAGCCGAAGCACGTTGGGGTTTGTCAGGCAAAGCTGTGCGTTTGCGCTTCTCCTCTGGCCGTCCACAAGGGCGTAATATTCGGGATGCTCACCGAAATATTTTTCCGCGGGGAGGATCTGATGAAAAGTATGAACAAACGGATAGTAGATGAGCTTACCGCCCGTTGACTCGTCGAGGTTCATGAAGGACCCATTCATCTTGTTGCGGGCGGCCCAGTCCTTGTCCGACGCTTCCGCGAAGAAGGGCTCGCGATACTCGAAGGCGGGTTGCTGGAGCTCGTCGAGCGGCTCGATGACGAGAGTTGATTTCTTGGGGATGACGCTCAAATCGCGAGTAAACCAGCGGCAGCCGAGTTTTTCCAAAAACGTGTAGACGCCATACAGGGTTCCACGCTGCCGGCCTCCCACGATCAGCACCCGGTTGTCTGAAGTCCGCAATACGAAGCCTTCGGGACCGAGATTCTCCAAGGAGATCTTTGATGCCAACGGCTCAACCAGCGTGCTGTTTCCGACCAAAACCAAATTGCCTTTCGGCTTGTATCGATCGGTGACGATAGGCAGGCGCGCGCCCGACATTTCCTCGACAAACCTCTGGAGTTCTGTACCGGCGTGCTGCTCGGAAGGCGAAGCAGTCTCTGAAATGCAGATCGAGTAGGTGGATGCACCCTTCTCGACGAGCGTGAGGGGTTCATTTGCCGCGTTCACCGGGGCCGAGAATCCCCGTATCCGCCCTGCAGCCAATCCCACACCGCTTAAGACAGCTGACTTCAGGAATTGCCGTCGAGTCTTATCGCTAGCGTCAGCACTTTCCATATCTGTGAACCTCCTCCAAATCCGTCGATAGTCGCCCCGCCGAAGGGGGACGGCTTGCCGTCCCCGCATTTCTGCTGGCCCCGACGAGGGTAGGGCAAGCCCTACCCCTACACCGCCCTTATCGACGGATTGGGGACCTCTTTCAATACTTGATCCACCCCTTGTAGTACAGGTACTGCTGAATCCAAGGTCGTGTCCAAGGGTTTCGCGCGCAATAGAAGACCGAAACTACCGAGATGAGCAAAAAAAACAGGGCCATTCCACGGAACCAACGTTGGTCCGCCTTGCCTCGTAGTCCCTCCGGAATGAACACCAGCCACAACGGGATCAGCCAGAAGAACCATCGCAGCCCGCAACACATGCCGCCGTAATTCCGTTGGCCGGCAAAAAACGTGTAAAAAACGAGCAGCACTACAGTGAGGAAAGAGGCCAGCGCCGCGAAGCCGCGCAGCAGGTGTTTGGGCGTACGGAGGCACCTCCAAACCCCAAACAGGGTGAAGATGAAAATCGGCGAGAGGGAGAAGATTCCGTGATGCCCGCCCAGCATGTTGAAAAGATAAATGGGCCAGGGCTCGTACATGTTATCGATTCCCTTGCCCGGCTGACCTGTGAACCTTCCGGTCGCGGGGTCTACGTCGCTCCCCACCAAGCGCCCCGAGGCCGGATCAATCAGCCAATAGGAGCCGGGATAGACGTAGGCTGACTTGTGCGCGTAGGCAGGCGAAAGATCGCCCGTGACCAGGTAGTTCGTTACGAAGTGGCCTGCAATGGGGATGAGGGCCAGGGGAAGAAACCAGGTTAATGCCTGCCGGCGCGCCTTCCAGGCCAAGGCTGCACCGAGGATTGCCAGGAACGCAAGGGCGGGAAATTCGTTCACCGCGGCAAATCCTGCAAATAATCCTGCCAGGGCAAAGAGCCACCAGTTGCGCCGTGCCTCGCACCAGATCAGAAACGCGGGATAGAGCGCGAAGAAGAAACTGAAGGCCGCGACGGTGTGGTTGTTCAACGTGATACTGAAGCCTGTCAGGAAGGTCCCTAGCCCCGCGGCTGCCATGGAGTAAGCCCGAATCCAGGGATCCGGAGCAAGCCGTTCCAGGAGACGAGAGAAGAGGCCCAGAAAAATGACCAGCGGTATGAGGTTGACCATGGCCACCATGGTGCGGATGACGGTTTCTGGGCTGTTCCGAAAACTCAGCCTGCCGAAGCTCAGTTTCTTAAGAAGCAGGTATTCGCCCGCGAGCAAAGTCTCGAGCAGGGGAGGCTTGGAGGAATAGAAATGGCCGCGAATCCGCACGCGATCGATGGTTTCCGGCCAAGGGGTTTCGTCGATGTTGTAGGTGCCGCGCTCCGCAAGACTATAGATGGTCTGCCAGCGGGAGCGATCGTTCACGCCGTGCATGGGAAGAGCCACTCCGCGCGAGTCTGGTTCGGCGCGAGCCAGGAAAATCAAGCCCAGCACAGCCCCAGCGGTCACGGCAATCAGGATATAGTCCAGGCTCCGCGCCCCCGCCCCTTGTCCCCCTCCCCGACTGGGGAGGGGAGTAACTTTCGCGTTGCGTAGAGTTGGATCGTTCATCGGCCGGTCCCCTTGCCGGGCGGAACACATTCTGCAACGGTGTACTTGGGCTCATGCCGGACGTTCTGAGAAGCGACCAGTTCAGCGAGGAATCCGACCGACAGCATTTGGAATCCGATGATGAGGCAGGCGACAGAATAAACGAGCAAAGGGCGGGCGCCGATGGGGCCGAAGCCGTGCACTTGAAATCGCGCCAGAATCCAGCACACTCCGAGGTAAATGAGCCCCGCCGCGCCTAGTAAGAAAGCGGGAAGACCGATCCCGCCCAAGAGATGAAGCGGCCGCTGGCCGAAGACGGTGAGAAAGACCACGGTGAGAAGATCCAGAAAGCCTTTAACAAATCGATGAAACCTGTACTTCGATCGCCCGTAGCGCCGCGGATGATGCTCGACGGGCAATTCGGCGACGCGATAGCCGCGGGCGTGGGCCATCACGGGAATAAAGCGGTGCAACTCTCCGTACAGAGGCAACTCTTTGACGACCTCGGCGCGAAAGCACTTGAAACCGCAATTGTGGTCGCGCAACTTGAGGCCCGTCAGGCCGCTGACCAGCCAATTGAATACGCGGCTGGGCCACACTTTGTGCCAGGGGTCCTTCCTCACTCGCTTCCAGCCATTGACGACGTCAAACCCTTCAGCCAGCTTGACCAGAAAATCGGGAAGTTCGGCGGGGTCATCCTGTAAGTCTCCATCCATCTGGAACACGACTGGACCCAGCGCCGCATCGAAGCCCGCTGCGAGCGCCGCGGCTTTGCCGAAGTTGCGCCTGAAGCGAATGCCACGGATGCGCGGATCGCAACCGGCAAGCCCACGAATCTTATCCCATGAACCGTCGCTGCTGCCGTCGTCCACAAAGATGATCTCGAGCTGAAGCCCCTGCCTCTCACCCACCGCAAGCAAGGCCTTTCCCAGTTCTTCCAGGCTCGCGGACTCATTCAAGACGGGAATGACAACGCTGATCAGCTCGTATTTGCCTGGGGTTGATGCCATGCTACAGCCTGACGTAGGGGCAGGGGCCTGCCCTGCCCTCGCCCATGGACGACTTAGAGGGGACGGCAAGCCGTCCCCCTACAAAGTTTATTCTCGCAGGCCGAAGACTTTCTCAGTGTACAAGCGGCTCAAGCGTAAATCTTCGTCGAGCGAGCGTGTGATTTGAGTGCCCTTCTCGTAAGCCAACTCGACGACCAAGTAGCCGTTGAAGCTGATGTCGTGCAAGTAATCGGCGATCTTCTGATAGTCGATGTCGCCCGGGCCAAAATCTTCCATCCAAATACCTTGTCGGGAATTGCGCAAATGCAGTTCGACCAGCCGATCGCCAGTTTCGCTGAGGAAGCTCATCACCTCCTGCCCTCCGCGATAAGCCCAATGGACATCCACACAGCAATAGACCCGCTTGGGGTCGGTATGCTGCAGGAGATGTCGCCATTCGCGCGCGTGCTCAAGCAATCCGGGAGTGTGATGGTGGAGCGCCAGCTTCATTCCAAGCCCGCTAACCTCCTCAGCCAGCCGGTCAACGTATTTGGCCTCAGTATCCAGTTCTTCATCAGTTTTTAGAGCTTGGCCTGGCTTAGGACTGGGGTTGGTAACGATCACGCGAGTCCCATGCGGCTTAAGCAAACGGGCCAACTCCACGACTTGCCGGACTGATTTTTCGGCCGCCGTGGTCTCGTGCAATGTTGTACCTGCATAGACCGTTTCGGGAGCCAGGTGATACTTGGCCAGCAGGGTGAAGGTCCGTTCGCGCAGCGCGGGCTGGAAGAAATCCTGATTCAATTCCACTCGACGGTATCCCGCGCCGCGAAAGCTGGCCATCACTTCTTCCAGGCCTTCGGCCAAGGTCTTCTTCTCGGATTCGAGATGCTGAATCCAAATGTAAATCTCGACAGAAAGCTTGGGAGCGTATTGTGCCCCTAAGAGCAGTTGCCGGCTAAAGAGTGTGGCGCCCGCGAGCTTTGCCACACCGTAAAACATCTCCCGTCGGGTATGACGGCTTCGAATTATGGCCACCTGAACCTACCTCCCCTCCGCGATTGCGGCAGGAAGCTGCCGCAGTCCTCATGATTCGGCCCGAGGTGGTGAATGTACCGCCGCCGGGCGAGCCGGGTCAAGCACGATGTTACTTGCAGCATATTCGGCTGCGGCGATATACTTGCCGCCACAAAAGGGCGCGTGGCGGCAGAAGACGGGTTTCAGGCGCCAGGCCCTGGGGGCTAGGAACTATGGCAACGAACATCAATCTCGATCTTGAGCACGTGGCTCCGCCGCCAAAGCGAAAGGACTTTCGAATTGGAGCCCTCGGTGCAGGCTTCATTATGAATGACTGCCACCTGGTCGCCTATGGCCACGCCGGCTACAACGTCGTGGCGATCGCTTCCGCCTCTCCGGAACAATCGAAACAGGTTGCGCAAACGCACGGGATCCCAAAGGTGTTCGCTACTTACCAGGAATTGCTGGCTGACCCGGCAATCGAGGTCGTGGATATCGCCGTGCCGCCCGACAAACAATTAATGATTGTGCGCGAGGCGGTGAAACACGCCGGCCACCTCAAAGGCATCCTGGCGCAGAAGCCGCTGGCCATGAACCTGGCAGATTCGCGTGAGATTGTGCGGTTGTGCGAGCACGCCGGCATTACTCTTGCCGTGAATCAGAACATGCGCTACGACCATTCCATGCGCGCGCTCAAAACCCTGTTGCAACGCGGTTATTTGGGTGAACCGGTCCTGGCCAGCATCGAGATGCGCGCCATACCCCACTGGAAACCGTGGCAACTCGCTTACACTCATCTGACCCTGTTGAACATGAGCATTCACCACCTCGATAGCTTCCGCTATCTGTTCGGCGAGCCGGAGACGGTCTATGTCAGCGCAAGGAAGGATCCACGAACTCCCTCCGAACACGTGGACGGCGTGGTGCTTTATATCCTCGAGTATCCGAGCGGCTTTCGCGCCACCGCCTGGGACGATGTGTGGGGTGGCCCGGCGCGTGAAGGCACGCCGCCGGATTTGTTCATCAAATGGCGGGTTGAAGGCACGGAGGGCATGGCCCAGGGCACGATCGGCTGGCCCAGTTATCCCAGCCGCACACCCAGCACCCTCGATTTCGCCACTCGGCAGCAGCCCGGATGCTGGTTCTCGCCACGCTGGAACGAGGTGTGGTTTCCTGACGCTTTCGAAGGCACCATGGGCCAGTTGCTCGAAGCATTGGCCACCGGCAGCGAGCCGGCAATCAGCGGCCGCGATAACCTCAAAACCATGGCTTTGGTCGAGGCGTGCTATAAATCAATTGAAGAACATCGGGTTGTCAGGCTGGAAGAAATGTTGAAGGACTAGCGTGCGCAATCCTTTTCAAATGCTGTCATTCCGAGCGAGGATTCCATGATTCGGCGGTTCACCACTTGTCACGAGAAATGCCCTCTCCCCCTTGGGGGAGAGGGTGGCCCGAGACGGCGCTCTCACCAGCCGGCGCGGGTCGGGTGAGGGGGTCGGGGCTAATTATTCTCATGGCAGCGAGGAATCTCGCTCTGAAACGACGCTGCCCGGTGCGAGTGGTGGCCCGGGCCGGGCGCACATAACAAAAGATCAGAGCGAGATTCCTCGCTTCGCTCGGAATGACGCGGCATTGAGAAAGTGCGAAAGGAAAACATCATGAAACTCGGACTTATCAATTCGGCGTGGCTCGGGACTTTCGTCGGCACCGCGGAGGGTATTCGCAAAACCAAAGAGATCGGATTCGACAGCATCGATATCTTCAACGACCCTATGGTCATTGACATCAAGGAGCGGCGATTGATCAAGGACACCTGCCGCGAAGTTGGCCTGCCCGTCATTTCACATTGCTGTTGCGCGCTGGGCATCGCCGACTTCAATCCTGCGGTGCAGCGCTTCCACGTCAGCCGCTCGAAAGCTTACCTGGACTTCGTCTATGAGACCGAGGCCAGGAACCTGGTGCTCGTCTTGGGAGAATACATCTGGCAGCAGGAGGTCATTTCCCCCAAGGCGCAATGGCAATTCGCTGTCGACAACGTCCGAACGCTGGGTGATTACGCCGCGTCCTTGGGCGTGGAGATCGCGATTGAGCTCGAGCCGTTCAAGCTGTCGATTGTGAATACTCTCGACAAGATGGATCAGTTTCTCAAGGATGTCGACCATCCCGCCGTGCGCGCGAATTTTGATATCTCCCACTTCGCTCTTGTGAACACCCCGTCCGAGTCCGTTCCGAATCTTCGGGGACGCATTGCGCATGTACACTTCTCGGATTGTGACGGCAAGGTGCACGGCGATCTGCCGCCGGGACGCGGAGTGGTGAATTTCACCCCTTACTTACAGCAACTGAAAAACCTGGGCTTTGATGGCACAATCAGTATTGAGCTTGAGTACTCGCCCCAACCGGAGAAGATCGTTGAATGGGTCACGGAAGCGTATCGGGAGACGAACCGGTTGATGCAAGGCCTGGGAATTCGCAATTAACTCTGTCATGCTGAGCGCAGCGAAGCATCTCTGCAGTTCGCTTCGCTCGGTCGAAAAACAGAATTCAACTGCGGCGATCCTTCGCTGCGCTCGGCATGACAGGAAGCTGCGATGCCGACCTGAAGGTCGGCTCTACACAGTCGGGAATCGGCAATCGTCCGTCGACAATCAAAGGGGGGGCAATGAAATACAGACGATTCGGGCGAACGGGGCGGATGGTCAGCGAACTCGGTTACGGCATGTGGGGAATGGCCGGCTGGACAGGATCGAGTGATGAGGAATCCAAGCAAGCCCTGCAACGCTCTGTTGACCTGGGCTGTAACTTCTTTGACACAGCGTGGGCTTATGGGGACGGCCGGAGCGAAGCGTTGCTGGGATGGTTGCTCCGCAACAACCCCAGCAAGAGGCTTTACACCGCCACCAAGATTCCTCCCAAGAATTTCGAATGGCCAAGCCGCCGTGAATTCAAATTGGACGATTGCTTTCCACCCGATCACATCGAGGATTACGTCCTTCGAAGCCTTAAAAACGCCGATCTCGAGAACTTCGACTTGGTGCAGTTTCACGTATGGGAGGATTCCTGGCTGAACGACGATCGCTGGGTGAAGAAGGTGGATGATCTGCGTCGCCAAGGGCTGTTCCAAGCCATCGGCATCAGTATCAACCGCTGGGAACCTTGGAACGGCGTAAAGACAGTCCAATCCGGCCTCGTCGATGCTGTGCAAGTAATCTACAACATTTTCGACCAGAATCCCGAGGATGAACTTTTTCCGGCATGCAAGGCGAAGGACGTGGCCGTGATCGCCCGCGTTCCTTTTGATGAAGGCACGCTCACCGGGACCCTCACGGTGGAGAGCAAGTGGCCGGAGGACGATTGGCGCAATACTTACTTCGTGCCGGATAACCTCAAGGCGAGTGTGGCGCGGGCGGACGCGCTGAAGCCTTTGATTCCCAAAGGCATGACGATGTCTGAGATGGCGATACGGTTTATTCTGAATAATCCGACCGTCAGCACCATCATTCCGGGAATGCGTAAAGTCAGGAATGTGGAAGCCAATGCCGCCGCCTGCAGTGCGGGCCCGCTTCCGGAGGAGCTTGTCTCGAAGTTGCGCGCCCACCGCTGGGACCGGAAGCCAACCAAGTGGTCGCAGTGAGAGCGCTGCCTGATTCGACCGGGCCGGCGATCGTATTAGAAAAATCAGCCCTCTCCCTTGGGGAGAGGGTGTCACACTCCGGCGCTTTCACCAGCCGGAGCGTGACGGATGAGGGGTCACTTCCACTGGTACAACGGATCACAAAGTTGCCGCGAAGCGGACGACTCCCGACCAACGACCTCCGGTCCGTTCGCGCCACTCGTAAAAGGGGGAATCTATAATGCGCACCCGCATCTCAAGGCGCACGTTCCTCGCTCAAACCGGCGCAGCGGCAGCCGCCACTGCCCTGCCCGCCTTCCCACGCGCCGGCGCAGCCGCCATTGGGCGATCCATGCGGCTGGGCGGTCCCATCTTTCTCAACTCAGATGATCCCGCCGAGCAGGCTCGAGAACACCGCCGCCTGGGATATCGCGCGGCCTACGCTCCTAAAGTGGAATTGAAGGACGCGGACAAGATCAGAGCCATCATCAAAGGGTTTGCCGCCCAGGACGTGGCCTTGGCGGAAGTGGGCGCCTGGGTTAACATGCTCGACCCCGACCCTGAGAAGCGCCGCAAGAACATGTCATATGTGCAGGAACGGTTGGCGTTGGCGGAGGAACTCGGCACGCGCTGCTGCGTGGATATCGCCGGTTCCTACGACCCCAAGGTCTGGTACGGCCCCAACCCTAGAAACTTGTCCCAGGAATTCATCGACGCAACGGTGGAAAATTGCCGTAAGCTGATTGATGCCGTGAAGCCGACGCGCACCAAGTTCACCATTGAGATGATGCCCTTCAACTTCCCCAGCGGGCCGGACGACTACTTGAGGCTGATCAAGGGCGTGGATCGGAAGGCCTTCGCGGTTCACCTCGACGTCTGCAATGTTATGAACAGCCCCGAGCGCATGTATCACAACGGGGATGTGATCCGCGAGTGCTTCCGGAAGCTGGGGCCTTGGATCGCCTCCTGCCACGCCAAAGACTTGGCTTGGGAGGACTACGTGCAGGTGTGCTTGCGGGAGGTGATCCCCGGCCGCGGGCAGATCGATTACAAAGCCTATCTACGCGAACTCGCGAAGCTGCCAGTGGACGCCCCCTTGATGCTCGAACACTTGAAGACGGCAGAGGAGTACACAGAAGGCCGGGAGTATATTCAAGGAGTTGCTCGACAGTTGGGCCTTTCGTTTGGCGCGTGACGGCCACAAGAGGAAAATGGAAACTGGAAATTGGAAAATAGGATTGAAAACCGAGACGTTCACCTGTCATTCTGAGCGAAGCGAAGAATGACAAATTCTGCGCAGAGGAGCTATAAACATGATTAGCGAGTCCGGAATTACCCGCAGAGATTTCTTGAAGGAGACCGCCGTGGCCGGCGCAACGGCGGCGGTGCTCGGAGGTCTGGCCCCGGCGCGCGTGCTAGGCGCGAACGACAAGATCCGTGTCGGCGCCATGGGCACCGGGGAGCGTTGCCAATACCTGATGAGGTTGTTCAAGGGCAACCCCTCGGTCGAACTCGTGGCCGTCTGTGACGTTTACGGTCCGCGGCGGGAGGCGGCCCTGGAGATTGCCGGACCGCAGGCCAAGTCCCACCTCGATTATCACGAACTGCTCGACGACAAGGATATCGACGCCGTGATCATTGGCAGCCCCGATCATTGGCACAAGCAGATGCTGGTTGATGCCGTGCATGCCGGGAAGGACGCCTACGTCGAGAAGCCCATCATGCACTCCATCGAAGAAGGGGTCGAAATGGTGCGGGCCGTCGAAGACTCCAACCGCGTTGTCCAGACGGGCACGCAGCAGCGGAGTTGGCCGCACTATATCATGGGCAAGCAGATCGTCGATTCGGGCAAGTTGGGCAAAATCACCTTCGTCCATACCTATTGGTATCAGGACTATCTCCTGGGTTCCACGGGACTCAAGCCCGTGGACCAGTCGCAACTCGATTGGAAACGCTTCCTCGGCGACGCTCCGGACCAGCCCTTTACGCCGGAGAAATTTTACTGGTGGCGCTGGTTCTGGGACTTTGGCGGCGGGATATTAACTGATCTTTGCACACACTGGATTGACGTTATCCAATGGTACATGGGCCAGCCTGCGCCTCGGACCGCTACAACGACCGGAGATGTCTACCGCATGCCGTGGCAGGCACCGGACACGGCGACGACAGCTTATGAGTATCCGGGGAATTTCATGGTTACCTTCACGGGCGCCATCAACAGCAGTGTGGATGACGGAGGGATCGAGTTTCGCGGAAGCGAGGCGACGCTCAAAATCGACCGCTCCCACATGGCGGTTTACCCCGAGGGTGGAAGGCCAGCGCCCGGCACGCTTACTCCTGAGCCCGAAATCCTGGTGCTCTCCGAGCGCGATGGCGCCATTGACAACATCAAGAATTTCCTTGATTGCATGCGCTCTCGCAAGAGTCCCAACGCCAACATTCACATTGGCTTCGAGGCGGCTCGTGCTTCCTGGATCGGAAATATCGCTTTGAAGCGTGGAAAAAAAGTGACCTGGGATGTAGTGAAGGGACAGGTTGTGTAACGGGCGCTTCAACGGGTGTAATCGTAACCTTACGTCGCCACCACATGGCGGCGATATCTTGCCGTGATCCATGGTGTGAGGTGTGTGGGAATCGCGTAGGGGCGGTTCGCGAACCGCCCCTACGTTTTATTTCAGGCGTGACGCGGTCCTCGCAACACGCGCACCGGAAAGGTGATGATCGCCGCAAGCAGTTCAAACACTCCTCCCACCGCAATCCCCACCAGGCGAAAAGGTAAGAGCAACAACCAGACGATCGGATAGAGAACCAGCGCCACGAGCGCCAGCGGCCAGCAAAGAACTAGAAGTATGCACCAGAGGAGAAATTTAACCATAAGTGGCCTCCGCCTAACCCTCCAGTGTAATCATACGCTGAACGCGGGAGAATGTTCCGCTTTGTTGAGAGGTGTGGGCGTAATCCGCCAATCGGCGGATGGTTGCCGAGGGCAGCCCCGACGTGCCGGTCCTACTTTTCCGCCCAGATTGCGTAAACCAGGCAGGCCATGAAGAGCACGAGCAAGCTTGCGGAGGCCACAAAGAAGATGGAGAAAGGCTGATTCAAAGAGTTGAGCGCCAGGCTTTGAAGCCAGTGAGCATCGGAGTGGCCGAAGCTCGCCAAGCGGCCCAGCCAGGCGTGGAAATCGGCACGTTTCCAAACCATGAACGCCAGCAAGACTGCCAGGCCGCACGCCAAGCCGAATCTCTCGGCAAGAGCAATCGGGCGTGTCGCGAGCTCAGCCGCTTCACGCCGCGCGCGGAGTTGGGCCTTCCACCAGACCAGTCCAGCGTCAGGCAATTTCACGTCGGCCAGCAGGGCTGCGTTTTCTTCCTGCAACAGCCGGGACACCATGACGACTTCCGAACAGACGGCGCAGCTCTCCACGTGGCTGCGCATGGTCGCATCACATGCCTCGGGCCAGCGCCCGGACTGGAGCAATTCAGTAACGGCCTGTTCTTTTTCGCACTGAGGAACTTTCATTCTCGATCTCCGCGCTACTCCGCTGCCGTAATGCCTGCTTTCCGCAGGATTCCCAACAGCTTCTGCCGCGCCCGGAAAAGCATCGGGCGCACGCTGACCGTCCTTAATCCTACCACGGCGGAAATCTCCTTGTGGCTCGAGCCCTCGACGTAAGCCAGCCAAAGCAATTGCAGTTCGCGGGGTTTCAACTGGCGCAGGGCTCCCCTTAAATCCGACCGTGCCTGCACGGTTTCCGCCGTCAGTTCCGTCGCGGGCAGTTCCGCCATGTCGTCAAGCGGGACATTGACTTTGCCTTGGCTGCGCCGCCAGCGGTCGCGGAGCAGGTTGGTGGCGGTCCGATACAGGTACTGTTTCGCCCCCTCGTCACTCATCGATGCGTGGCGCGCGCGTAAGAAGCGGTAGTAGGATTCCTGCATCAGATCATCCGCCGCCGCCGAGTCGCCCGTTACCTTGGCAAGATAGGCCCAGAGTGCGCGGGCCGTACGGTTGTAGAAGGCCCGAAAGCTCGCCTCATCCATCTGCATGGCAGCTTCGGTTTCGAGGGCGTCCTCGGCTTGCGCGAGTTCTGTAAAAGTCAATTCCCGCATGGCGGCGCAGTGATCATCCTGCTTGGGGCGGCTGTCTCCGGTCTTGTTCATACGAGGCCCAGTCGCCCGCTTTTACTGACGCTTCGATGTTACACCTTCCAGCAGTCCGAGGTGTTGGGAAAGTCCGTACGAGGCTGCGGTCGAGAGCAGGAATCCGATTCCCACGGTGCTTGCCAGCGTACCCAAGACCAGACAGCCTTGCGCTCCTTCGGTTACGTGGCTTCGCAAGAAGAGCAAGCCCAGACCCACGAGCAGCAGCACCACTCCCAGTTGCATGGAGAAAAGCATCCGGCCGAGGGGGTACGGGGTTGGCCGCGCGCCTTCCGCTTCAAGCTGGAAGGGCTGCGATTCCAGAAAGCGTTTGCCGGGTTCGGTCCCCATGTAAGTGAGCAATTCCTGGCTGTTGCCGAACTTCTCCAGCAGCTTCGAGTGGACCTCTGCCTGGACCTTCGCAACCTTGCCCCATCGCCGGTTATCCAGGATGACTTTCAACACCCAGAGGAGAGCGCCCAGGATGATAACGAATACCAGGAAAGGACCTACATCCCCAAAATCGTACCGGTCGCGATACGTGCCGCTGCGGGCTTTCTCAACCTCGTTTTGGAGCGCCTGAATCTTCAGTGCAGGGCCGCAGGGTCCGGCAAGCGTCTCTCTTCCAAGAAATGGAACAGCTTCCTGCCCCATCTCGATAGGAACAGGCCATACTTCGGCGAATGAGGACCTCTGCGCAACCTCGGGATGGTCCTTTAGAAATGCCGCGAGTTCGGGATGCCGCTGGAGGTAGGCATTGTCCCGGATCAACTTGGGCTGTTTCAGGAGTTCGCTGTACACATTAATGTGCGCCGCCAGGAAGGAGATCAACTCCTGTTGGCTGGCCGACCCTATCGCCACTTCGCTTTGCCCCGCGGGCTCCTGCGGCACAGGTGCGGCGCGCAACGACATGACCCCCGCAACGCCTAAAGCTGATACGAAGAGTGCGACCTGCAAGATTCGCCGCTTGAGTATTTCATTCATGATTGCCAACCTCCGTCGCTCTGGGATTCGACGCCCGGTAGCGCAGAGGTGGGCGCTTTTTGCCCTCCTCTGCGGCTCGTCGCCGGACAGAAAAGCCGCAGAGTCGCAAAGGCAGCGACTCTGCGCTACCCGTTCATCTGCCAAAACGTGCCAGATGGGGAGTTGTTAACAAGGATTTCAGCGCAAGGTTACGATGGTGGCTCCCCAACCGCCGGCTTCGGAGGGAGCGTCCTGGAAGGAGAGAACAAAAGGCGTGCGGGCCAGCACGGCGCGTACGATTTCGCGTTGCACTCCGATGCCCCGCCCGTGGATGATGCGCAGGGCTTTGAGGCCCAACCGGTTGGCTTCCTCGAGATACGCCTCGACCACTTCTTTCGCTTCTTGCGGCCGCACGGTGTGCAAGTCGAACACGTCAGTGACGGGAATGCGCAGCGGTTCGTCCTCGTGGTCCATTTTCCCTACCGTTACGACCCGTAGCGCGGACCCCAGAAGCGGGGGTCCGCGCTACCGGCTTGGCGCCTTTGCGTGAAACCGATTCGTCTGCCCGTGGACTAGAACCCGCTGACACAAGTCCGCGTCATATTGCGGAATCCTAGGAAGGGCGGGGCTTTAGCCCCGCCATGGAAAAGCCGCTTATCATTGGGCTTTAGCCCCTGAGGCCACGTGGCTTCAGGGCCTAAAGGCCCAACCCGTCACGCTCGCGAAGACGGCGGGGCTGAAGCCCCGCCCTTCCACAGCACCCAGTTATGACGGCCATTTCC
>Ga0209517_10002647_pt1 | contig 24952 bp, 26 predicted proteins | sample PeaSoiMetSII2010_FD_187695 | JGI IMG/M metagenome (GOLD analysis project Ga0209517, IMG submission 187695) | Peat soil microbial communities from Weissenstadt, Germany - SII-2010 (SPAdes) (version 2) | ecosystem: Environmental > Terrestrial > Soil > Wetlands > Peat | place: Germany... | reverse complement strand
CCTCGGCGCTCGGGTCGCTCCCCAGCGTAGCCCTATCCTCCGGGTGGGCAGAACTAATTTAAGGCTAGAAAGTGTTGACAACAATAAACCAGGCACAGAGGAAAGCAAAAGCGGGAAAAGCTTCAACCACGGATTACACATAATAAAAGGGTCCGTTCGCGAAAGTGCACTCGCATTTAGACAGTCATCCGGCGCACTTATCCGTGATGATCCGTGCAATCCGTGGTCAGTTTATTCTCTGCGCCCTCTATGAAACTAACATCGAGTTTCTTGAAATTTTGTCAAGATTTCTTCGTTTTTTTATCCTGTAAATCCTGTTAATCCTGTCTAAGTCCTTATGTTCCCTTTTCTCTGTGGTGAATAGGCGCCTAGTTGATGAGCTTTTTGCGCATCACCATTAGCGCGATCGGGAAAAGGAGCACAAACATAATCGTGATGTAAGCGATACTCCAGGTGAGGTCGGGGGTAATTTCGCCAAGGCAGAAAGCGCGGCACAGGTTAACAAGGTGGGTCAGGGGAAGAGCGGAGGAAAGCGTTTGGGCCCATCCGGGAAGGGCCGAAATCGGAAAAAAGGTCCCGCTGAAAAGAAACATCGGGGTTATAAAAAGAAAAATCGGAAGATTGAACATTTCGATGGAGGGCACAAGTCCGGTAAAAATCATCCCAATCGTGCCGAAAGCCAACCCGCCCAAAAAGGATAGGGGGAGTATGAGCAGAGCGTGAGGATAATAGACCAATCGGAAAAAACTTACGACCGCAAGCACTATGGTGGTTGCAATGACCGATTTGGTGGCGCCCCACGCAATTTCACCGGCGATGATATCTTCCATGGAGAGCGGGGTGGCCAACATGGCGTCAAAAGTCTTCTGATAGTACATGCGCACGAATGAAGCGTAAGTATTTTCGAAAAAAGAATTGTACATCATGGTGATCGCCAGCAGCGCAGGGGCGATGAAAACGATGTATGAAATCTCTTCTCCATGGTACTGCACCCTGCCTACAAGGGCGCTTAATCCTACTCCGAAGGCAGCAAGGTATAAAAGAGGCTCAAAGAGGGGCACGAGAAGGTTTACAAACCAGATTCTTCGATATACCAACATATTACGATTCCAGACGCGTATAAAGCGCCATGATATATTCGCAATCTGAAGCATACCGTTCATTCGCGAAGTTCCCTTCCCGTGAGTCTGAGGAAAACGTCTTCAAGGGTCGCCAGTCTCTTTATGCAGCCCTGCCGGCAAAATTTGTCCCCGATCAAGTCGAACAGGCCATCGGTCTCCCTGCCGTAGATAATCATCCGGTGGTCCAACGTATCGTGCACGAAATCGTGAGCGTCCACGAGTTCTTTCACTTCGCGCCCCGGGTTTACTATTTCGACCACGTGCTCTCCGGCATAGGAACGAACCAGGTCGTCAGGCCTGCCTTCAACAAGGACCTTGCCGTGATCCATGATTATGAGCCTCTCGCACAGTCGTGACGCCTCATCCATGTAATGTGTGGTTAGCAGGATCGAAAGCCCGTTTTCCTGAAGCAACTCGAGCCGCTCCCAGACCTGGTGTCTTGCCTGTGGATCGAGCCCGCTGGTCGGCTCATCCATAACGAGCAGTTCCGGATTGTTGATAAGGGCGCGCGCAAGCACCAGCCTGCGCATCATTCCCCCGGAGAGGCTGGTTACCTTGTCGTCTTTTCGGTTTTCGAGCGCAATGAACTTTAGAAGCTGAATAGAACGATCCCGAATTTCCTTGCGGGCAATGTTGAAGTATCTGGCAAACACCTCCAGGTTCTGCAGCACTGAGAGGTCGGGATCGAGGTTGTTTTCCTGCTGGCATACGCCGATCCTCGACTTTATCTGGCGCCAGTTGGTGTTCATGTCCAGACCGAACAGATCGAGGTGGCCCGAAGTCATTGGGGAAAATCCGTATACCATGCGTATGGTGGATGTTTTGCCGGCGCCGTTGGGGCCAAGAAGACCGAGGCACTCGCCGGGAACCAGGTGAAACGATATTCCGTCAACGGCCGTGAAGCTGCCGAATTTTTTCCTCAAGTCCCTTGCATGAATGATATACGGCTCTTTTTCAGTCATTTTTCAAAATCCGCTTCGAACTCCTTACTCTTCATTCTATGATTTCCGGTCTTTAGTCTACAATATAATGAGACTGGCGCGAATCAAGAAAATTCGGCCGGAGCGCGGAAAATGAGATAATAAAGCACAAGCGCCACCATGGAAGGCGGCGCTTGTGCTATGGGTTAAACCTGATTGTGAAAATACCGCCCGATGCGGGTGGCATCATTCCATGAACTCATGCACCAGCTTGTCCCAGCCGATGTCCGGAACCGCTCCAAAGATGTCCTTGAGCGCCTCACCACCGGTTGGCATCGTAGGATGACCGGTAACGCCCGACAGAAGTCCGCTCAGACGCGAAGCCTCATTGTCGATAAAAGCCATTCCTTCCGAGTCGAAATGCAGGTTCTTCAGATTATTTCGCAGGGACTTTGGCTGAATGACCATAAGCCAGCCTTCCGCATAGGGAGCGTCGTTGGCGATAGTCGCTCTTTTAAGGATATCATTGTTGGTTGCCACGACGTGGCCATCCACCGGGCTCAGGCTCGCAGCTTCCTTGCCGGAGCGCTTCAGCACGGCGGCGGGACGACTCTGGCCCACTGTCGCACCCAGTGCTGGTATCGTTATTTCATCCTGAGGTCCTAAAAGCCTTAGAGCGAAATCATCGAGCCCCACACGCACCCGGCCACCGTATTCGACCCGCGCCCAGGTATGTCCGTGGTGATAATAGTAATTTCGCGCAACATCAAAACCGGATGCCCTTTCTATCTCCGGGTGTCGGACATTGGGCATATAGCTCGTATCCTCGATCATCTGGTCGAATGGGCACTTCTCGCAGTTATAGGCATAGGAGCAGGAGCCGTAAGGAATGCGGCCGCTCAACATATGGCGGCACTTGCCGGTGCGCATCATGAGCAGCATTCTTGCCGGCCGATTGGCAGACCGCCCGCCGGCTTTGCGTTGCTCATCGAAGTTGCTGAGCACGCGCTGGTCAAGGCTGCAGCCCAGACAGTCGAATGCGTTTACGCACTTGGTCGGTTTTATCACACCCGCCCGGCCCCAGACGCACTGGTCGTTTTCCATCGAAAAGATTACAGGTTGCAGCGTTCTTTTACGGTCTTTAGTCTCCATAATTATTCTCCTCGGCTCCTGGTTGAAGGCGTTAGCAATTTCGTTTGCGTTTGTACTCTCTTAAAGCATAATTTGGGCCAACCAGTCTCTTTCTTGTCTGATTGTTTGGAAGTGTCCGAAATCATTTAGAATTGAAGACAGAAATCAAGAGCGGCCCTCGACAAGTCATGCACGAACCGGGAAGGGAAAAGACGCAGTTTGCAGCAGTTATTATCCAAAAGTTATTTTTTACAAGCAATTATTAATAAAAACAGCATGTTGTGAAAGTGAGGCGTATTGCGCCATGGTGAAGCGATTTGCATCATGAGATTCATTTGTTGGCCTGCTCCATCATTTTGACCAACAATTCGGCCGTACCCATGCCCATAGTCCACCCAAGCGTTCCATGACCGGTATTGAGCCAGAGGTTTTAAATCTTTACGGCCCGTCCGACCGCCCTGCCGACATAGGGGAGGTTGGAGGGAGTGGCTGGCCGAAGGCCGCTCCATGCATTAAAGTAGCTCATAATCCAGTTGGGCTCGCGATAATTCATCCCTGGAAAAAGGCCGGGGAAAAGTTCGACCGATTTTTCCACGATGGGCTTTATGCGAACAATTGCGTCAATGGAGTCCGTACTCACTCTCCAGTTCTACTATGATTTCATCGGCCTCCTGTTCGCTATCCACGGCGATCAGCATTTCGTGGCCCACTACGTAGAATCCGTCGGGAAGTTTGATTTTTCTAAGCGGGCCGGTTGAATCGATTACAAGATCACCAATATATTTCAAGGTAGTCATTTCAAGTTTCCTCTCCAAAGCTCGGAACTTTCCGTCTGAATTCGATTTCTCATCATCAAGATAAGCAGGGAGAAACAGATATAGAAGCGGGGGCTGGGTTGGACAAGGGGATGTTTCTTGCCGCCGCCGAAGGTTTGAGTGGCGAACCTGGTTGACGGTCACATCGCCTTTTCTTAATTTTTGCCTTTTTACTTTTGCCTTTTTACTTGCGCTAGCCGGCGGTCCCACCGCTCACAAAGGCGGGGCGAGGAGCCCCGGAACTCGAGCCCTCACCCCGCTTTGTCACTTATTCGATCAATCAGCCCCCGGCGAAAGGCTGGGGCGATTTTGATTCATTAACGCAGTTCTTTAATTCCTGTTTGGTGGGTTTTGCGGGGTCCTTCAACACATCTACTGCACAAATGTACTCGTTGCCCGCCTTATCCCGCACCTGAGTAAATTGAGTCCTTTTCTCGGAGGGATAAACATCCAGAGGTTTCATCGTTTTACTCCTTGAATCTGACTATCTTTATATCCGCAAAATTCACCTCGAAAAAAGCATGGGCAAGAGATGGCCTCGCCCGGTTTTTTCGAAGGCGAGCGGTTTTCATAAACGTAACCATTATCCGGGAAGGTTCAATCAAATACCCGCCGCGGCCAGGGCTGAGAATGGGCCGCCTTTGAAGCCGGTCAAAGCCACCGTTTGTACGTTTGCAGTCGCGTTCCAATCCTGATCGGAGCTTTGTCCTCTTGATCGCCAAAACCTCTGGTACTATATTGCGCTGGAGTAGCTACCCTCATTAAAGAACAGCATTCCCGAAAATGTCCCTTAGACTTGGAAGTTCACAAAAGGCAAGCCAACAAAAGGAGTTCATTCATGAGTGTGAAAAAAATTCTGATGCTCGTCGGCGACTTTGTGGAAGACTATGAGGTAATGGTGCCCTTCCAGGCACTCTCGATGGTGGGCCATGTAGTCCATGCAGTCTGCCCCGGCAAGAAGGCGGGCGAAAACGTGCGCACAGCGGTGCACGATTTCGAGGGGGACCAGACCTACAGTGAAAAGCCCGGTCACAACTTTGCGCTCAATGCTACTTTTGCAGAGGTCAAGGCCGAAGACTACGATGCTCTGGTCATTCCCGGCGGGCGCGCACCGGAGTACATTCGCCTGAACGAGAGAGTGCTGAATATGGTAAGGCACTTTTCACAAACGGACAAGCCCATAGCATCGATCTGTCACGGCGCACAGGTGCTGGCAGCAGCCGGGGTCCTGGATGGTAAAGCCTGCTCCGCTTATCCGGCGGTGGGACCGGATGTAACTCGCGCAGGCGGCAAATATGTAGATATCCCAATGGACAAGGCCCATGTAGACGGCAAACTCGTCACCGCGCCGGCCTGGCCCGCTCATCCTGATTGGCTCGCCAAATTCCTGCAGGTGCTTGGAACGAAGATTGAGCCGTAGTGTGAAGATGAGAGCTGAGTTAAACAACGTCGCTGTTGACATTATGGGTTTTCCAATTTGGGGAGCCGGTGATTTTTCTTCCCGGCTCCTTCACCACATCACGGATCGTGTCTTGGAAATTTTGCCATTCACTAGACGTCATCGAAGAAAGCCACCTTAGCCTTTGCCCGCTTGCAGGCCTCGATTGCGTGGGCTATTGCTAGTCGCCTCCCTATTTTGCGCCGAACACCCGATCAAATATCACATCCACATTTTTGAGGTGATAATTGAGATCGAATATGGAATCGATCTCTTTTTCCGTGAGTCTTTCGCTCACCCGATCATCACCTTTAAGTTGATCCTTCAAGTCGCCTCCCTTGCCCCAGACCTCCATCGCGTTTTGCTGCACTATACGATATGCCTCTTCTCTGGTTATTCCCTTATGAATAAGGGAAAGCAGCACCTGCTGAGAAAAGAAAAGGTTTCCGGAAACGGACATGTTGCGTTTCATTCTGTCCGCAGATACCGTCAGCCCTTCGACAACCCGTGTGATACGGACCAACATGTAGTCGAGCAGGATTGTGGAATCAGGACCTATAACACGCTCGACCGATGAGTGGCTGATATCTCTTTCGTGCCACAGCGCAACGTTTTCCATTGCGGCCAGGGCATTGCCCCGAAGCACGCGCGCCAAACCGGAAAGGTTTTCGGATGAGATCGGATTTCGTTTGTGGGGCATCGCAGAGGACCCCTTCTGGCTGGGTGCAAAATACTCTTCAACTTCCCTGATCTCGGTGTGCTGGAGCAGTCGGATCTGGGTTGCGATTTTCTCGATTGAACACCCCGCTATGGCAAGGGTGGAAAAGAACTGTGCGTGCCGATCACGCTGGACGATCTGGGTGCTGACGGGGGCGGGCTTGAGTCCAAGGCGCGCGCAGACCGCTTCCTCGATTTCCGGAGCGGTATTTGCGAAAGTGCCGACAGCACCGGATATTTTCCCCACCCTGATGCTTTCCCTCGCGAGCAACAACCGTTCCCGGTTACGCTCCATTTCAGAATACCAGACCGCGAGCTTCAGCCCGAAAGTAATCGGTTCGGCGTGTATGTTGTGGGACCGTCCGATCTGCACCGTGTCCTTGAACTCGAAGGCCCTTTTTTTGAGCACCGCCAGGAGTTTGTCGATATCATCGATGAGGAGGTTGGATGCTTCTGTGAGGAGAAGTCCGAAAGAAGTGTCCAAGACATCCGAGGATGTGAGGCCTTGGTGAATAAAACGGGACGATGGACCCACGAATTCAGCTACGTTCGTAAGGAATGCAATCACATCATGCTGGGTCTCGCGTTCGATTTGTTCGATTTTGTCAACATTGAAACCAGCTTTTTCCCTGATAGCCTTAAAGTCTTCAGGTGGGATTTCGCCTCTTTCGAAGAGCACCTCGCAAACTGCAAGCTCGACATCGAGCCATTTGCGGTATTTGTTCTCAAGTGTCCAAATGCTGTCCATTTCAGGCCTGGTGTAGCGCTCGATCATTATTTTCTCCCAGTGACGTGCAGCGGGACATGCCCGCGATTAACTTCTCGATGCAGTTCTTATCTTTCTCAGAGAAGCAGAATAATGCAAAAATGAGAAATTGACCATGCCATATCTTGGCGCTCACATGTCAATTGCGGGCGGAATACACCTTGCTTTCGACCGCCTCCATCAAATCCGGGGCAACGCCCTTCAGATCTTCACCACAAACCACAGGCGGTGGCTTCCCGCAAAACTCGACGCAAGAAAAATCGAACTCTACAGGTCCAGGTGGGAAGAAAGCGGGCGAATCCCGGTTGCAGCGCACGCCATTTATCTGATCAATCTTGCCGCAAGGGACGAACTGATCGTCTCCATGTCCATCGCGGCTTTAGCTTTAGAGTTGAAGCGCTGTGCGGACATCGGAATACCTTATCTGATAATGCATCCGGGATCGCACGTCGGGAAAGGAATAGAGGCGGGTCTGATTCATCTCGTAAATAACCTGGACCGCGCAATTGAAAGTTCCGGTGTCGAGTCGGTCTGCGTGCTTATCGAAAACACGGCAGGGCAGGGCTCCAATCTTGGATCGAGCTTTGAGGAAATCAACTTTATTTTATTAAACTCCCGATTCGGCAACACGATGGGGGTGTGCTTCGATACATCTCACGGATTTGCAGCCGGATACGACATAAGCAGTGAGGAAGCGTACGATCTTACAATGTCGAAATTTGACAAAGAGGTCGGAATCCGGCGACTCAGGTTCTTTCATCTCAACGATTCCAAACGCGAACTCGGCTCCCGCGTCGACAGGCACGAACATATCGGAAAGGGCAAAATCGGCTTGAATGGATTTCGCCTCCTGCTAAACGACTCAAGATTCAGTGATCACCCTATGGTCCTGGAAACCCCAAAAGGGAAGGACCTCAAGGAAGATAAGGAGAATATGCGGATTTTAAGCGAATTGAGGAATCTGTAATTTAAGAGCCTCTTGCAAAAGTCCTTCAACGTCATTCCTGCGAAGGCCGGAATCCAGGTTTTTCAAGCGTTTCTGGACCCCGGCTTTCGCCGGGGTGACGGTCTTATTGAGTTTTGCAAGAGGCTCTTAAGATTTAAGATTTTAGACTCCTGCGATCTTGAATTTGCAATCACAAATCTAAAATCAAAAACCTAAAATCCCTCAATTCCCCTAATTTCCTTAATTCTTAAGCTAATTTTTCAAATAGCTCTCCAATGCGAGGACCTGAAGGCCCACTATTCTGGTACCGGTATCCGTTATGAAAAGTGGTGTGGAGTCTACCCCGATTCCCACACCAATGGCTTTATGCCTGGCAAGCATTTTTTCACCTGCTTCGCATTTTTGGGTATCTATCTCCTGGTCCGCCTCAGCTTTTTCGATTGCAGACTCATAATTTTTCCCGCAAAGAATTTTCACAGACTTCTCCGCTGAGTGGGGGTGCATGTCCAGGGGAAAGAAAAATAGATAGAGAGTGTAGTTGGTCTGGCCCTTGAGCCAGTCGTAGGCCCTTTTGCAAAATGGGCAGTCGACGTCATCGAACATGATGAGCTTTTTGGCGCCGTTTCCTCTCTTGATCACGATCGCATCTTTCAGAGGCAGCTTGGACACATCGACTCGGGTTATTTCATCGTGCCGCACCTGAGTCAGATTCACTTTATCCTTGTTGATGATTCCTCCTGCAATCAGGTATGCCCCATCTTTGGTGACGTAATATATCTGTTTTCCTCTTTCAGGATCCTTGATTACGATCTCGTAGAGACTCCCGATGTCCCTTGCCTCCAGCAGTTCGACCTGTGGGGGGATCACACTTTTTACGACTGGAAGCGCCTTTACCTCTCCGAGGATGTCAGCGGCGTAAAGAACGCCGGTAAAGGCAAAAGTAAAAAGCAAAAAGGAAAGACAGAAACCGAAACCTTTGCCTTTTACCTTTTGCCATTTGCGTTGCCCGATGGGCATGAGCACAGACGATAATTTCTTCATTGGACCCTTTCCGCGATTGAGAGGAGAGCTATAAAGCACGCCTCGATTAGATATGAATTCCCGTCTTGAAAACAATAATGTACCACTATAGCAATCAAGGCAGGGGTTTGCCAAGAAATTAGACGAGTTTTTTATCCCGGGAGAACGGTGTGGTCCCAAGTATTGACCTGTCTGAAAAATATATATATCATTTACCGGATATCCCTATCATTCTGCACAGTTTCGCTTCAGGCTTCAGGAGGCTTGAGCTATTTATTGGTTACTACCAGGTTTCTTTACTTGGAAACCCCTCCGTGTCACCACAAGAGGGCATGCGTTGCCAAAAAGGAGACACCGATGGACTCTGCAACTTTCGCTAAATGCCCACCGTTCAATATTTGCATGGTGCTCAGCGGGTCCAGTTGCCATACAGTTATCAAGAATCTCTCCGCCATTCAATCCTCCGGCCTGCATGTGGTGGCGGTTGCCGATATTGAGAGGTCCGATACATGTTGCCAATATGCCACGGAAGCCGGGGTAAAAGTGTTTGAGGATTACCGGGATCTGCTGGCAATAGAGGGCCTGGACATGATCCTGGAGTGCACCGGCGACTCGCGCATTCTTTCCGATCTCATCATGAATAAACCCCCGGCCGTGGGTGTCCTCGACCGTCAGGCTTCCATGCGGATAATCGGGATGGCAAAGGGCAATGCGGCGAATCCGCTGGCCGCAACATTGCTGGAAGCTTCACCGGACGGCGTTCTTGTCATTGGCAAAGATTTTCGTGTTTTGGATTGTAACCAATCCCCTCAGATCGGCAGAGGTGCAAACAAGGATGAGATAATAGGCAAGTATTGCTATGAGGTGCTCTACCGGAGTTCGAGTCAGTGCGACTTTCCTTCAAAAGTCTGCGTCGCCCGCGAAGCCCTGCAAACAGGTAAGCCGGCCCGTACCGTATATGAACTCTACCGAAACAATGCTTCACAGTTTCGCCAGGTGACCGCCTATCCGATTCTGGACCGGCACGGGAAGATCTATCAGTTCGTACTGACGCTCCGTGATATAACCAGGGACCTGGGCGAAAAGATCGAAGAGCGCACAAGAGCACTCAAACAAGATTTCACCCGTTTGGCCCAGGAAGATCGGCTTAGCTCCCTGGGACGTCTGGTTGCTTCGGTCTGCCACGAGATCAACAACCCGATCACCAGCATTGTGACATTCAACAGGCTTATACAAAGTATTCTACAGTCCAAAACCGTGCAAGATGAGTCCCCCGATGCCGAGATGCTGAATGTGGCGCGATACCTGGAGCTTTCTTTTCGGGAGGCAATGCGCTGCGGGTCTATTGTCAAGAACCTCCTTACGTTCGCTCGGCCACAAAGCGTAGAAGCAAAATCCATATCGATTCCCGAACTGGTCGAGACCATTTTGCTCCTGACGGAGCATCAGCTCGAACTGGCCAAAATTAGTTATGAGGTGCATTTCCCGCCTGGACAGTTTACGGCATGCGGAGATTTCGCCAAGATTCAACAGTGCCTGTTGAACCTGATATTCAACGCTATTGACGCGATGCCGGAGGGAGGGACACTGAACATCTCCGGCGAAATCGACGATAAGACCGACATGGTCTTCCTTTCGGTCTCAGATACGGGGTGTGGAATTGATCCGCAGGACCTGCCACGGATTTTCGAGCCTTTTTATTCCACCAAAATCGATGGAAAGGGCACCGGCCTTGGGCTGGCGATGGTCTACGGAATTATACGCGAACACCATGGGAATGTTGAGGTCGAAAGTGAGCCCGGCAAAGGATCTACCTTTAGAATCAAGCTACCCCGCAATCCGGTTAACGGCAGTGAACACGGACTTCTTGCAGGCAAGTCTTCAACTGCATTCAAGCAGGATCTGCCGCAAGCCGGCAAATCAGATTCAATTCGGGAGCCAGGAGGGTCCCCCGTATGAAATTTTCTACACGCATCTTGATTGTAGACGACGAAGAAATGATCTGCGAGTCCCTCCAGGCTTGGTTTGTCAGGGATGGCTATCAGGTCGAAACGGCATTGTCGGGCGAGGCGGCGCTTAAAATCGTCGAGAATTCCCCCGCCGACATCTACCTGGTAGATATAAAAATGCCGCACATGGATGGAATCGAATTCCTTACTCGACTCAAGGAATGCCAGCCGAACGCCATAGTAGTGATGATGACCGCGCACGGCACTGTGCAGACGGCCGTCGAGGCGATGAAGCGCGGCGCCATGGACTATTTCTGCAAGCCCTTTGATCCCGATGAGCTGTCGCTGTTTATGGAGCGTATTCTCGCCAACAAAGCGCTCCGTGAGGAGAATAACACTCTCAAGGAACTGTTGAGCGAAAGCAACCAACAGGGATTATCGGAGGTCTTTATCGTCCACTCCGAACCAATGCGTGCTATTTTCTCCAAGATCGAAGAGGTGGCCCCTTCGTCCGCGCCCATTTTAATTACCGGAGAAACAGGGGTGGGCAAGGACATGGTTGCCAAGGCCATCCACTTTCGAAGCGAACGGTCGTGTGGTCCTTTTCTGGCTGTCAATTGCGGCTCACTATCGGAGTCCATCCTTGAAAGCGAGCTGTTCGGCCATGAAAAGGGTGCTTTTACAGGCGCCGTCAAAGCCAGAAGAGGCCGCCTGGAGATGGCTCACAACGGAACGCTTTTCCTCGATGAGGTGGGCGAAATTTCCCAGAAAATGCAGGTGAGTCTTCTTCGGGCAATTGAAGAAAAAAGTTTTCTCAGGTTAGGGGGCAGCCAACCCATTTCCTCTGATTTCCGGCTCATTAGCGCAACCCACAGGGACTTGCCTTCACTGATAAAAGAAAAACAATTCAGAGACGATTTCTACTATCGTATCAACGTGATCACCATTGATGTACCTCCCCTCAGAGAGCGGTTGGACGACATACCCGTACTCGCCGATCATTTCCTGAAGCGCTATGCCGAAGAAACCGGAAAATCCCTGGGAGGATTTACTCACAAAGCGATTGATCTTTTGAGTTCCTACCATTGGCCGGGAAATATCCGGGAGCTTCGCAACGTGGTCGAAAGGGCGGTGGTCATTGCCAGGGGCAGAATGATCGGAGCCGAAGAACTGACCTTTGTCAATCCTCGTCATGATGCCGGTTTAATTGGATCGGCAACATTGCGGGAACTCGAAATCAACCAGATAAAGGCAGCTTTGGAATCGTGCAACTGGAATATCGTTCGGTCGTCCAAACGGCTGGGAATCGACCGGAGTACTTTAATGCGGAAAATGAAACGCTACCGGCTCGACCGTTGCTGATGGGTCCAATCATAATATTCTGTGACAAATTGTCCGATAGAGAGTAGTGGCAAGTGGCGCGCAAAGGATCCCGAAAGACCGGGGAAAGCCATATAGATATAGTTCCTATCGGACACGTGGATGCGTTGGCTGTCTCAGTCGTCGCCGCAAACCTCCAGACCCTTATGGGGCTAAATGCCGATACCCTGCCGTTGCATCCTGAACCGGAGTATGCCTATCTTGCCGTGCGCAGCCAATATGCGGCTGGGAAAATCATCAAAGAACTCGAATCAATCGACGAAGGATCACGATTCAAGTTGGGCATAGTTCAGTGCGACCTCTGTACCCCGATTCTTAAATTCGTGTTCGGCGAATCCCAACTTGGCGGCAAGGCCGCAGTAATCTCTCTTCATCGTCTCCAGGACAAAGACCCGGCTCGTACATATCTGCGAGCCGCCAAGATTGGTCTGCACGAAACAGGGCATCTTTTGGGAATCGGTCATTGCCAGACTCACGATTGCCTGATGGCCTTTGTGAGCACTATCGAAAAACTCGATGGTCAGCCCGCCAGGTTTTGCACCGCGTGCCAGTATGAAATCTCGCGAACCCTGAAGTATATCTTCGGCTGAATCGTTTGACGAAGATGTGATTGAAGTGATAGCAATTATCCGACAAACATCCGGGCAGAGAATGCTTTAGCAGAAGACTGGAAGAGTGAGGGAGCAAATGAGCAGACTATTCGAAAGCAGCACGATTGCCGGAATGCAGTTACCAAACCGGTTCGTCAGGTCCGCGACCTGGGAAGGTATGGCTGGAGAGGGCGGAGAGGTCACGGCGAAACTCATTAATTTGAATGCCGAACTTGCCAGGGGCGGCGTGGGGCTGATTATAAGCGGTCACTCCTACGTGCGGCCCGAGGGGCAGGCATCCCGGGGACAGACAGGCGTTTACAAAGACGAACTTATCCCTGGGTTAAAAGGTCTGACAGGCGCGGTTCATGAAGCCGGCGGCAAGATTGTAATGCAATTGGCCCATGCAGGTCATTTTGCAGCGGAAAAGCTGATCGGACAACCTCCGATTGTTGTCTCGGATTATGAGGGGCTGGCCCAATCACCGCGAAGAGAAATTTCGAAGGGCGATATCAGAGAAATCGTCCAGGCCTTTGCCGATGCGGCGGGAAGAGCCAGGGCGGCCGGCTTTGACGGAGTGCAGATTCACTCGGCCCATGGCTATCTGCTAAACCAGTTTCTCTCACCCATATACAACAAGCGCCGGGATGAATATGGAGGCAGCCTTGTCAATCGCGCTCGAATCCATCTCGAGGTGTACAAGGCGATCCGGGAGGCCGTGGGCGAGGGTTATCCGGTATTGATCAAAATTAACTGCCGGGATTTCGCGGAAAGCGGACTGAGCCTTGACGAATCCATTGAAGCTGCCGGGCTTCTGACAGATGCCGGCCTGGACGCGATAGAGGTGAGCGGAGGTCTGCCTATTAGCGGCAAACTCGGTCCCATTCGCCGAGGTATCGATTCGCAGGAGAAAGAAGCCTACTTCTCCGAAGAACTCAAGGCCTTTAGAAAAGCATTCGAAATACCTTTGATCCTTGTTGGCGGCATCAGATCTTTCGAAGTTGCCGAGAAGTTGGTTCAAAGTGGGATGGCTGACTACATCTCGATGAGTCGCCCCTTTATCAGGGAACCCGACCTGGTCAACCGGTGGAAGGCGGGAGACCGCCGCCGGGCGGAGTGCCTCTCGGATAACCTTTGCTTCAAATCGGCTTTCGCAGGCGAGGGGATCTACTGCGCTCAAAAAACGAAGAGTTAAGCTGGAATGTAAAAAATTTCGCCTCCCTATCCGTGTTAATCCGTGTCCATCTTGTGTCTGAGGTCTTTTTGAAATCCCAAGACACGGATCAACACGGATGGACACGGATAAAGAAGAACTGAGTAACGCGATATTTATTGCCGCCAAAGATCGGTCCAGTATTTAGCTTTGGCGCTCAATGCTGGAATGTGAAAAATTTCGCCTCCCTATCCGTGTTAAGCCGTGTCCATCCATGTCTGAGGTCTTTTTGAAACCCTAAGACCACGTTAAACTCACTCTTCACTGCTCACTTGAATGCGAAGTGTGGTCCTTTCTTCGAGGGTCCAGTCGTCTACGTCAATATACCTGAAGGCGCCGGGCCCGTCTGGGAGGACGACGCGGCCGATGCCGGCGTTTATGATCACGCGCTTGCAGAGCAGGCAGGGAATGACGTTTTCCACCAACTCGCCCGATTCCACCTCGATGCCCACCAGATACAGGTCTGCCCCAGCCATGTCGAGACGCGAGGCATGGATTACTGCGTTCATCTCCGCGTGGACTGCACGGCAGAGTTCATAGTTCTGGCCCGAAGGGATGTTTCTTTCCTGCCGGTAGCAATACCCCAGGTCTATACAATTTGAAGTCTGTCGAGGGGCGCCATTATAGCCGGTGCTTATTATCTGATCGTTTTTCACTATTACAGCCCCGAATCGGCGCCTCAAACACGTGCTCCGCATTGCCACGGCGCCGGCGATATCTATGTAATACTGGCTCTTAGTCGGTCTTTTCACGCTTATACCCCATGAGTTGGTGTTCGTTGGCTTCTAAGTGTCCACTGTATTTAGACCATGATCTGCCAAAAATTCAATCCGAAAATGACGCAGGCAGATTTTCCCTTGACATTGAGCAGCCAATTACATAAATGACCGTTTATATATTTTCTATCCCTGGACCTATGAATGCAAAGGCAACCTGAAATGGCGGAAATAGAGATCTACGACGTTATCATCATTGGTGGAGGACCTGCAGGACTTACTGCGGGAATTTACGCAAAACGGGCGGCCCTCAAAGCTGTGCTTATCGAGAAGGGCGTTCCGGGCGGTCAGGTAGCCATTACAAAAGGTGTGGAAAACTACCCGGGATTTATCGATATAGGCGGATTCGAGCTTTCGGACAAATTTTTCCAGCACGCGAAGTGCTACGATCTGGAGACGATCCGGGAAGAGGTCGTGGCGATAGAGCCTGGTATCGATTTCCACTCGGTTCGCCTCTCATCCGGGGAACTTTTGAATGCTCACAGCATAATAATGGCTGCCGGAGGTACGTCGCGCAGGCTCAATGTTGCGGGTGAGATCGAAAATTTTGGAAAGGGAGTTTCCTATTGCGCCACGTGCGATGGATTTTTCTTTCGCGATAAAATTGTTTGTGTTGTGGGCGGCGGAGATACGGCGCTTGAGGATGCGCTTTATTTGGCAAAGATAACAAGGCATGTCTATCTGATTCATCGGCGCGATGAGTTTCGGGCCAGCAGGATTCTTCAGCAGCGTATTGCGGCGGACCCCAATATTGAAACTATTCTAAATACGGTTGTCACCGAGATAAAAGCCAATGAACAGGGTGTGTGCGGAGTCTGTTTAAAAAACCTCCAAACCAGCGAAGACAAAGATCTCGAGGTAGATGGTGTTTTTATTTTTGTTGGCTTTTCGCCAAACAGCGCTCTTGTGCCCAGAGGCATCAAGACAAGCACCACCGGCTATGTTCTTACCGATGAGAGTTGCGAGACGGCGATTCCCGGTATCTTTGCCGCCGGTGACCTGAGGCAGAATTACGCCAAACAGATAGTAATCGCTGCTTCCGAAGGATGTATTGCCGCTTTGGCCGCGGCCCGTTACGTTGAATCACGAAAGCCGGTGGGAAAGCATTCGGCCATTGAGCGTGAAACGGCTCGATGAACCATTTAAGATCATTCTTGCCGCCGCCGAAGGCAGCGGCAAACCCGGCTGGCAGTCCCACCGCTCCGGAGCGGACGCCTGAATATTTCCAGCCGATAGCCTTCCTGGCCAGGAGTCTTGCGGATGAAAACCGCCTGCGGATAATTGGGTACATTAGCGGCGGAAAGCGCTCGGTCAGCAGTATCGTCGAGGAGCTAAATCTTTCACAGCCGCTAGTATCCCATCACTTAAGGGAGCTGAAACGGTCTCTTCTTGTCAAAATCGAGCGTAGCGGGCCATTCATATACTACGAACTGAGCGATCCGAGAATTCTAAATGTAATCAAAACCCTGCGAACTCTCGCCGATGATTTGTTTTCTGCAGGGAAAATCTGTTAGCCCGGACCACATGGATCGAATCAAAGATGCAGACGACGACAAATAGTAGAAAAGCGGCAATCAAAGCGGTCATTCTCCTTGCCTTTATAGTGACGGCCTTCCTGGTTGTGCGTTTCACGCCCGTGAAGGAGTATCTCAGGGCCGAGACATTGTCTCGTCTGTTCGAAGTTGCCGGGTTTTGGGCGCCTGTGGCCTACATCGTCATTTATGCTGCCGGAATTTGCCTTTTCGTACCCGGAACGCTTCTAACCGCTCTGGGCGCAGCAATATTCGGCCCTTACCTCGGCTTTTTATACGTGTGGCCCGGGGCCGTTATCGGTTCAAGCCTGGCCTTTCTTATCGGACGCTATCTCGGAAGAGATTTTGCCGCCTCACTCATCGGGGATAAGTTGAAAAAATACGATGACGCAATAGAGAGAAACGGCTTTGCAACCGTACTTTACCTGCGCCTTGTATATTTCCCGTTTACCCCCCTGAGCTTCGGAATGGGCCTGACCAAAGTCCGTTTCAGGGATTACCTTGCCGGAACGGGCCTGGGGATTATCGTCGGTGTCTTCATCTTCACGTTCTTCATCGGGACCGTAAAGGAAGTTTGGGCAAACGGGCGATGGGAAGAACTTCTGTCCTGGAAGATCTTCTTTTCCCTTGGGCTTTTTGTATTTTCTTTCTTCATCCCGAAAATCGTCGAAAAATTCAAAATCTCAATGGGAATGCAAGCCGGCCGGGCAGGTGATCAGTCCGGCTCGCCCCGGCCTCGTAATTAGATTGAGGACTATTCATGTTTAAGAATTTCAAATACAAAAAGAGACTGCTAAAAGAAGCCATCAAGTATGCATTTAGATCGGACAATAATGTACACAAAGCAATTTGGTTAGACTATCCAATCAATCCACTTCCTAGATATGGATACGGACATGAACCACACAAGCGCATTGCAAATATATTATCAGAAAGTAAACGCCAATACCGTAATCTTTTGAATGAAATGTTGAGCTTCCAGAATAATCTGGAAGGCATTCCACAAGAACAAGTGAACGGAACCGGTCCTTTTTGGAATAACGGCTTTTTCCCTGGACTTGATGCTTTAGCGCTGTACTGTATAATTTCATCTGTAAAACCAACCCATTATCTTGAAGTAGGGTCTGGAAATTCCACAATGTTCGCAAAGAAAGCAATTAACGATCATAATTTGAACACACGTATCATGTGTATTGATCCAAAACCTAGAGCAAATATTGAAACAATTGCAGATCATATAACGTACAGTAAACTGGAAAGCGTTGATCTGAATATATTTAGACAGTTAGATGAAAATGATATTTTATTTATTGATGGCTCACATCGTTGTTTCATGAATTCGGACGTGACAACAGTGTTTTTGGATATACTTCCTGAACTCAAAAAGGGTGTTTTGATCCAATTTCATGACATATTCCTGCCATTGGATTATTCACCGGAACTGATCGATTCTTTTTATTCTGAACAGTATTTGCTCGCGGTTTTACTTTTATCAACACCTAAACCGGATATAGTGTTTCCAAGCTTCTTTGTTCAGCACGATCCCGGGTTAATGAATATACTTGATCCTATTGTCAAAAAGTTACCCCATACCAGTTTCCATGGCGGTTCCTTTTGGATTCGCAAGTAACAGGTGGAGATTGGGCGCAGTTGGTTTCTTTTTGGTGTTGAAAATTGCGCTATAGAGTGTAGCATAAGAATCTTTACATGAACTGAACTGAACGGCTGGTTTCTATTCTATTTTCGGAGGGCGAAGAGTATGTTGCAACGGAAAGATATCCCATTGAATGAGCGTATTATTTTCGCTCTTGACGTTAATTCTTCCGAAGCGGCAAAAAAATGGGTAATGCAACTTGAAAGCCATGTAAAGTTTTATAAGGTAGGCCTTCAACTGTTTCTCGCGGACTGGTTCCACATTATTGAGTGGATCACAAACCGTGGGCATAAAGTGATGGTCGATCTCAAATTTTTCGATGTCCCCGAAACCGTTAAACTAGCCGTTAAACAATTGAGAAACCGGGGCGTTACCTTTGCTACCGTGCACGGGAACGATCCTATTCTCAGGGCCGCTGTCGCAGAGCGCCACGACGTTAAGATTCTGGCTGTAACCGTGCTTACCAGCTTTGGCGAAGAAGATATGCTGGAAATGTTTGGTGTTAAGTGTAAAGTCGAAGACTTGGTATTCGTTCGAGCCAAAAGAGCCTTTGACCTGGGCTGCGATGGAGTGATTTCATCCGGATTGGAATCCAAGCGATTGCGTGACAATCTGGGAGATAATTTTTTGATAGTAACCCCGGGTATCCGCCCCGGCGCCAATATAACAATAAAACAGGATGACCAAAGGCGGATTGTTACGGCTGGAGAAGCGATAGCCAATGGGGCCGATTACGTGGTAGTTGGACGTCCGATAAGCACGGCGCCCGACCCGATCGCCATGGTGGAACTACTGCAGAGAGAAATTGTGAAAGCCCTTGAGACCTGATCCGTACAAAGTCAATTATTCAACCTATTTAGGCGTGCTCGGAAATCATAGCCTCGACCAGTCGTATGCCGGCGAGTGTTCTTGCTTTCCAGTATCTTTCCCAGTCTGTTTCAGCTGGAAACGTCGAGACGGCAAAGACCCAATTCAAACCATATCTTTTGGAAGCCTCGTGGAGATCCTTCAAACGATTCAATTCCTCAGTGGTGAAGGTGAAGTCGTCCCTTACATTGTCTTCTTCGAACCCGGAGGAAAATCTCATGTACTTTTCTGCTTTCATTTTGATTCTCCTTTCCACCTTTCAAGTGTGGCCTTGCACTAATGCTTTCCCCCGGTGAAGCTCTCTTCGCTGAAAATGCCCAAGAGTTGATCGATCTCGGCAAAGGATTTCCTTTCAGGGCATCCCGGTTCCTCTACCATTCCTGCAAGCTTAGAGCAGGTGCCAGGTTCCCGGCGATAAATCCGAACGATATAGGTTTCCATGGTTTTCTCCATGTGCCTCGTGATTTTCCCCTTAAATGACACAGCGGTGGTTACGGATTGGTAACCGATTCATGGAAAATTGGAAAAATAACGGACACCAAGAAAAGAAATTCAGAAAAGAGCCCAGAAAATCCATGGATACTGTATGGCGGAAACAGGTCGCAAGAGGGCACGGAGACGGATGGCCTGCCTCTATAGGAGAGACCATTTCAAAATGGGGGCTAATCACGCGAAGTCACTAAACCAGCCAGTGTCCTTTCTGAGTCATCCCCCGTGGCAGGCGTGAAAGATCGGAAACACATTTGCCGATTCTGCCTCGGTTTTGAAATGGTCTCCTATTTCGGTTTCGCATCATCCATAATGAGTTCACAATCGGGAGGCTGAAACAAATTGCAAGAATTAGGCAGCATTCACCTATTGTGGCAGTCGGCAGCGTTTTCTGACCGTCCATGGTCAGGCTCATTTCGTGAAGTCGTGATAGCCAGATAAAACTCGAAGCCAACGCCTTCTCTTAATCGTTTTTATGCTGTCTTGTCCGGCATTTGTCGATAGCTCAGCACAGTCCTGATAGTCAAAAGCAGGTACGGCAATCCGAGCGGCTTCTCAAGATATCCACTGCAGCCCATCTGCATGGATTGCTGCTTTAGGCCGGTACTATGGGAGCCTGTCATAAGGATAAACGGCAATCCAGGAAACCGGGACGAGACGTGGTACAGGAGATCAAGTCCCGACTCGCCTGGCATCTGGAAATCTGAAAGGATAGCGTCATATTGCGAATTTTCCAGACAATGTCGGGCTTGAACGGAATTATGTGCAGTGTCCACTTCAAAATCTTGGGAATTTAGATACTGACAGATGAGGGACGAAATGCTATCGTCATCATCCACAACTAGAATCTTGGCCATTATCACGGTCCCTATGAATGTGAAACCCCGAATCGTCCCTGTACCCCTTTAGATCCAGTGGTTTGCGGCAGGCTTGCCGCATGCCGGACGGGGTAGAGAAACCGTTTGAAACCAAAATACGCAAAGATGTACCATATCCTTTCTGAATCACTTCCAGAAACTCGTGCCACATTTCTGCTCTTATTTTGAATCTCCTTTCCGCCTTTCAAGTGTGGCTTTGCACTTATGCTTTCCGCCGGTGAAGCTGCCTTCGCTGATAATGCCCAAGAGTTGATCGATATCGGCAAAGGATTTCCTTTCAGGGCATCCCGGTTCCTCTACCATTCCTGCAAGCTTAGAGCAGGTGCCAGGTTCCCGGCGATAAATCCTAACGATATAGGTTTCCATGGTTTTCTCCATGTGCCTCGTGATTTCCCCCTTAAATGACACAGCGGTGGTTACGGATTGGTAACCGATTCATGGAAAATTGGAAAAATAACGGCAGCAAGAAAAAAAATTCTAGAAGAGCGCCCAGGGAATGCCCGGGCGTTCAATGGCTCAATGACGGACACCAGTCGCAAGAGGGGCACGGCGACGCAGGGACGGATGACCGGCCTCAGGAGTAATACGGGAACATGGGACAAAAACCTTTTCGCGTTAGCTGCTTATTCTTCCGGTATGCTTGATATTGTATAGTAAATAGCTTTTGTTTTCTCGGAAGGTTCGATTCCCATTTTTGTGGAGAGCAACTTCTTGCAGCGTGTGTAAGCCTCCACGGCATTTGCGTGGTGGCCAAGCTCTCGATGGCAAATCATGAGACGCTGGTAGAGTTCTTCGGAAAGGTCGTCGATGTCGATCCCCTTCTGGTAACATTCCAATGCCTTTTCCCAGTGTCTCGTTTTTTCGAGTAAATCACCGCACCTGGTTATCATGCGCGAAAATCTGCTTCTCAATCGCTCGCGGCATGAGATCGTGCAGACCTGTCCTTCATCCGCTGGTAGGAAATGTCCCCTGTAAATTCCGATGGCTTTTTCAACGAGCTGTAGGGGTTTTGAATTCTCTCCGTTTAGACAGACCATTTCTTCTTCAAGCCTTCTTTCAAACAGCGCAAGAATTCTTTCGAATGCATGAGCGTCCATCCAACAGTAACGCGGATCGATGGAAACTTTTCCTTCCTGAAAACGTATGGCGCCCTCAACTCCCAGGAGCCGCCGCAGGCGGGAAAGGGTCGTCTTCAAGGCGCCGTGCGCCACGTCACCGGTTGCATCCGGCCAAAGGCAGTCGGCAATGAATTCTTCGGACAATTCACCGCCTCCGTTTGAAATCAGGACTTTTAGCAGTTCCAGAGGTTTTTTCTGGACCTTTCCTGAAAACTGCACCGCTTCGCCATCCCGTACGATTCCGAACCGCCCCAGGGTGAAGATTTTCAGTGCCCATGGCCACTGTTCGCAATCGATGGGCGGAGGATTGGGCATGAGATTGCGCTTCCGGATCAAATGCACGACATAGTCCTCCTCGATGCCGGCTTCGAGCGCCCTTTGGCAAAGTTCTGCCATCATGGCCGGTATCCAGACATAAGGAATGCTTATGTATCCTTTTGTGCGCCCAAGGGACATTGCCTTCCTAAGTGAACTGAACCCGCTCGCATCATCCCCCTTATCGAAGGCGAACTTGGCTTCTACGAGCAAACACGCAAATTCCATAATTAAGCAGCCGATCGATCGTGCGAATGCATGACACATGGAGAGATGATCGATCGCCTCGCAATCTCTCTTGAGTCCATGCAGAGCCAAGGCGCAAGCAATGTGCTGATGGGCCTCGGTTCGTGCAACACCCACGTCCAGGGCGTAATTCAAAGCTATTTGCCCCTGTGAAAGAGAGTTTGAAAAATCGCCTTGTAATAATAATTTCCACGCATGCAGGTGATGATAAGAAGTCCTGTCCCAACGGGGCATCCGGTCGAGGGAGATCGCCATTTCTTTAAGAAATGAATCAGCCCCTTCCATATCTCCAGACTCCAGTGCGCCTGCTGCCCGATTAGCTAACAAAAAGCCGTCCATCGTGTGAACCCCGGTGGTGGATGCAAGATCCAGGGCTTCCTCCACGGATTTCCTACACTGTTGAAATTCAGCGATTGAAAGATGATACAAAGATTCATCAAATTTCAGCGTTATCACGATTAGGGGGGATATGTCCGACATTTGCAACAGTCCACGGAATAAATCTAACAAAGGCCAAGCCGCTTGCAACTCTCCTAATAAAACGTAATGGACGAGCAAACAGTGGAGTACCTGCATTTTTATGTTTACGTTCCTGATCATGGGAAAAATCGAGTGTACCCGTTCTGCTGTCTTTTTGAAATCCGGGCGCCACGGCTGCCTGAAAACAATGGCCCATAGTTTGCTGGCTGTAAGTCGGGCTTCGATCTCATGGGAGGGAAAATCCGGGAACTCGTGCAATACCTCATCGAGGAGGGTCAGTGCATCATCAAACAGCTTATATGTGTCAAATGAATACGCAATCGAATCAAACAGCCCCGATAGGGAAAGGAAGATCCCTGCCGTGTCACGCCTTGTCCTGAAGAGCTTGAGGGCTTCCTCAAAAAGAGTACGGCTGTCGAGCGGAGAAAACGGAGTGATGCACACGCCTTTCCGGTAAAGAAGCCATGGCTCAACTTGTACGAGCGCTTCGGGAAGGCTCTTTATCCAGCCATCGAGGGTTTTTCCCCGGCCCTGGCGGGTAAGGCCAGAAGCGTGCTTGAGAATGAGGCGGACCGCGTTGGACCAATCCTCTGCTCTTTTCAGAAGATCGACGGCATCTTCCGGCTGACCTTTTGCTTCCAGGATCATGGCCGCTTTTTTTTCAAGATCTACAAGTTCGCCGTGATCGATGACCTCGGCGGCAAGATGCTGCAGGAATTCATAGAAGAGGGGATGGTACCGGTAAATGGCTGTGTCCGATTCGAGCCTTTGCATGAAGTAGTTCTTGCCGTTCAGGTCCGAGAGGATACGCTGGGCCTGATGGTTTCCGGTAAGGGCTTGCGCCATTTTCGGAGACATCTGTTGAAACAGCGATGTTTTCAGCAGAAAGTCCTGAGTTCCGGGGTCTGCCCTGTCGAATATCTCTCTTGCGAAATATTGAAATATCTCTTTTGAAGCGCGCACCCTCGACAGAAGGGACTCCAAGCCGCCATTCCTTGCCCCCTCCAAAAGAAGCACAATCCCGGCAACCCATCCGTCGGTTTTTGCATTAAGCTGTTTAAGCACTTCATGTGAGACCGCCTCATGGCCCCGAAGGCGCAACATCTCATTTGATTCATCAAGGGTAAACTTTAACTCGTCCCAGCCGATAGTCCCCATCAGGCTGTTTGCCATCAACCGGACGAGGGCTTCCGGGGGATCTTCTCTGCTTATGAAGATGATTTTTATCCCATCGGGGACCTGAGAAATGCCTGCATTCAAGATTTCGTGAAAGGGCGCCCCCTGGGGGACCTCCTGGCAGTTGTCAAAAACGATGGCGAAAGGCGAACCGCTGTTCTGGGCGACCGGTATCAGCCTGCTGTACACATTTTCAAAGAACCGCCGCGCAAATGTGGGAATTCCAAGGAGATACTCGGGTGTAAGAAACGGAAGAGGTTTTCTTTTGCGAGGATTAGCTCTTTGCGCCGCCAGGCCCAGATAATAGAAGAAGCTCGCAGGATCGCAGTCGCCTTCATCGACCTGGTACCAAAGAGAATGCATTTGCCGGGTTTCGAGCCAGCTTGTCGCAAGCGTAGTTTTGCCCGTACCGGGTGGCCCGGCTATCCAAAGAATCGGCTGATGAAGGCTCTGGTCGAGCAGCCGAAAAAGCCGGTCTCTGGGGAAAACGCTGGAAGATCTCGGGCGGGTAATCTTGGCTGGCGTTACCAAACTCTTCATCTCGTTTTTCCCGTCTGCCAAAAGATCGGTTTCGGCTGAAAAACCCTTCCCACTAACTCTTGTCAGAAAGCACACCATTAGTCAAATGGTAAGTCATCACAGGATCTCTAAACTCCAGCCTATTAAACCCTCAGGTTATGATAACTGACCGTCACCAACTCTCCATGATCCGCTTTGAGTGGAAGACTGCCCCCAATACTCAGTCCGGCCCGGTTGACGCGGAAAAAGTTGGGGTTATTAGTCAAGTCGTGAACGACAGCGGAATGAGACAATCAATCCGCATTCTCAAGTTTGAAAAGTGTTGAACTATGAAAAGGACCACGTTTGGCTGCACCCCAGCAATTGGGCCAAAGTGGAAGACAGCAACAAAGTTTACAGGAACGAGGGCGCATGCTGATGCATGGAAAGTATCAGCATGCTGCTATGGCGTTCTAATGAATTGAAAATTGAGTCGATCCGGGACTGGAGGAAGCCAAAAACACACTGGATTTTCGCTTTTAGGGCATTTTCCTGTTTCAACCTTCCTTGCCAGAAGAATAACTTTGTGCTTTTTCACTATATGATATGTCTATAGAATCCCAAACGGCCCAACGGGGGGCCATTTAAGCACAGGCAGAAACCGAGGGCTTGAAATAGGAAAATGTGATGCACATGCCCGCTATGGGGCCTCGATGGAAATGATGGCTAACGTTTCGCTGAACAATATAGTCGAGGGGGTTGTCGGCTAAAATCCAATGCGACCATTTTTATCGGGTAGCCAGGGGCTGTTGCCAGCCCCAAGCCCCCTTGGAACCGTGCATGCGACTTTCGCCGCACACGGCTCGAGCATCTCAAAAGGCAGCCCCTGTGAGGCGGCCCGGTTGTGTTACTTCCTG
>Ga0209517_10002644_pt1 | contig 24978 bp, 18 predicted proteins | sample PeaSoiMetSII2010_FD_187695 | JGI IMG/M metagenome (GOLD analysis project Ga0209517, IMG submission 187695) | Peat soil microbial communities from Weissenstadt, Germany - SII-2010 (SPAdes) (version 2) | ecosystem: Environmental > Terrestrial > Soil > Wetlands > Peat | place: Germany... | reverse complement strand
CGCAGCCCCCTCTCCCCGCCTGCGGGGAGAGGGGTGCCGAAGGCGGGGTGTGGGGCCTCGTCCGGGGGTTTCACCCCCGGCTACTCAATTCGCTCCCCTCCAGGGAGCAGCGGCGGTCGGCGCTGGGGCTCCACCGCCGGTGGAGCACTGGCTTCCCGCGTATTCGAAAATCCCAGTTTCGATCAGGTGCAGGAGGTTTTGAAGCAGCTTCTATGCCAACCTGCCTAATGCTGTGAGTCCTCCGAGTCGTACTTCTTCCTCTGTTCTTCCTGGGCAGCCAAGGAGGGCACTCCCAGATTCCGGCGTAGCGCGTCAGGGATCATGGCGCGATTGTACGGTTCCTGCGTCGTCGGCTCCTTGGGCTTGAAATAAAACTGCGTGCCGTAGATTTGCGGCTGATGAACGGAATTCAGATATCTGTCAAGCGTTGCGGCTTCGATCCACAAAGCACCACCTTGTCCTCGCGCTACAGCCACCATAGCCAGCGTGTGGGCCAGGAGGTAGTCGTCCGGCGTATCGCCGTGTTGGAATACAAAAGCAGCCCTCTCGAAGTCTTCCCCGGTATGGAGTTTTCCGGCCGAGAGGAGTTGGCGGGTTTGCTCTCGGCGGGCTGCGTCTGCTCTTTCGACTACCCCCCAATCAATTTTTCCAACGCCTGGCTGCCGGTCTTTCTGGTCCGCGTCAAAGATCCGCTGCATCTCAGGATTCGAAATATCGGTGTCATCCACGAAGTAATTGCGCGTACTGTCCCAGTCACCAGCTATGGACACCGGACCCTTTTCCCTGGCCACAGGCCACGGCTCGAAGCCGGCGAGATCGATCTTCAGGCTTCCTCGTCCTTGCCGGTTCGTACAAAGTTGGAAATCATCCTTGTCGCGCTTGTCTGCGGGGTTTTGAGTTGTGAAGGAGACGCAATTGCCCTTGCTGGCGCTGCGGATGATCGGGTAATGAACGGCCGGCCCATTAATGCCGGAAAAGAACGCACCGGTGGCGATTGAAAAGTGCTGCGGGCGGGCCAGCGAGCCGGTGAAATGTCCCCCACTCCCTAGTATTGGCGAGAGTGTCACGACAATGAAAATGCGATTCCCAAGTCTTAGAACCCAGCTCCCCGCAAAATCCGCCGTGCCTTGTGCCGGTCCCGTCGCGGCGCGTGCAACGCTGAGGAGAAGCAACAAACTTGACAAGCGTATAAAGTGTTGGCGACTCATGCGGTGATTATACCGTCGAGAGTCGAAAGTCGAAAGTCGAGAAGTCGAGGAGTCGGTCGACGGAGGGCCGCGGAGCTCGAGGACGGCAGTCCGGGCGAGTCATCGACGACGGCGCAATGGAGTCTGCTTCTCGTTGACTTCCTGCTGTGCAGACCGGATAATGCCTTTGATTCAACCAGTACATTTGGTGTCGCGCGGAGGTGCGGGATGTCTCCAATATCTGACCCGAGCACGGGAAACGCGTACCGCAAGTTGTGGCAGAGGATCATGGTTTTTCTTGCGGCGTTGGTTGTTGCTCGTTTTGTCTTAGAGGTGACGGGCACACCTCAGGCGGTGGCGCGCTACGTCTCGGCAACCGCCGGGTTGATCTTTGCTGGAATGTACCTTGCGGCTATCGGGCCTCTGAAGCGAAGGCCCTTTGATTATTCTCAACTCGTCCTGCCCGCCTTAATTCTGTCCGCGTGGACGGTGGGCTGGGTGATTGTGGCCACCGTAATTTCCGCCGTATTCCGGCTGGAGCGTAGCCACTTTGCAGAGCCCGAGGATTACGGGAACTGGGGGCATTTGGGCACACACGTCTTGGGACACTTGATCGAAATTGTTGCTCTCTTCGTTGTGCTGCTCCTGCTGATGGCTTTGGTTAACCTCTTGTGGCGCTGGCCGGTAACCGTCGGCCCTGGAGTAGTATTGGGCGCACTGGTCGTCATACGTTACTGGCTCGAGGCGATGGGCGTAGCGGGACCGAACACTGCCGCCTGGAGTTCCACAGTCGCCGTTTTGATCGCCGGCTTCTATCTGGGGGGCGTGGGGCCGCTCCTGGGTTTGCGCGGAGGCCGGCAGCTTCTGGCCCCGGCGCTGGTCCTCGGTTGGACGTGGAGGCTCTGGGTCTTCATCGCCATACTCATGAGCGCCATTCCTATCCCATTCAGGACTCACTTCTTCAATCGCGCGGGTGGTCATGTGGCGGCCCGGCTTGCGCAAGCACTGGTGGGTGCGGCGGTGGAAGGCTTCATCGCGGGATTGATTTTGTGGGGAATCGCAGTCTGGATCGCTGCTGCCACACGGCGTGAGGAAACAGCGTAGCAAGGGAGAAGGCAGAAGGCAGAAAGCAGAAGGCAGACTCCCCTGCTTTGCTACGGAGGGGGTAGGGGCATAGGCGCTAGATTAAGCAGCCAACCCTTGCTCGGAGCCGCGGAGCGGCGACAGAGAATAGCCCACGGCGTGAGCCGTGGGACGGATGCGGCGTTAACATTCCCAGCCCCGGAAGGGGCGACAGAGCATGAGCAGCAGCCTCTGCCGCCCCTAACGGGGCTGAGCGACCCGGGGTTGGCCCCGGATCCCACGGCTCACGCCGTGGGCTACTCTCTATCGGCCCTCCGGGCCTGTAAAAAGGGCTTGCATTAGGCAGTCGAGCCCTTAATCTAGCGCCTATCGGGGGTAGGGGGTGGTTGGTCGATCTAGTTCCGCCACCCACCACCCCCGGCCCCTCCTCCCTCTGAGGAGGGGCATCATTTTCACGGCAGAAGGCAGTAAGCACAAAGTAGCAAGCAGCACTCAGCAGTGCCGACCTGCCCACCTGCCTATTGCCTACTGCCTTCTGCTTTCTGACTTCTGCGGAGGTTGGGTTATGAACCGTATTCTGGTGACGGGGGGAGCGGGGTTCATCGGCTCGCATTTGTGCGAGCGCCTTCTCCGTACCGGACGGCGGGTTGTAGTCGTGGATAACCTGGACGATTACTATGACCCGCGACTCAAGCGCGCCAATCTCGAGGCCGTAAGGACCGCCGGCGACTTCGAGTTCTATCCCGTGGACATTCGCGATTCCACTAGGCTCGAGGAAGTGTTTCAAAAGGCGCGGCCCGAGGCCGTGGTCCACCTCGCGGCGCGTGCGGGGGTGCGCGCTTCGCTGCTTAATCCTCCGCTTTACGCTTCGGTTAACATCGACGGGACGCTTTGCCTGTTGGAGCTCAGCCGAAAGTTTCATGTGCAACAGTTTGTTTTCGGCTCTTCGAGTTCAGTCTACGGCCAGTACAACCGTGTGCCGTTCTGCGAAGAGGACTCCATCAGCAAGCCGCTCTCTGTGTATGCCGCCACCAAAGCGGCTGGTGAGATGCTGGCCTTCACATACTCCCATTTGTATTCGCTGCCGGTCATCTGTCTTCGCATATTCACCGTCTTCGGACCTCGACAACGCCCCGACTTGGCAATTCGCAAATTCGCCCAGCTCATTGAAGCGGGAAGGGAATTGCCGGTCTTCGGTGACGGCAGCATGAGCCGCGACTACACCTATGTGAGCGACGCGGTGGCGGCCATCGAGCAGGCTTTGGCTTCTAGCTATCCGTTTGAGATCTTTAACCTCGGCAATTCCCGCCCGATCCGCCTTGATTACATGATCGGTGTCTTGGAAAGCGCTCTGGGTAAGACCGCAGCGAGAACCTACCAACCCGCGGGCCCGGCAGAAATGGCCACCACTTTTGCCAGCCTCGACAAGTCGCGAAAGCTGCTGGGTTACAGTCCCAAGGTTTCCTTCGAAGAGGGCATTCCCCTGTTTGTGGAATGGTTTAGAAAGCAGGGGCTAGGGACCGGGGGCTAGGGGTTAGGGAAAGGCAGAAGGCAGAAGGCAGAAGGCAGAAGGCAGAAGGCAGAAGGCAGAAGGCAGAAGGCAGAAGGCAGAAGGCAGAAGGCAGGCCTCTCCTCGTTGGCGCTTTTATCGCTCGGAGTTTCCACAGGAACGGGCGACCCTGTCATCCTGAGCGGAGCGAAGGATCCCTGCAGTTGTTCGTCCGTCTTTGGAATGGCTAGGAACTGCAGAGCTCCTTCGCTTCGCTCAGGATGACGGGCGGTGGCTGATGCCGACTGCCGACTGCCTACTGCCTACTGCCCACTGCTCACTGCCTTCTGCCTGCTACGTGTTAGAATGCAGTTCTATGCCTCTGAGCATTTTCGGAACGAGTGATAAAGAGAAAAAGCCTGGCCTTTTCCAGCGACTCAAACAGGCCGTTGCTTCCACCAAGGCCCAACTGGTGGAACGTATCGAGGAAATTGTCGAAGGGAAACAGACCGTCGACCAATCGGTGCTCGACGACCTCGAGACCGCGCTCATTACCGCCGACTTGGGAGTGAAGACGACTGGCGAGATTCTCGACCGCCTGAAGGAGCAGGTGAGTTACAGGAAACTTACCGAGCCGCGGCAGCTTCGCGCCGCCGTCGAGCAGGAGATTCTCAAGATACTCGAGAACCCCGCGCTCGGCCGGCAAGCCGGTACCCCCGTGGCCAGGCAGCCCCCAGCCGGAATGCCGGCCGTCGTCTTCGTAGTGGGCGTGAACGGGGTGGGGAAAACCACAAGCATTGCCAAGCTGGCGAATCTCCAACTGCAACAAGGCCGCAAGCCGCTGCTCTGCGCGGCAGACACGTTTCGGGCCGCGGCCACCGAACAGCTTGAAGTGTGGGCGGGCCGGCTGAACGTGGACATTGTCAAGCAGAAATCCGGCGCCGATCCCGCCGCCGTGCTTTTCGACGCCCTGGCCGCCGCGCGTACTCGCCATTACGACTCGGTGATTGTGGATACGGCGGGCCGCTTGCATACCAAAGACAACCTGATGGCGGAGCTTCAAAAAATGTGCCGCATCGCGGCGCGCGAAATCCCGAATGCCCCGCACGAAGTATTGCTGGTCATTGATGCAACCACGGGCCAGAACGGCCTCTCGCAGGCTCGCCAGTTCATCGACCACGGCGGAGCCACCGGAATCATCTTGACCAAGCTTGACGGCACTGCCAAGGGTGGGGTGGTCATTGCCATCGCGAGTGAGCTCGGATTGCCTATCCAGTTCGTGGGGGTCGGTGAAAAGGTGGATGACCTTCTTCCCTTTGCCCCGCGCGAGTTCGTGGAATCGCTGTTTGAATCGTGACGATATAGTAGGAAGGGTCCGACATTCACTGTCATTCCGAGCGAAGCGAGGAATCTTGCCCTGGAATTCCTCCGTCCCCGGTTCCTCCCGAACGAAGCAGAGCGAGATTCCTCGCTTCGCTCGGAATGACAGATTGCAGGGCTGATTTCCGTTTTGAACATATGAGCATCGACATCACCACTGTGATTCTCGATTTCGGTTATGTGCTGAGTCTCCCTCCGCGGGCGTCTGACTATCAGAACCTGGCTACCCTGGCGGGCATAGATGGAAAGGCCTTCGAGGAGGTTTACTGGGGCCAGCGCGCCGACTATGACCGGGGAACCATCGACGGCCCCGTGTATTGGCAGAGCGTTGCTGAAGTGGCGGGCGTGAAAATCACGCCTGCCCAAATTGGCAGCCTCATTGCCGCCGACATTGAAATCTGGATGCGCGCCAACCCCGTCATGATGGAGTGGGTGCGCGCGCTGAAGAATCACGGCTTGAAAATTGCCGTCCTTTCCAACATGCCGATTGAAATCTCTACCCACATGCGGCGATTCGCTCCCTGGTTCAGAGACTTCGACTATGTGTGCTTTTCCGCGGAAGTGCAGCTCGCGAAGCCGGAGCCCGCCATTTTCCACGCTTGCCTAAAGGTGGTGGGCTCGAAGCCTGAGGAGTGTCTTTTCATCGACGATCGCGCGGACAACGTGGAGGCGGCGCAGGCCGTCGGCATGCACGCGGCGAGGTTTGTATCGGTCGAGGGATTAGCTGTTGAGATCCTGCCTTTCGATCTTCCCGCCCTCGAGCCCGCTCAGGAAACCAAGATTACGCCACGACCAATGGGCCAGTATCGTGGCGAATTCGACGTGCCTGACGACTTTGACGCTCCACTTCCCGACGAGATACAGGCTTTGTTCGAAGGCGAAAAGCCCAAACGCGACAAGCCGCTCGGAAAAGGTAAGAAGCGACCTCCCAAAGCTTAGAACGTAGTCACAGTTCTATTCGTCACTAGCAGCATCGTCGAACTTAGCCATATATAGATAGATAACAATCCCGCAGATAATCATGAGCGCGAGTAACCACTCCAACTCCCTCCGGTCCACGTTCTTGATCCAATCGGCCGGCAACACCGGACCGTGGGCTCCCGCATCGTGAATCTCGAGGTAGATGCGGGCGGCGAAATAGGAGCTGACAAGAAGAGCGAGAATCGCCGTCAATTCCCGCACCAAGGGAAGGATGCGTCCCTGCTGCGCAGGTGAGTAGCGGCTCAGGCGCCACGAGCCGAAGTGGATCGACCCAGGGGCAATGTAAGGTGCTGCCAGCAGCAACGCGGCGATGAAAACCTGCAAGAACCAGGTGATGTGCAGCCCCAAACTCAGCACATGACTGACAGGGACGGTCGCGCCGCGGTGGGTCATAACCTGCGCGCTCAGCAGAGGCAGGCTGGTCTCGATCTCGAAGTAGGAGTAAACGGCCAGCGCCGCCGTCAGCACCGCCAGCACCAGTCGCGACATTGAGAGTTCAGCCCTTTCTGGTACCGACGCCGGTGATCGCTGGCGTCGTGTAAGGCAAGTCCGTTTATCAGGCCAGCCCGCCAAGCGGGCGAAAGATAGTAGCCCATGGCTTACGCCATGGGCTACTATCTTTCGCCCCTTCGGGGCTCCGATGTGTCGCCGCATTTAGTCAAGGAATTTGTGTCACACGATACTGTTTGTGGGTTGCCGTCAGCCCGGAGCGCTAGCGCACCGACTCGTCCACCTCGTGCAGCCATTCGGGGCGCTTTAGGACCTCGCGCGGTCTGGAGCCATCCGGCGCGCTGACGATGCCGTCCTTCTGCATCATGTCGATGAGTCGTGCGGCGCGCCCGTAACCGAGGCGCAGTCGGCGCTGCAGCAGGGAAGTGGAAGCCTTTCCGGATTCCACCACGATGCGCACGGCGTCGTCATAGACCGCGTCGAGTTCCGCCGCCTCTTCCTCATCAGCGTCTTCACCCAAGTCGTCGCCGTCCCGGTCCTTCACGGGTTTCAGGAACTCCTCGTTGTATTGAGGCTGCGACTGCGACTTCCACCAATCAACCACCTTGGTGATCTCCTGCTCAGTCACCAGCGGACCGTGCAATCGTTGCAGGCGGGCGCTGGCGGGAGGCAGGAAGAGCATATCGCCGCGGCCCAGCAGCGCTTCCGCGCCATTGGCGTCGAGAATGGTCCGCGAGTCCACCTTGGAGGCCACACGAAATGAGATGCGCGCCGGCAGATTGGCTTTGATCAGTCCCGTGATCACGTCCACCGAGGGACGCTGAGTAGCAAGGATCAAATGAATGCCCACGGCGCGAGCCATCTGAGCCAGACGCGTGATGGATTCTTCCACTCCCTGGGGTTCCACCATCATCAGGTCCGCCAACTCATCGATGATGATCACAATGTAGGGTAAGGGCCGCTCCGGTTTGCCTTCATTGTCAAACAAGTTCATGGTTGAATCCGGAGCGAAGATGTTGTTGTACTGCTCGATGTTGCGCACACCGTGCTCGGCCAGTTTCTTCAAGCGCTCTTCCATCTCAAAGGTGGCGCGGCGAAGCACGTTGGCGGCCTGCTTGGGCTCCGTGACGATAGGCGTCATCAAGTGCGGCGTTTCCTGGTAAAGCCCCAATTCCAGCCGCTTGGGATCAATCATGATGAGCTTCACTTCGTCAGGGTTCGCCTTATACAGAATGGACAAGATCATGGAATTGAGCGCTACGCTCTTGCCTGACCCTGTCGAGCCCGCGATCAGCAGATGCGGCATCTGCGTCAGGTCTGCGATCTTAATCTTTCCGGTGATGACTTTGCCCAGGCAGAGGCTCAGCTTCGAGGGCGACGCCACAAACTCCGGAGTCTCGATCCCTTCGCGCAAATGGATGATCTCGCGGTGCAGGTTGGGCACCTCGATGCCCACGGTGGATTTGCCGGGGATGCGGTCAATCAGAATGGACTCAGCCTTCATCGCGAGACAGAGGTCGTCCACCAGGTTGGTGATCCGGCTGTACTTGATCCCTGCTTCCGGTTTGAACTCGTAAGTGGTGACGACCGGCCCCGGGTGGATCTGGGTGATTGTTCCGGTCACCCCGAACTCTCCGAACTTCGCCGTGAGGCGGGCAGCGCGATCCTTGAGTTCGTCTTCGTCGATGCCTTCCGAATCGTCAGGCGGACGCAAGAGAGCCGGGCTGGGATACTTGTAGGCTCGCGTCTCGCGGCCCACGATTCTAGGCAGTGGCGCAGTCTCCTCTTCGCCTCTGCGACCCCTATCGGTACGGCCGGCCTGTGCAGCTATCGGAATGTCGACTTCGAGATCGGGCGCTTCGTGGGGAGCGGCGGGTTCGGCCACGGCCTTTTCGGCCGCCCCCGCTTCTTGCGGAGGCGCTACGGCCTCAGGCGGTGTGACGAGGCGGGTGGCCGGACTCAGCACCGGCTTCCCGATGACTATGGGCGGCTTGCGGCGCGACCGCATCTCCTCAGCCCTGCGTCGGCGCCGCTCTTCGGCCGCCTCCGCGCGGGCTTCCTGCCATTTCTGCCAGCGTGCCGCGATCGGCCGTGCAATTGACTGCCATCGCGCCTTCAGGAAAGCGGCCGCCCAGGAGAAAGAGAAGCGGGTGACCAGGAAGAGCGACGAGAGGAACACGGTGGCGGCAACAATCCCCGCCCCAACGTGGTTGAAGGTTTGCACCAACCCAGCCGCCGCCAGATAACCCAACATGCCGCTGCCATGAATCAGCCCCCGAACAGCCGGCGTGTAGGGGAAAAGCTCGAGCAGGGCGCTCAACGACGCCACGAGCAGTATCGCGCCCGCAGCTTTTGTCTTGGGAGTTGCAAAAGGCCGCACCAGCAGTAAGCGCGACCCGACCACCACCAGGAGCATGGGAATCAGGTAAGCCACCCAGCCGAGCGCTTGGAAGAGCAGGTCCGCAGAGTACGCGCCCGCCGGCCCGACCCAATTCAGCGTGGCGGCCCCGGGGCCGGCGGAGGTGTTGAGTGAAGGGTCCTCAGGCAGGTAAGACGCCAGGCTTAGCAGGACGAGCAACCCTGCAACCGCAACCAGAAAGCCCAGCAACTCCGAACGACGGCGGGAGTCGAGAAGCGGTTGTTTCTGATTCTTCGCGCCCGCCTCTTTGGATTTTGACGAAGCGGCAGCGGATGAGTCGCTCATGCTTTACCTTCCTGTGGCGGCGCTCCTCGATCGCCGATCTCTGTCATTCTGAGCGCAGCGAAGAATCTCCGCAGTTCCAAAGCATGTCAACTGCCGGGATTCTTCGCTCCGCCCAGAACGACAGACCCGCTGACGCCCTAACTTAAGGGCGAGCGGTAAGAGAACGCCGCTGCATCGGCCCTCACGCGCGGGAGCGGTTGCTGGCGCGCAACATTTGCTCCCTCGCCTAGCCGTGAAACGATCCCCATCCGAGCGCCAATAGTAACACGCCCAGTGCAAGCCGGTAAATAACGAAAGCTTTGAACGTGCGCCGCTCCAAATAGCGGATCAGTACGGCGATGACCAGGTAACCCACCACGGCCGAGACGAGGATTCCGCAAAGAAACGGGAGGCGCATGTCAGCGGGCAACCCCTCATGGCGGATTTCCATGCCTTTCTTCAAGGCAGCGCCGGCGATCAGGGGCGTCGAGAGCAGGAATGAGAAGCGCGCCGCAGTTTCTCGCTTCATCTTCTGGAATAGGCCGGCGGTCATGGTGATGCCTGAACGGGATACGCCGGGGATGACGGCAAAGGCCTGCGCCACGCCGACCAGAAATGAATCGAGGAACCCCACGTGGCCGAGGTCGCGTTCGCGCTTTCCCAGCCAGTCTCCCGCACCCATGAGCAGCCCGACCACAATCAACGCCACGCCGATGATCACAGGCGAACGTAACTGCTCCTCCGCCGCGTGCTCGAACCGCCAGCCGGCCAGAGCGCCCGGAATCGTCGCCGCCGCTATGTACCAGAGCAAGCGGGGATTCTGGCGCAGGTCTTCGCGAGCGGAATGGCTTGCGGGGCCGGCGCTTTGCATCGTGCTGCCACCGCCCAGGCCAAACCCGAGGACAATCATCTCCACCCAATAGCGCCAGAAGTAGACCAGCACCGCCAGCAGCGTGCCGGCGTGCAGAGCTACATCGAAGGTCAATCCGGGGTCTTTCCATTTAAGCAACCACGGCACGAGCCATAGATGCGCTGTACTGGAAACGGGAAGAAATTCTGTCAAGCCTTGCACAATCGCTAGTACGATAGCTTGGTACAGGGGCATATGGGTATTTGAACCAGTTTCTGGCTTTGACGCCTACCTTTCCCGGGAGTCCCGCACTTGCCATCACGCGTCGTCTTTAGTGAGTTCGGCGAACCCAATCGGGCTGTTTGGATCTCCGCCCGACTTTCGAAAATCATATTCCTTTAGAAATTCCGCCAGTGCAAGCTTTTGCCTCGCAGAGATGGAGCTGCTTTCAACAAGACCTCTAACGCGGTCGATGATTGCTTCCGGATCGACATAGGGTCGAAGCCACTCGGGGTCCAGCCGGGCGGAGGTCTTGGCGACCGCGTCGCCCACCGGCAAGCTGCTGGCCGAACTTAGGTGGTTTTCAATAAACAGCGTCAAGTTCTCATCGAACTTGATAGCCTCTGACGCCCAGTTCCTTACTTCCTCCTCGCCGCTTTCCTTTCGCCAAAAGCGCAGGACCCAGGGCAGGCCAGGGCAGAGGAGCAAAGCCGAGTCCTGCGACGCGGACTTTATCCTTTGGACCAGCAACTTTTCAAGGCTTACGAGTTGTTCGCTAGAGACAAGCCATTGCTGTTCGGGATCGGCTTCGCGGTCAGCATACCGGCCTTGTTGCTGCCCGAGGACGACGACAGCCTCCTGCATGATATAGATCGCATTCCCACTTCCAAACGCGCGCTCGAGGATTCCGAAACGAGCTTCCCTTTCCAGTCGCTTGAGAAGCTGCCATATGACCTGGCCGATCAACACATTGTCAGCGATACCCCGCATCCCGACTCCGCCCAGCCCCCCGGGCGCGACCAACTTATCGCCGACGTCAAAGAGCACCGCTATGATCGGCTCGATGTTTTCGATTGGAACATCAGACACAGTGTAGTCCTGCAGTCGGTCGAGGAACGCGCTAAGGCGGGTTCTCCCGTCAGGCCTCGTTTCTTTTGCCAGCTTCAGGAGGCGCTCGGAGAAGCGACCCGGATCTCCCGCCTCCGCAAGAATGGTCTGAATTTCGGAATTGGAGAGCTCGCCGCTCGGAACGGCGAGCGAGAAGTAAACCGGGAAGATTTCCTCGCTGCAAATCCTTAGATCTCGTCGCCAGCGCGATTCCCAGTCCGGCCCGTAGTGGATGTTCTCCCAGGTTGCATTGAACCTCGGGAACAGTCTGTTCAGCATCGACCGAACCGGTTCCACATAATCCGGTTTCGAGCTGGCAAGCCTTTCGAGCCATTCGTCGTGAAACTTTGTAAGTTCTTCTCTTGTGGGCCTCCGCCACTCGGTTGGCGAATCCCCAGCAAACATCTCTTGATTGTCGCGGACAAGCTCATGGATTTCGGGACAGAAGAGCCGAAGCGACTCGATTGCCACGAAATCGACTGGGCTTACCTCACCTGCGACGGCGCGGTAGGTGACGGAGAGAACATTTGTCAGCCGTATCACGTCCCTCGGGGTCTCCAGTAACTTGCTGATGCTCTCATAGAACACATTGAGGAAGTAAGTATTGTCTAGCTTGGCGTCCGACAGAATCGGAACTAGACGCTCTAAGAACAGGCCGCGAATGGCCAATCGATCCGGCGGAGGCAGCTCGAACGGCACCTGGACAATCTTCTCGAGGTAATCATTGCCCGCCCCTGGATAAAGCCCTTCGAGCGCTTCGACGACGACTGCCCTGTCAAATGCAAGGAGGTAGGCGATATTCGGAAAGTCGGCAACTGCCTTGATCGCCCTGAACACCTCCCGAATTTCATCCTTCGTTAGTCTATCGATGTCGTCGATGACGACCAATATACGCTTTCCGCGCTTGCGAAGGACCGAGGCTATCTGCTGTTTGAGCTCCGGAACATTTCTCTGACGCGGCCTCACGAACTTCGCGGCAGTCTTCCCGAGCGACGCGTAAGGAATAGGCACTTCCGAAACACCCTCGGCCAGCCCGGCCAGAGCACTCCGAAGTGTGTTCAGAGATCTCGAGCTGGGTCCTAGCTGCGCCTGAAGTTGATCGATTAATGCACGAACGAGGTCCTCTACGCCGGCGAACCACCAGGGATTAAACTCGATGAGGTCAGGCCGCTCGCTTCGGGGGCTGGCGGAAATGAACTTGCGCACAAAGTTCAGAGTGGTTGTTTTCCCTGAGCCCCACGCACCGTGAAGGGCGATGACTACCCCTTCGTCGCCCGGGAGCTGCAGGATAGCATCTGCCAAGCGTTCAGCAAACGGTGCGTGGCCTAGTCGGTCAGCGGTCGGGTCAGTCAGGGGACGGTCACCAGAAAGCCGTGGCTCGGGCCCATTTCCATCAGATTGCTTTCGCACTTAACATTCCTCGACCACGCGGAGTACAGGACGGGCGAATCGACCCCTCACCCGTCTCGCTCCGGCTGATGAAAGCGCCGGTGCGAGACACCCTCTCCCCAGGGGAGAGGGCTGCTTGCTTAAAGTGCAGTCAATCACAAATCACAAATCGCAAATCACAAATTCCAACACGACAATCAGCAATCGAAAATCGTGAATTATCAGACCTCGAGCACAACCGGCAAAATCATGGGCCGCTTGCCGGTTTCTTCGTTGAAGTGCTTACGCAGGCCGGTGCGGATTTTCTCTTTGATCACGCCCCAATCGCCGACTTCCTCGAGGTTGGATTTCTCGATAGTTTTCAGGATGACCTGGCGGGCGCTCTCGACCAGGTCCGGGGCTTCCTCGAGCGGCACAAAGCCGCGCGAGACGATTTCCGGCTGGATCTCGAGCTGGCCGGTGTGCTCGTTGATGGCCAGGATGGGGATGACGATGCCGTCGGCGGAGATGTGGCGGCGCTCTTTGAGAATGATCTCCTCGACCTCATCGAACGTGCCCACGTCGATGCACACCCTTCCCACATGCACGCGGCCCGCCCGCCGGGCGCCTTGCTCGTCGAATTCGAGCACGTCACCGCTTTCCATCAGGAAGCCCTCTTCGGAAACCGCCGCGAGTTCCTTAGCCAGCTCGAGGTGACGGTAGAGTTGCCGGTACTCGCCGTGAATGGGGACGAAATACTTGGGGCGCACCAGGTTGAGCATCAACTTCAGCTCTTCGGCGCTGCCGTGCCCGGAGACGTGGATGGGCGGCTGGCTGCCATCCTGATAGTAGACGCGCGCCCCGCGGCGATAGAAGTGGTCGATCATGCGAAAGATAGGTTTCTCATTGCCGGGAATGACACGCGCCGAGATTACCACTTCGTCGCCCGGCTCGACGCTAACCCAGCGGTGGTTGTCCACGGCAACTCGTGAAAGGGCGGCCATGGGCTCGCCCTGGCTGCCGGTGAGGACCAAGGCCACTTTGTTCCGGGGCAATTTCTTGATGTCCTGAGGCGGGATGAGCAGGCCTTCCGGAATTTGCAGCTTGCCCAGGCGCATCGCGATCTCGGAATTCTGAAACATGCTTCGCCCTACGAAGCAGAGGCGCCGGCCGTGCTCGAGAGCGAGTTCGGCGACGATTTGCAGACGGTGCAGGGAAGAGGCGAAGCAGCTAATCAGGACACGGCCGGGCGCCTCGGAAATGATGCCCGACAACCGCCCCCGCACGGCTCGTTCGGAGGGAGTCAGGCCCGGGCGATCGATGTTGGTCGAATCGGAAAAGAGCGCCAGCACGCCCCGGCGTCCGTAGTCGGCCAGAGTATGCAGGTCGCTCACCTGCTGGTCGGGAGGAGTCGGATCAAACTTGAAGTCCCCGGAATGGATTACTGTGCCGAGAGGTGTTGTCAGGGCTAGCGCCCCGGATTCGATGGTGCTGTGGGTAAGGTGGATAAACTCTATATGGAAGGCGCCGACTTCAAAGGGTTGGCTGGGCTGCATCTCTACCAGCCGCACGCTCGAGGCCATGCCGTGCTCTTCGAGTTTGGCGCGAGCCAGCGCCAGGGTGAAGGGTGAACCGTAAACGGGCGCGTCCACTTCGTCGAGCAGGTACGGTAGCCCGCCGATGTGGTCTTCGTGCGCGTGCGTCAGCACTATGGCGCGCAGGCGCCCCTGGTTCTCCCGTACGTAAGTAAAATCCGGCACCACGATGTCGACGCCCAGCAGTTCGGCGTCAGGAAACATGACTCCGCAATCGACCACGATCATGTCCCCGTCGTACTCGTAGACCATCATGTTCATCCCAAACTCGCCCAAACCGCCGAGGGGGATGGCCTTAAACTTTGCATTTAGCGATGGAATATTAGACCTCCTGAACTTATCTTATGCTAGCACATCTCGTCGCAGAGGCTGCCGCCGGAAGTGCGCGATGGGCGTAGAGTCCCACCACCCCCAATCCCTCCTCGTTCGAGGAGGGGAGCCTATGTCCCCTCCTTCGATAAGGAGGAGTCTGGGGAGGTTGATTTCATAGCCAGTCCTTTGTTTTCATAGACATTCTCGCTTTGTTCGCCCAATTTTGACGTCCGAAGGCGGAAGCCGAGCCCCGACCAGCGATTGGAACTGGCGGTTAATGCCGTGGGGCGGTCGTGCGATTCCCGGCAACGGGGTGAGGTGGGAGGCAGCATTGTGTCACACTTTCTGCCGGCGTCCCGCCGCGGACCGCCGGGAGTTAACGTACAACTATAGCCTATCTGAGTTGGGCTGTCAAGAGGACAAAAAGACCGGCAGCGTCCTAATTTGCGTGTAGCGCCGACCTTTAGAGCCTGCCCTGAGCAGAGCGAAGGGTCGGCAAATGCCGGCCTGAAGGCCAGCGCTACGATCAAACTAGGACGGTGCCAAAAGGTGGGCCGCGGGGCGGCGAAGCCGATGGCGCGCACTTCCGTGCGTCAGCGAGTGCAGATACGCCAAAGGTATTGCACGCGTCTCCACCGGGATGATACTTGATTTCCAGCCAATTCGAGCCAACAATGTTTGGCTCGGGACAGGGTTCGAAGATTAGATCCGTGAGGTCACATCCAAGAGATGGCAACAGGCGATCTGCAAAGCAGTTGGGTGGACGAGGAGCAATTCCTCGCCTACGCCGAAGAACAAATCAAGAAGGTGCGCGAGACCATCGGCACCTTGAACTGGGTCAACACCGGGGCCTGGGGCACCGTGGTTCGCACGGTTCACAACTTGCGCGGCAGCGCCGGGATGACTGGCCATAGCGCCGTCGTGGCAATTTTGGAAGGGTTGGAAAAGAAGCTCGGCCAAGCCGATCAATATACCGAGACACAATTGAGCGAGGAGGTAAATGCGTCATTAACGAAAGCGGCCGAAGCACTCCATGCCCCTCGTGCGGAGCCGCAGCCTTCCGCGGCGCAGGCTCCTGATGCCACCTCGAGGGAGCCCTCCCAAACGCTTCTTACCCCGGCAGCTTTGAAGCGGTTAAAGCCGCTCACCATTCTCGTGGTGGATGATGACCCGATCGTCCGGAAGCTGTTGGGCAGAGTGTTCGAGAAATTGGGCATGACGGTCATCACCTTCGAACGCGGAGTCGATCTGCGCCCGGAATTCCTGGCAAAGCAGAAGATTGACGCCGTGATTCTGGACCTTCATCTGCCGGATGAAGACGGCTACTCGATCTGCAAACGCCTCAAATCGGACGCCGCGAGTTGCCACGTCCCCATTGTTTTCATCAGCGTGACGGGTGAACTGGAGTCGCGGTTCTACGGCTGGCAAGTGGGCGCCGAGGATTTTATTGTCAAGCCAGTCGACCCGCTTGACTTGCTGCTGCGTGTGGAGTTTCTTGTGGATCGCAACAGCGCCAAGCTGAAGCAGCAAAAGCAGGTGGGGATATCCTATGACTCTTTTCTCAAAGAAGTGGATAAGAGGGTCAATGCGGCCTCTTCGGGGCAGGGGACATTCGTGGTGGCCTTGCTGAGCTTGAAAAGTGCCGGCGCGGATGAGAGGCAGCGAGCGGCAGGTTCGATGTTCTTGCTCGAACAGCTCCACCGCGGAGATGTCTTTTGCTCGCCCGGAGCGGGATACTTGATCGTGTTGCAGCCCAACGAGTCTCTCCCCTCTGCCGAGCGTGGTTTCGAGACCCTAGCCGGGCGTCTCATGAGCGATTTCCGGGTGGAATGCCGTGTGGGCCTAGCCGAGTGTCCCGCGCACGGCTCGACGGGCCCCGACCTTATGGCTGCCATCAAGGCGCACTTGGACCAGGCGGTCCAACGGGGCTCGCGTACGAGTGCCGAGGGCGTGTACTCAGGGCAGATTGAAGATCTGCGCCCTCCCAAGATCGTGATCGTGGACGATAATGTGGAGTTCTTGAAGTATCTGGAGAACCACCTCGCGGAACTGGGATTCAAGGCCATCCTCGAATCTTCGAGCGAGCGGGCGCTGGAGCGTATTCGGCAGTCGAACCCCGACCTGGTGATGTTGGATGTGCTCATGCCCGACCCGGACGGACTCAAGATCCTCACCGCACTCAAGGCGGACCCCAAACTCGCCGCCATCCCGGTGATGATGGTCTCCGCGAAAGAAGACGAAGAGTACCTGCTGCAGGCTTTTGATCTGGGGGCCGCTGATTACCTTATCAAACCCTTCCGCTTGGCCGAATTGAAAGCTCGAGTGCGAAAAGTCTTGCGCGACAGGGCGGCGGCGATCTAGTGTCGCGTCTCAATAATTCGCAATATAAGTCGAGACTACTCGGCCACGCGTCAGCAGCCCCGTCAGGGGCGCCATAAAGTAGCCCAGGACGTGAGCCCTGGGTTGGACGGCCCTCACCCCGCCTGCGGCACCCCTCTCCCGCCCGAGCGGGAGAGGGGGCGGGGGTGAGGGAGGGCCTCACGAACCCACGGCTTGCGCCGTGGGCTACTCGCTTACGCCCGCTCCGCGGGCTGACATATTCAACCAAATTCTGGGACACGACACTAGACCTACTCCCCTCCTCGGATGAGAAGGGTGCGAAAGGCGCCGGCCGACTCTACCTGGTCGTGTCGTTCCAAGTAGTCACGCGCCGGAACCGGTTTCCTTCAGCAGCTTGCTGACTTTTTCCAGAAACTCGCTGGGCTTAAGTTTGGTCTTGATCACATATTCTTTGGCGCCCAATGCGAGCCCTTTGCGAACATCGGAATCCTGGCCCAGGCCGGAGAGGATGAGGACTGCCACGCGGCTCAACTCCGCATGAGCTTTGAGCCGTTCGAGGAATTCAAACCCGTTCATCCGGGGCAGGTAAAGGTCCAGAATAATCAAATGGGGCACGCTTTCTTTGAGCGCCTCCCAAGCGGCTTCCCCGGAATCGACGTCGGTCACCTCGTAGCCCTCGGCGGTCAGCCGCAACTTGAAGATGCGCCGCAGGAATTCCTCATCCTCGACAAGCAGAATCCGGTAACCGGTCTTGCGCAAGCTCGCGTCCTCCATGATGTAACGACCTCTCAATACCTGCGAGGAAATCGCCGCAGTATCCTAATTCAACCCAAATTCCGAAGTTGCGAGGCTCTGTGGGAAGAGACCCCTCACCCGGCTCGCCACTCTCGCCACCCTCTCCCCAAGGGAGAGGGCTAAGACCAATCATCGTTGGCGGCCCTCTCCCTTGGGGAGAGGGTGTTCCGCAGCCGGCGTAGTCGTCAGCCGGGGCGGGACGGGTGAGGGGTTACTTCCGAAGAATCCAAACACCCGTTCCGTTCTCGGGGTCATCAAGGCAGGCAATTTAGATTCAAAGAGTTGGCCTGGGAGCGCCAACTTCAACTTCGGAATTCGGGTTTGACTGGTAGCGCCGACCTTTAGCGCCCGCCCTGAGCGGAACGAAGGGTCGACAGATGCTGGCCTGAAGGCCAGTGCTACGCCGAAACCAGGACACTACCAAGTCGCCCCCACAGCGGTAACATCACGTAAAATGTGCTCCCTTGGCCCGGGGTACTCTCGACCCAAATAGTACCGCCGTGCTTCTCGACGATGCCTTTGGCGAAATAGAGGCCCAGGCCTGAGCCCCGCTCACGCTTGCTCAGCGGGTTTTCAACCCGGGAGAATTTACGGAACAGTTTTTCTATGCTCTCTTCCTGGATTCCGACTCCGGTGTCGGACACTGAAAAAACCAGGGTTTGACCCTCCTGCTGCACCCGCAACTTTACTGCGCCGTGTTCGGGCGTATATTTGACGGCGTTGTCCACGAGGTTCCGCAACACTTCCGTGAGCAGTGCCTTGTCGGCGCGGAGTGGGGGGCACAAAGATCCGTCGTCGTCGACCCGCAAAGAAACTTGCAGCCTCTTAGCTTTCGACTCCAAAGTGCTTACCACTTCCGCCAAAAGTTCACGGGGCTGCACTTCGACCTGGTTGAGTGTCAGCGTGCCTTGGTCCAGACGCGCCACGTCAAGAAGGTTGTTAACCAGGGTCGTCATTTGTCCGACGCAGCTCTCCATCTCTTTGACCAAATCGTTTTGCTGCGGACTCAGTCGACCCGCGATTCCCTCTGCCAGGGTTGATGCGTACCATCGCAACCCGGTAAGGGGCGTCCGGAGTTGATGCGAAGCAATTGAAATGAACTCGTCTTTCATCTGGTCCAGGGCTCGCTGCTCGCTGGTGTCGCGAAAGATTACGATGCTGCCCCTCACTCGGCCATCTTGCATAACCGGGGCGGCGAGGATCGACACCGGCATCCTGCTTCCGCCGGGTCGAATGAGCGCTGCATCTCCCGCGACTTGCAGTCCCTGACCGGTTTCGACGACCTGCTCGACGAAATTCTCCGGCGTCTGCCCCTCGAAGTGCAGGACCTCTGAATGAGGCTTCGAGACGGCGTCGCCGGCCTCAATCCCTGTCCACTCTTGCGCGCGCCGATTCAACAGAATCAGTCGGCCTTCGCTGTCCACCGCGAAAACACCCTCGCCGATACTGTGGAGTAGCGCCTCGTCCATCTTCTTGGCGGCCAGCAGGAGTTCCTGGTCGGAGCGCTGCTGAGCAAGCAGGCGGCGGAGTTCCCGTAGTTTGAGTTGCCGCTGGATGAGGTATACGTCAAACAAAAGCGAAAGCACCAGGAAGCCATAAAAGCCCTTCCGCCAGACATCCTGAAGAATGTCGGTGGGCCGTTGCCAAAAAACCACGGGGACCATCAGGATCGCCAAGCCCAAAGTGAGAATGAGGACCATTCCCAAGGTGAGAAGGAAAAGATCCAGGCTCTGCTTCTCGACTTGGCCGGGCTCGATGGAGTGGCGGGGGAGTTGCAGACCCCCGCTTGGGCTCTTCTCTGGAGCACGCTTCTCCGCTGCCTTCCGCGTGGGCCTGTCTGTGATTGTTGTCATGGTCGCTCACGACTTAGGGGCGGCTATGGAGTCTGTGTGAATACCTCCTTTGGAGTGTCATTCCGAGCGGAGCGAGGAATCTCGCTCTGAGTGTTTTCAAGGCACTGCGAGATTCCTCGTCGCCTTCGGCTCCTCGGAATGACATGCAAAGGGAGTTCTCACACAGGCTCTGTGGCCGCCACCCAGACGCGCCGGGGGTTGCCCTGCAACGCCTCGCGGAGAGCTGGTTTCTTCGCCTCCTCGAGTCAAGGATGAGAAGACATCGCAACGGGATATAGTGGCACGAGGTGTGCCGAGGTACAAGGGTTATATTGCGGTTTACGAATTCATGGTAAGCTGAAGGCAACCCTGAAGGAGCCACTGTATGAGCGAAGTTGAGCAACTCGAGCAAAGAATCGAGAACCTGCCGCCCCAGGAGTTCGCCAAGTTGCGGACCTGGTTTCTGGAGTTCGAGGCACGCGCCTGGGACCACCAGATCGAGATAGATGCCAAGGCTGGCAAGCTCGATGGCTTAATCAGTAAAGCCCTAGCCGACTACAGGGCAGGGAAGGCCCGCGAGCTTTGAGGCACTTGACCTCCCCGGAGTTCTGGGCCTTTTACCGGGCCTTGCCAGCAGACATCCGTGCTCTTGCCGATAAGAACTTCGCTCTGCTCAAGCACGATCCGCGCCACCCTCCACTCCGCCTCAAAAAGATCGATGATCTTTGGTCCGTGCGCGTCGGCGATCATTACCGTGCATTGGGAACTGACGTCAAGGAGGGGATCTACTGGATCTGGATCGGCTCTCATGCTGATTACGACAAGATGATTGGCTAATCTACTGGTGGGAGCTGTATTACGCCATGGTCCAGGGCGCTTCCAGGGGACAAGAGGCGATCTGAATGCCCTCGTCGCGGCAGCTACACCTGTTCCGGAATGGTGAACGGCGCGCGGTAGCCGCGGTCTTCGCCACGCAGCAGCCGGTTAGCCTCCTCGTCTCCCTTCACTCGTTCGGTCTCAGGGTCGAAGTTCAGCGTGCGTCCCAGCCGGTACGACACGTTGGCGAGATGAACCAGCGCAGCGGAGAGATGTCCTTCCTCGATGGGGGCCAGGACGTCTTCCTTCTTGCGGCTGCGGACGCACTGGATGAAGTTCCCCCAACGATCCCCGCCGCGCGTAGCGCTGGGGCCGGGCTCCTGCTCCTCGCCTAGCCAGGTGCGGTAGGATTCGTATCCCGTCATGGCCATATAACCTTTCGAGCCATAGAAGAGATTGCCGCACATGGCCTTAATCTGATTGAACGAAGGACCGGCGGCGGCCGCAGCGCCCGCGGCCTTGGGCAGGGCGGCAGCGCCGGCGCCGAACCCAGGCAGGCCGATCTCCGCCTCAGTGTTCGTGATCCAGTGGCGGACTTCAAACTCCAGCAGGCGCTTCTTGCCGTCCGGCATGCGGAATTCGAAAACGCAGTTCAAGGTGTTGGGTGTTTCCTGATCGTCATCAAACATGAAATGGCCGCCGAGTGCGGAGACTTTGTTGGGGAGCTTTACGCCCAGTCCCCAGCGCGCCAGATCGACTTCGTGAACGCCTTGATTGCCCAGGTCGCCGTTGCCGGTGTCCCAGATCCAATGCCAGTTGTAGTGAAAGCGGTTGCGCGTGAAGGGCTTCAGGGGAGCGGGACCGGTCCACAAATCGTAGTGTACGCCCGGCGGAACGGGCTCAACTTTAGCCTTGCCTATAGTTCCGCGCCACTTGAAGCAGAGGCCGCGCGCCAGGTAAACCTCGCCGATCACTCCTTCGCGCAGCTTCCGCACGCCCTCGCGGTAGCCCTCTGCCGACCGCCCTTGCGTCCCGTGCATCACAATCCGGTCGTATTTGCGGGCGGCCTGGACCAATTGGTGGCCTTCCCACCAGGTGTGGGAACAGGGCTTCTCGACGTACACGTCTTTGCCTGCCTGGCAGCCCCATATTCCCATGAGAGAATGCCAGTGGTTGGGAGCGGCAATGGAGACCGCATCGAGCGATTTGTCCTCGAGCAGCTTGCGATAATCGATGTAGACCTTGGGCTTGGGCAGCTTTCGCTTCTCGATGTCGGCCAGGCGTTGGGCGATGACACCTTCGTCGACGTCGCAGATGGCGGCGACCTCTGTGTTGGGCACGGCCGAGAACCCCTCGACGTGGACGAATCCCTGCCCTCGAACGCCAACAACCCCAATCCGCACGCGGTCGTTGGCCCCTCTCACTCTCTCAGGTTGCGTCAGGAAGCTGATGCCGCTCAAGGCAGCGAGACCCGCGCCGTTCTTCATAGTCGCCTCCAAAAAGTCGCGTCGGGTAGTTTTCGTAACGTTTTTCATGATGTCCTCAATCCGTTGATAACCTCTCCGCCGTAGGGGGACGGCTTGCCGTCCCCGCATTTCTGCTGGCCCCGACGAGGGTAGGGCAAGCCCTACCCCTACACCGCCCGGGTCCAGTCGCGTATGACGTAGAGACGGAAGGCTGTGGGTCCTACCATCCTCGGCCTGACTTATCGACGGATTGAGGTGACGTCCTCACGCCTTATCGCTTCTACGACCCGAATGATAATATATACTCTTTTGTTGAATTTTATGCCCCTCGATCTATCCACCGAAATAGCTGTGCGCTGGAGTGAATGCGACCCGGAACTTGTATCCCTTCTCAAGGAAGGCGGGATCACGGCGGTCCTTCTGCCGAATCGCAACGAGGCTTTCGAGACGGCCTGCCGGAAAGCCGGCTTTAAGGTTGAGGGTCTGGCTGATATCCAGTTCCTTGCGCTGGATTCAATGGGCGGCGCCGCGGCCAACGCCACAGTCGCGCTGACCAAAGGGATATGGCCCGGAGTGAGTCGCGGCCCGAGGATCGACGAAGATGAGTTCACGGCGGGCGCGAGCGCGGTGCCGTGGGTGGATGCGAACGGCTATTTGTACGGTATTCTACGCGCCCTCTATCCGGATCGGCCGGCGCTCGTGGGATACCTTCCGGACGAGAACGCCGGTGTGAAGCCGGAGACGATTTTACCTTACGACTCGCTCGAGTTGGCCCTGGTTGAAGCCTGGGTTAATGGAGGGAATTACCTGCTTTCGCTCGAGCCGCGCTATCAGGCCAGGCTGCTGCGCGGCGAGGCGGAGGCGTTGACCGCATGGCGCCGGCTGGGCCGCACGGCGCGCTGGCTGGTCGAGAACCGCAGGTTGTTTGGCCAGCCCACCTTTCCCGCCATCACAGTATTGGTGGAGGCGAACGACGGGTTGGCCGAAATCACCAATCTGCTGTATCGGCAGAACACCTCGCCTGCGCTGTCGCCCGCGGCGAATCCCCCCGCCCCGGACCCTTCGCGCGTGTTGGCTCTCGTGGCGGTCGGTATTCAAGCGCCCCAGGCCGAGATCCGGCGCCGCATTCTGAGCCACGCCGAGGCAGGAGCGTCGCTGATTGTCGACGCGACAGGCGACAACGCCTGGTGGCGAGACCCCCAACTGAAGCTCGACCGGCGCCAGGAGGATCGCGAATTCTACTCGCTGGGACGCGGCCAGGTGGTCGCGTACCGCGAAGCAATTTCGGACCCCTATAACTTCGCCTTCGATGTGATCGATATTGTGACTCAGAAACGCCGCGCCGCGCGGTTGTGGAATGCGCCAACCGCGATTGTGCTGGCTACTTCTTCACCGCCGGGAGCGAACCGCGGGCAGGCCATGCTGCATCTGATTAACTACGGATCGCGGCTTGAGGGTGAAGTGTTGGTTGCTGTGCAGGGTTGGTATTCGCGCGCTACGCTGCTGCGGCCTGAGGCCCCGGCAAGGTCGCTGCCCACAGCCAAGCGGGGCACGACCACAGAGTTCACGCTGCCGGAGTTGGAACGGTTGGGGATTGTGGTCCTTGATTGAGTTGATGTAGGGGGACGGCTTGCCGTCCCCGTCTTGCGGGCGGGTAGGGCAAGCCCTACCCCTACAGTTGGGCAGTTGAGTCCGCCGTCACAAGGAGTGCAGATGGTCAGTCGTCGAGATTTCCTCAGGACCAGCGCGCTAGCCGCCGCCGGCGCCATCCCTGGCGTAAGGCTGGCTTCCGCATTAACTCTCCCACCGGCTTACTTCGGGCTGCACCCTTTCATCGAGAGTAATCCTAAAGCCGTTTTTATCCGGCGCACCCACGTCGCCCACAAGACCGACCAAAAAGCCAAGCACCAGGAGGGTTTGGCGCTGGCGCGCGAGATCTTCGTGCCCATGGACCGTCCGGGGATTCCGCTGACCCACCGCATTATTCTTAAACCCAATTTCACCAGCGTGCACGATCCCAATCGGCCGGACGAAGAGAACTGGGGCACGGGCACGGACGCGCAGTTCTACGAAGGAATGGTGATGGGCCTGAAGGAGGTCGGGCTCAGCAAGTTTCACTTTATCGAGGCCAACGGCTATCCCGTCTGGAACGTGCGCGGGTTTGTGGACATCAATCAACGGCTCGGGGTGGAGATGAATGAGCCCGAGCGCCACGTCAGGCACTTCGGGGAAAGCTGGGAGATGAACTGGAGCAAGGTGCCGGACGCGGTGGTCTACACGCGTATACCTCACTATGCGCCAGTGAACGAACCGGACACCTGGCTGCTGAACATGGCGAAGTGGAAGGCTCACGGCATGTGCATGAGCCTGTCCGTCAAGAACGAGCAGGGACTAGTTGTGCTGCCTTACGTTCGTTTCTGTCCGGGATGGAGGATGGTGACGGGAGTGCCCGACTTCATGAAGCCCGACATTCATCCCAACGCAGAACGTGTCGTGAAGCAATTCTTCGATCGCCACGTCAGGCTGCAGTACGACCGCTACGACAGCCGGCACGAACTGAGCCCCATCCATGAGGAGATCTGGGCGCACAAGACCTGCGACCACATGAGCGTGATGAAAACGGGCTTGGCCATGATCGAAGGCATCACGGGCCGGGACGGCGACGGCTTCGGCGAAGGCCAGGACTATCTCACCAACCTTGTGATGTTCAGCAAGGACAAGTTCCGCCTGGACATGATCGGCATGTACCTGGGCGGCCACGAACCCGGGGACGTCAATCTTTTCCGCATCGCCAAAGAACGCGGGCTGACGGACACCTTCAATCCTTGGGAAATCCCCATCTACGAATGGGAGAACGGGGCGGCCACTCCTCGCAAACTGAGCGATTTCGGGCGCACGCCTCTCAAGACCTACTACCTTCAGATGCCGGGTGAACCGCTCTTCCACCTCGTCAACGAACCCTTCGATTACGAATCTGAAACGAGACGCGGATAAGAGTTGGGAAGGGGATTTGCTGAGGCGGCTATAAACCTCATGAAGGCCGGTTGACTTGCGACCCTGCGCGCAATTCCTGCCCCTGGAAAGTTCGCCAATACAGAATTCGACACTACAAAGTGCCGTTTTTGCCACGAGCGTCGTGTCCCGGAAGTTCGTTGAATATGTCAGCCCGTCAGCCGACGGGCGTAAGCGAGTAGTCCGTCAACCGACGGATTGTGAGGCCCTCCCTCACCCCCGTCCCCTCTCC
>Ga0209517_10002643_pt1 | contig 24991 bp, 19 predicted proteins | sample PeaSoiMetSII2010_FD_187695 | JGI IMG/M metagenome (GOLD analysis project Ga0209517, IMG submission 187695) | Peat soil microbial communities from Weissenstadt, Germany - SII-2010 (SPAdes) (version 2) | ecosystem: Environmental > Terrestrial > Soil > Wetlands > Peat | place: Germany... | reverse complement strand
CTGAACTGCAGGGGATCGCGGTTGGCGGCGCCGATGCACAGCGTGACGGAGGTGCCCGCCTCCAGCGTCACGCCGCCGAGTTCGACGCGCTCCGTCGTCATGCGGTTGCCGAGCTGGTTCGAACTCTCGAACCTCAGGACCTCCTCGACCGCGGTTTTGATCAGGGTTGGATTTTCGATCAGCCGTTTCTTCTCCATTGGGTTCTCCGAGAGCGCCACCAACCCATTGCCGATCAGGTTTGTCGTAGTCTCATGCCCCGCGTTGAGCAGGAAGATGCAATTGTGCAGCAGCTCCTTCTCGGTTAGCCGCTCGCCATTTTCCTCGCCCTGGATGAGACGCGTCAGCACGTCGCGCTCGGGGTTACCGGGCTTTGCCCGGCGTCGCGCGACCAGAATTTCCAGATAATCCAGGAATTCGCTCACCGCTTCGTTGCCGCGCGCAGAAACCTCAGCGCCGATCACGGGCTCGAGCGCCCCCAAGATCGCCAACGACCAGCCCCTCAACGGCCCGCGTTCTTCCTGCGGTACGCCGAGCAGGTTGCCGATGACCTCGATCGGGATCGCGGCGGCAAAATCCCCGATCAGATCGGCGTCGCCTTTGTTGGCAAGGGCATCGAGCAATCGGTCGACCAGGGCGATCAGGTTGGGCTCCATTTCGGCGATCGCCCGCGGCGACAGCGCGCCCATGATCAGCCGCCGCACGCGGGTATGCGCGGGTGGATCGTTGAAGACGAGGCTCGTGGTATGGTGCTCGTAGAGCAGGGATGTGCCGTATTTCGGCGCGAATTCCTTTTTCTTGTCCGAGCTGAAGACCTTGGTGTTCTTGTAGGCCGTGAGCAGATCGTCATAGCGGGTCAGGAAATACGATCCGTTGGGCATGCGCTTGACCGGTTCGTGCTCCCGCAGTGCACGATAGGTCGGAAACGGATCGGCATAGAATTCGCCGGTCAATTTCTCGATGTCGAAATGGGCCGCAAGCTCTCGCGCGTTCGCATTCATGCTGCCATACTCTCCGGGGACACGGATATGCCGTTTTCGCTCTTTCGGAAAGCGCGGCTTTCTCTACAGTCCGCATCGAAATGTAGCCGATGATCGAACGGAAATGAAAATGCACGCCCGTAGCGAAGCGCCTGCCGAAAGCCCGCCCTCCTGGCCGGAGGATATTTTTTCGATTTTGCAGCGTTTCGATGTCCGTCAGGTTCCCTATGTGCCGGATGCCGGCCATTCGCAATTGATCGAGCGGGTGCTGGGGACGCCTTCCATGCGCGCGGTGCCGCTGACGACCGAAGAAGAGGGCGTGGCGCTATTGGCCGGAGCCTGGGCCGGCGGCCAGCGCGGCGTGCTCTTGATGCAGTCGAGCGGCGTCGGCAATTGCGTGAACATGTTCTCGCTGACCCAGATCCTCCGATTTCCATTCCTGACGCTCGTGACCATGCGCGGCGAGTGGGGCGAGTTCAATCCGTGGCAGGTGCCGATGGGCTCATCCACCGCTGGTGTGTTCGAATTATCCGGGATCAAGGTGCTGCGGGCTTCGCACCCGAACGAGGTGCGCGAGGTGGTCGAGGCCGCGGCCGGGCAGGCTTATAACGCCTGCACGCCGACCGCGGTCTTGTTGTCGCAGCGCCTGATCGGCGCAAAGGTCTTTACGAAATGAGCAAGGCTAATCTTCTCGAACGGCGCAGCGTGGTCTCGGCCCTGCTGGCGGGCCGCAAGGAGGCAATCGTTGTCGGCGGCCTCGGTGCTTCGACCTACGATATCGCCGCCGTCGGCGATCACGACCGCAATTTCTATCTATGGGGCGCCATGGGCGGCGCTGTCATGATCGGGCTCGGCGTTGCGCTCGCCCAGCCCAAGCTGCCGGTCGTGGTGATCACAGGCGACGGCGAGATGCTGATGGGGATCGGGAGCCTTGCGACCGTCGGCCTGCAAAAGCCGGGCAACCTCACCATCGTCGTGCTCGACAATGAGGTCTATGGCGAGACCGGTGGGCAGGCGAGCCATACTGGCGCCAACACCGACCTTGTCGGCGTGGCGAAGGCTTGCGGCATCGCGGATGCGCGGACGCTGGCGACCATGGGCGAGATCGAAGCCTTTGCGCCATCCATGCAAAACGTCTCGACCGGGCCACGTTTCGCCAGCATCAAGATCGACAGCGCCAATCTGGAACGCGTGCTTGCAAGCCGCGACGGCAGCTTCATCGTGACACGAATCCGCAGCGCGCTCGGCTTCGCCCCGGTTTAGGTCACGCCTTGGTGCATCGCAGCAATGCTGCTTGACATTTGTGGAGGTGAGTGGTTACTCACGAGCATGAGCACCCTCCGCATGACCAGTGATCTCAGGCGCCAATTGATATTGAGCGCCGCCAAACGATGCTTTGCCCATCACGGCTTTGCGGGAACCACGACCAGGAGCGTCGCGGCGGCGGCTTCGATTTCGGAAGGCCTGCTGTTCAAGCATTTTCCGACCAAATCAGCGCTTTACGCGGAAATCCTCGCAGAGGAATGCGAGGCCGATCCCGCGCTGCATCGCTTGCTTGAACTCGAGCCTTCGACCAAGACGCTGGCGGTGCTGATCCGCGAAATGGTGCGCCATTTCCAGGAGGTGGCTGAGACGCCCGATCAGCAGGAAGCCCAGCGCCTGCGCCTGATGCTCACGAGCCATCTCGACGACGGCGAATTCGCGCGGTTGATCTATGGAAGGATCGCGGACTGGATCAGACCGATGTTCACCGCGTCGCTGGAGCGCGCGGTCGCGGTGGGAGAGGCGACACCAATTGGGCGCGAGCCGATGAATCTGTTCTGGTTTGCCCATCACACCGTGCTGATGGCGACGCTGACGCGGTTGCCTTCCACGCCGTGTCTTTCCTACGGCGACGCCGCCGGTCTCGAGCGGCAGCTTTCTGAATTCATTCTCCGTGGAATTGGCCTCAACGAAACCGCGATTGCCTCTTATCTGGATCATGATTTGTCAGGGGATATGGAGCAGCCGGCCATTTCAGAAAGTGCATGAGATGAACGTCGTAACCGAAGCCAATATTGCGGGCCGGCCGGTCGCCGAGAAACCGCGCGCGCGTCCGGTCCGGATGGTGCGCTGGTTCATCATTGTCGGGGGTCTGCTGGCCGCGGTCGCAGGCGGGATTGTTTATTTCGAATACTGGCGATCCGAGCTGATCAAGAACATCTTTGCCCACAACAGGCCGCCGCCGGCGACGGTGACGGTCATCGAAGCGAAGACGGAAGTGATCCCGAATCTGATGACCGCGGTCGGCGATCTCGCCGCCGTGCATCAGGTGAACGTCACCCCCGATGTCTCCGGGCGCGTCACGGACATCATGTTTACCGCCGGCGCTTCGGTGAAGGCCGGAAGCCCGCTGGTGCAATTGTTCGACGGCCCCGAGCAGGGCGACCTCGCGAGCTACAAGGCGCAGGCGATCGGCGCGCAGCTGGCGCTCGATCGTGCCAAGCAACTGGCGGCGCGCCAGTTCGGCCCACAGTCGACGGCCGATGCCGCGCAGGCCACCTATGACCAGGCCAATGCCGGCATCGCCAAGACTGAAGCCATCATTTCGCAGAAGCTGGTGCGCGCGCCGTTCGATGGCGAACTCGGCGTCCGCCATGTCGAGGTCGGCCAGTTCCTCACCGCCGGCACGCAGATCGTGACGCTGACGGATCTGTCGAAATTGTACGCGAACTTCACCGTGCCGGAGAAGGGCAGCGCGGCACTCGAGGTCGGACAGACCGTGCGTATCGCGGTCGATGCCTACCTCGGCCGGACCTTTGAGGGCAAGATCAACGCGATCGAGCCCCAGATCGCCGCCGACACCCGCAACATCCGCGTTCAGGCCACGATCGACAACCCCGACCACATCCTCAAGCCCGGCATGTTCGCCACGACGACGGTGGTGCTGCCTGACAAGCCGCCGGTCATCACCGTTCCAGAGACCGCCGTCGATTATACGCTTTACGGCGATTCCGTTTTCCTCATCACCGAAAAGAAAGGCGATGACGGCAAGACCGGCCTGACCGCCGTGCGTACCTTCGTGCGGACCGGCAACCGGGTCGAAGGACGCGCCGAGATTCTCAGCGGGGTGAAGGCCGGCGATCGCGTGGTCGCGCTCGGCCAGCTCAAGCTGCAATCGGGAGGGGCGGTGGTGATCTCGACCGACCCGCCGCCGCCGATTCCGGCAATCCCGCCGCGTTACTGACGACGCGCCAACTTAAGAGCCGGAGCGCATCGCGATGGTCTGGACCGATATTTTCATCAAGCGGCCCGTGTTGTCGGTGGTCGTCAGCCTGCTGATCCTTCTGATCGGCCTTCGGGCGGCGACTGTGCTGCCGATCCGGCAATATCCGAAGCTTTCGAACACCGTGGTGAACATCACCACCATCTATCCCGGCGCTTCTCCCGAGCTGATCCAGGGCTTCATCACCACGCCGATCGAGCAGGCCGTCGCGTCCGCCGAGGGCGTCGACTACATGACGTCTTCGTCGGTGCTCGGGACCAGCACCATCCAGGTCTTTATCAAGCTGAATTTCGACCCGAACCAGGCCTTGACCGAGGTTCTCGCCAAGGTGAACTCGGTCAAATACCTCATTCCGAAGGAATCCAACGATCCGATCGTCACCAAGACGACCGGCCAGACTACCGCGGTGATGTATATCGGCTTCTCGAGCGATGTGCTGTCGGGCTCGGCGATATCGGATTATCTGACACGCGTGGTTCAGCCGGTGCTTTCCACCGTCGATGGCGTCGCATCGGCCGACATTCTGGGCGGCCAGACTTTTGCGATGCGGCTGTGGCTCGATCCCGTCCGCATGGCTGGCCGCAATGTTTCGCCGGCGGATGTTTCGGCGGCCATTGCCGGCAACAATTTCCAGGCGGCGGCGGGCCAGTCCAAGGGCTTTTTCATCGTCTCCAACGTCTCGGCCAACACCGACCTTCAGAACCTCGACCAATTCAAGCGGATGATCGTCAAATCCAAGGACGGCGGCTTTGTCCGGATCGAAGATATCGCCAACGTCGAACTCGCCGCACAGAGCACCGACGCCAGCGTCGCCTTCAACGGCGAGCACGCGATCTTCATCGGCGTGCAGGCAACTCCGCAAGGCAACCCGCTGACGCTGGTGAAGGGCGTCCGCGCGCTGTTCCCGGAAATCGAACGCAATCTGCCGCCGTCGATGAAGATGAAGGTGGCCTTCGATTCCACCAAGTTCATCCAATCCTCGATCGACGAGGTGGAGAAGACGCTGGGTGAGGCGGTCATCATCGTGGTCGTTGTGATCTTCCTGTTCCTTGCCTCGTTCCGTTCGGTGCTGATTCCGGTGGTGACGATTCCCTTGTCGCTGATCGGCGTTTGCAGCCTGATGCTGATTGCGGGATTTAGTTTCAACCTGTTGACGTTGCTCGCCATGGTGCTCGCGATCGGTCTTGTCGTCGACGACGCCATCGTGGTGGTAGAAAATATCCATCGGCATCTGGAGGAGGGCAAGCCTCCGGTACAGGCGGCGATGCAGGGCGCGCGCGAGATCGTTAGTCCCGTCATCTCCATGACCATTACGCTCGCCGCGGTGTATGCGCCGATCGGATTCCTCGGCGGACTGACCGGCTCGCTGTTCCGGGAATTTGCCTTCACGCTGGCAGGCTCGGTGATCGTGTCCGGCGTGATCGCGCTCACGCTCTCGCCGATGATGTGCTCGGTGTTCCTCAAGAGCGCCGAGGAGGGCCGGTTTGCCAGACTGGTGAACCGGGTGTTCGGCGCGATGACGCACTGGTATGGCCGACAGCTCGACCGCTCGCTCGACTATCGCCCGATCACGGCGCTGTTCGCGCTGACGATCCTGGGGCTGGTCGGATTCCTCTATATGCACACATCGAAGGAACTCGCGCCTGAAGAAGACCAGGGCATCGTGTTCGCGCTGGTGAAGGGGCCGAAATACGCCAACATCGATTATCTGAATTTTTACGGCGAGAAGCTCGACAAGGCATTTGCCAGCTTCCCCGAAACCGACCTGCGCTTCGTCCTGAACGGCATCAACGGCCCGCAAAACGGTATCGCCGGCATGCTGCTCAAGCCGTGGGACGAGCGCGAACGCTCCTCGATCAAGCTCAAGCCGCTGGTGCAGGCGCGGCTCAGCAAGATCGAAGGCGTCAATGCATTCGCCTTCAACCTGCCGCCGCTGCCCGGCGGCCCCGGCGGTTTGCCGATCCAGATGGTCATCAATTCGACCAACGGTTTCCAGGCGGTCTATGAGCAGATGGCCAAATTGAAGGATGCCGCGCGCAAGAGCGGGCTGTTCATCGTTTCCGACAGCGATCTCGACTTCAACCAGCCGGTGGTGCGGGTCAAGGTCGACCGCGCGAAGGCCAGCGATCTTGGTCTGACGATGCTTAACATCGGCAATACGCTGGCGACCATGCTCGGCGGAAACTATGTCAACCGCTTCAACCTCGAGGGACGCTCGTATCAGGTCATCCCGCAGGTGCCGCGCGAAAGCCGGCTCTCGCCCGAGGCGCTCGGCCGCTATTATCTGTCGACCCCGACCGGCCAGCAGATCCCGCTTTCGACCGTGGTTTCGATCGAGACCGCGACCGACCCGAACGCGCTGACCCATTACAACCAGTTGAACTCCGCGACCTTCCAGGCGGTGCCGATACCCGGCGTGACCGTCGGGCAGGCGGTCGACTTCCTCGAGGGTGAAGCAAAGAAGCTGCCGGCCGGTTTCAGCCACGATTATCTCGCCGACGCCCGGCAATATGTGCAGGAGGGCAATCAGCTCGCGATCACCTTCGGTTTCGCGCTGATCATCATCTTCCTGGTGCTGGCGGCACAGTTCGAAAGTCTGCGTGATCCGCTCGTGATCATGATCAGCGTTCCGATGGCGATCGTGGGCGCGTTGATCCCGCTGTTCTTCGGCGCGGCGACGATGAACATCTACACCCAGGTCGGATTGCTGACGCTGGTCGGTCTCATCAGCAAGCACGGGATTTTGATGGTGGAATTTGCCAACGAGCTTCAGCTCAACGAGGGGCTGGATCGCCGCTCGGCCATCGAAATGGCGGCCCGCGTCCGGTTGCGGCCGATCCTGATGACGACCGCCGCGATGGTCACCGGCCTGTTGCCGCTTCTCACCGCCACCGGCGCGGGCGCGGCGAGCCGGTTCTCGATCGGTCTGGTGGTCGTCGCCGGCATGACCATCGGAACCTTGTTCACGCTGTTTGTGCTACCCGCGGTTTATGTGGCGATCGCCACCGATCACCGCGCCGGGGCCGAATCCGAGCGCGCCAGGGAGATCGCCGAGTTCGATCTCGCGCCCAAGGCGCTGAGGCCTACCTAAGGCGCATCCGTAAAAGGTGCCTGGCCGGCGCCGTTTCCCGCTGGTCCGGCCCGGCGGCTTGACGCCTCCCGCGCCGCGGCAAGAGACAAGGCCGCACCTTCTTGCTAAACAGGCTGGGATGAGCATTTCCCTTCACCCAGACGCCGATGGCAGGGCGCTGGCGGCGCCGCCCGCGGCCAGCGCTACGCCCGCGGCCAAGCCGTCGGGGACCCCGATCCGTAGCCGGCTTTTTACTAAATACGTCGCGTTGTTCGTTGCGGTGGTGGCGGTCGCCCTGTTGTCCAACGGGATTTTCGAGGTTTTTTTCTATTATCGCGAACATAAGGCAGCGCTGATCCGCATCCAGCACGAGCAGGCCGAGGCGGCGGCGGCAAAGATCAGCCAGTTCATCAAGGAAATCGAAAGCCAGCTCGGCTGGACCACCCAATTGCCGTGGTCGGCGGGCTCGATCGAGCAGCGCCGCTTTGACGCCTTGCGTCTGTTGCGGCAGGTACCGGCGATTACCGAACTGGCGCAGGTCGATTCGACCGGCAAGGAGCGCCTGAGAGTATCGCGGCTCGCCATGGACGTGGTCGACTCAGGGCTTGACCTTTCCAAGGACCCGAAATTCACCGAAGCCGTTGCCCACAAGGTCTATTACGGGCCGGTGTATTTCCGGCGGGAGTCGGAGCCCTATATGACGCTGTCGCTGGCGGGTACCCGCAAGGACGCCGGCGTCAGCATCGCCGAGGTCAATCTCAAGCTGATCTGGGATGTGGTGTCGCAGATCAAGGTCGGCGAACGCGGCCACGCTTACGTCGTCGGCGCCGCCGGACGGCTGATCGCCCATCCCGACATCAGTCTGGTGCTGCGCAACACCGACATGTCGAAGCTCGTGCAGGTGCAGGCGGCACAGGCCGGCAATACCGGCGCCGATCCCGATTCCTTGCAGGGCACGAAAAACATCCAGGGACAGGAAGTGCTGACCGCGTCCGCGCCGATCGCACCGCTTGGCTGGACGATGTTCGTCGAATTGCCGGTGGAAGAGGCTTACGCCTCGCTTTACGCCGCCTTGCAACGCCTCGCCATCTTGCTGGCGGCGGCCTCGGCCTTTGCGGTGCTGGCGGGGGTATTCCTCGCCCGGCGCATGGTCGGCCCGATCCAGGCCCTGCGCGCCGGCGCCGAGCGCATCGGCAGCGGCGATTTCGCCCAGCGCATCTCGATTCCGACCGGCGACGAGCTGGAAGGACTTGCCAATCAATTCAACGACATGGGCGCAAGACTTCAGGAATCCTATGCGGACCTCGAGAACAAGGTTGAACAGCGGACCGCGGAGCTGAGCGAATCTCTAGAACAGCAGACCGCCACTTCGGAGGTCCTGGAGACCATCAGCTCTTCGGCGGGCGAACTGGAGCCGGTTTTCGACAAGATGCTCGAAAATGCAACGCGCATTTGCGGAGCAACATTTGGCACGATGAATCTCTATGAGCAGGGCGGCTTCCATACGGTTTCATTGTACAACGCGCCGGAGGCGTATGCGGCCACACAGCTGCACCAGCTGATTCAACCACATCCGCAGAGTGGCCTCGGCACTATCGAGCGCACCCATCAGACTTTCCATATCGATGATATCAGGACACAACCGCCCTATCTCGACGGCAATCCCAACGTTCGCGCTCTGGCCGATCTTGCGGGAGCCCGAACGCTTGTTATCGTGCCGATGCTCAAGGAAAATGAGTTGATCGGCGCCATCACCATTTTTAGGCAGGAAGTCAAGCCGTTTACCGAAAAGCAGACCGAGCTAGTGGCAAACTTCGCCAAACAAGCGGTCATCGCCATCGAGAATACTCGACTGCTCAAACAATTGCGGGAGCGTACTGACGATCTCAGTGAATCCCTGCAGCAACAGACCGCGACAGCCGATGTGCTCAAAGTCATCAGCCGCTCGGCGTTCGACCTGAAATCCGTGCTCACGACCCTGACCGAGTCCGCGAAGTCGTTGTGCGGCGCATCGCTTGGAATTATTATGCTGCGCGACGGCGAGGTAATGCGGCTGCGGGCCGAATCCGGCTGCACGCAGGCCTTTGTCGAATTTATGGATACCCACCCGATCAGGCCTGGCCGGGAGACGATCACCGGCCGGGTCTTTACGGACGGCAAGCCTGTCCACCTCGCGGATGTGGAACGCGACCCCGAGTATAATTTCGGTAACGCCCCCACGATCGGCGCCTACAGGGCCGTGCTCGCGGTGCCGCTGATGCGCGACGGCGCGGTCGAAGGCGTGCTGTTGCTTGGACGACCGGTACCCGGAGCGTTCAGCCAGCGCCAGGTCGATCTCGTACAGACCTTTGCCGACCAGGCTGTCATCGCCATCGAGAACGTGCGTTTGTTCGAGCAGGTCCAGACGCGCACCAGGGAGCTTTCGCTTTCCCTGGAAGAGCTGCGCACCGCCCAGGACCGGCTGGTGCAAACAGAAAAGCTCGCTTCCCTCGGCCAGCTCACCGCCGGCATCGCCCACGAAATCAAGAATCCGCTCAACTTCGTCAACAATTTCTCGGCGCTGTCGGCCGAATTGATCGACGAGCTCAACGACGCGCTCAAATCCGCCGGGCTCGACGACAAGAATTCCGAAGAGATCGGCGAACTCACGCAGATGCTCAAGGGCAATCTCGAAAAGGTGGTGCAGCACGGCAAGCGCGCCGATTCGATTGTCAAGAACATGCTTCTGCATTCGCGCGAGGGCTCGGGCGAGCATCGGCTAGCCGATATCAATGCGATCGTCGAGGAAAGCCTCAATCTCGCCTATCATGGCGCGCGGGCGGAGAAGTCCGGCTTCAATATCACGCTCAAGCGCGAACTCGATCCGTCCGCCGGAATGATCGACCTTTACCCGCAGGAGATCACTCGGGTGTTTCTCAACCTCATTTCCAACGGCTTCTACGCCGCCACCAAGCGCAGAGAAGCCGGCGAAGACGGCTTTGAGCCGACGCTCAGCGCGACCACCAAAAACCTCGGCAGCAAGGTCGAAATCCGGATTCGCGACAATGGCACCGGCATCCCGCCCGAAGTGAAGGAGAAGATGTTCAACCCCTTCTTCACCACCAAGCCCGCAGGCGAGGGCACTGGCCTTGGGCTGTCGATGAGCCACGACATCATCGTGAAACAGCACGCCGGCAAGATCGACGTCGAAACCGAGCCCGGTGCATTTACCGAATTCATCATTACGCTGCCCAGGACGGCGGCGGCACAAGGACAGTCTGGAGGCGGAAATTGAGCGTTTACATTCTCGTCGTCGACGACGAGCCGGATGTCGAGGCCCTGTTCCGCCAACAGTTTCGGCGCGACCTGAAATCCGGGCGCTTCAAGATGGAATTTGCTTCGTCGGCGCCGGAAGCCCTGGTCCGCGCCGCCGAGATCAAGGATCCGTCGCTGATCCTGATCCTGTCCGACATCAATATGCCCGGCATGAGTGGGCTTGAAATGCTGCCGAAGGTGCGCGCCGAACGTCCCGATGTTCCCGTCATCATGATCACCGCCTATGGCGATGCCGAAACACGCCGCAAGGCGATCGAGCGCGGCGCGGTGGGTTTATTGACCAAACCGATCGATTTCGCGCTGCTGCGCCATGAGATCGATACACGGGTCGGGCAGGCCGCATGACCGCAACCATCCTCGTCGTCGACGATGAGCCCGATCTTGAGGCTCTTGTCTTGCAGAAATTCCGCAAGCAAATTCGCGACGGCGCGGTCACTTTCATGTTTGCCCATGACGGATTGGAGGCGTTGCAGTCGATCGAACAGCATCCGCACGTCGACATGGTGGTGTCCGACATCAACATGCCGCGGATGGACGGGCTGTCCTTGTTGCAGAAATTGCAGGAGGCCGAGGACAAGAAATCGACCATCATCGTTTCGGCCTATGGCGACATGAGCAATATCCGCACCGCGATGAACCGCGGCGCGTTCGATTTCCTGACCAAGCCGATCGACTTCGGCGATCTCGAAACCACCATCGAAAAGACCATGCGTCACGTCGAGGCGCTGCGCGAAGCCCGACGCCGCCAGGCCGAGGCCGAGCGCGCGCATGCGTCGCTTTCTCGGTATTTTTCGCCCCAGATTGCCGCAAGGCTCGCCGCCGGCGCCGATAGTAACGGCATGGAGGTACACTGGCGCGACGTCGCGGCCATCTTCACCGACATCTCCGGCTTCACGTCGCTGGTGGAAACGGCAGCCCCCGAGGTGCTCGGAACGCTCCTCAACGAGTATGTCGGCGGCATGACCGACGTCGTCTTTGCGCATGAGGGAACGGTCGCCAAGATCATCGGCGATGCGATCCAGATCCTCTTCAACGCGCCCGGAGACCAGCCGGACTTCGCAACGCGCGCGATCGCCTGCGCCCACGCTCTCGACGCCTGGTCGGAACAATTTCGTCAACGTTGGAAATCCAAGGGCATCAATTTCGGCGTCACCCGCATCGGCGTTCACGCTGGCCCCGCGCTGGTGGGAAATTTCGGCGGCGGGAGGTTCTTCGACTACACCGCCTATGGCGACACCATCAACACCACCGCGCGGCTTGAGACCGCCAACAAGATTCTCGGCACACGTATTTGCGCGAGCGCCGCGGTCGCGGATGCGGCAAAGGGTTTTCAGGGGCGGCCTGTCGGCGATCTTATGCTGCGCGGGCGTAGCGAGCCTTTGCGAGCCTATGAGCCGTTGCCGCCGGCGAAGTTCAAGAGTCCAGTGACGTCGCAATACGCCGAGGCGTTTGCCAAGCTTGAGGCCGGAGACGGCGGGGCAATGCCGGCCTTCGCGGCGCTGGTCGGGCAACATGCCGATGACGCGCTCGCCGGGTTTCACTTAAGACGGCTGCTCAACGGCGCCAAGGGCGTTCGGATGCAGGTTGAATGACGTGGGCCCGGCATGCCTGAGATGACAAGCGATTTTGCCGCGGGAGACTATCGCTTCATTCCGGCAGTGTTTCAGTATTCGAGTGGTGCTGCCGCTTTCTCCGGGTTTGAAATCGAGCGCGTGCGCTTCGACAGACTGGTCCCGCTGGCTGAAGGATTTACGCAAGCGGCCAAACACATTCAGGCCGCTGGGCGTCCGCTGACCTCGTTCTGCGCCTGCGAGTTGCGTTCGCCCGCGGCGTTTACGGAGGCGGGCTTCCTGGCGTTCAATCAGCATTACGTCAAGACGCTGGCCGAGTGGGGCATCTTTGACGGCACCACCAATCCGGTGGCGCGCAGCAATGTCTGCCCGGAAATCGATCCGCCGGCTGAGCCGTCTTTGTACGCCTTCTCCTTCACGCGTCCGGTCCAGGGACAAAGGTCTGCCCCGGCGGACTTTGTCATCGCCGGCGGCGCGGAGGCGCGTGGTGGCACGGGAAGCTATCCCGAGCGCATCGTGCGTTACCGCGATGTAAGCCCGGACGGGCTGAGGAAGAAGGTTCGATTTACGGTCTCCGAAATGGAAAGCCGCCTCGCCGCGTTCGGGTTCGGTTGGAAGGAAACGACGGCGGCGCAAGCTTACACGGTGCACGACTTCCACCACGTGATGGCCGACGAACTGGTCCGCCGCGGCGCCGCGCGATCCGGCCTGACCTGGCACTTTGCGCGGCCACCCGTGATCGATCTCGAATTCGAAATGGATTGCCGGCGCGTGACGCGGGAAGTGGTGATTTGAATTTTTCCGTCATTGCGAGGAGCAAAGCGACGAAGCAATCCATCTTCGGCTTCGGTGGCGGTGAGATGGATTGCTTCGCTGCGCTCGCAATGACGGTCGTTACCGCCCGCGCGGATCGAGGGCGTCACGCAAACCGTCGCCGACCAGATTGAACGACAGCACCACGAGAAAGATCGCAAGCCCCGGCCACAGCGCCATCCACGGCGCGTTGGTCAGAAAGCGCTGCGCGGCGTTGAGCATGCTGCCCCAGGACGGCGCTGGCGGCTGTTGCCCGAGCCCGAGAAACGACAGCGCGGCTTCGGCGATGATCGCAGCCGCGATCGACAGCGTCGCCTGGACCAAAAGTGCCGGCATGATGTTCGGCAGAATATGGAACAGCGCGATCCGCCAGCGCGGATTGCCCATGGCGCGCGCGGCCTCGACATAGTCCTCGACCTTGACGCTCATGGTCTGGCCGCGGGTCAGCCGCACGAAGATCGGCGTCGTCGAGATGCCGATGGCGATCATGGCGTTGCCGAGGCTCGGTCCGAGAAACGCGGCGAGCGCAATGGCGAGGATCAGGAACGGACAGGCGAGCATCGCGTCCGTAATCCGGCTGATCAGGGCGTCGATGAAGCCGCCGCGGTAGCCCGATAGCAGACCGAGCGGCACGCCGATCCCAAGTGCGATCCCGACCGAGATCGCGCCCGCCACCAGCGAAGCGCGCGCGCCGTAGATCACACGGCTGAGAATGTCGCGGCCGAGATCGTCGGTGCCGAACCAATGCAGCGCCGAGGCCGGCTTGCGTACCAGAGTCCAGCTGGTCGCGACGGGATCGTAGGGCACGATCCAGGGCGCAAACGCCGCAAGTAGGATGAAAGTCGCGATCACGACCAGCCCGGCCATCGCGCCCTTGCGCGCAATCAGCCGGCGTAGCGTGCGCCGCGCCGGACTTTCGAACTCGTCGGGGACGGACGCGGATAGAGCGGGGAGGGCGGCGTCGGTCATCTCACGCCCTCAGCCGCGGGTTGACGAGGATATAGGCGATATCGGCGATCAGGTTGAGCGTGATGTAAATCGTCGCCGTCACCAGCACGACCCCTTGCACGACCGCATAGTCGCGGTTGAACACGGCATCGACGATCAGCTTGCCGAAGCCCGGAATCGAGAAAATCTGCTCGGTCAGCACGGCGCCCGACAGCAGCGTTCCGAGTTCGAGCGCCCCCAGCGTGATGATCGGCGTCAGCGCGTTGCGCATGGCGTGCTTGAGAATGACCGCGCGTTCGGAAAGGCCCTTGGCGCGGGCGGTGCGGACGTAATCGCTTTCCAGCACTTGCAGCATGGCGCTGCGAGTATGCCGCATCAGAATCGCGGCGATGGCGTTTCCGAGCACGAAGGCCGGCATGATGGTGGAGGCAAGGCTCGCGCGCCAGTTCTCGGAAAGCGGCACATAGCCCGAGGCCGGCAGCCAGCCGAGTTCGATCGAGAACAGGAAGATCAGCATGATCCCGAGCCAGAAATTCGGCGTCGAAATGCCCCACAGCGCAAACAGGTTCGCGCCATAGTCCCAGGCGGTGCCTTTCTTGACCGCCGAGACGATGCCGGCGGGAATTCCGATCAGGAACGCAATCAGGATCGCCATCGAGGCGAGCTGCGTCGTGACCGGCAGCTTTTGCACGATCAAATCCAGTACCGGGACCTTGATCCGAAGCGACTCGCCGAAGTCGCCCGACAACACGCCCTTGACCCAGTAGGCATATTGCACCGGGATCGGCTGATCGAGCCGGTACTGCTCGCGGATTTTCGCGATCACGGCGGGATCGCGTTCCTCGCCGGCCATCACCAGCGCCGGATCGCCGGGCAACAGATGTTGCAGCGAAAAGATCAAGACCGACACGAAGAACAGTGTCGGGATCAGTTGCAGGATACGTTTGCCGAGGAAGTTCAGCATGGGCTTTTCCCGGGCGCATCGCAGCGTGCAACGATGCGATGCAGAACCGGGACCCATCCCGAGCGCGTGGGTCCCGGATCAGCGTTGCCGCGCTGGCGCGCTGTACCGCATCCGGGACACGAGACTCTTAGTGTGAGTTTTGTCACTTTAACTTCAACCCGACAACGCGCACCAGGCCGTCCGGCATCTGCCGATATCCTTCGAGCTTGGTGGTATGCGCGATCAGAAGCTTGCGGTGATAGAGATAGATGATCGGTTCGTCCTTGAGCACCAACCCCGTCACCTTTTCATAGATCGCCTTGCGTTGCGCCGGATCGGTGATCAGGCGCGCATCCTCGAATCCCTTGTCGACGTCCGGATTGGAGTAGACGCCGTCATTCTGCGGCGCCTTGGTATGCAGAAAGACGTAAGAATTGCCGTCGGGATCGATCCGGCCACTCCAGCCGATCAGGAACGCCTGGAATTCGCCGGCCTGGGCCTGCTTGAAGGAGGTGGCAAATTCGATCAGCCTGATCTTGAGGTCGAAGCCGGCTTCTGCGGCCATCGACTGAAGCACCTGGGCTACCGCCTCGTTTTCCGGTCCCTTGGGCACCATCAGGTCGACGCTGACGGGCAGGGCGACGCCGGATTCCTTCAAGAGCGCCCTGGCCTTGGCGAGGTCGCGCTTCGGAATCGGAAATGCCTTTTGATAATAGGGATGTTCCGGGCTGACCCACTGATTGCCCGGCGTGAACTCGCCATTGAACACCACCTGGTTGAGGGCGTCCCGATCGATCGACAGATCGAGCGCCCGACGCACTTTTTCCGACTGGCTGAGGCCACCCTTGTTCTTGTCGTTGCCGATATTGATGGTGAGGCCCAAATAACCGAGCTCGAGCGCGGTCGACAGTTTGAGTCTGGAGGCGGCGCGTACCTCGTTGATGTCGGTCGCCAGCACGCGCTCGATCAGGTCAAGCCCGCCGGATTTCAGATTGGCGAGCCGCACGGTGGAATCGACGATGGGCAGGAACACCACGCGGTCGATGAAGATATTGTCCTTGTTCCAGTAATCGGCGAATTTCTCCACGACGATGCGATCCTGCTGGACGCGCTCAACGAATTTGTAAGGCCCGGCGCAGACCGGATGCAGACCGAACTTGTCGCCGGCCTCTTTCGCAGCCTTCGGCGAAACCATCATGCCGGCGCGGTCGGTGAGCTGCGCGATCAGCGGCGAGAACGGCGTTTTCAAGACGAGCTTGATGGTGAGGGGATCGACGACATCGACATGGTCGAGCGCGGCGAGCTCCGGCTTGCGAAACGAGGTCGGCAACGTGAGGTGGCGATCGAGCGAGAACTTTGCGGCTTCCGCATCGAACGGTTCGCCGTCGTGGAATTTGACGCCTGCCCGCAGCTTGATCGTCACTTCCTTGCCGTCGGCGGACATCTCATGCGACAGCGCGAGCTGCGGCACGATGTTAAGCTTCTCGTCGATGTCGAAAAGCTTGTCGCAGAAGGACGCGAACACGATGCGGCCGACATAGGTGCGCGCAATCGATGGATCCAGGACGTCCGGGTCCTCGGCAAGCCCGATCCGAAGCGTGGTCTGGGCGAACGCGGCCGCCTCAAGCGATAGCCATAACGCCGCTGCGGTCGCCGCCAAACGCAGGATTTTCATCGCACAGGTCTCCCTATTCGGTTTACTCGGCCGCCGGAAATTGTCCCGACTATATCAACCCCGGAACGGCGCGGGGCTTCCTCAGGCCGGCCGAAAGCCGCGACCAGGCGTTCCAGTGCCGGCGAGAAGGCGCCGTCGCTCGGGACAATGGCGTCGGCCGGCGGCAGTTCAGCGGTGCGGTGACATGCGGTCAAGTGTCCGGCCGCGTCGGAAAGCAATTGCGGCGCTTCGACGCGGCAGCGGTCGATCACATAAGGACAGCGCGTATGAAAGCGGCAGCCCGGCGGCGGATTGAGCGCGCTCGGCATCTCTCCCTGCAACACCATGCGGCTGCGTTTTGCCTTCGGTTTGGGCACCGGGATCGCGGACAACAGCGCCCGGCTATAGGGGTGACGCGGCGAGGCGAACAGCGCTTGCGCGTCCGCCGTCTCGATGATGGTGCCGAGATTCATCACCGCCACGCGGTCGGCGACGTGCTTTACCACCGCGAGGTCATGCGAGACGAAAATATAGGCAAGCCCAAGCCACTCCTGCAAATCGTGCAGGAGGTTGAGGATTTGCGAGCGGATCGAGACATCGAGCGCCGATACCGGCTCGTCGCAGATGATCAGTTTCGGCTCGACTGCGAGCGCGCGGGCGATCGCGATGCGTTGGCGTTGGCCGCCGGAAAATTCGTGGGGATAGCGGCGCGCGAAACGCGGCTCGAGCCCGACCAGCCGCAACAATTCCTCGACGCGCTCGCGACGGCGGCGTGCCGGCACAAGATCGTGCAGCACGAGCGGCTCGGTGAGGATTTGGCCGACGGTCATTCGTGGATTGAGCGAGGCGTAGGGGTCCTGAAAGATGATCTGCGCGTCGCGGCGGAAGGCACGCAATTCGTTCGCATCCATCGCCAGGAGATCGCGGCCCTCGAAGCTGATTTGACCGGCGTCCGGCTCGATCAGGCGCAACACCAGCCGGCTCACGGTCGTTTTGCCGCAGCCGGATTCGCCGACCAGCGCCAGCGTCTCGCCGGCGTCAAGGCTGAAGCTGACGCCATCGACCGCCTTGATGAAAGCCTTCGGCCGCCCAAACAACGAGCGGTCCGCGACAAAATGTTTTGTGAGGTTTTTGACGTCGAGCAGGGCTGTCATGTTCTGCACCCACGCAAGTGGCTGTTCTCGTGTCCCGGACGCGGCGCAGCGCGAAGCGGTGCTCCGCAGAGCCGGGATCCATCTTGCAACAGAACCAGCCTGGGCCCCGGTTCTGCGGTGCAACACTTCGCTGCGCTTGTGCTGCACCGCGCCCGGGGCACATACATCGCCATTACGACACCAGCCTTTCCAGTGGCGCCCTGATGCAGCGCGACCAGTGACCGGGGCTCAAACTCAGGAGTGGCGGCGGCGCGGCGCGGCAAGCTTCCTCGGCAAAAGGACAACGCGCGGCGAAGCGGCACCCGGACGGCGGGTTGGCCATGTTGGGAACCATGCCCTCGATGGTGGCAAGATGGGACGTGCGGCGGTCCAGACGCGGGATCGAGCCGAGCAGGCCGACCGTGTAGGGATGCTGGGGGTTGGCGAACAACTCATCCACGCTGGCGCGCTCGACGATCTCGCCGGCATACATCACCGCGACCTCGTCGCAGACCTCGGCGACGACGCCGAGATCGTGGGTGATGAGGATGATGGCGGCGCCGCTTGCGGCCTTCAGTTCGCGCATCAGATCGAGGATTTGCGCCTGCAGGGTCACGTCGAGCGCGGTGGTGGGTTCATCGGCGATCAAAAGCCGGGGATCGCAGGCCAGCGCCATCGCGATCATCACGCGCTGGCGCATGCCGCCCGAGAGTTTATGCGGATATTCGTCGATCCGCCGCTCCGGCGAGGGGATATGAACCCGCCGCAGCAACTCGATCGCGCGCTGGCGTGCGCCGCTTCGCGTTCCACCCTGATGTCGCAGGATCGTTTCGACGATCTGGTCGCCGATGGTGAAACTCGGGTTGAGCGAGGTCATCGGCTCCTGGAAGATCATCGCCAGTCGATTGCCGCGCAGGTCGCGCAAGGTCTGGTCTGGCACCTTCAGAAGGTCGAACCCGTCGAAGCGGATCGATCCCGTCACCTCCGCCGATTGCTTCGGCAACAGGCCCATGACGGCAAGCGAAGTCACGCTCTTGCCGCAACCGGATTCTCCGACCAAGCCGAGCGTGGCGCCGTTGGCGACGGCAAGGTCCACGGCGTCGACCGCGTTCGTGGTTCGTCCGTCGTCGCCATGGAAAGTGACCCGCAAATTGCGGATTTCGATCAGCGGGGTGCCGGTCATCGCTCGCTCGCGATCGCGGCTTCGATGCCTGCGTCGATAATCTTGCGGTCGGTGATCCCGGCCGGATTCTTCCGGCTCGGCAGGAATTTTCGGAAATGCACCCAGCGTTCGCGGCTGACCGCCTCCAGGCGCGCGAGCTCGGCGAGAGGGTCGGTGTGGTCGTCAACGCGCAGGTCGAGATCGGACCATTCTTCTTCGCCGTAAATCAGAAGCGCCGCCGATTGCTTGCCGCGCTTGTCGCCGCCCGCGGCTTCGCCGGCCTTCATCGCCGCGATCAGGCGTCGCGCGAACGGCATGGCGTCGTTGGCGGCATAGGCCTTGGCGGTATCGTCGAGCACGCGGCCGCCCGCCAGCATGTTGCCGGCGATCGAGAATCCCTTGCCCTCGATATGCCCGCACCAGTCGACGCAATCCTTGCCGGTGTGGGCGGCGATGCGGCCGCCGGCATTCATGATGTGCAATTGCCGGCTGGCGTGTCCGGCGTCCGCAGCGATCAGGGTTTCGATGACATCGCGTGGCGCGTGGCCCTCGCGCAGCAACTTGAGGCCGTCGATGCCGTAATAGGGATTGACCAGCGCCTGTGTCGCGATGCCGCCAATGCGGGGAGCGATATGCGGCACGCGCGCGCCGACCGCAAAGAAGCGCGTTGCGACCGCTATTCCGATCTGGCCGGTGGCATTGTCTTTTGCAATGATCGACCAGGTCATTCGGTTCAGCGTCCGGCCGCGTAGCCCTGCATGCCGCGCGGGTTGGCCGCGGCACGGCGGCGGGGACCGACCTTCGAGGCGGCGGTGAGGCGGCCTTCCGACCAGTCGGGGCCGATCTCGACGATATGTCCGCGCTTCTTCAGCTCTTGGACGCTCGCCTTCGGCACGCGGTTTTCGACCACCAGCACGCCCGGCCTCGCGGTGCGGGGCCAGAACGAGATCGGGAAATGTTCGGAGTGCCATGCCGGCGCGTCGATCGCTTCCTGCAGGTTCAATTTGGCGTGGACATGGCGCAGGAAGAATTGCGTGGTCCACTGATCCTGCTGGTCGCCGCCGGGCGAACCCCAGGCGAGATACGGTTCGCCGTCGCGCAGCGCCATGGTCGGACTGAGCGTGGTGCGCGGGCGCTTACCCGGAGCGAGCGAGGCGGGATGGTTCTCCTCGAGCCAGAATATCTGCGCACGGCTGCCGAGGCAGAAGCCGAGTTCGGGAATCACCGGCGAGGATTGGAGCCAGCCGCCCGATGGCGTCGCCGAGACCATGTTGCCGGCCTTATCGATGATGTCGAAATGCACGGTGTCGCCGCGCACTTCGCCGAGGCGGCCGACGGTAGGCTCGCCGGCGCCCATGGCGCCGACCGCCTCGCGATGATCTTCCTGAAAGCGCATTTTGACGACAGCGCCAAAACCTTCGACCGAGCCGGGGATGAAATCGAGCGAGGCCTTGTCCGAGATCAACTTGCGGCGCTCGTCATTATAGGCGTCCGACAACAAGGTGGTGATGGGGATTTCGGTGAAGTTCGGGTCGCCGTAAAACTTTTCGCGGTCGGCGTAAGCGAGCTTGGCGCATTCGACCTGCAAATGGATGAACTCGGGGCCCGCGGGGTCGAGCCCGTCGAGCTGAAAACCCTTGAGCAACGCAAGCTGTTGCAACATCACCGGGCCCTGGCTCCAGACGCCGGCCTTGCATACGGTGTAACGGCCATAATCGTAGGTCAGCGGCGCTTCGACGGTCGCCTGCCAGCGTGCCATGTCGTCGGCGCGAAGCACGCCGCGATGCGGCGAACCGCTGACGTCCATCACCTCTTGAGTGCGGCAGAACTTGTCGATCGCTTCCGCCACAAAGCCCTTCGACCAGGCTTTGCGCGCGCCCTCGATCTGGGCGACGCGGTCAGAGCCGGCGCTTTCGGCTTCCTTCAAGATGCGAGTATAGGTCTCCGCCAACCGCTTGTTGGTGAAGATCGTGCCGGGCTTCGGCACCTCATTGTTGGGCAGGTAGACCGCGGCCGACGTGGTCCAGTGCTTGCGGAACAATTGTTCGACGGTCCGGATGGTTGCGGAGGCGCGTTCCAGCAGGGGATAACCGTCGCGGGCATAGGAAATCGCCGGTTCCAGCACATCGCGGAGCCGCATCGTGCCGTAGTCGCGCAACAGCAACATCCAGGATTCGAACGTGCCGGGGACGCAGGCCGCCAGGAGGCCGGTTCCGGGCACCATCTCCAGGCCCTCGCTCTTGTAATGGGCGATGGTCGCGCCCGCAGGCGCAGGGCCCTGGCCGCAAATCACTTCCGTGCGCCGGCGCTTGGTATCGTGCACGATGATCGGCACGTCCCCGCCCGGGCCGTTTAGATGCGGCTCGACCACCTGCAAGGTAAAGGCGGTGGCAACGCCGGCGTCGAAAGCATTCCCGCCCTTCTCCAGGATGCCCATGCCGACCGCGGTGGCGATCCAGTGGGTGGAGGTGACCACCCCGAACATGCCCTCGATCTCGGGCCGGGTGGTGAAAGGATCGGGATTGATATGGCTCATGGGTATCCAATACCAGGGGATCTTGTGGGCGGCGGCACTTGACCACAGCCAGGAGAGTCTGCCAACCGGCTCCCATAATTTGTGATCATACGGATATCGCGGCCTCGGCGGGATTGTTGACGGCGTGGCAGGCGACGCCGCCGATCAGCGCGGGAACCTCGCGGCGGCAAAGGTCGAAAACCAGCGGGCAGCGCGGGTTGAAGGCGCAGCCGGGCGGGGGGTCGATCGGGTTGGGGATTTCGCCCTTGACGGGAATTCGCTGGCGGCCGGACATCGCGAGATCGGGCACCGCGCCGAGCAGCATTTTGGTGTAGGGCATTCGCGGGTTATCGAATAGCTCACGGCCTTGCGCGATTTCGACGATGCGGCCGAGATACATCACGCCGATGCGGCTCGCCATGTGGCGGACGACGGCGAGGTTATGGCTGATGAAGAGATAGGTGAGGCCGAACTTGTCCTGGAGATCGCGCATCAAATTGAGGATCTGCGCCTGTACCGAGACATCGAGCGCGGAAGTCGGCTCGTCACAGACGATGAATTCGGCCTCCGAGGCCAATGCGCGGGCGATCGCGATGCGCTGACGCTGACCGCCGGAAAATTCGTGCGGATATTTCCAGCCGTCATCGGCATGCAGGCCGACCAGACCGAGCAATTCGCCAACGCGCGCGCGAATATCCTTTTCACCCTGGATCAGGTCGAAGGCGCGGATCGGCTCGGCGATAATGGCATCGACCCGAAGCCGCGGATTAAGACTTGCATAGGGGTCCTGGAAAATCATCTGGATGCGGCGTCGCAGCTGCTGGCGCACCTGTAACTGGCGGGGGTCCGTCATCGAAATTCCGTCGATAACGACTTCGCCCGACGTCGGCGGCAACAGCCCGACCACCATCCGCGCCACCGTGGTCTTTCCCGAACCGGATTCGCCGACCAGCGCAAAAGTCTCGCCCTTGACGATGTCGAAGGTGATGCCATCGACCGCTTTTAGAAATTCCAGATGACCGCCTTCGAGGATACGATTGAGCCAGGGCTTCGAGACATCGAAGACGCGGCGCAGGCCTTTCACCTCGACAAAAGGTTTCGTCGTCATGCCGCGGTTTCCTTTGCGGCCGTGTCGTAGAGATGGCAGGCCACCGCCTGCGTGCCATGCGCGATCGGTTCCGGCCGCTCGACCCGGCAGCGGTCGAAAGCAAACGCACAGCGCGGGTTGAACGAGCAGCCCGGAGGAATCGCGGAGAGCCGTGGCATGGAGCCTGGAATCTGCACCAGCCGCGCGGCATCGCTGGCAAGCGTCGGGATCGCGCCCATCAGGCCCTTGGCGTAGGGATGCAACGGATTCTGCACGACATCCCTTACCGGGCCGATTTCGGCAATGCGGCCGGAATACATCACGGCGACGCGGTCGGAGGTCTCGCCGATGACGCCCATGTCGTGGGTCACCAGCATGACGGCGGTGCCGTGGTCGCGCCCGAGCCGCTTGATCAGGGAGATGATCTGGGCCTGTACCGATACGTCGAGCGCGGTGGTGGGTTCATCGGCGATGATCAGTTCCGGCTCGGCGCAAATCGCCAGCGCAATGACGACGCGCTGGCGCATGCCGCCGGAGAATTCGTGCGGATAGGCATCGATGCGTTTGTCGGGCGCGGGAATTCCGACTTCGGCGAGGAGGTCGATGGCGCGCCTGCGCGCGGCGTGCTCCGACAGATTGGTGTGGGTGCGGATGGTCTCGATCAGTTGATCGCCGATTCGATAAAGCGGGTTGAGGCTGGTGAGCGGGTCCTGAAAGATCATGCCGATCCGCTTGCCCCGGATGCGGCGCATTTGTTCCGGCGGCAGATTGTCGATCCGCAGGCCCGACAGATAGACCTCGCCGCCGGCGATGCGCCCGGGCGGATCGATCAGGCCGATCACCGCAAGGCCGGTCACGGATTTGCCGGCGCCGGATTCGCCGACCACGCCCAGCACCTCTCCCTTGGCAATGTCGAAGGAAATGCCGTCGATGGCGCGCAGCACGTTGTGGCGGGTGACGAATTCGACCCGGAGGTTACGCACTGAAAGAACGGGTTCGGTCATGAGGTCCGATTTTTCGGAGGTGACGGCGCGTGTCATCGGAGTTTCGGATTGAGCGCGTCGCGCAGCCAATCGCCGAGCAGGTTGATCGAGAGGATCAAGATCGCAAGCGCAAGCCCCGGGAAGGCCACGATCCACCACTCGCCGGCAAACAGATAATTGTTGCCGATCCGGATCAGGGTGCCGAGCGAGGGCATGGTGTCGGGCATGCCGGCTCCAAGGAACGACAAAGTCGCCTCAGTGATGATCGCCAGCGCCAGATTGATGGTCGCGATCACCAGGATCGGCCCCATCGCGTTGGGCAATACGTGCCGCAGCATGATCACGGGAGCGGGCAAACCGATCAACTGTGCCGCCGCCACGTAATCCCTGTTCTTTTCCACCATGACCGAGCCGCGCACGGTGCGGGCATATTGCACCCAAAAACTCAGGCCGATCGCAAACACCAGCACGACGAGCGTGCTCATCGCGTCCATGCGATTGCCGAACAGCGACTTGACGACGCCGTTGATGAGCAGCGCGATCAGGATCGCGGGGAAGGTGAGCTGCACATCGGCGATGCGCATGATCAGGCCATCGACGGCTCCGCCGAAATAGCCTGCAATCAGTCCGAGGATGATGCCGAGCGTGCCGGAGAGCACCACGCCGAGAATGCCGACGACGAGCGAAATCCGCAGGCCGTAAAGGATCGCCGAGAATACGTCGCGGCCCTGCTCGTCGGTGCCGAGCAGGAAGGGGCTTTGGCCGTCGGCGGTCCAGAGCGGAGCAATCCGCGAATTGAACAGTTGGAGCTGCGCCGGATCGAACGGGTTCTGCACGGCCAGAATTGGCGCGGCGATGGCGATCAGGAAGAACAGCAAGGTTACGGCGGCCGCCACCATCGTGAGCCGGGAGCGGCGGAACGAATAGAACACGTCGCTTTGCAGCGCCCGTCGAAGCCAGCCAGACGAATGCATGCTGCTCGGCGATGCGCTCGAAGGGGTCTTGTGCGGGACAACAGTGTCGGACATGCAAATCTCGGATTCAGGCCGGACGGTCGATGGTTGATCGCAGGCGCGGATCGACCACGGTATAGAGAATATCCACCACAAGGTTGATGGTGACGAAGATCAGCGACACCATCAGCAAATAGGCCGCCATGATCGGGATATCGACATTTTGTACAGCCTGCACGAAGAGCAGCCCCATGCCGGGCCACTGGAAGACCGTTTCGGTGATAATGGCAAATGCAATAACCGAGCCAAATTGCAGCCCGGCGACGGTGATCACGGGAACCAGCGTATTCTTGAGCGCGTGACCGAAATGGATGGCCCGCGTCGTCAGTCCGCGCGCCCTCGCAAAGCGGATATAGTCGGTGCGCAACACTTCAAGCATCTCGGCGCGCACCAGCCGCATGATCAGCGTCATCTGGAACAGGCCGAGCGTGATCGAGGGCAGGATCAGTGCCTTCAGGCCGGAGACCGTGAGTAGCCCGGTGGTCCACCAGCCGATCCGCACGACATCGCCGCGGCCGAAGGAAGGCAGCCAGCCCAGCGTC
>Ga0209517_10002641_pt1 | contig 24997 bp, 19 predicted proteins | sample PeaSoiMetSII2010_FD_187695 | JGI IMG/M metagenome (GOLD analysis project Ga0209517, IMG submission 187695) | Peat soil microbial communities from Weissenstadt, Germany - SII-2010 (SPAdes) (version 2) | ecosystem: Environmental > Terrestrial > Soil > Wetlands > Peat | place: Germany... | reverse complement strand
CCAGTCTGGCTTCGATCAGGCTGGTCAGTTGCTGCTGGCTCTCCGCTGACAACCGCCGCGAATCGCCGACTTCTTCCCGCAGTTTCGCCATCGCCGCCTGGAGGCTCGCCACAGCGCTAGCTTCAGGTTGGCTGAGTGACGCCGGTTTTGCTTCGGCCAGGCTGGCCAGTTGTTCCCTGCTCTCCGCTAAGGTCAGCGTCGAAACGATGATTTCTTCTCGCAGCTTCTCCACTGCGGCTTCAAGGCTCGCTTCGGCGTTAGCTGCAGCCTGGTTGAATGCCGCCAGTTTTGTTTCGCCCAAGCTGGCCAGTTGTTGCTTGCGCTCCTCGAAAGCCCGGCCCGAATTGGCGGCTTCTTCCCGCAGTTTCCCCAGCATTGCGTCGGCCTGCTTCGCAAATTCCTTGGACCATTGCTCACTCAAAGCGCGCGCGGTCTTTTCGAAATCCTCCGCCGGATTCACGCCGTTTCCCTGCACAGCCGCCGGGCTACCATCGGGCCGTGCCTGGAAGCCCCGAACCAGCGCCCCCGCACGCTCCTCCAGAGAGTCCAAAGTCGTAGACACGCGCGACAGCCTGTCCTCAATGTTAGAGGCGCGCAACTCACGAATGTCAGCGACTCGCGGCAGCGTTGCTTCCTCCGTTGCGGGGAAGTCTTGCTCCGTCCATTCCGGTATTTCCGGATGCTCATCATTAAGGGCCGCATAAAACCTGAGCCAGTAGGAGACGCCAGCGTGTTGAGCAAGCAGGACGGCCTCTTTGTAATAGCCTGGACTGCCGTCGCTGCGGCGGCTGTTGATCACGGTGCCCAGGGCGGCGCCGACAGACAATCGGCCATTAAAAAGCCTGAAGGCCAGGGCCCTCGAGGGGCTCGAGCCCATACTCTGCAGGTCAAGCGGGAAGCCACTCTGAGCTCGGATTGATTGCGCAGGGCTCTCGATCACCCAGACCCTGACTGTGATCAGTCCGTTCTCCAGGTATTTTTCGTGGGCGAATCCGTAGAACCCAAAGTGGTTCCCAAGCGGCCTCCAACTTTCACCTAAATTCGCCGTAACAATAATGGACGCCTTCCCTGAAACGTCCTCGAATCTTACCTCAAGTGGGTTCATCAGACACCTCCCGCTTCAAGGGTGGGGCACTTACCCCGTCTACGAACAACTAAAGCATTTTTCTGGCTTAAAAGGTATTATAGCACCGCTTGAACGCAGTCGCTAAGTTTGTCGTCTGCTCGAGTCGCAATTGCTATGAAAAAGATTGTGCTGGCGGCGCCTTGGAGTGCGGCAGCGCCAGCTGCCGCCGTTCGCACCTATTCCACGGCGGCAACTGGCGCTGCCGCACTCCATGACGCCCCGACGAGCGTAAACTACTGGAGTCTTTGTTCGGGCGCACGACCGGTGTATACTCAAACCCCTGAGTCATCCTTGGAGCTGTCATGCCTGACGCCCTCATCGTTCACCGTCTGCACTTCGCTTTTACAGTCACCTTCCACTACCTCTTCCCGCAACTCACCATGGGGCTGGCGCTGCTGATTCTGATTCTGAAAACTCTGGCGCTGCGGACCGGCGAAGAACACTACAACCGAGCTGCGCGCTTCTGGATGAGGATCTTCGGCATCAACTTTGCCGTGGGAGTGGTGACCGGCATCCCCATGGAATTCCAGTTTGGAACCAATTGGGCGCAATTCTCCAAAGCCGCCGGCGGCGTGATCGGGCAGACGCTGGCAATGGAGGGCATCTTTTCGTTTTTCCTCGAGTCGAGTTTTTTGGGGCTGTTTCTATTCGGCGAAAAACGCCTGGGTCCCAAGGGGCACTGGTTCAGCGCCCTCATGGTGTTTGTGGGGTCGTGGCTCTCGGGGTACCTGATTGTCGCCACCGACGCCTGGATGCAGCGCCCGGTCGCTTACGCGCTGGGGCCCAGCGGCGAAATCAAGCTCACCAGTTTCTGGGGTCTGCTGCTGAACCGCTGGGCGTTATGGCAATACGCTCACAACATGAGCGGCGCGGTGATTACCGCGGCCTTTGTGATGGCCGCGCTTGGGGCATTCTATTTGCTTGTGGGAAGACAGCAAAGCTATGGGCAGACTTTTGTCCGCGTGGGAGTGATCGCCGGCCTCATCGCCACCGTCTTCCAACTGTTCCCAACCGGCGACAGCCAAGGCCGCCTGGTAGCCCACAACCAACCCGTCACCTTGGCTGCCATGGAGGGCCTGTTCCACACGCAAAAAGGAGCGCCCATCGCGGTGATTGGACAGCCTGACGTGGTGAATCAGCGTCTCGATAATCCCCTTCTGGTCCCCCGCACTCTCAGCTTTCTGACCTACCGGCGCTGGTTGTCGGAAGTAAAAGGGCTGGACGCATTCCCGCAGTCTGACTGGCCGGATAACATCCCGCTCGTCTATTACGCCTATCACGTCATGGTAGGGCTCGGCACACTTTTTATTGCCATCATGTTGATCTCGGCTTGGAAGTTGTGGAAAGGGAGTTTGTACTCCTCGCGCGGCATGCTCTGGGTCCTCATGCTCTCGCTTCCCTTTCCTTACATCGCTAATACTGCGGGATGGATGACCGCCGAGGTGGGGCGCCAACCGTGGGTGATCTATGGCTTGATGCGCACTGCGACGGGAGTGTCGCCCCAAGTATCGGCGGGAAACGCCTGGTTCACCCTGATTGGATTCATGGGAATGTACACCGTGCTGGGTATATTGTTTTTGTTCCTGGTCTATCGGGTGATTGAAGAGGGGCCCGAACCTCCACCACTTTTCGTTACGCCGAAGGTGTAGGGGCGGTTCGCCAAGCACCCATGTTTACGGATTTTTGTACCAGCACAAGGTAGACCCGTACCTGTCATTCCGAGCGTAGCGACCCGTCGCCCGAAGGCTTTGGGCCACAGGACGAGGAATCTTGCCCTGGTCTTTTTCTTAAGCAAAGCAGAGCGAGATTCCTCGCTGCGCTCGGAATGACAAGCGCAAAGCAACGCCGCTAGCTGGGCCACCAAAGGAGTTCTCGGCATGGAAACGGCTTGGTTCTGTCTTGTGGCAATCATGATTGCTGCCTACGTAGTGCTCGACGGATTCGACCTCGGCGCGGGCGCGGTGCATTTTCTTGTCGCCAAAACCGACGCGGAGCGTCAGTTGGTTGTGCGCTCGATCGGGCCGGTCTGGGACGGGAATGAAGTGTGGCTGCTGGCCGCCGGCGGCACCCTCTACTTCGCCTTTCCAGCTCTCTATGCCTCCGGGTTCAGCGGCTTTTACTTGCCCCTCATGATGGTGCTCTGGCTGCTGATCCTGCGCGGTATCGCTATCGAGTTTCGCGAAAAGGTCGACAGCCCCGTCTGGGTCACTTTGTGGGACGCGGTCTTTGCCGCCGCCAGCCTGCTTTTGGCGGTCTTTTACGGCGCCGCTCTGGGCAACGTGGTGCGAGGCGTTCCCCTGAATGGCAACGGGTACTTTTTCGAGGCCTTGTGGACTGACTTCCGTTTGGGGACCGAAACAGGCATTCTCGATTGGTATACGATTCTGGTCGGAGTGACGGCGCTGGCCACGCTCTCGCTGCACGGCACGCTATGGCTGGCGCTAAAGACAGAGGGTCCGGTGCACGACCGTTCGCAAAGCTCGGCGCGTGCGATCTGGTGGATCGTGCTGGTGATGACTTTCGTTGTCACCGTCGTTACGTTCCGAGTGCAACCCCAAGTCCTGAACAACCTGTCGGAGCATCCCGCGGGGTTCGTCTTTCCCTTGCTCGCTTTGGCGGGACTCGCCGCCATGGGATGGTTTATCCGGCGCCACGACGACCTCAAGGGTTTCCTTGCCTCCTGCCTTTACCTGGTGGGGATGTTGACCAGCGTAGTTTTTGGATTGTACCCACTCGTCTTGCCTGCCAGCACCGGCCCCGCATATTCATTGACGATCTACAACGCCAAAGCCGCCGATTACGGACTGCGCGTCGGCTTGGTGTGGTGGTTCATCGGCATGGCCCTGGCCACAACGTATTTTATCTACGTCTACCGCAACTTCGCCGGGAAGGTGAAACTCGAAGGGTGATGCAGGTCACCGGGACCGACAACCCGGTTTCACGCAAAGGCGCAAAGCTCGCAAAGTTCGCAAAGAAAAACACGGACTCCGGGTTCCCGTCTCTTTGCGCCTTCGCGTCTTGGCGTGAGCTGTTTTGATGTTTTCACTTGCTGACAACCGACGGCAAATGTGCTGTCACGAAGGGGAAAGCCAGGGCATCGCACCCATAGGCGTTACTCGTGCTAGAGCGCAGTGGCCGCTTCCTGAGGCCCGGAGGGCCGACAGAGAGTAGCCCATGGCGTAAGCCGTGGGATCGAGGAGCGGTCTCAGGTTGTCTCAGCCCCGGAGGGGCGACAGATCCTCCGGTACAATCTCTGTCGCCCCTCCGGGGCTGCCGGTGTGAACGCCGTACGTGGCCCCACGGCTTACGCCGTGGGCTACTTTCTGGCGCCGCTCCGCGGCTCTCGCAGCCCTCGCGTACTTAGCCTGACGCTTATGGGCCTCGCACCCGGCTCGTCACTTGTCACTCATCCCTGCCTTTATTGGTTCGCCATTTTAGCGATGTGGATATCGAAGCCGGTGCCGGGCAGCAGCGTGGTGAGTTCAAAGGCTGTGAATCCGTCGCCCTCGAGCTCCGTGCGACGGAAGAGTCCGGGCTCGCGTTCCACGGTCTCACGCCGCGCCTCGAAATTCTGCAAGAACGTCTGGGCCGTCTTCAAGTCAGGATGACTTGCTGCCGTGGACCGGGTCAGGGCCTCGGCCGCGTAGGAGCGGACCAGCTTGGGCCAGTACTTTTCCAAGAGGGCGGTGCTGGCGAACAGGTCGGCCCAAACTACCTGGTCATTCACCGCCACCACCACGCCCACGGCCTTCCGGTCGCGCAATTCCCGCATGACTTCCTGGTAAGACTGCTCGAGAGGCGCGGCCTCCGCCTCGACGCGTTGCTTTACCTCGTCGTTGCCCATTACGCCCGCGTAGGAAGAAGTCGCCTGGAGCTGAGGAGCGGCAGCAGGAACCAATGCCGCCATCCTCGTTGCCGAAGCTCCAACCTCCGACCACACCTTCCTCTGATCCTGATCGGCCATGGCGCTCTTTCGAACGCTGGGCTGCGCCATCTGCGAATGGAACGACCCGAAGCCGTTCTTAGTCGCAACCCAACGGTGCGGTTCAACGCAGAAGACACCCAGGTCGATGGGGTCGCTCTCCGCCGGAACGATGCGGTCTTTGCCAACCACGCGATCCTGCTTGCCTCCCGTCAGGATCTCGCCTGCCAGCAAAAGCAGCGGACGCTTGGAATTGTTCACCAGAACCAATTGGTTAACTTGTGGCCCCGGCGGCAAGGGTCGCTGGCGGCCTCGGATGAGCGGCTGGATCATTCCGCCTTCGCTCACCACGACCTCGCCGGAACGCAAACCTTCATCGAGCGTCAGGAAATCCTTCGTGTCGTGGGTTCGGTCTGTGACCACCGGGAAGATGGTCAGATTGTTGTGATTGATCGGCTCCAGCACCTTGTAATTTGACCCCGCCTCGCCTGCCGCGCCGAAACCCGGCCCCAGCAGAAGGGCCATAAAACCTGTTACCACCGCAATAATACTCAAACCTAGAAGTTGCTTTCCTCGCATCGCTCGTTCCTCCCCTGGAATTGACCGAGGGCATCAAACCGGTCTACTGGGAGAACGACTCAGGTTATAATTCTTGCATCCAAATGAGAGCCGGAATTCGAAACTCGAAATTCGAAACTCGACTGCGGAGATCTACAGTGAAGTTCTGGTACGATGTCATTCCTGCGAAAGCGGGAATCCATTGGCTTCTGAACTGACCATGGACCCCCGCTTCCGCGGGGGTGACGAATGTTGACTCTCATTTGTTTGGGTGGTCCGCAGGGCAATCACCACCCAGGTTGACAGCGCTGAAAAGCCGATGAGCGCCACCGAACAGAAGGCTGACCGGTCCGCGACGTCCACCATCCCGGAATCGGTGTGCGCCCGGCTCTATCGCCAGGCAGGCGCGGAGCGGTACGGCCTCTCCCCTGGCGATTTCGCGAGCATCCTGCAAGACATCGCTTCGAGGTACCTCCCTCGAGACGCGGGCCAGGCCGAGGTTTTGGAACTCCTCGAAGGTTTGCGAGTTGAGGAACTGGCTCTGGCGCGTGCCTGCGCCCGGGGCAGTCAGGCTGCCTGGGAACTCTTCCTGAACCGCTACCGCGAAAAGCTCTACAACGCCGCGCACTCGATAGCCTCGGAGGATTCGGCTGCCCGGGAGCTTGCCGATTCGCTTTATGCCGACCTCTACGGAACGCGCTCGACCGAAGGCAGGCGAGTCTCGAAGCTCGAGTCGTTCACCGGCCGCGGCTCCCTCGAGGGCTGGCTTCGGGCCGTCCTGGCGCAGGAATACGTGAATCGCTATCGCCGGCAGCAACGCCTCGTCAGCCTGGAGGAGCAGACTGAGGCAGGAGCCCAGTTCCAGGCCGAAGCGCGCGACCCTTCGCAGGCGGTTGACCCGCGTTTGGATGAAGCCACGGACCAGGCCCTCGCCGCTCTGCCGGGGGAAGACAAATTCATTTTGGCCGGTTATTATCTCGATGGACGTACCCTGGCCGAGGTCGCGCGCCTGCTGGGTGTGCACGAATCGACAGTCAGTCGAAGGCTCGAAAAAATCACCACCGCGCTTCGCAAATCCATTCGTGCCCGCCTCGAAAAACATGGCATGAGTTCAAAAGAGGCGCGACAAGCCATGGACGTGGAAGTCACCGAGTTGTCCTTGGATGTTCGCCGCCGCCTGGCGGAGGGCGTAGCAAGCAGAGAAGATGGGGCAAAGAAACTGGCAAAGGATGAAGGTTGAAGGGTAAAGGCTCAAAGTCTTCACTTGGGGGCGAGAGGCTAGCCAGATTGCCGAAAAACGTCGTCTGTCATGCTGAGCGGAGCGAAGCATCTGTAGTGGCTCCGTGAAAACGAGCAAATGCAGATCCTTTGCTCCGCTCAGGATGACAGCTAGGGGACTTTTTCCATGGCCGGGAGAGGCCAAAACATGCAAGAAGGCAGCGAGTGGAGCGTTCCATAAGAAGGGACGGGAACACGGAGTCTACGCTCTCTATTCCCTGTTCCCTAATCGCTGTCCCCTCGGAGGAGTAGACTGGTTCCGCTATGTGGGGAATACCAAAAATCGTGCTCGAGCGGCTTAAAGGAAGAGTCGTCGCCGGTCAGGACAATCGGCAATCGACAGTCGAGAATCGGCCATTCGAACATCCCGACGCCAACCTGCTGACGGCATTCCTCGAAAGAACGCTGACGGAGCGCGAGCGGACCGAGGTTCTGAACCATCTCGCCGGGTGTGCGGAGTGCCGGGAGATTGCGGCCTTAACACTGCCCACCGGAGCCGAGGCGGCCGAACCTGCGAGTTTGCCTGCCCGAAGCGCCTGGAGCGTCCGGCCAGTTTTCCGTTGGGGCGCCCTGGCGGCAGCCTTGGGCGCCGTGGTAGTTGTCGCGGTATTGCGCCAGCATCCGGGGAGCAGGGTGCAAACTGCATCGAACAACGCACCGGCTACCATTGTGGCGAACGCCAAGGAAATCACTCCTCAGGCTCCGAAGTCCTTGCCGCCGCAGCCCACTTCCAAAGCAGCCGTGCGAAGGACTAAAGGAAAGTCGCTCGAGTCCGCGGGCGAGATGGCGGAACTCAAGAAATCTGCCGCTCCACCGCCGGCCCGGCAACTCGCCACACTCTCGGCGGAGCTTGGAGAAAGAGCTCAAACGCCGCACGGTATCCAGCTTCGGGCGCCGGCGCCAGCGGCATCTCCGCCGAGGTATTCCCAATCCGCCGAAATCTCGCCGGGGGCGAACCGCGATTTCATCCGTGCTGCCGCCAAGCCGGGTGCCGCCACGGATCAACCCCCAGTCCCCGTTTACGACGGGAGAGGTGTAGCGGGTGAAGCCGGAGCATCGATGTCCGGGAGCGCGAAAGCCCAGCAGGCCAGGCTCTCCACAGCGCCATTCCGCGGCGAGATGGCGAGTGCGAAAGTCCTGCCAAGCGCGCTTTGGACCATTTCGCCGGACGGCAAAGTCCAGCGCTCGGCCGACGGAGGAAAGAGCTGGGAAAACGTAGGTGTCGACGACAAGGTCGAATTCCGTGTGGTGCAGAGCAACGGCAAGGAAATCTGGGCGGGCGGAACCGGCGGAGCGCTGTATCACTCGAGCGATGGCGGCGCGACTTGGACGCGCGTCAGCCTGGTTTCAGGAGCCGCACCCGTCACGGAAGCCATCGTGTCGATCAATTGCTCCTCATCCGACCCTCAGCACATTACTGTGAAGACTGCCTCCGGCTTGAAGTGGATTTCCGAAGACGGCGGAGAGCATTGGAAGGCAGAGGCGAGTGACGAGTGACGAGTGGGCAGGGCGAAAGGGCCGCTTCATGGTTTGCAGCCCGTGCCACGGGAGAGAAGCAGCCGCCATGGAAGCAACCCCTCACCCGTCCCGCTCCGGCTGATGAAAGCGCCGGCAGCGGGACACCCTCTCCCCGAGGGAGAGGGCAAAACCGATCACCTATCCCTGACGCCTGGCACCCGAAACCTGACACCTGCTGTTACCTGACACCCGACACCTGCTCTTACGACGTCGCCTTGACCTGTTCGGTGAGCCGGACGGCTTTGGGGCGATAACCGCTGCGTGTGCGAACGTGGTAGCCCTTCATGTCCTGACCCAACATTTTCACAGTGATGCTGCGCCAGCCGCGATTAGGGTTAGGCACCGGGTAGTAACTGATCGAATACAAGTGCGCCAGATCATCCCGTATGGAAGCAAATGCATCCTGCTGTTCTTTCCAATTCTTGGCGAAATAGACCTTGCCGCCCGTGGTGGCGCTGACCCGCTCGAACACGGCGGTCGAGACCGGGTCGAGCCGGGCTTCCTGGGTGCTGATCATGTAAATCGGAATCCCTTCCGTCTGCGCCATCTCCCGGATGTCTTCGGGCCCTACGGCACTGGCGTTGTCCGGACCGTTAGAAAAAACCACCACCACCTTTCGGCCGGAAAGCCGGGCGGCATCTCGCAGCGTCATCAGCAGGGAGTTATAGAGTGCGGCATCATCGCCTGCCACGGTGGCGCGTATGGCGCGGATAACGTCCGGGCGCTCAGGAGTGAGTAAAGCGGCTCGCGTGAAGTTCCGGCTATAAGAATAAAACGCCACGCGCGCGGGGTCTTGCAGCGACCGAACGAATTCCTCAATCGCGTCCTGTGCATAAACAAAGCCCCGGTACATGTAATTGCTGGTGTCGAACAGAATGAAGACGTTGGCGCCGGCCACCAGCGAGGCCACCTCGCCGGGCGTAGCCTCCTCGAATCCGCCGTCTTTGTTCCGATGTCCGTGCTTGGGATTCGAAGATGCCGCCAAGGCCGGCTTGCTCTCACCGGGTTTGTAGTCCTCCAACCTTCTCGGCGCTTCGTTCTCTTCACCGAAAGTAGCAATCTTCTGCGGGATACCATCCTCATAAACCGCAAAATCCCAAGGCGTGAGGCGAGTTACATAATTGCCTTTCTTGTCTGTGACCGCCACGTCCAACTGCACCATGTTGACGGTAACTTTAAAGACCGTCACATCCGGACCGCTCTCCTCCTGCGCCGCAACCCATGCGGCGGCGCCCGAGAAAGTGGTCAGCAAAAGCATCGGAACCAAGACTCGCGATTTCGCCATGGTAGACTCCTCAAGCTCCTGGAAGAAGCTCACTTTTGGGTAAGGTGCGGATTTTCCCCTGCCGAAACTCCTCGCCCGTTTCCCGCAAAGCGCGAAGCAGTGCGGGCCAATCCTCCAAATCGGTTGCTGAAATCTTCTCAATCATGCGGTGCGTCAGCTCCGGCACCAGAATGTGGAGCATTTCCGGAGAATAACCGTTTTCGTCTGCCAGGCGCGCCCAGAAAAGGTTGTTGGAATCCCAGGACTCACCCAGAAGGCGGCTCGAGTACCCCATCAAAGTGGGAAAAGGCTTTGTGATCAGCAGTTCGCGCGCATAGGTCTCTTCGAGGGCCGGATGCGGCACGCCAAAATCCGCCGAGAGGCGATCCCAACTGACTAGAGAGGGATCATGTGCACTAAGCTCAGTCAATTCGCGCTCCGCCGGTCCCGAGCCCTGGCCCGGGAATTGCTTCCGGTATTCGACGGCCAGAAAAAGGAGTTCTGCGGGCGCCACATTGGAAATCGCAGCTTCCGGCTGCCCACGACGAAGAGCGTCGTCTACTTCCCCGGCTCGCTGAGGAAGCATGCGATCGGAGAGAATTGTCATTACGGTTGCGCGCAACTTCTCGTCTTTGGCCGCAGCTTCCAAAAGCTCTTCTCCCGCGCGCTGGTAGAGGCCGACGGCGTGAAGTTCCGATTGAGTCACTCCCCACCAGCGCGGCAAGACGGCGCCCACCAACAGCGAAGGCACCAGATCCTCCCAGATGAGGGCCTGAACGTTCTCCGGCACAATGAAGTTCTGCTCAACTTCCGCCAGCGCATAGGGCAGGTCAGCCAGCGAGCCGGAAAGATGCGCTCCTCCGCTCGCCGCATCGCCAACACCGATCAAGGTAGGGCTTTCCCAGGAATGGTATTCTCCGTTGATCTTCTCTCCCACGGGATCGTGAGCGCGCACGAAAAGCGGGTTCGTCAGCAGCATCTGCGCCCCGGGAGGTTGGTAGTAGGCGTAGTTGAGTCCCACCAGGGTGTCTCGAAGGAAGGGCACGAGTTCGCCACGCGCCGCCGCCAAGTCCTTGGCAGACCCCGGCGACTGGATGAGCGGCGTCAGGTTCATTTGCAACTCGAATTTGATGTGCGGAGTTGTATAGAGGCCATTGGCCCATTCCAATCTTTCGCCGGATGTGAAAAGTGGTTTTGGCAGCTCGAACTCGTGCAGCTCCCCGGCCAAAATCAACAGCGTGTCCAGGTTGGGTTTTCCATGCGCGGTTTGGTTCAGGCCGTGTCCCAGAGCGAACAGATTGTCGAGAGAAAGAAGCCGCTGCGCGTCCAGAACCGCACGGATGTTGTCGGCCAGAAGCCGCTTCACCTGCCGGCCCGCCGGGGTTGACTGCTTGGGACCGGCAAGCAAGGTGATAATGGCGTCCTGGGAGCGTTGTGTTTCGCCCGTCGCGGCGCGCAAAAGCTCGCCGAACGAACTCTCCGTGGCATCGAAGAGTTGGACAGAGGAAAAGACGCTGTTGAACGGGTTGACAACCCTCTGCCAGGACTGATTCAAGTCTTGAATTTCCCCCTGGCGCGCCAGGATTTCCCAGAGTCCGACGATGGCTTGGTAAATGCCTAGTGTGTCGCCTCGCACACCATAGTCGGGAATGCGGTCAATAGCATCTGCCACGGAGAGGAAGCGTCTGACTGAGTCGTCGTTCAGCGCGTGAAACTCTGAGAAAATGGCATACTGGTTCCCGAAGCGCGCAAAATTATCCGCCAGCAAACTCGCGGCTTGGGGGCTTAAGCGCTCGTCTGGGGAGCGCCGGCGGTCGATCTCGTTCAAAGTCAGGAATACCTTGAGCGGCGAATCTTGCGAGAGCTCCCTGGTAAGTCCAAACATGCCGGCGACCAAGTCGTCAGGAGCCTCCCACCCTCTGGAATGCTGGGCCCATTCAGCCCCGAGTTTGGAATGAACTTTGCCGCCCAGGATTCCTTTCCAGACTGCCAGACCGCCAGGGATGTGGGGTTGCCCGTTCGGCTCGAACCATAGCCGGGTCACAAGCAACAAGAGGCCCGGATCTGTCCTGAAGGCGCCCTTCGCCGGGCCAGGGGTGACTTTCCGCCCTCGTAAAGCCACGTAAAATCGAGTCAATCGGTGCGAATCAACGAAATACGATTGCTGAGCCGGGTTGATGCGCGCGAGTGCGTCGAAGTAAGCCGCCAGCCACCCCGAATCTCTTGCCACTAACCGCGATACGAAATCCGCCGGCGAGTCGAGGCCGGCGCCAACCAGGCTCTTCCAGGCCGGTTCAGCCGCGTTTCCGCCTGGAACCACAACCCGGTTCGATCGAATACAAATGTGATTCCCGAAAAAATCCAGGATAGCCGCGCTGGGCGCAAGTTTTTCGAGCCCCGGAGATCTCAGCAGGGCGCGCCGGGTGTTGTCATCCATCCGAGACAACGCCCAATAAAGCCGGGCTAATTCAGGATCCTGCAAAAGGACCTCGATAACATCCTCTTTCTTGCTCTTGCTGCTTTTCGTCCAATCGGACTGGCTGAAGAGGACTGGAGCTACCGTGCTATGAAACGGGTAAGCGAACGGCTTGTCTCCCCGAATCGTCTGCTCCAGTTCTGCCAGGGGGAATCCGGAATCGACCGTAATGAACGCCTTTTTCTGGTCAGCGGTTTCGAGTCTTACTCGAGGGCCGCAGGCGCTCGAGAGCCGGTAGCCCAGCGTATTCAGCAGCGGCTGTGCCTCGCTGCATTTAGAAACCCGAATAATTCCTTCCGCGCCCGCCAGCGCCTGGAGTTCCCGGGCGTGATCAACGTAACGCCTCAGAAGCACCAGAAACTCAGTGGCCCTGCGCCCGCCCTCTTGCCAGGTAAAACCGTGCGTCACGACATTCCGCGCGAGAAGCGGCAGCACTTCCTCCGGAGGAATCTTCTGGCTGATGCCAGCCATGCGCAGGAAGGACCGGAGAGGGCCTGGAATGGACACGCTTGTCCCGGAAGAGGGAGCGCTTTGCGCGGCTTGCTGGGCTTGCTGGGCTTGCTCGTCCTGTTGGGCAGGTGGGGCCGCGCTCGCGCCTTGGGTGCCAAACCCGCCTGAATAAGCGACGAAAAGAATTGCCAGAGGAAATGCTCGGGAAACGCGGGGTTTCATATGGGACTCCCTTCCCTCAGACCTAACGCAGCTACTCTCAAAAATGCCGGTTACCGGAGGAGAGACAAACAATCATCTGCGGGCGCCACCCGACTCCGTCGCATAACTCCGCAACCGTTGGACTCACCTGCCGGGCTTGCGGAATGCAACATCCAACCGGTCCCCTTTAACTCCGGAACGTAGCTGACAGACTGTCCTGTTTGTCTCAATACTAGGCCATCTGCCACCCTGCGTCAAGCATTCAGGTTCTGCCCTGTTAATTTTCCCTCTTGACACGGGCTCGGCGGCATGATAGCCTACGGAGATTGACCTATGCAGGGGGAGACAGACTTGCAACCGGGCGCGGACCTCAGTCAATATGTCATTCTTCGGGCTCCCGACGAATTGAACCGCTGGCACCCGTCGGCGCGTGGCTGCCAGTTTCTGATTTTGGACTCTTATTTTCTGCCTCCGGCCGCTTACCTTTTTGCCATCCATTCGTCGTAACGGGTTGAGAGGTCAAGCAAAGTCGGTGATGGAAGGCTGCTTGGAGCTTGCCGGACACATACCAGATGAAGCGAGACTGAGTGGGGTGGATGAGCTGACGCTGATTCGCCGCGCCCAGGAAGGCGACTCCTTAGCCTTCGAGGCGCTGGTGCGGGCCTATGACCAGAACGTGCTCCGCCTGGCGTTGCAAGTGGTGCACTCGCCGGAAGAAGCTCGCGACCTTTACCAGGAGGCGTTTTTGAAGGTCTACCGCTCCATCCGCTACTTCCGGCTGGAAGCGCGATTTTCCACCTGGCTTTATCGCGTGGTGATGAATGTTTGCCTCGACTATTTGCGCCGCCAAAACACCCGCAAGGAAGTGCAGGGACCGGAAAGCGAGGATGGTCAACCGGAGTACTTTCAGACGGTGCCTGAGGAACGGCCGGTGCTCGACCCGGAACGCGCCGTGCACTCCAGAGAGATTGGCCGTCGCATCCAAGCTGCGCTCGAGCGCCTGAACCCTCGCGAACGCCTGGTCTTCGAGTTGAAGCATTACCAGGGCATGAAGCTCCGCGCCATTGGCGAGCTTTGTAAGACCAGCGAGCAGACGGTCAAGAACTGCCTTTTCCGCGCCACGCAGAAACTGCGCGTGGATCTTGGAGACCTGGTTTAGAGATCGGGGAACAGGCAAGAAGTAGGCAGTAGGCAGTAGGCAGTCGACAGTAGGCAGTAGGCAGTAGGCAATGGGCAGTAGGCAATGGGCAGTCGGCAGTGGGCCGTCGATGGTTGAGAATTTGCAGCGTCCCGCGGGATCGCGGGCATTGAGTTTTGGAATCTGGAATTTTGAATCTTGAATCGCAGTCTGGGATCTTGATTCGGCCGAGGGAGTTATGACTTGCAGGGAGTCTGAAGAATACATGGCACTCGATCTTTACGGCGATCTTTCGCCTGAGCAGCGAGCGCTTTACGAGGCGCACCTTGCCAACTGCGCTCATTGCGAGGCCGCACGGAAGCAAGTCCGCAGCCTGCATGAGGTGCTGGCTCAGCGTCCGCGTCTGGAACCGTCTCCGGAGCTTCTGGTGGAGTGCCGCCTGGCCCTGTCGGATGCGCTCGAAAGAGAGCGATTAGGATGGCATGGCCTCGCGCGCGAATGGTTGGCCTTCCTTCAGCTCCCGCCGCAGCGGGTGGTCTCCCGCCTGGCATTCGTCCTCACCCTGGTGGTTTTTGGGTTTGGCCTGGGTTGGACGTTGCGTCCCCGCACCGAGCGAGTGGTTCCCTCCGCGCCTGGCAACGTAAACACGTCTTCTGTTGCCGACGCGGACCTCGAGAACATGCGCATCAACGACATCAGCCGCGTGGCTCCTGATCCGCAGACCGGCGACGTGCGCATCACCATGGACGCACAGCGCCGCTTCACGCTGGAAGGGTCGCTCGACGATCCCCGCATCCAACAACTCCTGGTCAACGCAGTCAAGAGTTACAACAATGCGGGAATTCGGCGCGACACGCTGGATGCCTTGCGGGCCAGCACCAAGAGTCCCAACGTCCGGGCTGCCTTGCTTTATTCCATGCAATACGACCCGAACGTTGGAAACCGTCTGGCAGCGTTGGATATGGCTCGAGCTATGCACGGTGGGGAAGACCTGCAGCGGACGCTGATTAATCTCCTCGAACGTGACTCGAACCCGGGAGTCAGGGTCCAGTCTGTCGACCTGCTGGTTGACCAAATGGAGAGGCAAGGCCGCGATGAGACGACTCTCGGCACCCTGGCCCGTCTTGCCGCAACCGATTCGAACAGTTATGTGCGATTGAAGTGCGCGGACGCACTGCGAAAGCTGGGAAGCGATGGAATTCTACAAGCTCATGAGAAATAAATCTCTATTGCAATGCGGACTCGGAGGCAACGGAAGAACGGCTGGGAGTGCTGTTGTTCCGGCCCCGAGCGAAGCGAAGGGGAAGAATCTCGCTCTGAGAAGAACGGCCATGCGAGATTTCTCGTCGCCTGGAGCTCCTCGGAATGACACAACGAAAGTCTTTATCGGCAGTCTGCTGGTGTTCTGCCTGGCGGCTGCCCTGCCCTGGCCTGCCCTTGCCCAGCTCAATGAACAGCGAGGCGCGCCCGTTCGGCGTGGGAACGCCTGGACAGAAACCTACACCTGGACCGCTCCAGCGCGAGAAGGCGGAAAACTGGTTCTGCGCGCCGACATGGGCTCCGTGGAAATCACCCCCGGCACGGGCAATCAGATCGAGGGCCGCGCGGTGGTGCGCGTTTACAATGGAAACGAGGAGAGGGCGCGGCGTGTGTTCGACGCCTTCCGCCTCAGCGCCCGTTTGATCGAAAGCACCGGCGTCTATGTGAGCGCGGAGTTTGGGGGATCGAGGCATCGCGATGGCTCCATGGGAGTGGAATTCGACATCAAGGTTCCGGCGCATTTCAATCTGGATGTCGAGACGAAGGGCGGCGATATCGACCTTGATGGTGCCCTGCAGGGTGAAGCGAAGCTGACGACCGCGGGCGGCGATATTCACGCCGGGGACATCAGCGGCCCTGTCCGCGTGGAAACCGCCGGCGGCAACATTAGTCTGGGGAACATTGGCGCTCACGCGGAAGTCCGCACGGCCGGCGGCAACATTCATATTGGTAATGTAAGGGGCGACGGCGACGTTGAAACCAGCGGCGGCGAGATCGAAGTGGGGCAAGTCGACGGGACCGTGCGCACGGAGACGGCGGGCGGCGATATCGTGATTGCGGGCGCCGGCGGCCAAGTCACGGCGGAGACGGCGGGCGGACAGATTCATGTCGGGCCGACCGCGGGCAGCGTGCGGGCGCAAACCGCCGGAGGAAACATCGTGCTTCGCGGAGCACGCGGACGGGTGGTGGCCGAGACGACGGGAGGCAGCATTGACCTTCTGCAACTCGGGGCAGGCGTCCGGGCTAACACCTCCGCCGGACGAATTCTGGCGCAGTTCGACGCCAACACCAAGACCTTTGTGGCGTCGCAGCTCGAGAGCTCGGTGGGAGACGTCTACGTCTATTTACCCATAAATCTGTCTTTGACGATCGACGCGGCCATCGATGCCGCGGCCGGCCATCATATCGTCACCGATTTTCCGTTGAGCATTCTGGGCGACAAAGAAGATTTCAGCGAGCGCACGATCCGCGGCCATGGAACCTTGAACGGGGGCGGTGAGGTTTTGCGCATTCGGACCGTGGCCGGGAACATTGAGATTCGCAAAATCGACGCGCACAGCCTGCAGGAAATCAAGAACCACGAGGATACGACCTGGAACCACTTGCAGCAGCGCGCCGCGGAAAAAGCGCAACGAGAGCGCGAGCGCGAGCAACAACGCCGGCAGCGGCAGAAAGAAAAGGAGGATGAACGTGACGAGAATTGACCGCACGCGGCTCCCAAGACACCTGACGGCCTGCCTTTTCCTCTGCCTCGCAATGGCGTTCGTCGCGAGGCTCGACGCTTCGCAGCAACTCGAACGCGCCTGGTACGGACGCTACCCTCTCTCCGCGGGAGGAAGCGTGTCGGTCGAGAATGTTCAGGGTGAAATCAGCGTCGAGGGATGGGATCGCGCTGAAGTAGAGATCACCGCAGCGAAAATCGGCAAAGGGCAAGACGACCATCTGGAAGACGTACGCGTGGTGACCGAACTTGGCATCGATAGTCTGGCATTCAGAACCGTCTACCCGCAACACATGGACAAGCCGGTGCGGGTGGATTACCGGTTGCGCGTGCCGCGCCAGGTCCATCTGGCTTCGCTGCGTACGCTCGAGGGGAACATTGCGGTACATAGCGTCGAAGGTTCGGTTGACGCGCGGACGCTGGCCGGAAACATCGTGGAGATGGGCATGACGGGCCGCGTTACCGCCAGGACTGTCACGGGAAGCATCATGGTGTCACTGAAAGCCCTGCCCGCAGGCACGCGTCCTTTGCTTTTGGATACGGTCAATGGCAACATCGACCTGCTCCTTCCCCCGCGCCCGGATGCGGATCTCGAGCTCAGCACACTGGACGGAACGATTCAGGGTAACTACGCCTTTCAAGTCAGCTCTGTGCCCGGAGACACGACGCGCCGGACGCGTCTGGGCCTGGGCGGCGTGACGGTCACACTGCGGACCGTGCGGGGCACGATTCGCGTCGCCGAGAGGGACGATCTCTTGTAGTTCCGATCACGAGGTGAGCGGAGCCGCGTCTAAGAGCAGTAAGCGCAGACCTCCGGTTTTGAGGTCTGCGGTTCTTGGTGTGAATTTGATGAAGAAGCGGCTGGTGTCGTGTTCCAGAAGCGGGTTGAATATGTCAGCCCGTCAGCCGACGGGCGTAAGCGAGTAGCCCACGGCGCAAGCCGTGGGTCCGTGAGGTCCTCCCTCACCCCCGTCCCCTCTCCCGCTCGGGCGGGAGAGGGGTGCCGCAGGCGGGGTGAGGCCCGTCCAACCCAGGGCTCACGCCCTGGGCTACTTTATGGCGCCCCTGACGGGACTGCTGACGCGTGGCCGAATCGTCTCGACTCATATTGCGAATTATTGAGACGCGACACTCGCGGCGCGTCAGTTTTGAGTTGGTGAACAAGAGAAAAGCCGCCGACCTCAACATCGGAGGTCCGCGCTACCCGGCTCCAGCTTGGGAAAGGGAGAATGACCATGAAACGAGATTTCGCGATGGGATTGCTGCTGTCAACCTTGATGCTGGTGATGAGCGTGAGTATCGGCCGCAGTCAGGAAGCGCCCGAGCCGCCCGAACCGCCGGTGACCCCGGAAGCGCCTGAGCCGCCGGAGGCGCCCGATTCTGCGCTGAATCTCCTGATGCAGTCCGACACTCTGGGGGGCTCCGCTCACCTGGGCGTGACCCTGCACGATGTGACTGCGGAGAAGGCGCGTGACTTGAAACTCCCCGGCGAGTATGGCGCGCTGGTGGTAAATGTTGACGCGCACAGTGCGGCCTCCAAGGCAGGCTTGCAAAAGGGCGATGTGATCGTCGAGTTTGCGGGTGAGCGCGTGCGAAGTGAGGCCCAGTTGCGCCGCCTGATTCGCGAGACGCCCCCGGGACGAACCGTCAGCGTGCAAGTCATCCGCGACGGCCAGGCTCGAACCCTCAGCGCCAAACTTGAAAGCGGCAAGAACCAGTTCTACTTCGAGACTCCGGAAGTGCACATCCCGGAAATCCACATCTCACCAGACACGATTGAGCCGTTCAACAACCGCAGCTTCGCTTTTATGTTCGGTGGGCGGCCGACCCTCGGAGTATCCGGAGAAGAGCTGACAAGCCAGCTTGCCGGCTATTTCGGCGTCAAGCAAGGCAAAGGCGTCCTGGTGAGTGAGGTGGTGGCCGGAAGCCCTGCCGCCAAAGCGGGACTGAAGGCGGGAGACGTGATCGTAGCTGTGGACGGGAAAGACGTGGCGACGGTTGCGGAATTGCGTAAGGCGCTCGAGCTGAAGTCCGGCGAAGACAAACGCAAACTCAACCTGACCGTGGTGCGAGAACATCACGAGCAGACGATGCCCGTCGAACTCGAGAGGCCGGAACTTCTCCAACACGGGAAAGAGGTGGCGGGTTTAAACTTTGATTCCGGCGAATGGGAACGTGCGGAAGCGGAAGCTAAGAAACAGATGGCGGCCGCCCAACAAGCCCTCAAGCAGGCTCAAGAGCACCTGGGCGATCAGCAGCGTCTGCTGTCGGATCAGATGCAGCGCGCGGCTGAGAAGTACCGGCAGGCAGCCCAGGACAAGCTCAAGGAGCAACTCAAGCTTCAGATCGAGAAACAGCGTGCGGCTCAAACGCAGAACGAGATTTAAGAAGGGTGAAGGATAAGGGATAAAGTAAACCTCGTTTGGAGTGTCATTCCGAGCCCTTCGCTGTCATCCTGAGCGAAGCGAAGGATCTCGCTTTGGGTGCTCAGGGTAAACTCCGCGAGGAATCTCGCTCTGAGTATTTTCAAGGCACTGCGAGATTCCTCGTCGCCTTCGGCTCCTCGGAATGACATGCAAAGGGAGTTCTCACACAGGCTCTAAAGCCCCGTAATTACCTCCCGAGATTAGCGCCGGGGCTAAAGTCCCGTCCTTCCTGGCGCTCCACAATATGACGCGGATTTTCGTCAGCAAGTCTTCGCCCTAAGGATGGCGATGGAGCACGTGGGTGGCGATGTCGGGCCAGAACTCGCGAAAGACGGCAGTGAGGGCGTCGCGTCCTATGGCGTATCCGAATTTCTCCGCTAACGCTCCGGCAGTGCGGCTCTGGCTGGGGTAGTAGGCTGCGGAAATGCCCTGGGCCATGCCACGGCCCAGCAACTCCGAAAAGTTAAAGCTGTTGTGCCCGTGGTAGTCCGGAGTGATGAAGACGCGCGAGGCCGCGTAGACGCCACGCTTCAAGACCGAGCCCGAACCCATGGTGTAGTAGCGTTCGTCCTGGCGAAACACGGTCGGCAAGGCAAAGAGCACCAGGTAATTGCCGTCCGTCTTATCGACGAATCCGCGCCAGTAATATCTCCCGTATCCCGCCACGCCTTTTCCCAATTGCTTGTGTGTGTCCGTGCCTTCCGCCAGCAGCGAGGTAATACCCACGAAGATAAGCGCCGAGTAGTCAAAGCTGTTCTCGGTGGCAATCTTAAAGGCCTGCTTCGCCGTTGGCGGCGGCGGAATAGCACCCGCACTCACCGCGCGATAATTAGGCATGATGCCGAGGATTCGCTTAGGCTGCTGTTTCGACTCGTCAACCGCTCCCTGCGCGGGCTGGGAAGCGGGCTTCGGCGCATTCGGTTGGCTGGAGGCCGGAGGCTGAGGCGGAGGCGTAGCCGGCTGGCTCTGATCGCTTCCAGCGCCGGCCTGTGGCGGAGCGGTGAGATCAAAAGCCGTATTGCCTTGTTGCGCCGATACGCATGCCGACGACAAAACGAGCGCAAGCCCCAGAAGGAAACGCAACCGCGACCTCCAAGATTCGTATTCCCTCACCAGATTCTTGATTCCAAGCATCCTGCAACCGGATTGTCGAATGCCCGAGCAAATCCTCGATTCGAGGTGCAAACTAAGCACTCGCCGACATTTCCTTTCGTCAACCCTGCCTGTTTATTTTGATGCTAAATCCCGGTCCGGCGGAGCATATTGCTCTGGTTTGGGCGTAGCGCCGGCCTTTAGGCCAGCATCTGCCGACCTAAAGGTCGGCGCTACGAGATGAATCAGGACACCACTCGGCGGCGCGATTGATTGCGATCTGTGCGTGTTATACTAGGCCCATTGAGAGGCTTGCAAAAAGGAAGTATCGCCATGGGGATAGTGTTTGTTGAGGGCACGGTCAGCGGGCCCAGCGGGCAGCAGGCAAGATTGCAGTTCCTGGTCGACGGCGGAGCCACCTACACTTTGCTTCCGCGCAATGTGTGGCCACCGCTTGGTCTTGTCCCCAAACGCTCAGTCCGATTCACACTAGCGGACGGGAGCATTATCGAGCGCCAGATTTCGGAATGTCACATTTCCCTTCCCCAGGGCGACGGTCACACTCCGGTCATTCTTGGAGAATCCGGTGACGACGCGCTCCTCGGCGCCATTACGCTCGAAGAACTTGGGCTATTTATCAATCCCTTCACTCGCACCTTGGAGCCGCGGCGGATGATGCTCGCCTGATCCACTCGCGAAGGAGGCCTGCCATGTCTGACCGATGGGTTTTCCTGATCGCATTTCTAACGGTGATTGTGATTGTCGCCGGGGCTTTCGCCATGCCCCACTACTTCAGTTTCGAACTCTTGAAATCGTTAATGTACCTGGCCGTCGCCTTGCTTGTCTTCTTTGGCGAGGATCGCTTCAGTTATATGCTCGGGATCGTCACGCCGCCAGTGCGGTTCATCCTGGCCATCCTGTTGGGCGGATTCTTTGGCGAGTTCGGGGTTCTCGTCGGCTCCCTGACCGGAAAACCTACACCGCCCCTGGAGACGCCGCTCCATGGGCTGTCAATCCTGATGGAGATTCTGCTCGTGGTTGTTTGTTATCGCGCCTGGCGCAAGCAGGTGACCGGGAAATTCTTCGGAAAGACCTTCTCAATTTGCCTGGCAGTAGCAATCGGCTACGACGTGCTTCTGGCTGCCTGGTATTTCACGCACCCGATTTGAGCGAGGCCTTCGCCACCCCTCTGCGCCCTCTGCGTCGAAGCTGTGACCAGATCGAGCGGCTGTCATCCTGAGCGAAGCGAAGGATCTCCGCAGTTGGTTTTGACTTCAGCATGTGCAAACGACTGCAGAGATCCTTCGCTTCGCTCAGGATGACAGGGTCCTGGCTCATCCGCACTTTCATCGACGAGGCATCGCAACTCCCCTCCTTGATAAGGAGGGGCAGGGGGTGGTTGATTCACTTCACCACGTTTCTCAGTTGTGTTTCCATGCCGCGGTCTTCTCGCCTGGCGGCGCGTTCCTGGTGATGTGATCAGCCACGGTGCGAATCAGGTTCTCCTGCGTCATGGATTGCCACCCGTGGCCTTTCTCCGGACGTCCGTACTCGAAACTGCCTTCGTAATGCGGATCGTGCGTGGTTCTGAGGAAGTCCTCGAAATCATAGACCGCCAGATTGAGATAAAAGCTGTGCATATCGCCGACGTCGATATGGATCTTCCCCACGAGTTGCGGCCCGATACGCGGCCAATTCTGTTTGAGGTAGGCGGTGAGGTCGTAACCGTGATCCCGCATGTAGTCCGCGACGGAGCGATCGATTTTTCCCGTCCGCTTATCCCACAACGGCTTGGGATAGCCGTCGTCGCCCACCGGACCGTAGACTGCCTCCCAGATTTCCAGTTGTTGCGCGGAGCGTCCATGGCTGCCCAGCACCGCTTCGAGCCGGCTCAGTTCTGACATGGTCGTTTCCACCTGCCCTTCCGCGGTGCGCATCAGCGGCCGCCAGACCCTCAGCCAGGTGTGGCCCGGTTCGAAGAAGGCATTATCATCATTGTAAATATTCACGAGCTGATAATGCTCGAAGCTAATAGGATCAGGGTAAAGAGTCCAGGTGCCGCCGAAGAAATCCGGGTGATACAATTCGAGCGCCAGCGACTCCCAGCCGCCCGTCGAGCCGCCCGTGAGCACGCGCGCGTAAGGCCTGCGGATGATCCGGAAGTGCGCTTCGAGGTAAGGGATCAGTTCGGTCATGATCGCGTCGCCGTAAGGACCGTTGTTGGCGGAGTTCACGGCGTACGAATCGTCAAAATAAGGCGTGGGGTGCTGGAACGTCACGATCAGCAGGCGCGGGAAACTGCCGGAGTTCCATGCCTCATAAAACTGGGAACCGGATTCGAGATTGTACTGCGCGAGCCGGGCTTTGGCGCGTTCGGAGGCTCCCTCATCGTGGGTGGTGAATCGCATGGGCGGGCCGAGGTCGAAATGGCCCTGCTCGTAGAGCACCGGATAGGATACCGAGGGATGCGTATCGTATCCTTTGGGCAGCAACACCGTGGCTCCGAGATAAATCGGCTGGCCCCAGAATTTTGTCAGTAGGTTGCTTTGAATCTTGATGTGCTTTACCCACGCGGTGTCCCTGGGAATTTCAACTGGAGGGATCACCTTCGTCAGGCTCAGGCGGATGTCGTAGCCCGCAGCAGGGTCGAGGTGCACCTCCTGAACTTCACTGTAAAGATTGCCCGGGGAGCGGTTGAACTGCTGGCCCTCCCACTGGTCGAGATGGACCCAGATGGTATGCCCATCGGCGCGGCGGCACTGCGTGTAAATATTCATGAGCGCCTGAACGTAATAATCGCCGGCGGGAATATCGGCGAGGCTCGAGGGCGTGTAACCGAGCGTCGTGCCGTCGATCACCGCCGCCTGTCCCGGCTTAAGCTGATCGACGTCCGCGCCATAGAGCGGCGAAGCGTCGCCCCAGAAACCGGCCTGTGATCGAGGCTCCGGCGTTTCCCGGTTCGAGATCATCACGAACACGCGGCCGGTGATCGGCTCAGCATGAGCGGAGGCCGGAAAGGAAATCTGGAATCTCAGGGGCGGCGCCGGACGAGCAACAGCGGGCGTGACCCGTGCGGACAATAGTACGATTGCGAGAACCGCAGCAATCCGGCAGTAGGAACTGCCTGGCTTGGTTTGGCTCAAGACCACCTCCGATCGACGACCAGAGTAGGCTATCATGGGCCAGCCACCTCGTCAAGCAAAAAAATGCAAAGCGGCAGGAAAGCCGCAAAGCCCCAGGGACTACGGAGCAGCAGCATCCGGCGGCGAATTGACCGAACAGCGGGTCTGGCGCTATCATTCACTCATGTCCAACACTCAATTGAGAGACGATTTTGTAAGAGGTCCCGGGGAGTTCCTTAAGAAATACGCGCTGATGAACCCTGGCTCGACTAACTTCGCCATCGACCGCGTCGATGATAAAGATGTTTTTGTGAATGAGTATCTCGGTTACGGTGGTACGCCGGGCGAGTTTGCAATGGCTGCGCCCAAGAGCTATGTTGCCCGGGCCAAAACCATCAAAGCCAAATTCGACTACCTATCTATGGTGGGAGGGATCTGCACCGGGCATTCTTTGGCCGGCTCAGTCCCTGATGTCCTTCGAGCCGGCGAAAACATGCCTTATCAGATTCGCGGTACTTCCGCCGTGCAGATTTCAGTGGATGTCAAAGTTGACCCAGCCGCCTTGGATGTTTACTTTCTGCCCTGGAAGTCAAACAACACCGTCACCATGCAGCTTGGCCAATCCGTCCGGTACTTCATCACGGCGGCCATGTCAGGTTGCACGTTTCAAGTGACCGGCAAACCTTCCGCGCCCATTGTTTCGCATGCCAACTCCGGGGGCGAAGCCCCCGACCAGAAACTTACCTTCATGGATGGGCAGCTTCGGAAGGCGTTAGAGACCAAACTTGGCGCGCTGGGAAAGCATGCTCCGGTGACGCGCCTGCAAACAGGGCTCTGGGGAACCATGCCGAGCGCCACGGTCGAGGAAGTGAACTACGGGCTCGACCCAACCAATGCGCGCCCCCAGCAGTTTTCAGACACGACGGTATTGCTTCAGCGGGACAAGGCCCAGGCTCAACAACTCGGGCGGAACGGCCAGAAGTTTAAGAACAACGACCTCGAGGTTGAAGAGGAATTAGACGGTGATACTCGGCAAATCACGGTCGCTGTGGCGGGATGGCGGCCTCCGGGCTCCACAGACTGGGAATTCTACTATCAGGTATTCGCGGACTATAAGGTTACCCGCCGTGTTTATCGCCACACCTATACCGTCGGCAAGTTGGGTCACAAGCGCAAGCCGCTTGAAAAGTCGATTATCGGGGACTTTGTTTTTCTCGTTCCGGGAACCAAATTCTGGCCCAACGGAACCGGGTGGCCGAATGGCACGTCCGGCGGGGTTACGATGGCACGTTCACGAAGCTTGTCCGTCTGATGTGCCGCAATCCAAGGCGCCGGTGCGGCTGACGCAGAGCTTCGTTCTGCGGTCGTTCATCAACTTAACCTTCCCAAAAACGATCGACGGAAATTTAACTCAAAATCGGTCACTGCCGAAGATTCTACTAGAAGGTTAGGTAGTGTCCTAGTTTCGGCGTAGCGCCCAAACCTGTCGGGGCATCTGCCGACCCTTCGCCGTGCTCAGGGCAGGCTCTGAAGGTCGGCGCTACGAGCCGAATGAGATCACGGTTTGGGTGTACGAGATAAAAGTGGGAGCTATGGAGTACGCGAGGCCCAAAAGTCTTCAAACCGACCGGAGAGAATGCAACAGCGCAGGGCAATGATGGCATT
>Ga0209517_10002640_pt1 | contig 25006 bp, 14 predicted proteins | sample PeaSoiMetSII2010_FD_187695 | JGI IMG/M metagenome (GOLD analysis project Ga0209517, IMG submission 187695) | Peat soil microbial communities from Weissenstadt, Germany - SII-2010 (SPAdes) (version 2) | ecosystem: Environmental > Terrestrial > Soil > Wetlands > Peat | place: Germany... | reverse complement strand
CGTAGATCCTGTCCTTATCGAAATATTTATCGATACGAGCATTCCACTGATAGGAATTGTTGTGGCTCGACGAATTGAAGATACCGTGGTCAAACACCGCCGTGGCGCACGGAATATTGTCGGTGCTCGGAGTGCCGCACCCCGTGTTTGCCCCGATATTCTGAGGGCCAAACGCATCCAGGGCGGTGGCAGAGACGGCGGTGGTGGTGGCGCCGGTTGGCTTATATTTCGCCATCAACTGCACTTCGGGCGAATTCGGTTGAGCCGTCTGGGCGAACGACAGGAAAGCAGGATCCTCGTATGTCTGCACGGATTGGCCGTTGGAAGTCAGCGCCCGATAGGGCTCGATGGAGAAGAAGAAGAAAAACTGGTGATGCGGGATCACGGGACCACCCACTCCGAACGACATGTTGTTCACGTGATACGGATTGACCTTTGTTCCTGGGGGAACAAACTCGCCCTTCGCATTCAATCCCTGATAGTTGTAATACTCGCTCGCGAATCCGTGAAACTGATCCGTGCCCGATTTTGTGGTCATGACTGTCTGGATGGAACTGGCGCGGCCGTATTCCACGGAATAAGTATTGGTTTGTGTGCTGACTTCGGAGACGGTATCCACATTCGGCGTCAGGTTCAGCACACCGGGGCGGATGCTGCTGGTGACATCCAGACCGTCCACGATGTATTGGTTGCCGTTCTGGCCGCGGCCATTTGCGCTCGCATCAATGTAGTTTTCCGGATTGAAGTTTGTGCTGGTTCCCGTACCTAACCCTGTAACGCCAGGGGTTAGCGTGATCAGGGCTGTGGGGTTTCTGGCCGCCAGGGGCAAATCCTGCAACGCCTGAGTTTCCAAGGTCTGTTCGTTGCGGCTGTCCGCCGTATCAAGCAACGGAGCCTGAGACGTCACTACAATCGTGGTGGATACCTTGGTAACCGCCAATACAATCCGCACGTCCCGCGTTTCGTTGGATGTCAAGGCAAAGGCGACCTTCGCGGGTCCAAAACCGGACGCGGTTGCAGAAACCTCATAAGGTCCAGGAGCCAAGCTGACAAAGCGGTAGATCCCAGAACTGTCGCTGGTTGCCTGTTGCGAGACCGTTGTATCGGTGTTGGTGAGCGTGACCGCTGTATTCGCGATCGCGAGTCCCGCGGCGTCCTGCACAGTACCTTGGACACTCCCGGAGAATTGGCCAAAGCATACGGCGGCCATCATGCATAGCAGAAGGGTAAGAAATCGGATTACTTGTCGTGCGACGTGGCTCATTGCTGCCTCCAGCATGGGGGGTTGTCAATCTCGACGGTGAGATGGTTGTAAAGGACGGACTCAAGTAAGCATTCACGATGTCGGTGATGCGCGTCCCGCAAAGTCGGAAACACTTGCGGTCCCGGGCAACTGCTATTCAAGAACGGCGCCAAGGCTACCTTTTTCGGCTGCCGCGCGCATGAGTCAGGTGTACTCCGTGCGCATAGTCTATTTGTACTAGCGACAACGAGGCATTTATCTTGATGACGATAAAGATCTCGGCGTACACTCGGCCTTCGAATGCGACTTGTGATTCCAGGTGAGAGTGCGAAAGCGAAAAGCCCGGTCTTAAGAAGCTGGGGTTGGTGCACAGTCGTAGTGCTGTTCTGCCTGGGGTGTCAATCGAGTGCCCCTTTCACCGTCGCCGTGATTCCGCGAACATCTGGAACGGGTTTGTGGGAACCGGAACATGGAGGCGCCGAGGCGGCTGCCCTCCATGCTCGTGCGCACATTTATTGGAACGCTCCCACGCGCGAAGATGATGTGGAAGGGCAGATTGCGATCGTGAACCAAGTCATCAGCAAGGGATACCAGGGACTCGTCCTTGCTCCGGACCAAGCATTGGCCCTGATCGCGCCCGTCCGCAGGGCCGTTGCCCGCGGCATACCTACCGTAATCGTGAGTTCGCCACTGCCGCTTCCGGCTGGAGAAAAGCTTTCTTACATTCTTAACGATGAAGAAACAGGTGGCCACATCGCTGCGCAGCGCGTGGCGGAGTTACTCCATGGCCATGGCTCGGTGGCGGTGTTGGGTGTGAATCCGGACATTGCCGCGATCATGATTCGGGCGCACAGTTTGGAACGCTTCCTTGCGCTGAACTACCCCAATATCCATGTAATAAAACGGATGGGATCGTTCGATTTCCTCCACGAACAGCAAGTGGCCGAGGAGGCACTGAAGGCCAATCCGGAGGTCAAGGTCATTGTCGGAATGATGTGGGCCTCTGCACGGGCGGCAACGTCGGCCGTTGAAGAGACTCCGGGATTCGGCGAGACGAAGGTAATCGCTTTTGATCCGGATGGAGGTCCTCTTTTCGATGTCGGGGTCGTCGATTCTGCAATTCAGCAAGACACGCGCACGATGGGGCAGTTGGCAGTAGATCTGATCGATGGAGAGCGCCATGGACGGCCCATGCCCGCGTTGATCAAGCTCCGGCCCATCCTCATCACCCGCCAAAACGTAAACACCCCGGAGATTCGACGCCTGACGTCGATGGACTGGAGACCGACACCGTGGGTGTGGGAAACGCCACATTGACATTGTTACCCCAGCAGCACCGCCTTCGTTTCCTCTCCGTGCTGGTTGTGTGTATTTTGACGGTACTGGCACTGCCGTGCATGCTGGGCTACCTGCACAGCCCGTCGCACGGTTTGCCGTACAACGACTCGTTTGCTGGCGGTCATGCGAGTGAGTGGAGAGCGCTGGGCGGAACATGGGCGGTGGTCAACGGTGTCATGCGCAACGACTCCGACGAGCGCGGGGCCAAACTGATCACAGGTTCCACATATTGGCGCAACTACTCGATCGAAGCTGATGTCATGCTGCTCGGACAGGATGGCGACGCTGGCCTCATCATTCGCTCCAGCGACGAGGAAGAGGGCGTGGATTCCTACATGGGCTACTACGCAGGTCTGAGGAACCGCGATAATTCTCTAGTTATTGGCCACGCGGACCACGGTTGGATGGAAACGATGAAGTATCCGGATCCCAGGCAAGGGAGGATTCAAGCCTTCCAGTGGTACCACCTAAAGCTGCTGGCATACGAGTGCCAGATCGCGGCAAGCGCAACTTCACCTTCGCAAGGCACTCTTACATCTGCCGCCATCACAGAAAAGGATTGCGTGACATCGGGACGAGTCGGCCTCCGTTCGTACGCTTCCGGCGGCGCCTGGAAAAACGTTGCTGTTCGTCCCGCAACCCACGAAGATCTGACGGCAATGCTGGCAAGCACTCCCAGTCACGAAGGTCTTGTCGTCTCGTCATCTCCCACTGTGAGCCGCGAGACCCCTGGTGGCCCGACCGCTACTCCTGGGAAACGGCAGTTGTCGCGATCCACTACGAATACGCAACCGATCGACAGCCTACGCCTGTCTTCCTTTTCGAATCCAACTACCGCGACCGTCCGAGGCGTTGTCATTCTGACTTATCCAGCGCTCTTCGTGCAGGATTCAACCGGCGGTGTGTCGGTTCCTCATCCCAACGCCCCCCCCCTAAAGATCGGGGACGAGGTGGAGGTAACGGGGGAAGTCCATCCTGGGAATTTCAGTTCTACGCTGGAACATGCCACCGTGCGCGTCTTATGGGCACGCAACCCCGTCCCCGCTGTATCAGTCTCCGCCTCGCAAGCTGCCACCGGGGCATTTGACGAAAACTTCATCGAACTGGAAGGCACTTTACGTGCGAAGAGTCATGGTCCTGACGATACGCTGCAATTCGATTTCGACTCGGGATCCCAAGTATTTAGGGCCATTACGAATCGCGGGCGTGGTGACGTTCTCTTCGACAATCTCGAGGTAAACAGCTTGGTGCGTCTGCGCGGGATTTGTGTGGTCGACCCGGCTTACACTCGAAATCTCACGCCTTTTGTACTCCTGCTGCGATCCCCTGACGATTTGAAAGTATTGGCAGGCCCCCCGTGGTGGAACACCGGGAACTTGGTCGCTACCTTTATCGGCCTTCTGGCACTGGCCTCGGTGAGCATCTTCCTGCATAGCCGGGTCGAGAATTGGCGCCTGCGCGCGGTGATGGAAGAGAGAGAACGGCTAGCGCATGAGATGCACGACACGCTGGCGCAGAGCTTCGCGGGTATCGGCTTCCAGTTGGAGGCGGTTCGAAACGGCATCCCGGCAGAAATGCCCGTCACGCACCATCAACTCGATCTGGCGAGCGACCTGGTCAACCACAGCCATGAAGAGGCGCGCCGTAGTATCGCCATGCTGAGGCCGGAACCGCTGCAAACTGAGAACTTGCTCGCTGCGCTTGAATCCTGTGCGCGCCAAATGGTAGAGGGAGGCGCTGTACAGGTCGTCGCGACATGCAGCGGGGACCTGCGATCGATGCCTGTGCGTACCACCGACACCCTTTACAGAATCGGGCAGGAAGCGATTGCCAACGCTGTGCGCCATGCACGTCCGACTACCATCACGATCTCGCTCGAGTACCAGAAGAACCTTGTGCACATGGTTGTCGCCGACGACGGTACGGGTTTCACACAGTCCGGGAATCTACGCGGCTTTGGTTTGCGGGGGATGCGGAAGCGCGCGGCCACCATCTCTGCCGCACTGCAAATACTGAGTACTCCAGGTCACGGAACACGTGTACAGATCACCGCATCTCTGCCGCCGCGCATCACCATTTTCTCCTGGCCCCAATTTCTCTGGAAGTACCTGAAGGAGCTGACCCATGTCCAGCGCGACGGGCAGTGATATTCGAATTCTCATTGTGGATGATCACCCGGTAGTCCGGGCGGGACTCACCAGCATGTTGGCCACACAACCCGGCATCGAGGTTGCCGACTCAGTCTCCTCCGGAGAGGAGGCACTCGATATGCTGGAACGTCAACGCCTGGATATCGTGCTGCTCGACCTGCGCATGCCCGGCCTGAATGGAATCGACACGCTACTGGCTATTAGACGTAAAGCGATCCCAGTTCATGTCATCGTGCTTACGAGCTATGAAACAGACGAGGACATTTATCGCGCTGTCAACGCCGGAGCGGAAGGCTACCTGCTCAAGAATGCCTCGCTCCGGGAGATGGTGGAAGCCATCCGCGCAGTGCGCGCGGGGAACCGTTATATCCCTCGTCGTATCGCGTCACGGCTCGCGGAACGCATGACACGGTCGAATCTCACGGCCCGCGAACTCGAAATCCTCAAGATACTCACCAAGGGCCTAACCAACAAACAAATTGCCAGTGCACTCGGGATCAGCGACAACACGGTGCGTAACCACATCAACAGCATCATCGAAAAGCTCGAGGTTTCGGACCGCACCGAAGCCTCCACTACTGCCATTCAGCGTGGCATCGTCGACGTCGACGAATGAGCTCTTCATCTCAGAGCCAGTTGCACTCCCACGAATCATACGAAGTCCCTTGAACAAAGTTAACTCCGGATTCGCCCCGGCTTGTTGGCAAGACATAGTCTATTTGGACCATGCAAGATTTCTTGTGCTTGACTACGATGGCGACAGTCTCTGTGCCAGGAGTCTGTCTTGTCTTTTGATCTGCAGATTCGTTCGAGCCGGCGTCGATTCCTCAAGCAGGTCGGCCTAGCTGGCATAGCATCAGCTCTGCCTGTCGACAAACTGTTGGCTTCCGTTGGAAGGGCCGCACCGGCCGTGGCATCGCCTTCGCTCGCCGCGGTCAAGAATCGTGCCCCGCTCGCGCGAAACGCTTTTTATCCTCTGCCACTCGGCTGCGTCCGGCCAGCTGGATGGTTGCGTGCGCAATTGGAGATCCAGGCAAATGGTCTCGGCGGACATTTGGACGAGACATGGGCCGATGTCGGTCCCAGCAGCGGGTGGCTGGGCGGAACAGGAGAATCGTGGGAGCGTGGTCCCTATTTTATGGATGGCCTTGTGCCGCTGGCTTATCTCCTCGACGATGCAAGGCTGAAGGCGAAGGCGCAGAAGTACATTGATTGGACGCTGAACCATCAGGCAGTCAACGGCCTGCTCGGACCGCCTTCCAACGATGACTGGTGGCCGCGGATGGTAATGCTAAAGGCGCTGACGCAGTACCACGAGGCGACGGGCGATGAACGTGTCATTCCCGCGATGCAGCGCTACTTCGAATTCCAGCTCGCCGAATTACCCAAGCGGAATTTGCGGGATTGGGGAAAGTTCCGCTGGCAGGACAACGTGCTGAGCGTGCTCTGGCTCTACAACCGAACCGGAAGTCTGAAATTGCTGGATCTCGCGCGGCTGCTCCACGCGCAAGGATACGATTGGCCCGCACAGTACGCGGACTTCCAGTATACAAAGCGCATCTCGTCGGAATATCTCGATTCGACGCCGGGAGGGCGACTGAAGGAACTCAGCTTGGCGACACACGGCGTGAACAACGGGCAGGCTGTCAAAACGGGCCCGGTGTGGTCGCAGGTCTCCGGCTCCGAGGATGATCGCAGGGCCGCGTCGCGTATGATCGCGCAGCTCGACAAGTATCACGGGCTGCCAAATGGCATGTTCTCATGCGACGAACATCTTGCGGGGTCAGACCCGTCGCAGGGCTCGGAACTGTGTACCGTGGTGGAATACATGTTCTCCCTGGAACAATCGCTAGGTATTCTCGGCAACCCGGAACTCGGCGACCGCCTGGAACGGCTCGCGTTCAATGCCCTGCCTGGGACATTCACCGACGATATGTGGGCGCACCAGTACAATCAGGAGCCCAACCAGGTGGAGTGCAGCTTGCATAGGAAACCGTGGACCACCGACGGCCCAGAGTCGAATCTGTTTGGGCTGGAGCCGAACTTCGGGTGCTGTACTGCAAACTTCCACCAAGGTTGGCCGAAATTCGTGGCAAGTTTGTTTATGCTCTCGCAGGATGATGGTGTGGTGGCGGCAGCGTACGCGCCCTGCGAAGTACGCACGGTGGTGCGCGACACGCAGGTGCACGTGGTGGAAGAGACCAACTATCCCTTTCGCGGCGCGGTGCACATGACGATCAATCCGGCGTCGCCGATGGCGTTTCCCTTGCTGCTGCGAATTCCCGCATGGGCATCGGGCGCGACCATCCAGGTTAACGGTCAGCGGCAGCCAGCACCTGCGCCGGGCAGCTTTGCGCGCGTCGAGCAAACCTGGAAGGCAGGGGATCACGTGGATATCGAGTTCCGGCTTGAGCCGCGCGTATCGCGATGGTTCCGTGACTCAATTGCGGTGGAGCGTGGGGCGCTCGTCTTTTCTTATGGCATCGGCGAAGACTGGGTGAAGCTGCGCGATCGCGGCATGACAGCCGACTGGCAGGTGTATCCAACGACGCAGTGGAACTATGCGCTGGCGCTGGACGATGCGTCACCGTCCCAAAGCATCACCGTGATCGAAACCGACGTGGGGAATCATCCGTTCAGCGCGAAGGATGTACCGGTGAAACTCCAGGTAAAAGGACGGAAGCTGCCTGACTGGCGGGCTGTAGACGGGGTCGCCGATCCTGTTCCACAAGGCCCCGTGACCAGCGATCAGCCCGAAGAGACGGTTACCCTGATTCCGTATGCAGCGGTGAAGCTGCGCATTACGGCATTTCCTCAGTTGAAAACTTAGGAATATGTGGACTCAACTTTAGGAAGGACGCGATTTGAAAAAGCCGTGGAGGAGAAAAGCTGTTGAGGACCGAAGCAAACTGAGTATGCGGCGACTGTTTCTGTGGGTGGGGATGTCTCTGTCAGGATGTGTGGCTGTAGTCGCGCAGACCAGGCCGCCGGCTGTCCCTCTGATCACGCACAATCCCTACTTCAGCATCTGGTCGATGGGCGACCGTCTGACGGACGAAAACACAGCGCACTGGACCGGCGCGGAGCAGCCGTTGACAGGCCTTGCACGGATTGACGGCAATACCTACCGCTTCATGGGGGCTCAGCCTCATCGGATTCCGCTTCTGCACCAGACAGGGCTGGAAGTAACGCCGACTCACACGCGCTACACATTTGAAGGGAACGGCGTCGATCTTGAACTGATGTTCTTCACCCCGGCCTTTCCTGACGATCTGGATATTCTGTCCCGGCCTGTGACGTACATGACCTGGGACGTCCATGCCACGGACGGCGTCAGTCACGACGTGGACCTTTACCTGGATGCCGACCCGCGCATTGCCGTTAATCAAGGCGATCAGCAGGTCGTTTGGGGGCGTTTCCGCGTCAAAGGGCTTAAGGTGCTGAGTGTGGGGTCGCGCGATCAGCAGGCCGTGAATCGCTCCGGCGACGATGTGCGCATCGACTGGGGATATTTCCATCTGGCCGTGCCAGATGCACAGTTGGCGGAAACTGCGCAATCCTCGAGCACAATGGATGATTTTCTCAAGAATGGAAAACTCCCCGACGCCGACGAGATGGATATGCCGCGCTCACCTCAGACGGGGGCTTCACACCTGGTAGTCATGTTTCCGCTAGGCCAAGTTGGTGCGAAAGTAGTGAGCCGTCACCTGCTGGCGTCGTATACGCAAGGCTTTGCCATTGAGTATCTAGGTCGTAGATTGCGAGAATATTGGCAACGTGATGGCTTGTCCATCGAGCGGATGCTCGAAGATGCGGAACGCGACTATCCAGCGCTGGAGATGCGGGGCAGACAATTCGACGCCGAACTCACCGCCGATCTGGAACGGGCTGGCGGAAAATCCTATGCCGAACTGGCCATAGTGGCGTACCGGCAAACGTTGGCTGCGCACGGATTGGTGGCCGATGTGGACGGCACCGCACTCATGTTTCCAAAGGAGAATTTCAGCAACGGTTGCATCGCCACCGTGGATGTACTCTATCCATCTTCGCCCTTCTTTTTGCTCCTGAACCCGCGCCTGCTCGAGGCGCAGCTAAAGCCGGTTTTCGACTATGCGACGCTGCCGCGTTGGAAGTGGCCTTTCGCGCCTCACGACCTTGGTCAATATCCGCTGGCCAATGGGCAGGTGTACGGTGGTGGCGAGCTCACCGAAGACGATCAGATGCCAGTCGAGGAAAGCGGCAACCTACTGATCCTGGCCGCGGCGCTCGGTCAGGCCGAGGGAGACTGGCACGTGGCCGAGCAGTACTGGCCGCTCTTCACTAAGTGGGCTGACTATGTTCTGCAGAAGGGCCTAGATCCGGAAAACCAGCTGTCAACGGATGATTTCGCCGGTCATTTGGCGCACAACGCAAATTTGTCGATCAAAGCGATCGAAGGTCTTGGAGCCTACGCGATGATGGCGCGCGGATTGGGCAAGCAGGCTATAGCCGATGACTACGCGGCCAAGGCCAAGGAGATGGCGGCCAAGTGGGAATCCCTAGGCAGGGACGGCGATCACTACAAGCTTGCCTTTGACAAGCCCGGGACCTGGAGCCAGAAGTACAACTTGGTGTGGGACCAATTGCTTGATCTGAAGCTGTTTCCTCCCCGCGTGAAACAGACAGAACTCGCTTTCTACCAAAAACAGATGAACCAGTACGGGCTACCGCTGGACAATCGCAAGAGCTATACCAAACTGGATTGGGAGATATGGACTGCGACGCTGGCCGATTCGGCCGATCAATTTCGAGCACTTATGGCCCCCATCGCGAAGTGGCTGAATGAAACACCGGCGCGGGTCCCGCTCACGGATTGGTACGACACAATCGATGGTAAGCAAGTGGGATTCCAGGCACGTTCCGTCGTGGGCGGGATCTATATCAAAGCGCTCGCGAATTCGGAAATCACAAAGAAGTGGCGGCACAGAGCTTCGCCTGAGAGGGTCAAGTGAGCTGCAGGACGCCACTTCTTCACCTCTTGTGATCCCGCTGGTGGGTGCCTCTGTCCTCGAAGGCCGAGCTGGCAGAGGTCCGCATGCTACGGAAAGTATCGATAGGATGAAGAAGGCTATTCTATTTCTGTTGATGTGTCATTTCCTGGCTGCAGCTCAAACCGGGTCGCAACCTGTCGACCGGATCACCGCGGCCCTGCGGTCCAAGGAATACGGGAAAGCCATGCAGTTGCTACGGATTCCCCTGCAACGTTCGCCGCAAGACCCGAGGCTGTGGACTCTCCAAGGCATGGCATTGGCAGGCGAGCAACATAAATCAGCCGCTTTGGTGTCATTTCGTCATGCGCTCGCGGTTTCGCCCGACTATCTGCCGGCTCTTGAAGGAGCGGCACAGCTCGAATATGAGACCGGTCGCCGGGAAACTACGGTTCTTTTGCAGCGCATCCTGAAACAGCTTCCCAGCGATCCGACGACCCACGCCATGTTGGCGGTTCTTGCCTACAAACACAATGACTGCGTCGCGGCGGTGTCCGAGTTCGAGCAAAGCAGTTCACTGCTGGACTCTCAGCCGTTGGCACTGCAGCAATACGGCGACTGCTTGATGAGACTGAAGCAGTACGAGAAAGCGCTTGGCGTTTCTCAGAGGCGGCTGAGTTTGCACCCGGATGACTCGCACGCCCGCGAACGGGTGGCCACACTCCAGCTCACGGCAGGCCATTCCAAGGATGCCATCGAGACGCTTCAGCCGTTGTTGGAAAACCAACCCGCGGCGGCGGTACTCGCACTGGCCGGAGAAGCATACGAGGCCGATAAAGATACGCCGGAAGCGGTCAGGCTCTTGCGCCGGGGCATCATCCAAGAGCCACGAAACGTCGATCTCTATCTTCAGTTCGCCAACATCTCGTTCGTGCATCAATCCTTCCAAGTTGGAATTGACATGATTGACGCTGGTCTCTCGGTACAGCCGAAGGCCGCTCCTTTGTACATGGCACGTGGCATTCTCTATGTGCAGCTTGCTAACTTCGACCACGCCGAAGCCGACTTCGAAGCGGCCAATCAGTTGGATCCGCATCTTGCGCTTTCCGAAACGGCGCAGGGCATGGTAGCCCAAGAGCGGAATGACTCAGACAAAGCATTGGCTGTCGTGCGCGCGAAGCTGACAAAACACCCCAATGACGCGTTGCTGCTGTACGTGAAAGCGGATATTCTCTCGCAGCGGAATCCCGGCACGGGGAGCGCTGATTTTCGAGAAGCTGTGTCGTCCGCTCGGAAGGCTGCTAACCTCCAGCCCAGCTTGGTCTACGCTTATGACACGCTGGCTAAGCTCTATCTGCAAGCGGGACAAAACCAGCAGGCAGTAGACGAGTGTACACTGGCCCTCCACTACGATCCCAAGGATCAGGTTGCCCTCTATCACCTGATTGTGGGACTGAGGAAAACTGGACACAAAGCAGAACTGCCGGACCTTTTGAAACGGCTTGCGGAACTGCGTCGAGAAGCTACGAAGGAAGAAGCGGAACGGAACCGTTACAAACTCGTCGAGCAAACGGAACCAAATGAACCGCAAAGGGCACAGTAGGAATCGTTCGTGGTGGGAGTTGTCACGGCCGTCGTCCGTGTGATGTGGTCGATGCAGCGATAAGAGATTTGTCGCTCGGTTGTTCTCTATGAATATCACGAGGCGTTCCTTTATCGGTCGCACCCTGGGCTCACTCTTGGGTATTAGAAGTTTGCCATTGTTTGCCCAAGGTATCGCTTCTCGTGGCGTGAAAGCCCAGGCACGTCCCGCCGTTTCGGGCCGTCCCTTTAATGCACGTTTTGTCGATGTCGCAAAACAGGCCGGGTTGCATGCGCCCACGATTTATGGCGGCATGGATTCGAAGAAATATATCCTTGAGGCTAACGGCTGCGGCTGCGCTTTCATCGACTACGACAATGACGGATGGATAGATATCTTTCTGGTCTGTGGGACGCGTCTGGAAGGTGCACCGGCTCAAGCCACAAACCGCCTCTACAAAAACAATCGCGATGGCACTTTCACCGATGTAACTGAGAAAGCCGGGCTGCACGCCGTGGGCTGGGGAAACGGAGTCTGCATCGGAGATTACAACAACGACGGCTTCGAAGATATCTTCTGCACCTATTTCGGGCAGAACCGGCTTTATCGCAACAATGGGGACGGTACGTTCACCGACGTCACGAAACAGGCGGGGCTGGTAAGCGCAGAGACTCGATGGGGTGCCGGATGTAGTTTTGTCGACTACAACCGGGACGGCCATTTAGATCTGTTTGTTTCCAACTATGTTCGCTTTTCCATCGATAAGGCCCCGGTCCCCGGCGAGAACTCAACCTGCAATTGGAAGGGGATTCCCGTGAACTGCGGTCCACGAGGATTGCCCACCGGAAGGCATTCTCTGTATCACAACAATGGAGACGGCACGTTCACCGACGTCAGCAAAGAAGCCGGCATTGATCGTGCTACCGAAAGTTACGGAATGACAGTGGTAGCGGCCGACTTCGACGAAGACGGCTGGCCCGACATCTTTGTTGCGTGCGACTCGACTCCCAGCCTCCTTTTGATGAATAACCACGACGGCACCTTTCGTGAGGAAGGAGTTCTCCGAGGCGTGGCGCTGAGTGACGACGGCATGGAGCAAGCAGGGATGGGCGTCGGAATTGGCGATTACGACTTGGATGGGCATCTCGATCTTTTCAAAACCCATTTCATGGGCGACACTTGTGGCATTTTTCGCAATGACGGCAAGGGAAACTTCGATGATAGGACGCGAGCCGCCAGAGTGGGTGTTGAAACACGGTTCGTAAGCTGGGGCACGGGACTTGTGGATCTCGATAATGATGGGTATCCCGATATTTTCGTTGTCACTGGCAGCGTCTATCCGGAAGTCGAACGTAAGTTGCCTGACTATCCTTACAAGACGCCTCGCATCCTTTTCCGAAACCTAGGAAACGGGACCTTCGAGGAACTGACGGATCAAGCGGGTCCCGCGATGGCGGAGGTTCACTCAGGGCGGGGGTGCGCTTTTGGAGATTTCGACAATGATGGGGACATCGACATTTTGATTGTCAACATGAACGAGCCGCCATCGCTATTGAGAAATGACCTCACAGGAAAACAGAACTGGATCAAGGTCAAACTCGAGGGTGTGAAATCGAATCGTAGCGCAATCGGGGCACGAGTGCTTGTTCATTACGGGAAGAAAGTTCAAGCGCAGGCGAGAGTGAGCCAATCCAGTTACTACTCCTCAAATGATCCTCGGCTGCACTTCGGGTTGGGCGCGGTTGGAATCGTGGATATCGAAGTTGTATGGCCTAATGGCTTGCGCGAGAAACACAATGGCATTGCCGCTAACCAAGTTGTAAGCATTCGCGAAGGGACAGGCCTGAACGGTGAGGGCCGCAGTCGGCGTGTCGGCGTATTACTGCGCAGAAACATTCATCAAGAATGGAAAACGTCGGCCAGCCTCTGACACCGGCCGACTCCGATAGTACCTGGATTATGAACTATGAATAAGAGAACCTTTATCAAGCTCTTCGCTGCTGCCATGGCGGTCCCGGCCTTGTCGCGCCTGTTGGTGTGGGCAGGAGGGGAAAGACTCAAAAACTGGGCGGGCAATCTCGAGTACAGTACTGACCGCTTGTACGCCGCCACGTCGCTCGAACAGGTGCGGGGCTATGTCAAGAAAGAAAACAAGCTGAAGGTACTGGGCACGCGTCATTGCTTCAACAACATTGCCGACAGTACGGACAGCTTCTTGTCGTTGAAGCCGATGAACGAGGTGATTGCAGTCGACCCGGCGACGCGTACCGTGACAGTGAGTGCGGGTATAACGTATGGCCAGTTATGTCCGTATCTTGACAGTAAGGGTTTTGCGCTACATAACCTGGCATCGCTGCCGCATATTTCAGTAGCGGGTGCGTGCAGCACGGCAACGCATGGTTCTGGTGAGAAGAATGGAAATCTCGCCACGGCGGTGTCTGGGCTGGAACTAGTGATTGCGTCCGGCGACGTAGTGAATCTATCGCGCGAACGCAACGGCAGTACGTTTCGTGCGGCAGTAGTGGGTTTGGGCGCGTTGGGTGTGATCACAAAGGTCACGCTTGACATTCAGCCCACGTACCTAGTGCGCCAGTACGTTTACGAGAACATGCCGCTCGCCGAGTTGAGAGATCATTTTGATGCAATCGAATCCAGCGCGTATAGCGTGAGCTTGTTTACCGATTGGCAAAAGCAGCGCATCAATGAAGTGTGGGTCAAGAGCCGCGTCGAAGAAAGACCGGTGTTTAACGCTACTCCAGAATGTTTTGGTGCGAAGCTGGCGACCCGCAATCTCCACCCCATTGCAGAACTGTCGGCGGAAAATTGTACCGAGCAGATGGGTGTGCCTGGACCATGGTATGAACGGTTGCCGCATTTTCGCATGGGTTTTACACCAAGCGCCGGCAAAGAGCTGCAGTCGGAATACTTCGTTCCACGACAGCACGCAGTCGAAGCGATTCTGGCGATGGAACGACTGCGCGATCAAGTGAGTCCACACCTGATGATCACCGAGATTCGGGCGATCGCTGCTGATGACCTGTGGTTGAGTCCCTGCTATGAACAACCTTGCGTAACGATTCACTTTACCTGGAAGCAGGACTGGACCGCCGTGAGCAAGTTGTTGCCCGTGATTGAGAAAGAATTAGCGCCGTTTCATGCGCGGCCGCACTGGGGAAAGCTGTTTACCACGTCTCCCGTGGAACTGAAGCGTATTTATACGAAGATGCCTGAATTTGTTGAGCTGAGTAGGAAGTACGACCCGCAGGGCAAGTTCCGCAACGAGTATCTGAACAAGAACATCTTCGGCAATTAACGGTCGACGACAAGCATCTGCCCACTCATCAAATCGGCCTCGGGAGAAGCGAGGAAAAATACCGGCCCGGCGGGATCCTCTCGCTCATGACGTCGACAGCCGTCGACAGAGCATCGCCAAAGCTTGCTCTCACGCCGCCGTCGACAGCTCTTGCCATTTCACGAAGGTTTCCCTGGCGAAATCTTCGTAACGGCGAGGAGCATGGCCAAGCAACTTCGTCAACGTCCCAAGGTCTCCATCCTCAGCGACGAAAGCACGTTCGAGATACGCTTCAAACGTCATGCAGATATCGAAGGCTGACCAGGAAGGGGCTCTTTGGCGCATCTGCTGTTCAAAACGCATCCACGTCGTCGCCGGCGTAACGAATCCGACCGGCTCGCACGGATCGCGAGCTTACAGCTTGATTTTCCACTACTCTAAATCCCCGAGTCCGCATGGGGGACGGCTGACACACAACAAACGGTACGGGGCAGGATATGATTCCAGTCCTTAGGGAAGTCGCTGCCAAGGATCCCTCCCCCTAAGTTCTAGGACATTCAATCCGAAAATCAGCCGCCGACGCGGTTGCTGCGATTGAGAAGAGGGCACGCCACAGCTAGCCCTCGTTACTGCCGCACTCATGGAAGGGCAGATCGCCAATCGGAGGGTCGGCCAGAACTGAGAGCGCGGTTGGCACAACGATGCGGTCTCCTGGTAATCCGATTCAATCCGATGCGAAATCGAGGATGATTGGGATGATTCGCCGAAAACAAGGGGAGCGGGTATTGGAGTGCCCCGTTCCCCACTTTTCGCTGTGTGCCGGTTTGAGTTTTCCGAGATCCGTTGGGAAAAACGCTCTTTTGGGGGCGGCAGATTGCAACGGATCATGCCGCAGTGACACCTTCAAGAAAGCGCCCCAGTTTCGCCGTTGCTCGGAATTGCGGGATCGGATCGAGTTCCTTGAACGCCGAGGTGAAGGCGTTAGACAGGCTCCACATGGTGCGGGGCTGGAATTCCTCGTGCTGCGGATTGAAGTAGAGTTCGTGTACCGTCCGAGCCAGATGCTTCGGGACTTCCAGATCTCCTTCTATGAATGCCCGGTAGATCGTCAGCTTTGCTGCCTCCGCTGATAGTTGTTCGGCCCGCCAACCCTCGACCTGGCGTTTCAACGGCTCGAAGTTCCGTTGCATCCGGTCAACGCCGATCGACAGCGCGTCTTCAAGCGAGAAACGTTTCGAGTGTTTCGCTAATACGGGGCTGTAGTCTCCCCGAAACGCGAGATTGTGGCAGACGAAAACTCGCAACCCGACCGTGCATGCCAGCCGGAAGCGCTTGTTGTTTGCGTTTCTGATTCCGATGGCAAAGCGGCATCCCTCGAAACTTGTCTCCAAATCGAGGACACCGAACATCTCCATATCGTCCTTCGATACGGCGAACTCCTCGCCAACGACTGAAATCTGGCGGTGACTCAAGGTCCCGACCAATGTTTCCACAACCGCAGCGTGGGGGATGGGAATGTGTGTTTCTGTTGCCGGGGGCGTTGGCAGGTTCGCCAGCTCCGCCCGCGTGATTCTTCCCGTGCATGAAATAAGCGTGCTTGTTTCTGACATTTGTGATTCTCCTTCTGAGTTGATTTGGTTCCAACAAAACCTCTGCTTGCTTGCGACCAGTCGATCTCCGAGCCTCCCCTCGGAGGTTTTTATGACAACCATTCGTGCCGCGTTCTACGCGCGCGTCTCTAGCGAACAGCAGGCGACCGCGCACACCGTTGAAAGTCAGATAGCAGCGCTCAGCGAGCGCGCCCAGAGTGACGGCACATCCGTGCCGCCTGAACGCCAGTTTGTGGATGATGGATACAGTGGCGCGACACTCGTTCGCCCGGCCCTGGATCGGCTGCGCGACTTAGCTACTGTTGGTGCCATCGACCGGATCTATGTCCACTCACCCGATCGCCTGGCCCGAAACTATGCCTACCAAGTCCTTCTCCTCGACGAGTGGCGGCGGCATGGGATTGAACTGGTGTTCTTGAACCGGCCTCTCGGCCAAAGTCCAGAAGATGACTTGCTGTTGCAGGTCCAAGGCATCGTCGCCGAATATGAGCGAGCTAAGATCATGGAGCGGAGCCGACGAGGCAAGAAGCATGCGGCACAGACCGGATCGCTCAACGTCATGTCCAATGCTCCATTCGGATACCGCTACGTCTCAGTGCGGGAAGGCGGTGGCCATGCCCGATTCGAACCGGTGCCTGAGCAGGCACGAATTGTTCAAGAGATCTTTTCCTGGATCGGACGCGATCGCTGCAGCCTGGCTGAAGTTTGCCGCCGGCTACAGAAGGCGGGCGAAGTGACGGCGACTGGAAACCAAATCTGGTCCCGCCAGGCCGTGTGGCACATTCTGCAAAACCCGGCCTATCAAGGCCGAGCCGCCTACGGAAAGACCCATATGATGCCGCGCGGGAAGAAGGCCCGACCGCGCGCAGCGCGCGGTCGACCGGCACAACCGCGGCGCAGTAATGCACCAGTTGCGGCCGATCCAAGAGAATGGGTGTTCGTAGCGGTTCCACCGATTGTCGACGCCGCATTGTTTCGAGCCGCACAGGAACAACTTCAGGAGAACCGGAGCCGTGCTCGCCTGGGGCGGCGAAGGCCTGGATATCTCTTACAGGGGCTAACCTGCTGCGCAAGATGTGGCTACGCCTACTACGGCAAGACGACCCATCAAATGGGTGTCGGCCACAACATGAAGGACTTTCGTTACTACCGATGCAGTGGCTCAGATGGTTACCGGTTTGGCGGCGAGCGGATCTGCAGCAATGCGCAGGTCCAGGGCGAGTTTCTGGAATCGGCCTTGTGGCGTGAGGTGTCGAATCTTCTGAAGAATCCGGCGAGGTTGGAACGCGACCATGACACTGGCAGCAGAGCGGCTGCGTCGCCGGACAACATCGAGGCTCCGAAAGCCAAGCGTCTCAAGCTAGAACACGCGCTGGAGCGGCTGATCGACAGCTTTACGGAAGGTCTGATAGAAAAAGATCAGTTCACGTCGCGGATGGCTCGAACCAAGAACCGCATCGCCGAACTCGATGCCCAGATAAAGGATGGCGCCGGCGATACCGATCACTTCGAGCACCTGCGAGTCGCTACGAAACGTCTTCGCGAGATAGCGACGGCAGTCGGACCGGATCTGACAACCGCCAACTGGCGTCGCCGTCGAGACATTATCCGCACGCTTGTTCAGCGGATTGAGATCGGTTCGGAAGTCATCAAGGTCGTTTTCCGCGTGACGCCGGAGGCACGCAACTCAGGGCCGGAGTCCATTGTTGTTACGTTATCGCGGGTGTGAAGGAGTAAGCCTGCACAGGTAGGCGGGAACATCTATTTGTTGTCTGAAGATCGGGTGCTGAGCGATCGCGAAGGAAATTTGCTAACGCCTGACGTGTATCAAAAGCGCGTTCACTTGCCACTGAAAAGAGCGCACCCCAACTCGGGTTTCGCGCGCATTCAAGTATAATCTGCCCGTTTAGAATTTCGACTCATGAATTCCCTCAAGCCATATGGCAGAGTAGCAGGCGTGTCCCTTCCAGCGTGGCTGGACAGCCCAGACAGAATGCAGCACGCGTTCCATTCCATTCTGAAGCCACCCAGATGAGCCAGAAGCTCAACGTATTCGTCAGTTCGGTGCAGAAGGAACTCGAAGATGAACGCGTGATCGTTCAGAACCTCCTGAATACCGACACATTTCTCTCTGCGCACTGCGCTCCAGTACTCTACGAGTTCGAGCCGGCATCGCCTGACAAAGCGCTGGAGGGTTGCTTGAAGTCCCTTGACGGCTGTCAGGTCTATTTGCTGATTGTTGCCACGCAATACGGCACACTCATCGGTGATTTATCCATCACCCATGCCGAGTACCGCCGCGCCAAGGAAAGAAAGTTGCCAGTCCTCGCCTTTATCAGGGGCGATCGCAACATCAAGCGTGAGGCTGGCACCGACGGCTTGCTCAAAGAACTTGACGCGGACGGCCCTAAATACAAGCGCTTTGGCAATGTCATTGAACTTCAGAAAGAGGTACGTACCGCTCTTGTAAAGCTCCTCAAAGAGCGCTTCGGAATTGTTCCCTCTAGCGACGAGAACGAAATTGCGCAGCAGACTATTGAGGCTACGTCCAAGTTCGAGTCGCAGCTGCTCGCCCGAATAAGTTGGCAAGACCTCGATCTGGACGTGGTCCGCAGGTTGATCGCAGCAGCGGAGAAAATGAGTTCCGAAGAGATCTCTTCTTCTGAACTTCTGGCTGGAGCATCGATTCGTGGGTTAGTTTGGCGAGACCCGGAAAGCGGCGAGCACTATGCCACCGCTGCCGGCATCGTCCTGTCAGCAAAGGACCCTTCCGCGGTTTTCCCCCAGTGTCGTATTCTGGGTGACGCCTATCGCGGAGCGGAGCCCGACGGCAATCCCAGCGATCATGAAGACATCCGCGGCCCGATGCCGCTGGCCATTGACCGTGCGATCGCTTTTATCGATCACAACACTCGACATCCGATGAAAGTCGTCGGGCTGAATCGCGTTCGTGTGGACGAATATCCCGTCGAGGCGTTGAGGGAAGCTCTGGTTAATGCCGTTGCGCACCGGCAATACGAGGACGCTGGCCGGAAGATCATGCTTGAAGTGTTCTCCGACCGAGTGGTCATCTCAAGTCCTGGCATGCCGCCGGCACCCATCACCCTCGCGAACCTTCGCAAAGGGAAGTATCGACCTTGCTCGCGCAATCCCGTCCTCGCCCAGTGCCTTTCGTATTTTCATCGAATTGAAGAACGCGGGAGCGGTTTCCGGCGCATGCGGGAGCAAATGCTGAACCATGGATTGGAAGAACCTCTCCTTAGTGCGGATACTGGCTATTTTCAAGTCACATTTCCCGGACCAGGCGGAAACCTCGACCGCATTCGCGCCCCCCTCTCCGCTCCCGGTGCGATGGTCACTCCGGCAGTCGAAGCTCAGCTAAACGAACGCCAGAAGAAGATAGTTTCTTTGCTCGCGTCTGGCGAGAAGTTCACGAGCCGTAGGTGTGAGAAGGAATTCGATATTACTCGCGATACCGCAGCGCGCGATTTTCGCCTTTTGATGAAGTTGGGGGTGGCAACGAGGCAAGGACGCGGTCGTTCAACGAGTTATGTCCTGGCGACCAAAACCTGAGCTCCGATTCGTCAGATAATCGTCAGATGAAAGCACGCTATCGTCAGATGCGCGGTATTTCGAGAGCAAGGCTGAATCGTCAGATAATCGTCGGGCTCTTGCTGGCAATCGTCAGGCTGGAGCCAGCGACTACTCTGGTTGCGGCGTCGCGGTAACGACCTCTGGATGCGCGAAACGCCGATCATGGTGCCGGATGGTCCAATACAATCAATATGGTGCCGACCATCAATTCATCAACATTGTCCCAGGTGTGAAGTCTCCCGCGAACGCCATGTTAGAGCGTTCGGCTCCAGGCCGAAGCCGCGCTTTCGACCGGATCCCCTGTCTGACCACTTGGTTTTCCACCAGGGACTCATTGAAGTTCCTAAGTCACTGATTATAAACAGCATACTACTTGGATAATGAAACCTGGAGCCAATGAAATAGGCATCTAAAGCGAATCTCTTGTGCCTGTAATTATTTGATTTTAAAGAAGTTGGTCGGGGAGAGAGGATTTGAACCTCCGACCCCCTGGTCCCGAAAATGGGACTCGGTTGTCGTGCTGAATGTTTTCAATCTCTTGCGGTGGTGCTTCGACCGTCTCAGTCCTGCTGAATCACCCCATTTTGGGGTGAATGTAAGTCCTCAATGGCAGCTCCAAATTGACCATTCAGATCGCGAAGTTGACACCCTTGGAGGCCAGGGGTTCAGGTCGCCAGGATCGCATAAATAGCGGCTAAAAAGAGTAAGTCCCGTCAGTTTGCGAGAAAAAAGTAGGTCCCAAGCTCGCGCAACCCGCCATTTATGCATGTTTTTTCGTCATGAGACCAGGGGTTTAGTGACCGGGGCGATTCAAGCGTTTCTCGAAGATCTGCCGGCTCGAGATAGGTCCTGGACCCATACTGTTGATTGGTATGTCCCCTACGTGTGCGCAGTGGGGTTCGCCCTTGGTTTCGTTGTGAACCGGCGCACGCTCAAGCGTGCCGCATGCTACGTATGGATCGCTGGGCTTGCTTGGCTGGCTGTTGGTATCTGGAATTCAGTTAGCAGCTATGATCCTCGTTTCTACCAAGGGTGTTCTGTCTTGGAAAACGTCGCGAACTCATTCTTTATTCTCAACGGACGCAAGTGCGGTGGCGGCGGCTCGACTTTGGCGGGTGCATTTTTTACGATGCCAGCAATGAACTCTATTGCCTATTCGGTTGGGGCATGGGTTGCGATGCGGTTGAGCGAAGGTCAATCCCGGCCACAGTAGCCCGGCGAAGTGCGCTCAGAGCGGGTGGTGCAACTTAAATATGTCCTCTACTTTTGGCTCGCTGGACCTGAATTGACTACAGTGATAATGACACGGAATCTGTGAGCACCCGCTGCCGAAAGGCTTGATAGCTCTCCGTTAGGGAAGGCGGCAGCTCATCCATGTACGTGATCAAGGTGCGACTTGCAGTCAAGACATGACCTTCGAGTTTGTAGCTGGCTTTGTACGACGCATAATCAGACTGCAGTGATATGGCGGTCGGGGCCGCTGCTGCAACCCTTTCAGGGAACGCTATCGTAATTCTGTAGCTGCACTCTCTGGGCGGCCCTAACCGCACCGGCGACGAATCTCCGTTGTCCCACCTTGTCGGATAGCCTCCAAGGGCATCCAGACGGCAGTCGGAAAGAGGTAGCTTGGCACTCGACTCTTTTTCCCAGACCCGAACGAAGATCGGCTTGGTTAGGTGAAATGACAAAATGAATGGCTCATTGGTCGCTATGGGGTCGCTCATTTTGACATCGGTAACCTTATCGTTCCTGTCGATTCCCATAACGGCCCCTTGCACTCCCCATGGACGCATTGACCCCGCGAGCAAGAGGAAGGCCTGGCGGAGCGGAAGTTCCGCATCACCGCGAGCAGTAATTTTAACCGTCGCGTCCAGGGTGCCGTTCTCGGCTACCTTGCCTTCGATTTCTTCAGACCAAGTATTAGGAACCAGAGCTTCCGCAGGCGTTCTTTCCAAATGAGCAACAATACCTGAAGAGATCAGCAACGCCTCTTTGCCTCGGAGTGGGTAAGCCAACATTCGGAAGGGCAAAACAGCGGACGAAGAGTCCATCCAAACCTCCTCGTTTCCAACTCTAAGCACGGCGATCACGTGATCGAAAGGCCAGGGAGTAGGAAAATCTGGGTCAACTTGTCGGTCACCACTGATGAGGACGGAAGAAGCGCGCATGCCCTGAGCATCTAATAGCGCTTCCAAGAGTGCGGTCTTGTCTTTACAGTCGCCGTATCCGTTGTGAAGCGTCTCCGAAGCAGAGTGTGGTTCGGAGCCACCGATGCCAAGCGATATCAAGCTCATATACCTGATCCGTTTAGCGGCGAAGTTGTATAGCGCCTCCACTTTTTCCAGGTCGCCTTTCGAGTTTTTCGTTAATTCGTCAGCCTTAGCTTTGATTTCTGCTGTAGGCACCCGGTGATTTTTCTCTAGATCCGAATACCAACGTCCTACTTCCTCCCAACTCAAAAAACTCGACACCTGCACGTCGGGCATGCGACCGGGTATGTATGGAATTGCGAGAACCTGGGTAGCCGTTGGACTTTGATTTTCCCAGTGATAAACTTTCCGCCGACTTTCTACGGCCTTCCAAAACTTGAGCTCCGGACGACTCTTCATCTTCACTTCCCGCTCGACAGGCACATCCACTTCCAGTTGTTCATCGAGTACTTCGGTTGGCTGGAAATCATGGTGGGCGTAAAACTCACCGGGTCCCAGCGGACGATGAATCACCGTTATTATGTCGTACTCGACTAGGTCGCCAACCGCCAAACTCGGAATTCTGATACGTCTTTCATCGAGATCGGAGTCTGGGGTTGCCCCGGCGGGTACGGGTTGCGCCACATTCGTTTCGATGTTCACGATGGTGCCATCGTTCTTTCTTACGCGAATGTACGGAATCCGGAGTTCCTCCCTTAACGGGTGGTATTCAAATGCTTGCTCGGCCTGTTGCAGCGTTCCCATTGAATTTAAAATGCGAATCTTGGCAATCACTTCTTTGCGACCCGTACCGTCATTCTCGAACCGATAGCGTGTACTCAGCAATTCAAATTCCGCGGGAAGACTGGAGAGTGTTGTCGCGCCTGATTCGGCAGGTCTAACGGGCTCGGCGCTGATCTGCTGTCCCGTTCTTGCAGTTTGGAAAGCAACCATAACGAGAACGAGGACGGAAACGAGACGACTCACGGTAATCCTTCACATTGTGGAGTGGTTGAGTAGGGTTTCGTATCGTAACCACGCGCAAAGCGCGTGCTGTACATAGTCTATGCGAATCTCGGACGAATCATGCGCTCTGGTAACGGTTGCTCCCGGCAGTCCGCCCTCCTCGGGACCAAACGTGATTTGCGCTCGCACTAGGAACGCAATACCCCGGTCAGCGGACGCTTCGATTTTCTTCCGCAGCTCACCTTTTGGCAAGAACTCCAAGGCTGCCAATAATCCCTCTAAGCGAGTGGCTGCCGGTGCGGTATGGCCCGTGGAATCGAACGCGCCATCCAAGCCGACCGCAAGCGAACCTCTAAATTGATCTCGCAGGATCGAATTACAAATCTGTACAGCGTGCTCCACCAGCTCCTCGCGCGAAGCGCCGCATAAATCCTTTTCGCAGTATGGCAGCAGTTTCGCGGTCGCGATCAACGCCCAATGGTCCGCAGGAACGACGGAAAGCCCAACTCGGCTCTTGGCAAGATAGGACAGCGCCTTGCCGGCCGCGGTGAGCCATTCACGGGAGTGATCGGCCTCATAAAGCGCGATGAATCCAAGAGCAGCTTCCCCTGGATAGTACTGGCTATTCCAATTCTTGTCCGGTCCGTTCTCCGCGCGGTACTTGTGAACGAAGCTCCCGTCATCCCTTTGTAGAAAGAGGGCGAACCGTCCAAGGGCCTGCAATTCTTCAAGGGGTACGGATTTCGGATCGACCTGCCTCACCGCCGCCAGCGCAACCAAGCCGAGCCCAGCTCCTCCCAACTCGGCATATTGCCGCTGCCCACTCTCGGTCAGAGGCTTAGACCACACGACCAACTGCTCCGGACGCACGCCGGATCCCATGTAGTTCTTGCGGAGGAATCCCGCTGCGCGGACCATTGCCTGGACTGCGTTCCTGTCTGGCCGAGACCGATTCGCCATCGCCAGCGCGTAGATCGCTCCCTCATGGCGAATAATGTCATAGGAGGAGCTTTCACGACCGGAGCCTATCTCGACTTTGTAAGCAAACTCTCCGTCAGGGCCGCAGGCACGCTCCAGATAACCGGTAGCCAGCTCTATGGCGAGCTCGACCTCAACACGGGACGGTAGCTGACGGGTACTGCTAGCGTCTTGCGTCGTCCTGACAGCCCCGACTTGTGCGCATGCCGTCTCGCGGCGGCAAGGTACGAGACACAGAAGAATCAGACCGCTAAGCAGCCGAGCATTGTGGGCACTTAACCGGAAATTGCTTCTCAAGCGACCTGGCTCCTCAATACTCGTTTCGGCCAGGGGGACGCACGCTACCATTTGGTCGAAACAACTGGAAACTGCCCTGCTCCGACATAACCATAAACCGACAATCCGCCCTGTTTGACATTTTCAGGGACTCGAGTCCTTCCCGCTCCGGCGCCCAGCCTCAAGGTTCGATTGGCGTTCAGATTCCAGCCGAACAAGGGATCTTGGTCTCCAAACGATTCTGCTGCGGCCTGACACCACAGCTCAATGAAAGATCAAGCATGGATCGACGCGCAGTTGTAACCTATTCACAACACAACACTTGTCTATAGAAATCTGGCACCAGTTGTTCTTCTTCTTTTCCATCGAGCCCTATCGGGCGCTGACTTCCAACGGCCAATCCGTGCAGACATATGAGGATCCTGCTTTCCTGTCGTTCGCCCAGACGGCCCAGCCGAATTCGCCCGAAGTGCAGTTGATGGCGAAATATGGACCGACTGGCGCCACCACGACCGCTGTCTCTGCCACCGCCTTGGATGCGTTTGGGCCCCAGAATATCGGGGCAAACACTGGATGCGGTACTCCTAGCACCGACAATATTCCGTGCGCCACGCCGGTGTTTGACCACGGTATCTTCAATTCGTCGAGCCACAACAATTCCTATCAGTGGAATGCTCGTATCGATAAATATTTCGATAAGGACAGGATCTACGGCAATTTCATACGAAATTACATCAGTTCAGGCGGACCAGCCGTCCGGCCTGCATTCGCAACCACCTCATACGATTACGGCTCTTCGATTCAGGTCAACGAGATGCATG